>Ga0187892_10000176_pt1 | contig 166291 bp, 148 predicted proteins | sample MA1701073metaG_FD_139345 | JGI IMG/M metagenome (GOLD analysis project Ga0187892, IMG submission 139345) | Bio-ooze microbial communities from a basaltic lava cave in the Kipuka Kanohina Cave System on the Island of Hawaii, USA - MA170107-3 metaG ...
CGCTCGCCGCCTCGATCTTCCACGACGCGCGGGTCTCGATCGCCGAGGTCAAGGCCCGCCTCGCGCGCGCCGGCGTTCCCGTGCGCCGCGACCCGTGATCGTCCCGTGCATCGACCTCATGGGCGGCCGCGCGGTCCAACTCGAGCGCGGCCGGCACCTGCGGCTCGCCGTAGACGACGTGTTCGAGCTCCTGGTCCGGTTCCACCGCCGACCGTGGCTGCACCTCATCGATCTCGACGCGGCGGTTGGCTCGGGCCGGAACGACGCACTGGTGCGCGCCGTGCTGGCCGCGGCGCCCATGCGCGTCCGCGCCGGGGGCGGCGTCCGGACCGTGGCGCGCGCGAAACGGCTGCTGGACTGGGGGGCCGATCAGGTGATCGTCGGCAGCCGGGCCTTCACCCCGCGCGGCGTGAACGAGCGGTTCCTGCGAGCCCTCCGCTCGGCCGTCGGCCGGCGGCGCGTCACGATCGCGGTCGACATGGCCCGCGGTCGCGTCGCGGTGCGCGGCTGGCGGGCGATGCTCCCGCTGCGGCCGGCCGACGTCGTGCCGCGCCTCGAGCCCTGGTGCGCCTCGTTCCTGTGCACCGACGTGGACCGCGAAGGCACGATGGGCGGAGCCGATCTGGAGTGGTTCCGCGCTCTGCGAGCGCTCACTCGCCGCCCGATCATCGCCGCGGGCGGCATCGCCCGGCGCGCCGAGGTGCGCGCGCTGGCGCGGCTCGGGATGGATGCCGCCGTGGGCATGGCGCTGTATACGGGGCGGTTGGGGCGGTACGAGGCAAGTTGACCACGTGCCTCTTGCCGACTCACCCGCCCCAACCGCCTCAACCGCCCTGGTTCGGCACTACCGGCAGCACCACATGCGACGGATAGCGCGCCGTCCGCCAGATCCGGTGGGTCTGCGCCCGGTAGTCCCGCGGTCGCGCCAGGAAGATGTTCGGCACGAACGTCTGCGGGTTGCGGTCGTACAGCGGGAACCACGTGCTCTGCACCTGCACCATGATCCGGTGGCCGCGCTGGAACCGGTACGCCTGCGGCGGAATCCGCACGGTGTACTCGAGCACCTGGTTGACGAGGATCGGCGCGGGGCGCTCGAAGCTGGTGCGGTACCGGCCGCGCAGGATCTCGCCCGCCACCATCAGCTGGTAGCCGCCCATCTGCCGCCCGCCGACCGTCGCGGTGTCCGGGAACACGTCGATCAGCTTCACGACCCAGTCGGCGTCGGTGCCGGTGGTCGAGGCGAAGAGGCGCGCGCTGAGGTCGCCGGCGATCACCACGTCTTCGGTGAGCGGCTCCGTGCTCCACGTGAGCACGTCGGGCCGCCCCTCGACGAACCGCTGATCCATGGCCTGCCAGCTGCCCCACTGCGAGCCGGCGGAGTACGTGACCTGGATGGGCCGCGGCCGGTACGGCACCGGGTGCGCGGGGTCGGACACGTACTGATCGTACGCGGCGCCGGCGGCGGCCGGTGCGTCGAACGACAGCCGGCCGTTCGGGTGGACGTAGAGGTTGCGCGCCGCGGCCTCGCGAGGCGGCCAGCTGTCGAACCGGCGCCACCGGTTGGAGCCGCCCTCGAACATGAGCGCCTCGGGCAGGGTGAGCGGGCCGCGATCCTTCAGGTAGAACGCGAAGAACGCGGTTTCGACCTCGCGGCGGTACCACACGCCGGTCGAGTCGCCGAAGCTCACCTGGCCGAGCGACGTACCGGCGCCGTACCAGCCGCCGTGGTTCCACGGGCCCATCACGATCCGGTTGTGGTTCTGCATGTCGTGCCGCTCGAACGCCGCGTAGGTGGCGGGCGGACCGAAGATGTCTTCCTGGTCGTACCAGCCGCCGACCGTGAGCACCGCGACGGGCGTGGACCGGATGTGGCGCTGGGTGGCGCGGCTTTGCCAGTAGGCGTCGTAGGTGGGGTGGGCGAGGAACGCGTCCCAGCTGGGCCACGAGCGGCCGAGCCGCGGCGCGATGTTCGAGAGCACTTCGAGCCGGCGGTACCAGTCGTACATGTCGGCGGCGCCGACGTTGAAGTCGTCCACTTCCATGCCGTACGTGTACTCGACGCCGTAGCTCAGGCGGAAGGCTCCCTGGTGGAAGAAGTCGTCGCCCATCCACGTGTCGGTCATGGGCGCCTGGGGCGAGGTGGCGCGGACGGCCGGGTGGCCGGAGAGGCCGGTCATCGTCGCGAGCCAGCCGGGGTAGGAAATGCCGAGCCCGCCGACGCGCCCGTTGTTGTTAGGTACATTGCGGACCAGCCACTCGACGGCGTCGTAGGTGTCCGTCGCTTCGTCGATGCCGCTCGAGTCGGCGCGCAGCGGCCGGTTCATGAGGTACTGGCCTTCCGAGCCGTTCCGGCCGCGGATGTCCTGGAACACGAAGATATAGCCGTCGGCGGCGAGGTAGCGGTATCCGCCCGGGAAGTTCCGGGCGCCGCCGATGGCGCCGTAGGGCGTGCGCTGCATCAGGATCGGCAGCGGGCCCGAGGCGTCGCGCGGCGAGACGATGAACGTGCGCAGCCGGACGCCGTCGCGCATCGGCACCATCTCTTCACGCGTGGCCCAGTCGGTGCCTGGCGTGGCCTGGGCGAAGGCGGAGCCGGCGGCGAACAGCAGCGTGGCGGCGAGGCGAAGCGAGCGTGACATTGCGAGGGTCCCGGTTCGACGTCGGCATGCGATATACCCGCAAGCCGGTCCAACGTCCAGCCGCCTAGCCGCCCGGCCGCCTGCCCGCCTACGTTTCCCCCATGGTCCAGGGCCTGACCGACGCGCTCTCGCACAATCCCGCCGCCGCGCTCGCGACCATGTTCGGGGCCGGGCTCGTCACGAGCCTCACGCCGTGCGTGTACCCGATGATCCCGATCACGGCGGGCCTGCTCGCGGGCACCGCGCGGCAGCAGACGTCGCGCGCCCGCACGGTGGGCTACGTGCTCACCTACGCGGTGGGCCTCGCGCTGTTCTACGCCACGCTGGGGCTGATTGCGGGACTGACCGGCCAGATCTTCGGGACGATCAGCTCCAACAAATGGGTGCTGTTCGCAACGGGAAACCTGCTGCTGGTGTTCGGCCTCGCGATGCTCGACGTGTTCCCCCTCGCGGCACCGCAGCGGCTGGTGCGGTGGGCCGCGGGGATCGGCGGCGGGTCGTATCCGGGCGTGTTCCTGCTGGGCGCCACCAGCGGCATCGTGGCGGCGCCGTGCGGCGCGCCGGCGTTCGCCACCGTGCTCACCTGGGTGGCGGGAACCGGGAGCCCGGCGCTCGGGTTCATCTATCTATTCGTGTTCTCGCTGGGGATGACCGCGCTGCTCGTTGCGGTGGGCCTGTTTTCCGGCACCCTGGCGGCCCTGCCCAAGGCCGGCCGCTGGATGAGCTGGGTGAAGAAAGCCGCCGGAATCGTGATGATCGGCGTTGCCGAGTACTATTTCATCAGGATGGGGATGACCTTGTGAGAGTGTTCGCCGCTGTTGCCGTCGCACTCAGCATCGCCCTGCCGCTCCAGGCGCAGCAGGACGAGATCGGCATCCCACTCGGCCAGGTCCCGCCGGCGGCCGAGGTGCAGACGCTGGACGGGCAGCGCGCGAACCTCAACCAGTTCATCGGGCGCCGGCCCGTCCTGGTCGAGTTCTGGGCGACGTGGTGCCCGATCTGCCGGGCGCTGATGCCGCGGATGCTCGACGCGCAGCGCCGCTACGGCCGGCACATGGACTTCGTGATCGTCGGCGTGGGCGTCAATCAGAGCCGGCGCTCGATGCAGCGGCACGTCGAGGAGCACCCGATGCCGTTCCACCACTTCTTCGACGCGACCGGCGCGGCGGTGCGGTCGTTCCAGGCGCCCAGCACGTCGTACATCGCGGTGCTCGACGCGCAGGGTCGGGTGGTGTATACGGGGGTGGGAGAGGATCAGGATATTGATGCGGCCGTGCGACGGGCGTTGCCGACCGCATCGCGCAGTGGAAGCGACTAGGGGGGCTTCGACGGGCCATGGACCCACGCGTCTCCCCTCTTGCCGACATCCTCCGCTTGAACACCCGGCTCTTCCGCAACTGCCTTGCGGGCCTCACCGACGAGCAGGCCAACCTGCGCCCCTCCGGGACCACCAACAGCGCCGCGTTCGTCGCCGCGCACCTGGCGGACGCGCGGTTCTATCTCCTCAGAATCCTTGGCGCGAAACGGCCGAGTCCGCTCGCGGCGTACCTTGAAAAAGCGAAGGGCATCGAGGACGTGAAGCAGGCGCCGCCGCTAGCCGAGATCCAGGCTGCCTGGACCGAGGCATCGCACGCGCTCCGCGACCGGATCGAGGAGATGACGGCGCTCGAGCTGGACGCCACGGTCACGACGCGTTTCCCGGTGTCCGACGCCACCGTGATCGGCGCGTTCACCTTCCTGGTCCAGCACGACAGCTACCACCTCGGCCAGTTGGCGCTGCTCCGCAAGCACGCCGGCCTGCCGGCGATGAGCTACTCGTAGCCTCTAGGTGCCGCGCCGGCGCACGGCTTTCACCTTGGGAACCGCCCGTCGCCGACGTGTCGCCGTCTTGGCCTTCGGCTGAGAGACAGCGTTCTCCACCGCCCGGTCCACCCACGCCCGCAGCCCGGCCGCCGTCCGAAGGCCCGCCGGCGCCACGAACACGAAACCGCGCATCGGCCGGCCGGTGAAGTCCATCGGCCGCGCGTGGGGCCGCGCGAGCGCACGCTCGTGCTCCGCGGGCCCCACGCGAGCCATGAGGTCTTTCTTCACGACCCCGCACGCCATTCGGCCCGCCACCATGAACGCCACCCCGCCAAACATCTTCTTCTCGACGAACCGCCCTCGGCGCGCCAGCACCGTCCGGATCCGCTCAGCCAACCGTTCGTCGTAGGCCATCACCACCTCACATGAAGAGGGCTTCGTCGGCCGTCGGCCCGTACACGGGGGGCAGCGGCACGTCGAGCTCCCGGAGGTACACGGTGAGCTGCCCGCGATGGTGATAATGCTGGTTGAGCATGAAGTTGCGCAGCAACGCCATGCGCGGCATCGTCATGAGGACCTTGCCGCGGCTGGTGAGATTCCACGGCGCGGCGAGCTTCCGATCGTCCAGCCTGCCCAACACCGCCTTCGCCTCGACGAGCCCCCGGTCCAAGGCCTGCAAGACCTCCTCCTTGCTCTTCGGCTCCTGCTGATCGAAGCTCGGCGACTCGACCGCGTCCTGCGTCGCCATCGCCGCGAGCCCCGGCGCGATGCTCGCAATGTGCAGCGCCAGCTGGCCCAGCGTGAAGGACTTCCGGTGCGGCCGCCACCCCAGCTTGTCCGCCGGCAGCCGTTCCATGAGCCGCCGCGTCGTGGCGGATTCGTGCTCCAGCTCCGACACCACCGCGTCAATCATCGGCATGGCACACCCCTGGTAGCAGGCGCCGCGACGCGAGCCACCTTGGTCCGGCCGCCGCGCGCCGTTAAACTTGCGGGACGCAAGCAATCTATCGCCCATCACTTGCATCGCGCAAGTGATAATCCGCGACCCGGGGGAAGTGAGTGGCCAGCCGGAAGAGGAAGCTCCCCCCGCACCGCTCGGGGTGCCCGATCGCGATCTCGCTCGACCTGTTCGGAGACCGCTGGTCGCTGCTGATCGTTCGCGACATCCTGTTCGGCGGGCCCCGCGGGTACCGCGACTTCGCCGCGGCGGGCGAGGGGATCGCGACCAACATCCTCGCGGACCGGCTCGCCCGGCTCGAGGCGGCGGGCATCATCCGCCGCGCCGCCGACCCGAGGGACGGCCGCAGACGGATCTACGACCTGACGAAGAAGGGGATCGCGCTGACGCCCGTCATCGCCGAGATCGTCGTGTGGGCGGCCCACCACGAAGACACGCAGGCGCCGCCGGCAATCGTCCGGCAGATAGAAACCCGGCGCGCCCAGTGGGTGGCCGGGATCCAGGAGCACTGGGCCGCGCGGCAGTCGGCTCCCTGAGGTGCGCCGGATCCGCGTCATCGGGCCCGGCGGATCCGGCACGACTGACTTGCTTGAAGCTTGACAGGGTCCGGAAGAGCCCGCCTTCTTGAGGCATCCCGGCACCCGCGTGGCGGCCGAATCCCTCGAGCCCTTGCGATGGTGTCACCATGAAACAGCAGCGCGAGCCTCGGCATCTGCGTGACAGGACGGGCGCCATCCATGGCGGCTGACCGCGCGGGCACGGTGGCGGGGATCATCCTCGAGGCCGGCACCTCGACGCGCATGGGCCGGAACAAGCTGCTGTTCGCGCTGGACGGGGAGACGTTGCTGCGCCGCGCGGTTCGAGGGGCGACGAGGGCCGGGCTCGACCCGGTGCTGGTGGTGCTGGGACACGAGGCGGACCAGGCCCGCCGGGAGCTGGCGCCGGTGGACTGCCGGACCGTCGTCAACACCGAATACGCGCGGGGCATCAACAGCTCACTCCACGCCGGCCTCGCGGCGCTCCCCGCGGAGCCGCGCGCCGTCGTCGTGATGCTCGCCGACATGCCGTTCGTCACGGCGGAGATGATCGCCACGCTGGTCACGCGCTACCGCGCCGGCACGGCGCCCCTCGTCGTTTCGGACTACGGGGGGGTTCACGCCCCGCCCCAGCTCTACGACCGGTCGCTGTTCCCGGAGCTGATGGCGATGGAGGGAGAAGGCTGCGGCAAGCAGGTCGTGCGGCGGCACCGGAGCGAGGCGACGGTCGTTTCCTGGCCGGCCGAAGCGCTCACCGACGTGGACGTACCTGAGGACGTCGAGCGGGTGAAAGCCCGGCTCGCGGTGTAGGTGACCGACATGCATTCCGACCTGCTCATCGACATCCCCATCACTGCGGAGAGGGTCTGGACCATCCTGACGGCAAAGGGGGCAGCCACACGGGTCTGAGCCGGACGGAGGCACGGCCCGGGCCTGCCGCGGGGTGCGCATGACCCTGGGAGCGCTGACGGTCCTGCTCGCCGTGCAGGCCGCGCAGGCTTCGGTTGCCGGCACGGTGCGCGACGCCGAGAGCGGCGCGACGCTCGCCGGCGCCGTCGTGACCCTGACCGACCTCGACCGCGCCACGACGACCGACCCCGACGGACGCTACCTGCTGCGGGGCGTGCCCGCCGGGCCCCACCACGTGACGATCCGGTTCATCGGCTACGCCCCGCGTTCCCTGCACGCGCTGGTGCCGCGCGAAGGGCGTCTCGAGATCAACGTCGCGCTGCAGCCCGCCCCGGTGCGCCTCCAACCGGTCGACGTGCACGCGACGACGATCGGGCGCGGCACCGCCGGCAGCGACGGAACCGCGTTCCCCGACCGCGAGATCTCCATCGCCGCGGTCTGGAACCATCCACTGCTGGCGGAGCCCGATGTTTTCCAGGCGCTCGGGGGCGGGGAGGTTGTGATGCGGCCGGAGGCGCCGAGCGGCCTTCACATCCGGGGCGGTGCTTCGGACCACACCGCCTATCTGCTCGACGGGATCCCCGTGCTCAGCCCCTACCACGCCGCGGGCATGTTCAGCGCCTGGAACCCCGACGCGCTCTCCCGGCTGCAGCTGTCGTCCTCGGCCCCGTCGCCCGCGCTCCCACCTACCCTGTCCGGCGCCGTGGAAGCCGTGACGCGCACGCCGGGCTCGATGCTGCGCGCACAGGGAGCCGTCAGCACGACGCAGACGCGCCTGACTCTCGACGGTCCGATCGGCGCGGCCGGCGCGGGCTACCTGGTGAGCGTGCGGTCCGGCTACCCCGGCATCATCGCCCCGAGAGCCGAGGTCTCGTACGTGCGCGGCACGACCGCCGACGCGCTGGCGAAGCTCGAGGCCCCGGCGTTCGGCGGCCAGCTGCGGCTGCTTGGATACCTCAGCGCGAACGACGTGGATGCCGCCGCCGTGGTGGCGGCCGACACCGCGACGAGCCCGAGCAACGCCCGGAATGTCTTCGAGTGGAACAGCCGATCGTTCGGCGTGGAGTGGCGCCGCCCGCTTTCGAGCGCCGCGCTGCGAGTGGTGGGCTGGAGCACCGCCGGCACGGCCAGCTCCGAGTGGGCCGCGCAGGCCGGCCCCGTAGACCTGACCGCGGGCCGGCACGACCTCGGACTGCTGGCCGCCGTCGAGCGCCGCGGGTCCCGGTCCGGCAGCACGCTCGGCCTGCGCGTCGAGCGCAGCCGCACGTCGTATGCGATCTCGTCCGATTCCGCATCCGGCCCTTCCGGGTCGCTCGGCGGCCTGACCACGGTCGCGGCCGCGTTCGGGCAGCACGCACGGGCCATCCACCATCGCGTCATGCTCGACGCGGGGGCGGCGCTGTCCTCCACGGGCGGAGAAGTCTACTTCGGCCCCCGGGCCCAGCTGCGGTGGAGCGTGGGGGATCGGCTCACGGTCTCCGGCAGCTTCTCCCGGACGCACCAGTTCGCGCAGTCGCTCCGCAACGCCGAGTCGGTGGTCGGTACGATCTATCCGGTCGACCTCTACGTCGGCGCCGGGGCGAGAGGAGTGCCCGTGGCGCGGAGCGACCAGGGCGTCGCGGCCCTGGAGTACCGCCCGTCGGGCGGCGTGCGCCTCGGCGTCCAGGCGTACGAACGCGGCTTCGACGGCCTGCTGCTGGTGGCGCCGGCGGACGGCGAACCGTTCGTGACGGGCCGGTTCGTCGTGGGATCCGGTGCGGCGCGGGGAGCGTCCGTCGAGGCGACGGTGAGCGCCAGGCGCTTCGGCATCACGGCGAGCTACGGCTTGCAGCGCGTGCGTCTGGCGTACGGCGACTCCAGCTACGTCCCCGATCACGGCGCGACGCATCTCCTCGAGGGCGGCGTGATCCTGTTCCCGACCACCACCACGTCACTCCGACTCGGCGCCGCCGGCGCGCTGGGACGCCGCACCACGACCGTCGCCGGGGGGCTCGAGTGGGAGGCCTGCAACCTCGTCGACCTGGGATGCGAGTTCGGGGGAAGCCCGCACTACGGCGGGCAGCCGCTCGGCGGGACGTCCCTGCCGGCCTACATCCGCCTGGACCTCGGCGTCCGCCAGCACTTCCATCTCATGATCGGCGGGCGGGACGCGCAGATCGCATTGTTCGGCTCGCTCACCAACATCCTCGGCCGGCGCAACGTGCTGACCTACGCCCGGGATCCCTCGACCGGAGCGGCGGTTCAGGTGGAGATGCGCCCCCCGGCTCCCCTGGTGGTCGGCCTCGATTGGCGATTCTGACCCGCACGGCCCCGGGTTGTCACAAACCCGCGGGGATCTGTGTTCCATACGCGGAGCCCCATCGTGAACAGTCCGGGAGTAATGGTGCGCCACGACCAGGCGACGGCGGGCCACGGGGGGCGGGCCCGTGGGCGGGAGGGAGTCGGCGCGCTGCCTGAGACCGCATCGTTCCACGACCAGTTCGTGGACCTGTTCAACGCGCACTTCCGCCGGGTGTTCCGCTATCTGGACCGGCTGTCGGGCGAGCCGGAGCTCGCCGCCGACCTGGCGCAGGAGGCGTTCATCCGCCTGCACGAGCGCGGGTCGGTGCCGGACGCGCCGGAGGCGTGGCTTATCACGGTGGCTCTGAACCTGTTTCGGAACGCCAAGTCGTCGGAGACCCGGCGCCGCCGGCTGTTGACCCCGGCGCGCGGTGAGGGCGCGCATGCCGACCCGCCGCCCTTGCCTGACGAGGCGGCCGAATCGAAGGAGTCGCGCCGGCGGGTCCGCGCCACGCTCGATCGGATGCCGCAGCGCGAGCGGCGCCTGTTGCTGCTCCGGGCCGAGGGCTACAGCTACCGCGACATCGCGACAGCCCTCGAGCTCAACGAAGCCAGCGTGGGTGTCATGCTCGCGCGTGCCAAACAGGCGTTCCGAACGACCTACGAGGAAGCGTCGCATGCACCTTGACCCAGAGCAGGTTCAGCGGCTGCTGCACGGCCAGCTCCCGGGGTCGGCGGACACGGCTGCCCGGGCCCACCTCGCGGCGTGCGACGCCTGTCGCGCGGAGCTCGCGGCCGCGGAGCGGGAGGAGCACGATGTGTTCGCGTTGTTGCGCGCCGTCGACCACGCACCGCCGCCGCTCACCTCGGAAGCGGTGATCGCGCGGTCGCGCGGGAAGGGTCTCGGCCCGATGCGGTGGGCCGCGGGTGCCCTGCTGGCGCTCGGCGTCGCCGGGGCGTCGTACGCAATGCCCGGTTCCCCCGCTCGAGCCTGGGTGGAGGCCCTCGGCCGGCGCCTCGCGGGTCCCGCGGCCCCGTCGCGCGAGGCGCCCGGTCCGGTCCTCATCGAGCCGCCGGCGGTCGCCGGGATCGCGGTGGACCCCGGACGGCAGCTCCGCATCGTCTTCACGTCCTACCAGGCGGTGGGGGAGGTGCGCGTGGCGCTGACGGACAGTGCCGAAGTCTCGGCCCACGCCCCGGCCGGCGCCGCGACCTTCAGCACCGATGGCGACCGGCTCGTGATCGCCAACGACGAGGGCACGGCCACGTTCGAGGTCCGGATTCCCCGCACCGCGCCGTGGATCGAGATTCACGTGGGCGGTTCGCGGGTGTTCCTCAAGCGGGGCCCCGACGTGACGACGGCCCGGCCCGCCGCATCGGGCACCTGGGTGCTCCCCATGAAGCGCCCGGAGCGCTAGCCAGAGACCGTTCCCAGACTGTCACAAGTCTCCATGTCATCTGCTCCTCCTGCGACGACCGCGCTTCACAGGATTCCACTGCATATGGAGGCACCTCGTGACCCGCCGACCCATCACGCTCACTGCGATCGTGGCGTTCGCGGCGCTCGCCAGCTGTGACAGCCCGGCGGCCACCGACGAAGCCTGCTTGGGCCTGCCGACCGCACCGCAGAGCGCACGCGTCGATCTCCAGCAGCCGTCGTTCACGAACCCCACCAGCGTCACCAATCCGCTCTTCCCCATCAGCGGGCTGCAACGGGTCCTGCTCATGGGCAACGTAGGGGGGGTGCCGCTGCGGGTCGAAACCACACTGATGCCGGGGACCCGGACCCTGGATCTCGACGGCGAGCCCGTCGACGTGCTGACGTCCCAGTACGTCGCGTGGCTGGGTCGCGAGCTGCATGAGGTGGCGATCGACTGGTACGCCCAGGCCGACGACGGCGCCGTGTGGTACCTGGGAGAGGACGTGCACAACTACGAGGGCGGCGTCATCGTGGACACCGACGGGACCTGGCTCGCCGGCCGGGACGGCCCGGCGGCGATGATCATGCCCGCCAGCCCCCAGGTCGGCGACGTGTTCCGGCCCGAGAACGTGTGCGGCATCGTGTTCGAGGAAGTCGCGGTGAAGACCACGGGGGTCACCGTGAACGGCCCGCGCGGCCCGGTCCAGGGCGCGGTCGTGATGGACGAGCTGCACATGGATGGAACCCGGGAGGACAAGACCTTCGCGCCCGGCTACGGCGAGTTCTCCAGCGGCTCGGCCACCGGGAATCTGGAGGCCGTCGCGCTCGCGGTGCCGACGGACGCGCTGCCGGGGGCCATGCCCGCAGAGCTTGCGACCCTGTCGGCGGGCGCGGACAGCATCTTCGACGCGGCCCAGACGGGCGGCTGGTGCGCGGCGTCGGCGATCTTTGGCCGGATGACGACCGCGTGGAACGCGTTCCAGGCGGGCAGCGTGCCGCCGACGCTGAGAACACAGATGAACGCCGCGATGACCGCGCTCGGCAATGCGGTGCAGACCCAAGCCATCGGCGCAACGCGCCAGGCTTCCGTGGACGTCGATCAAGCGAGCCTCGACCTCCAGCTCCGCCACCGTTCGGTGGCTCAGATCGACCGCGAGCTGCTCGACTTGTGGGCCCGCCAGCTGCTCGTCGACGCGGCGGCCGGCGACCAGGGCGCGGTGCTCGCCGATGCGGCCACGCTCAAGTGGATCCGCGACCGGCTCGCTCCGGACGTAACCTACGAGCCGGAGCTGAGCCGGATTGACGGGGCGCTCGATGGATTGAGGGCCGCGGCGGCCGGCCGGAACCTGGTCGCCGCGACCGCCGTCGCCACGAGGCTCCGGCGCACGCTCGCCACGAGGCGCGTGACCGAATGGCGGCGCTGAACCCGCATGGCCCTGCGCGCGGAGTTCGAACGGCTGGATGAGGGTATGATGTCTTTCTGACGTCGCCGCACGCGCGGCGCCGCTTCCGGAGGGCCCATGCGAACCCGCATCGTCGTCCCCACTCTCGCCGCAGCCGGGCTGCTCGGGCTGGCCGGCGCGTGGCGCCTCCAGGCCGGTCAGACCTGGACCGACCAGTTCGCGGTGGACCGGCAGGAGCTGCGTTCCACCGGCCGCAACCGCTGGTTCGTGCTCGAGCCCGGGTACCAGCTGGTGCTGGAGGACGGGCGCGTGCGGCTGGTGATCACCGTGCTCGCCGAGACGCGCATGGTGGACGGGGTCGAGACGCGCGTCGTCGAGGAGCGCGAAACGGAGAGCGGCGCGCTCGTCGAAGTCTCGCGGAACTTCTTCGCGATCAGCAGCCGGACCAACAGCGTGTTCTACTTCGGCGAGGATGTGGACATCTACCGGGACGGGCAGGTGGTCAGCCACGAAGGTGCCTGGCTGGCCGGCGCCGGCGGCGCACGCTTCGGCTTGATGATGCCGGGGCTGCCGCTGCTGGGGAGCCGGTACTACCAGGAGGTCGCCCCGCGAGTCGCGATGGACCGCGCCCAGATTGTCAGCACCAGCGCCACTTTGACGACGCCCGCGGGTGCCTTCACGGACGTGGTGCAGATCGAGGAGTCGACGCCGCTGGAGCGCGGGGCCCGCGAGTCCAAGTTCTACGCCGCCGGTGTCGGCCTGTTGCAGGACGGATCGCTGAGGCTGGTGCGCCCCGGGATGTCGCGATAGGTTCGCTGCCTCCCGAACTCGGAGGTGTTCGTGCGCACCCCATTCCTCGCCGTTGCCGCGCTGGCGGTCGTCGCCTGCCAGCGCGCCGAAACGCCCGAACAGGCGGCGGCCCGCATCCAGACCGAAACCGAGGCGGCCCGCCCGGCGGTCGAGGCGATGATGGCCGCCTACGGGCGCCACTTCTCGGCCGGCCACACCGACTCGCTGGTAGCGATGTACATGGACGAGGCGCATCAGCTGCCGCCGAACATGCCTCCGGTCCACGGGAAGGACGGGATTCGGCAGGGGCTGGCCGGGTACTTCGCCAACGGCCCGATGGGTGAGCTGCAGTTCCGCGTCGAGAACTTGGTGGTCAATGGACCGGTGGCGATCGTCCGGGCCGCGTGGACGTTCACGCCGCCCGCGGGCGCGCCGATGCCGGCCGACACCGGGGTCGGCATCGGACACTGGCACAAGGTGGGTGATCAGTGGCTGATCGCCGAGGAGATCTGGCGCAGCAACCTGCCCGCGCCGCCCCCGCCGCCGGCGCCGCGCCGCAGAGGCTAGCGCCGTTTCAGCCCCGACGTTCCGAACGCACGGAGGGCCCGGCTCGCACCGGGCCCTCTGTGGCCTGCTGCCAGCTGTCAGCTGTCAGCTGTCAGCCGTCAGCCGTCAGCCGCCAGCCGTCAGTGGTCAGCGTCCCCCAGCCGTATCCCTGGGCGAAATACGGTCCAGGGCCTGGCCCAGCTCGGTGTAGGCCGCGGGGTCCACCTCGCGGAACGGCACCGCGCGATACGCGATGCGCCCGTCCGGCCCGACCACGAACAGGTTGCGGTTCGTGACCCCGGCGCGCGACGCGAGCGCGCCGTACGTCCGGCCCACGGCGGTGTTGGAGTCGCTGGCGAACAGGAACGGGAACTCGGACTCCCGCGCCCATGCCGCCTGCATCGTATCGGAATCGGCGCTGATGGCGATCAGCACCACGTTCCGGCCGTTCCTGAAGAGCTGCGCGTACTGATCACGGTACGCGTCCATTTGAATCGTTCAGCCACGGGTTCGCGATCGGAAGTAGAACGCCAGCACCACAGTCTTGCCGCGGAACTGGGTCAGGCGGATCGGATCGCGCAGGACCCCGAACCGGGTGCCGCCCGGCAGTGCGAAGTCGGGCGCGACGGCGCCGACCTCGAGCGGCGGCACCGCGGGCGCTGCGGCCGGCGGGTTCTGGGCCAGCGCGGAGCCCGCCAGCAGAGCCAGCGCGAACAGCACGTACCTGGACCGGATTCTCGTCATCACCGCCTCACGCCGAAGGGACGGCTTCAGTATGCGGGGCGCCGGCGGCCACGGCAAGCACCTCCCGCAGCGTCGTCTCGCCCTTGTCCTTCGCGTACCAGCGGCGGATCTCCGGGTACAGATCCTTCTTGTCGCGGCCGGCCTGGCGCTGCTCGACGACCCATTCCTGCAGCGCCCGCGGCCGCGGGCCCCACCAACCCAGCTCGTCCATCGCTTCGGTCAGGACGATCACGACCGGGATCGAGCGTGCCGTCCCGTTGGTGAGATACCGGTCCATCACGTCGGGGTGCGCGTCGCGCCGCAGGACCCGCAGCGGGATGTCGGCCGCCGCGGCCCATTTGGCCAGCACCGGCACGGTGTTCACGGCGTCGCCGCACCAGTCCTCCGTCAGCACCACGAGCCGGATCGCGGGCAGCGCCCGCGCTTCCACCACGGCCCACTCGGGCACCCTGGCCAGGCGATGCACGGCGTGCCACAGCTCGCGGTGCGGCGGCGCGGCGCGCGCGAGGAACTCCTCGAACGTCCACGCCTGATCCCACAGGTCGGCGTACGGCCAGGTCATCGGATAAGGGAACGCTAGCATGGGGGCAAGCTCGCCGGGAGCGCCGGCAGGCGTGTTGAAGCGTTTCCGAAGGTTTCTTCAAAGCCCGTGCCTGATCTCCCCGACCTCCACGATGCGCACCCCGCCCGGGGGCTGCTCAACGGCCCGGACCAGCGCCTCGGCCATCTGCGCGATCGTCACCAAGCCGAGCCGGACCGCCGACTCCCGCGTAGCGGGCAGGCGCTCGGCGAGCCAATAGAACGGCACCAGCGCCAGCGGCCAGCGGTGGCCGGGGCCGATCACGTACCACGGCCGCAGGAACGTGGCGGCGAAGCCGGGGCCCTTGATCAACGCCTCGCCTTCCGCGCGCACCGCGAGGTAGTCGGCCATGATCGGCGCGGGCTGCGCCACGCTGACGTAGATGAAGTGGCGGATGCCGGCCCCGCGCGCCGCCGCGACCGACGCCCGTACCGAGACCAGGTCCACCTCGCGGAATTGCTGCGCCTTGCCGGGTCCGGGGTTCGGGGTGCCGACCAGCTGGAGGAACGTCTCGGCGGGTGGGACCTTGGCGGCGAAGGTCGCGGCGTCGAGGGCGTTGCCCTGGACGATCGCGGCTCCGGGCGGCACTTTGTGCTCCGACCCCGGACGCGCGAGCGCGCGGACGGAGTGCCCGCGCTCGAGCAGGCGCGGCATCACGTGCCGGCCGACGTAGCCGGTACCGCCCGTCACGAACACGGTCATCGAGAATGCGACTCCTGTTGGCTCTCTACGTTGGCGCGGCGGCCGCCGGATGTGCCGGGGCGGGGAGGGGGTCGCCCGCGCCCCGCGCGCCCGCCGCCCGGCCGGCCTTCGAGGCAATCTCGCTGCTGGGCGACACCCTGCGCGCGCCGGCGCTCGCGCCGGCGATCCGCCAGGGCTACGAGCAGCGCCTGCGCGAGGCCGAGCGCGACGTGGCGGCGCGCCCCAACGACCCGGACGCCCTGATCTGGCTCGGCCGCCGCACCGCGTATCTCGGACGCTACCGGGAGGCCGTCGCGATCTACACCCGCGGCATCGCGCGCTGGCCCAACGACGCGCGCTTTTACCGGCACCGCGGCCACCGCCGGCTCACGGTGCGCGAGCTGGACCGCGCGGCGCAGGATTTCGCGCGCGCCGCTGAGCTGGTGCGCGGCCGGCCCGACGAGGTCGAGCCCGACGGCCTGCCCAACTCGCGCAACACCCCGACCAGCACGCTGCAATCCAATATCTGGTACCACCTGGGCCTGGCGCGCTACCTGCGCGGCGACTTCGCCGGAGCGCTCGCGGCGTACGACGAATGCCTGGCGGTGTCCCGGAACTTCGACATGCTCGCGGCCACGACCTACTGGCGGTATTTCACGCTGCGCCGGCTCGGCCGTTCTGACGAGGCGGCGGCGACCCTGGCGCCCATCTCGCGCGACCTCGATATCATCGAGAACCGCTCATACCACCGGCTGCTGCTGCTGTTCAAGGGCGAGATGCCCGAGGACTCGGTGCTGCCGGCCGGCGAGCGTTCCTCGCTCGACGACGCCACGGTCGGCTACGGCGTCGGCGCGTGGCACCTCGTGAACGGCCGCCGCGCGCAGGCCACGCCGCTGTTCCAGCGCGTCCTCGAGGGCACGAACTGGCCGGCGTTCGGCTATCTTGCGGCCGAGGCCGAGCTGGCGCGCCTCCGCAGCCGATGAGCATCGAGAGCCCGCTCATGACTCATGGCTCATAGCTCATGGCTCACAGCTCATAGCCGGCATCTCCTTCACCCACTCTCCGGTCCCCATGCCCGACATCGCCTCCTGGCACCCGCAGATCGTCCATTTCGTGATCGCCCTCGGCTTCGTGGGTGTCATCGCCCGCGTGCTGTCGTTGCTGCCGCTCCCGCAGCGGTTCGCCTTCATCAGCCCGGCGGCCACGACCCTGATCGTGCTTTCGGCAGCGGCCTCGGTGCTCGCGGTGAGCTCGGGCGACCAGGCGCATAGTCCGGTGGAGCGCGTCCCCGGCGCGCGGGACGCGGTGGTCGAGCACGAGGACTGGGGCAAGCGGGCGCGCAACGGCCTGCTGATCGTCGCCGTGCTCGAGCTGGGTGCGCTGACGGCCGCCCGGTGGAAGCCGCGGGCCGCCGTCGGCATCCGGGTCGGCGCCGCGGCCGCCGGCCTCGCGGCGCTGTTCTTCCTGTTCGAGGCGGCGGAGCACGGCGGGGAGCTGGTCTACAACTACGCGGGCGGCGTCGGCATCCGGAGCGGCGACACCGCCGACGTCCGGCGGCTGCTCATCGCGGGACTGTACCACAATGCGGTCATGGAGCGCGCGGCGAACCGGCCCGAGGCGGCGCACGCGCTGTTCACGCTGCTCAACCAGGCCGATCCGGGCCCGCTGACCTTCGTGCTCCGCGCCGAGTCGTTCCTGCGCGATGCCCAGGATCCCACGATCACGCTGTCCATGCTGCGCAACTGGGAGCCGCCGCCGGAGAATCCCGGCCTCGTGGTGCGCCGCGGCATGCTGATGGCGGACGCGTTCGAGGCCATGAGCCTTGCGGATTCCGCGCGCGCCGCGCTCCAGGCGCTGGCCGTGCAGTTCCCGAACAACGAGCGGGTGCGTGCGCGGCTCAACCCGCCCGCGCAGCCGGCTCAGCCGAGGTAGCGTTCCCGCAACACGCCCAGGTGGTGCCGGTCGTGCCCGGCGATGATCCAGGCCAGCGCGCGCACCGACACCGCCTTGCCGTTCGCCACGCCGCGCCGCAGCGCTCCCGCGTCGTCGAACGAACGGAACAGCGCCAGCGACGATCGGCGCACCGCCTCGTACTCCGCCACGAGGTCCGCGAGCCGGAGGCGGTCCGCGCCGGCAGCCGGCACCCACAGGTTCTCGTCGAAGCCGGGCTGCTCGCTCGGCGAGCCGCGCCCGAACCACAGCGCGCGGAAGGTGAACACCCGCTCCGCGTCGGTCACGTGCCCGACCAGCTCCTTGATGCTCCATTTGCCCGGCGCGTAGCGGTGCGCGCCCTTCGCTTCCGGAATGCTCTTCAAGATGCCTGACGTCTCACCGAGCTGGCGGTCGAGGGTGGCGATGATGTCGCCGTCGGGCACCTTGGAGATGTAGTTCTCGTAGTAGGAGAAGTACTCGTCCGCGCCGGGTCGCTCGGTGCGCCAGCTCATCGTCCCGTCCCCGCGCCGGACGGCGCGCCGTTGAGGTAATCCACGAGCAGCGTCGCCATCACGCGCATCCCGACCGGGATGGCGGCATCGTCGGCCATGAACGTCGGCGTGTGGTGCCCGCCGCTCGTCGTGCCCGGGCGCTGCACGCCCAGGTTGAAGAAGAAGCCCGGCACCTCGTTGGCGAAGAAGGAGAAGTCCTCCGACGCGCTCCACGGCTCGATGATCCGCGCGTTGGCGGCGCCCACCACCCGCTCGAGCGTCGGCCGCACCCGCGCGGTGAGGATCGGGTCGTTCACCGTGACCGGCAGGCCGCCCTCGACCACCAGCTCGTACGAGCCCCCGGCCGCGGCGGTGATGCCACGGAAGATGTCGTGCATGCGACGCTCGATCGTGTCCCTCACCGCGTCGCTGTAGTAGCGGATCGTGCCCGACAGACGGACCTCGGCCGGGATGATGTTCCCGCGCTCACCGCCGCGGATGATGCCCACGGTCACCACGCTCGGCGTGAACGGCGAGAGGGTGCGCGAGCGGATCGTCTGCAGCGCGAGCACCACCTGCGACGCCGTGACGATCGGGTCCACCGAGAGCTGCGGCTGCGCGCCGTGGCTCTGGCGGCCCCGGACCACCGCGCTCCAGCTCGACGCGCCGGCCAGGAACGGGCCGGAGGCGTAGCCCACCTGGCCCACGTCCATCTCCGCCTTGGCGTGCAGGCCGAACACGGCCGCGGGCCGTGGATCGCGGAACGCGCCCTCCTCGAGCATCAGCCGCGCGCCGCCGCGCTCGCCGGGTGGCGGACCCTCCTCGGCGGGCTGGAAGATGAAAAGCACGGTACCGGGCAGGCGGTCGCGCATCCCTGCCAGTACCGACGCCACCCCCAGCTGCACGGCGACGTGGATGTCGTGGCCGCAGGCGTGCATGACGCCCACGTCCTGGTCGAGGTAGGTAGAGCGTTGCGTGGACCGCCACGGGAGATCGTTCTGCTCCGTGACCGGGAGCGCGTCCATGTCGGCGCGCACCGCGACCACCGGGCCGGGGCGGGCGCCGCGCAGCACCGCGAGCACGCCGGTGTGCGCGATGCCCGTGCGCACTTCGAGGCCCAGCCCGCGCAGGTGCTCGGCGATCATCCCCGCGGTCCGCACCTCGCGGTTGCCGAGCTCCGGATACTGGTGGATGCGGTGGCGCACCTCGGTGATCGTCGGCGCGAAGCGTTCGACTGCCGAGCGGATGCGCCCGTCGTCGGGGGGGGGCGACTGGCCGGCGGCGCGGCCGGCGTAGGGCCCCGCGATCAGCAGGAATGCCAGGGTTCGATGCACCATGTGCCTCCTTGAGCCGGCAGGTAAATTCCCGCCGATGAGGCTCCGCGTCCACCCCGAGGGTCCGTGCACCTGAGCCTGGTGGTGCTCGCCGCCGGCCTGGGCAGCCGGTTCGGCAGCCTCAAGCAGCTCGTGCCGGTGGGCCCCCACGGCGAGACCATTCTCGACTACACCGCCTACGACGCGCACCGCGCCGGCTTCAAGCGGATCGTGTTCGTCATCCGCCAGGAGATGGTGGAGGCGTTCCATCCGTTCGCGTCGCGGTTTCGCGGTGCGCTCGAGGTCAAGCTCGCGTTCCAGCAGACGGAGGACGCGCCCAAAGGCGCGCTGGTCAAGGGTCGCGTGCGGCCGTGGGGCACCGCCCACGCGTTGCTGGCTGCCGCGCCCCACGTATCCGAAGCGCTGGCGGTGTGCAACGCCGATGATTTCTACGGGGCCGAGGCGTTCGCGGCGGCGTTCGCGTTCCTGCGCGACCTCAAGCCGGCGAAGGTCACGTGGGCACTGGCCGGCTACCCCGCGGACGCGACGCTCTCGAGCCAGGGGCCCGTGAACCGTGCCGTGTGCCGGGTGGACGAGAAGGGCTGGCTGATCGATCTCGAGGAGCGGCGCCTCGAGCCCGGCGACGTGCCCGCGGGGGGGGGCACGATCGTCTCGATGAACCTGTGGTGCTTCACGCAGGAGCTGTTCGCACACCTCCGGACCGGGTTCGACGAGTTCGCGATGCGGGCGGGCCCGGCACAGGAGTACCTGCTGCCCGACGCGGTGCGCGAGGCCTTGCGCGCCGGGCTCGCGCGGGTCAAGGTCCTGCCCCCGGCCAAAGGCTGGTTCGGCCTCACTTACGCTCACGACCGCGAGACCGCCGCCGAGATGCTGCGCGCGCTGCACGCGCAGGGACGCTACCCGGAGAGCCTGTGGCGCTGACCGCGGACCCGAGGCTGAGGGATGTGATCGCCCGATTCCAGCTCTCCGGTGAGCCGGTGTCGGCGTCGATCGTGCCCGGTGGCCACATCAACGAGAGCTGGCGCGTAGAGTGCCGCGCCGACAGCCGGGTGAGCACCTACCTGCTGCAGCGTCTCAACCCGTCCGTGTTCCCCGACCCCGTCGCCGTGATGGAGAACATCGTGCGCGTCACGCGGCATTGCGCGGCGCGGCGCTCACTCGTCCTCAGGCCGACGCTGGGCGGCGGCTGGTGGCATCGCGATGAGGCGGGCGATTGCTGGCGCGTCTACGATTTCATCGAGGGCGCGCACGTACGGGAGCGGGCCGAGTCGCCGGCGCTGGCCCGCGAGGCCGCGGCGGCGTTCGGCGGGTTCCTGCGGCTGATGAGCGACTACGACGGCCCGCCGCTCCACGAGACGCTGCCCGGCTTCCACGATACCGCAGCGCGGTTCGCATGCCTGGAGGGCGCCGCCTGCCGCGATCCGATGGGACGCCTCGCCGAGGCACGGCCCGAGCTGGACGCCGTCCTGGCGCGCCGGGGGCTGGCCGACGTGCTCCCGCCGCTCTTCGCGAGCAGAGTCCTCCCCAGGCGTATCGCGCACCACGATGCGAAGATCGCCAACGTCCTGTTCGACGACGCGGAAGAGACGGCACTCGCGGTCATCGATCTCGACACCGTGATGCCCGGCTCGGCGCTGTACGACTTCGGCGACCTGGTGCGCTCGATGGTGAGCGCGACGGCGGAAGACGAGGCCGACGTGGCGCGGATCCGCGTCCGCCTGCCGGTGTTCGAGGCGCTCGCGCAGGGCTACCTCGCCGAGGCGGGGGCGGTGCTGGTGCCGAAGGAGCGCGAGCTGCTCGCGTTCGCCGGGCGGCTGATCACCCTCGAGCAGGCGGTGCGGTTTCTCACCGACCATCTCGAAGGCGACCGCTACTACCGCGTCGCGCGGCCGGGCCACAACCTGGACCGGGCCCGAGCGCAGATCGCGCTGCTCAACTCGCTCGTCGCGCACGCCGACGAGATGGACGCGATCATCGCCCGCGCGGCGCGGTAGGCTTGCATCTGGTTGCAGGTGGCTGTCGCTTGAGCGACAGTCCTTCGCCGAGCCCCGGCTTGAGCCGGGGTCACACGGTTCAGGAGACCCGCGCATCGCCACGTACCTCGACGCCGGCGCGCTCCCGTCCTAGACTGGTTGCCCATGAGGACTCTCGCCGACCCCGCCGTCGCGGCCTCGCTCGCCGCCCGGCTCCAGCGCGCGACCCCCGAAACGGCCCGCGCCTGGGGCACCATGACCCCGCACCAGATGCTGGCCCACGTGGCGATCGCGGCCGAGGCCGCCCAGGGGCTACGCCCGTTCAGCGGCTCGAAGCGCCGGCCCTCCCGGCTGGTCAAGTGGATCGCTCTCTACATGCCGATTCCCTGGCCGCACGGCATCCGGGCCGGCGCCAGGCCGGGGGACGCCGTGCTGGACCCCCAGGCGTTCGAGGCCGAGCGGGCGCACGCCATCGCGGCGCTCGCGGCCCTTGCCGCCCCGCAGGGCTCCTTCGCCCCCACGCATCCGATCTTCGGCCCGATGACCAAGGCGCACTGGCTCCGCTGGGGGTTCCTCCACACCGACCACCACCTGCGGCAGTTCGGGCTGTGATCGAGCCGGTGGGGGCCCGGCCCGCCGAACGACGCCGGCACGCGACCCGCGGGCTCAGGCGGAACCGCCGCATTCCACGCGCGCCGCTCCGCCGCCATGTTCTTGCTCCGTTCACGCGACTCAGATCCGACCCAGGAAAGGAGCTGCTCTCATGACCCTAGCCGCCCTGCGCCGACCGTTGCCCGCCGTCACCGCCGCCGCCCTGATGCTGGCCGCCGCCGCCTGCGCCACACCGGAAACCGCGGCCCATACCCCCACGCCCGTCGAGCGCGGCCGCTACCTGGTGGAATTCGGCGGCTGCAACGACTGCCACACGCCGAAGATCTACGCCGGCCCGGTGCCGATGCTCGACACAACGCGCCTCCTGGCGGGGCATCCCGCCGGCGCCCGCGTTCCCGCGGTGCCGCGCGGCGTGATCGCGCCAGGCCAGTGGACCGCGCTCACCAACGAGCACTTCACCGCGTGGGCCGGCCCGTGGGGCGTGAGCTACGCCGCCAACCTCACGCCCGACGAGACCGGGCTCCGGGGCTGGACCGACTCGCTGTTCATCCAGACCATGCGCACCGGCAGGCACCTGGGCTCGGGCCGGGATCTGCTGCCCCCGATGCCGTGGCCCAACGTCGCGCTGCTGACCGACGACGACCTGCACGCGATGTTCGCGTACCTGCAGTCCCTGCCGCCGGTCGCGAACGCCGTGCCCGCGCCGACGCCGCCGGCCGGCGCGCCGCGCTGAGGCCGCCTTTCGCCCACGCCCGGCCCGGTGCAAGTTCGGACGGGCTCACGCACCACCTCCGGGGGCACGGTGACGCACCTCTCCACGCACTTCACCCTGAACGAGATGATCGTGAGCGGGACGGCCACGCGGCTGGGCATCGACAACACGCCGCCGCCCGGCGTCCGGAAGAACCTCGTGCGGCTCGCCGCCCAGCTCGAGAAGGTGCGGACCCTGACCGGGAAGCCCCTCAAGATCCTGTCCGGGTACCGCTCGCCGAAGGTGAACAAGGCCGTGGGCGGCAGCCCCAAGAGCTACCACATGCAGGGTTGCGCGGCGGACTTCGATCCGCCGGCCGGCATGACCCACGACGCGCTCCAGAAGGCCATCGGCGGCGCGGCCGCCATCGCCTTCGACCTCGTGCTCGAAGAGCGCGCCAAGGACGGCGCCCACTGGCTGCATTTCCAGATTCCCCTGCCCGGCAAGAAGGGCCGGCGCTTGCTCAAGGACGCCGAGCTCGACAAGCAGGGCGGCGCCATCAAACGCCTCACCCCGGGATAAGGAGCGTCCGATGCGTCGCGTTCGCCGGTTGATTCTCACCGTCCTGCTCGGTGCCGTGTGCGCCGTCGCGGCCTGCGAGGGCCGCGACGACGACAACCTCTCGGACGCCGATGTCACGGCCATCCGTGCCGTCGGCCAGGCGTTCGCGTCGGGAATCGTGGCCCATGACTTCGATCGCGTGATGGCCCAGCGCACCGACGACATCGTCTGGATGGTTCCCAACGGCCCGCCGCTCGCGGGCCCGGCGGCCGTCCGCATGGCGCTCGACAGCGGGGCGCGGGCGACCGCGTTCGTCATCACGTCGGAGCGCACCGAAGGCAGCGGCAACCTCGCCTACGACCGCGGCTCGTACGCGTACTCCGCGGTGATGGGTGGTGACACCGTCACCGAGCGCGGCAAGTACCTCCAGATCCTCCGGCGCCAGCCCGACGACACGTGGCGCATCGCGCTCGACATGTGGAGCTCGAACGACGCGCCGCCGGCCCCCATGCCCGCGCCGCCCCCGCGCCGGCGGTAACCTCCGATGATCGAGTGGCTGGACGTCCTCAGGGTGACCGGCGCGGCGCGCACGCCGGCGCTGGTGCGCCTCAACGGCCTGCTGTTCATCCTGATCGGCGGCGCGCTGTTCGCGCTCGGCATCTCCCTGGCGGCCGCGCGGCGGGGCGCGCCGGAGGCCGTGTTGATGGCCACCGTGTTTCTCGGCCTGGCGTTCGTACCCAAGGGCGCGCTCCAGGTGCTCACCGGCAAGCTGTGGGCGGAGAACCCGCGCTGGGTGCGCGTCCTCGCGCTCGTCCTCGGGATCCCGGGCTTCATCGCGCTGCTCGTCACCTCCCCGTGGCTCGTCTTCCGCGACTGAAGCCGACGTTCTTCCCGACGCCCGCCAAATGGCGCGCGTGGCTCGCGAAGCACCACGCGAAGGAGCAGGAGTTGCTGGTTGGGTTCTACAAGCGCGACTCCGGCAAGCCGAGCATCACCTGGCCGGAGTCCGTGGACCAGGCGCTGTGCTTCGGGTGGATCGACGGGATCCGCCGGAGCCTGGGAGCCGAGAGCTACACCATCCGGTTCACCCCGCGACGACGGGGCAGCATCTGGAGCAACGTCAATACGAAGCGGGCGACGGAGCTGGTGGCCCTGGGGCTGATGATGCCCGCAGGCCTCGCGGCGTTCGAGAAGCGCAGGGCGTACAAGTCGGGCATCTACTCCTACGAGGAGCGGCCGGTCGACATCCCGGAGCCGTACGCCGGGCATTTCCGGAAGAACAAGGCGGCGTGGCGGTTCCACCAGGCCCAGCCGCCCGGGTACCGCAAAGTGACGGCGTGGTGGATCGTGAGCGCCAAGAAGGAGGAGACGCGCCAGAAGCGGCTCGAGACGCTCATCGCCCATTCGGCGAAGGGCGAGTTGCTGCCGGGGACGCAGGTCGGCAAGACGAAGTCGGCGACTAGGCGCGCGTGATCGCGATGTAGCGGAAGTTGGTGCCGCGTCGGTTGTGGCTGACGTCGGCCACGTCCACCATCCGGCCGCCGCACTCCCCGACGATGCGCTCCACCTCCGCGCGCGGGACGTAGTGCATCTCCACGGGCGGCTTGCCCCGCACCGCCTTCCAGAATCTCCGCAGCGGGCCACGGCGCACCCCGTACCACCACGCGCCCAGCGAGCCGGGTCGGTGCGGCGGGCCGGACGGCACCTGGAACACGGCGACGCCGCCGGGGCGCAGCACCCGGAAGAACTCGCGGATGTACCTCGACGAGTGCTGCGGCGGCATGTGCTGCAGCGTGATGTTCGAGTACACCAGGTCGAACGAGCCGGTCTCGAGCTGGGAGAGGTCGTCGGTCGTGTTCACGCGATACTCGACACGGTCGCCGTGGCGGTTGAGCTCGCGCGCCTTGGCCACCATGGACTCCGCGATGTCCACGCCCACCACCCGCTCGACGTGCTCGGCCAGCGCCTGGCTGAGCCGCCCCACCCCGGCGCCGAAGTCGAGGGCCCGCCCGCGGCCGGGCGTGACGCCCAGGGTCTCGAGGTCGCGCAGCAGGCTCGCGATCTCGCGCCGCCCCGTCTCGAAGAACTCGGCGACGTCCCACTTGTTATGCCGGCGGTCCCTGTGCGACAGCACCGCGTACAGCGGGTCGTCCCGGCCGAACCGCTCGAAGGTTCGCTTGACGATGTCGAGGCTCACGTGGCCGCCGGAGCGTCGCCCCACATCCGCGACAGCACTCGCCACAGCCCCGCCCCGCTGACCACGAACACGAGGGTCCACATCGCTCCCAGCCCCGCGCGCCCGTACAACAGGCTGCCAGCGCCGAACAAGGCCGCGTAGACGAACGCACAACCTAACACCCAGCCGAGCAGCGCCTGCGGCAGGCTGTCGCCCGAGGGCGGCAGGCCGCTCGCCGCGCGGACCGCGGCCCAGCCCGGCCCGGCCGGCCGCACCCGCTCGTAGAACGCCCGGAGCTGCGCGGCGTCCGACGGCCGCGTGAGCAGCGTGACCGCCACCCACACCACCGTGGTCACGGCGACCGACCCGATGAGCGCGAGGTGCGCGGGCACCGCGTGGCCGGCGCGGGACCACGCGAACAGCGCCGCCGCGATGGCGAACGAGCTGGCCATGGCGGCGATCTCGCTCCACGCGTTGATCCTCCACCAGAACCACCGCAGCAGGTACAGCAGCCCCGTCCCCGCCCCGATGGACAACAGCAGCTGAAAGCTGGCGCTCGCGGTGTCGAGCACGTAGGTGAACCCCGCCGCGACCACCATCAGCGCGCCCGTGACGAGCCGGCCCAGCGCCACGTAGTGCCGCTCCTCCGCGCCCGGTCGCAGGAACCGGCGGTACAGGTCGTGAACGAGGTAGCTCGTGCCCCAGTTGAGGTGGGTCGAGATGGTCGAGATGTAGGCGGCGAGCAGGCCCGCGACCATCACGCCGAGCACGCCATGCGGCAGGAAGGTAAGCATCGCCGGGTACGCGAGGTCGTGGCCGATCAGCCCGCGATCCACCTGGGGCAGCGCGCGCGCGATGTCCTCCAGCGTGGGGAACACGAGCATCGAGGCCAGCGCCACCAGGATCCACGGCCACGGCCGGAGCGCGTAGTGGGCTACGTTGAACAGCAGCGTGCCGCCCAGCGCGTCACGCTCGCTCCTCGCCGCCAGCATCCGCTGCGCGACGTACGAGCCGCCGCCGGGCTCGGAGCCCGGGTACCACACCGACCACCACTGCACGGTGAGCGGGATGATGAACACCGCCAGCGCCAGCGAGGCGCTCGAGAAGTCGGGCAGCAGGTTGAGCGTCGCCGGATCGGTCTTCGCCATGAGACCCGCCAGCCCGCCGACCTCCGGCCGGCCCAGCGCGTAGTACGCGGCCGCGAAGCTGCCGGCCAGCGCGATGCCGAACTGGATCAGGTCGGTGAACAGCACGCCCCACAGGCCGCTGGTGGCCGCGAACGCGACATTGAGCAGCGCGCAGACCAGCAGCGTCCGCCCCATCGGCCAGCCGAGCAGGACGTTCGCGATCTTCACGGCCGCCAGGTTGACCGTGGCCATGATGGCGCAGTTGAAGAACAGGCCGAGGTACACGGCGCGGAATCCGCGCACGACCGTGGCGGCCCGGCCCCCGTAGCGCAGCTCGTAGAACTCGAGGTCGGTGAGCGCGCCGGAGCGCCGCCACAACCGCGCGTAGAAAAACACGGTGGACATCCCCGTCAGCAGGAACGCCCACCACAGCCAGTTGTTCGCCACGCCGCGCTCGCGCACCAGGTTGGTGACGAGGTTCGGCGTGTCGGTGCTGAACGTGGTTGCGACCATCGACACGCCGATGAGCCACCACGGGGCCGCGCGTCCGGACGTGAAGAACTCGGCCGTACTCGAGCCCGCCCGGCGGGCCAGCAGCACGGCGGGCAGGAACGAGACGACGATGGAGACGAGGACGATCGTCCAGTCGAGCCCGTCGAGCCGCACGTCAGGCCTCCACGATCCCGAGCGGCGGCGTGCTCCGCCACCGCCCGCGGGTGAAGTCGGGGACGTCCACGGGCCGGGAGCGTTGCGCCGCCGACCGGCCCGTCAGCTCGACCAGGCAGCTCCACGCCGCCGCGTCGTACACGTTCTGGTCGGTGGACTCGCCACGCCGCAGGCACTCGACCAGCCGCCGGTCTTCGAGATAGTCCATTCCGCCGTGGCCGCCCGTGGCGTTGCGGACCCGTTCGGCGCGCCACAACGGATGCTCGAACTCCGCGAAATACGCCTCCAGCGCTTCCCACCGGTGTGCGGGCGAGCGTCCCTCGAGATGAATGCGGTCGGGCCAGCCCTGCATCAGCCCGCGCGTACCCTGGATCATGTTGATCCGGGTGTAGGGCCGCGGGAGGTTGGTGTCGTGCACCAGGTAGATCGTCTGGCCGCGCACCGTCTTGAGCAGCGTGAGGTTCACGTCGCCGAGGACGTAGCGCTCGCCGCGGCGCGGGTCGGCGGCCGGCAGATGCTCCTCCTGCCAGCGCTGCAGCCCGCGCGAGGGACCACTCATCGAGACCAGGTACTCGAGCTGGTTGCCGCGGTTGATGTCGAAGCACTGCGCGAGCGGGCCCAGGCCGTGGGTGGGATAGAGGTTCGCGTTGAGCCGCTGGGCCCACGCGCGCCGCCACAGCCCCTCGCCCTCGGTCGAGAACTTGATGGCGCGCAGGTCGTGCAGGTAGCCGCACTCGCCGTGGAGCAGCTCGCCGAGCATGCCACGCCGCACCAGGTGCAGCATCAGCATCTCGCGGCGGTCGTAGCAACAGTTCTCCATCATCAGACAGTGCCGCTGATGGCGTTCGGCCGCTTCCACCAATGCCCAGCAATCCTCGACGGTCATGGCCGCCGGGACCTCCGTGGCGGCGTGCTTTCCGCTGGCCAGTGCCGCGAGGCACACCGGCACGTGCCACTCCCACGGCGTGGCCGTGAACACGAGGTCCAGCTCCTCCTCGGCGCACAGCCGCTCGAAGTCGCGCGGGCCGCGGTCGTAGCCGCGCGGGCGCGGCTGTCCGGCGTCCACCACCTTCTGCTGCGCCCGCGTCACCTTCTCCGGCACGATGTCGCAGATGGCGCGGACCTCCGCGCCCTCGATCGCGAGGAAGTTCTCGAGGTGCACGGTGCCCATGCCGCCCACGCCCACGAAGCCCACCCGCACCCGCTCGAGCGGCGGCGCGGCGAACAGCGTCGTGCCGGCCGCCGGTTGTGCCGTGCCCGGCCGCGTCGGCGCGCACGCGCTGGAGGCCGCGGCGGCGACGCCGGCGGCGGCAAGCAGAAAATCGCGACGATCGAGATCGTTCATCGGGCGCTCCACTGTGTGCCGTTTCAGGGCCGCGGCAGCCGGATGCCGCCGGGCAGCCGGAGCCCGGCGCGATCCTGCATCTCGCGCAGCCGCTGCTCCAGCTGCTGCCGGGCCTCGTCGAGCTGCTGCTGCACGGCCGCCGCCCGGGCCTGCACCTCGGTCTCGAGCGCGGCGGCCCTCGCGCGCGCCTCGGCCGTCGCGGCGGCGATGCGGCGGTCCACCTCGCCCCGCACCTGCCGCTCGACGCGGTCGATCTCGGCCCCCAGCTCCCGTCGCACCGCGTCGGCAACCGCCGTGCCGACATTGGTGCTCAGCTGCAGCGCGGGGCTGGTGAGCAGGCCGTGGAACCGCGCTTCGATCACCACGTCGCGCACGCCCGAGATCGCGCGCCACACCAACGCCTCCGCCCACGCCTCGCTGCCGACCCGTGGTGCCGGCCCGGCGGACCCGCTGTCGGCCGAGCGGGTCCAGGTGGCGTTCGGCGCCCGCACCCGCCAATAGCCGTTGATCTCCGCGCCGGTGCGCGCGAAGCCCAGGTCCACGGTGGAGGGCCCGAACGCGAGCCGCGCGCCGCGCGCGGCCGGGACGCTGATGTCCGGCAGCGTGACGCCGCCCACGTGCGCGTCGAGCGAATCGCGGGGCGTGGCGCCGGTCCGGTCCGACGCGCCCGCGACGCGAAGCTCGCGCGGCCCGACATCGCTGACGCGGCGGGCCGAAAAGGTCATCGGCCGGCCGTAGACCGCGGGCTGGGTGGTGAAGCCGGTGAGCCGGGCCGCGTACGCGCCCGCGGCAACGGTGCCGCCGCCGACGGCGAGGTCGGCGGCCGCCTGCTCCACCAGGAACGTCGGGTACTCATGCGTGCGCGGGAATCTGAACGTGGTCCCGTCCATCCGCGCACGCCGAGGGCCTGGGTCTCGCGAGGGCCTGAGCCCGGCGGGCGTGTACTCCTCCGCGACGTTGAGCCAGTGCATGACCGGCTTGAGCCGCTCCCTGGCCATCTCGCCGAACAGCGCGGCCGAGATGTCGGGCGCCGCGAACGAGGGAATCCGCACCAGCGAGCGCGCGAACGCATAGTCGGCGGCGCGCGACTGCTCGAGGCGCGCCACGGCGCCGCGGGTCGAGTCCACGCCGGCCGCCACCGTGCGTTGCAGCACCTGGAGCCGGTCGCGCGCCTGCTGGAGCTGCCGCGTGAGCGCGCCCACGCGCGCCACGTGCTGCGCCACCCCTTGCGGCCCCACCCGGCGCGGATCCTCGGTGCGCAACCGCTCGGTCAGCGCCCGCGCCGTGTCGATCGCCGGCTGCGCGTCGAGCGACCGCAACTCGGCCAGCCACGCGGTGCGCAGCGAGTCCGCCCGCGCCGCGATCGCCCGGGCTTCGCGCGGCGTGCGCAGGCTCTCGGCGTCGATGGCGGGCATGTTCACCACCGTGCCGGCGATGCTGGTGAGATCGAGCTGCGGCACGGGGATCCGGTTCGCCCAGTCCTGCGCCCGGCGCGCGGCGAGCCCCGTCTTCGGGCTCGGCCGCTCGATGGCCCCCGAGGTGCGCCGCGGCGTCCCGAATCGCACCCGTCGCGCGGCGGCCGTCTGGATCACCGCCTTCCTCTCGAGCAACGCGCGGCCGCCGAGATCGAGGACGATCTCCTCGATCTCGACGAGGTTCGTCATCGGCGCGTCGGGATTGGTGACCTCGAGGCCCCGCAGCACGAGGTCGGCGGCCCGCAGCCGGAACCGCGCCGACGCAAGGTCCACCCGCGCGCCTACGACTTCCGTGCCGACGATCTCCACGGTGCGGCGGATGGCGGCGTTCAGAAACAAGCGCCACAACACGACTACCGCGATCGCGACCAGCCCCATCGGCACGATGGCCTTCCAGCGGAAGACCTTCATCGGCTAGTTGGGCTGGAACCAGCGGTAGACGTTGTACAGCGTGGACGCGCGGATCGCCTGGAAGGCCCTCGTGCGCTTGAGCCGCTCGAACACGCGGACCCGGTACGTGGCGACCAGCCTGCGCGCGAGGAAGAACAGCGGCGCGGACGCGGCCGCCCAGAACACGAAGCTCCCCAGCACGACGGTGTTGTTGAAGTTGGTGAGCGGCACGCCGGGCATGTTGTACAGCGCGGTCCACAGCCCCACCAGCGGCGGCGCGCTCAGCAGCGCGGTGCCGATCGCGTCGAACACCGGGTCGAGCGCGAAGCCCGCCGGCGTCAGCAGCGTCCAGCCCAGGAACACGCCGCCGAGCGAGACGTTGAGGATCAGGGCGAGCAGGAACAGCAGGAGGTTGTGAAGATTGAGCAGCGGCGTCAGACCGAACACAGCGCCCAGCGCGATGCCCGCGGCTACCTGTCCAGGCGTGCCGTCGGAGTTGAGGGTCCGGACGAGCTGCTGGAGCAGCTTCAGCAGGAGCATCGGCCGTGACCCTCGTCGAGGCGCCGCGCGCGAGGTAACATTGGGTCCGCCTTCCTATCGGAGCGTTTCAGGTATGACAGCCTACACGCGTTCGTGCGCCGCCGCCATCCTCGTTGGCGCCCTGGGAGCGGCCGCCGTGCCGGCCCTCGCGCAGGACTCCGCGGCCGCCGCCCCGGCCGCCCGCCGGGGACCGCGCCGCGACCTGCCGCTCGAGCCCGCCCGTCACGACAGCTTCACGGTGAGCGAAGCCACGTGGCTCTCGCTCGACGTGGCCCCGGACGGGCGCACGATCGTGTTCGACCTGCTGGGTGACCTGTACACCGTGCCCATCGAAGGCGGGCGCGCCACCCGCATCACCAGCGGCTTCGCGTTCGACGGGCAGCCGCGCTACTCGCCGGACGGCCGCGCCATCGTGTTCACGTCGGACCGCTCGGGCGCCGAGAATGTGTGGCTGGTGGACGCCGACGGCCGGAACCCGCGCGCGGTGACCCGCGGCGACGCCGCCCTGTACGCCTCGCCCGACTGGACGCCCGACGGCGAGTACATCGTGGTCTCGCGGGCCCAGGGCTCGCTGGGCTCCCGCTTCGAGCTGCAGCTGTATCACCGTGACGGGGGGGGGGGCGCGGGCGTCGAGCTGACGCGCGGCCTGGACCAGATGAACGCGATGGGCCCGGCGTTCGGGAGCGACGGCCGCTACGTGTGGTTCGCGCGGCGTACCGGCGGGTTCAGCTACAACCAGGTGTTCCCCACCTGGCAGCTCGCGGTGTTCGACCGCCGCACCAGCCAGTACCAGACCCAGTCGTCGCAGTGGGGCAGCGGCATGCGGCCGACCCTGTCGCCGGACGGGCGCTGGATGGTGTACGCCACGCGCACCGACGCCGAAACGGCGCTGCGGCTGCGCGACCTCGAGAGCGGCGACGAGCGGTTCCTGCGTCGCGCGGTGCAGCGCGACGAGCAGGAGTCGCGGTTCACGCGCGACCTCTACCCCGGCATGAGCTTCACGCCCGACAGCCGCGCGCTCATCGTCTCGTACGGCGGGAAGATCTGGCGGGTCGCCGTTCCCGGCGGGGAGGCCACCGAGATCCCGTTCACCGCGGGCGTCGAGCTGGAGATGGGGCCGCGGGTCCAGTTCGCGTCGCGGGTGGACACCGGCGAGGTCCAGGTGCGCCAGATCCGCAGCACTGCCCTCTCGCCCGACGGCCGGCGCATCGCGTTCACCGCGCTGGACCGCCTGTGGACCCTGGATCTGCCGGCCGACTCGTCCGTGCACCGGACCACCACGCCGCCGGCGCGCGTGACCGCGTCGGTCGAAGGCGAGCACCTGCCCGCCTGGTCGCCCGACGGCCGGACGCTGGCATGGGTGAGCTGGAACGACACGGCGGGCAGTCACATCTGGACGCTGCGCCTGGACGTGCGGGGCGCGCGGCCCGAACGGGCGAGCCAGGCGCCCGGGTACTTCGCCACGCTCACCTGGTCGCCCGACGGCGCCCGACTGCTCGCGGTGCGCGGGCCCCGGCAGCCGCGCATCGAAGAGTCGGGCGCCGGGCTCGACCTGGTGTGGCTCCCCGCCGCGGGCGGCGCCGCCACCAGAATCACCAGTGTGACCCGCGTCGCGATGCCGCACTTCGTGCGCGGCCAGGACGACCGCATCTACTACTACGAGGGCGAAGGACTCGTCTCATTCCGCTACGACGGCACCGACCGGCAGCACCACGCGCGGATCACCGGCTACTCCACGCCGGGCGGCACGCAGCCGAACCAGGCCAGCGACATCGTGATGGCGCCCGGTGGCGGCCGCGCCCTCGCCCGGGTGGACAACCAGCTCTACCTGGTGGCCGTCCCCATGGTCGGCGATTCGGGGCCGCGCATCTCCGTGTCCACGCCCGCCAGCGCCATCGTGCCGGTCCGCCAGATCACCCGCGTCTCGGGCGAGTTCCTCGGCTGGTCGAACGACGGCGGCACGGCGTACTGGTCGCTGGGCCGGTTCTTCTTCCGCTACGACATCGCCGCCGGGGACTCGGTGGCTCGCGTGACGCGCGACTCCGCGGCCGCCGCCGCGGCCGCGGCGGGCACGCGTGACACCACGCGCGCCCGCCCCGACTCGGTGCGTGGGGACTCCGCACGCGCCGGTCCGGCGCGCGCGGACAGCGCGAGAGCCGACACCGCGCGGACGCGTCCCGGGTACGAGGCCCACCGGCTCGAGGTGGTGCTCACCGCGGCGCGCGACGTGCCGCGCGGCACCGTCGTGCTCCGGGGCGCGCGCATCGTGACCATGCGCGGCGACGAGGTCATCGATCGCGGCGATGTCGTGGTCACCGACCAGCGCATCGCGCAGGTGTGTGCGGGGCGGTGCCGGGTGCCCGCCGGAGCCCGCGTCGTGGACGTCGGCGGGCGGACGATCATCCCCGGCTTCGTGGACATCCACGCGCACCTGCGTCCGCCGTTCGGCGTGCACAAGGGCCAGGTGTGGGAGTACCTCGCGAATCTCGCCTACGGCGTCACCACCACGCGCGACCCGCAGACTGCGACCACCGACGTGCTGTCGTACGGCGACATGATCGAGACCGGCGGGCTCACTGGCCCGCGCATCTTCTCGACCGGTCCTGGCTTCTTCCAGCAGGACGACCCGTCGTCCATCGAAGAGACCCGGGACATCATGCGCCGCTACAGCGAGTACTGGCTGACCGGGACGATCAAGCAGTACATGGTCGGCAACCGGCGGCAGCGGCAGTGGGTGATCCAGGCGGCGCGCGAGCAGAACATCATGCCGACCACCGAGTCCGGCCTCGACTTCAAGATGAACCTGACGCTGATGCTCGACGGCTACCCGGGGCTCGAGCACAACCTGCCCATCACGCCGCTGTACCAGGACGTGGTGCAGCTCGCGGTGCGGAGCGGCGTCACGTACACGCCAACGCTGCTGGTGATGTACGGCGGGCCGTGGACCGAGAACCTGTACTACGAGTCCATCGACATCCACGCCGATCCCAAGCTCCGGCGCTTCACGCCGCACGACGAGATCGACGCGCGCGCGCTGCGGCGCGCGCAGTGGTTCCACGCGAGCCAGTACACCCACGAGCGGGTCGCGCGGGCCGCGGCGGACATCGTGCGCGCCGGTGGCCGGGTCGGGCTCGGCGGGCACGGCCAGCTGCAGGGGCTCGGCGTGCACTGGGAGCTGTGGAACATCCAGTCCGGCGGCATGTCGACCCACGACGCGCTGCGCGTCGCGACCATCTTCGGCGCCGAGGCCATCGGGCTGGGGCAGGACCTGGGGTCCATCGAGGCGGGCAAGCTGGCGGACCTCATGATCCTCGACGCGAACCCGCTCGACAATATTCGGAACACGAACACGATCCGCTACGTGATGAAGAACGGGCGGCTGTACGACGGGAACACGCTGGACGAGGTGTGGCCGACGGCGCGGCCGCTGCCGCGGCAGTGGTGGATGGACGAGCGGTAGGGCGGGGCGCCGCTACCGGGGATAGACCCGCGCGGACGTCACCTCGATGGCCGCGCGGCACCCGGGCTCCATGTCCTTGAGCAGGCTGCTGCGGCGCGGGAACTGCGCCTGCAGCGACTGGCCGGCCGCGATCTGGGCGTCCACCCGGACCCGGTCGCCGAGCCGCACCATCCGGGTGACGACCAGCGGCCCCTGGTCGTCGCGCCACAGCTTGAGCTCGTAGGAGCGCACCAGCACCCGCACCGCCGTCCCGTCCGCCATGCCTTCGGCGGGCACGGCCACCGCGCCGACCACGGCGCGGCCGCCCGTGACGACTCCCTCGAGCACGTTGACCTCGCCCACGAACCGCGCCACAAACTCCGTGGCCGGCTGATCCATGATCTCGGCCGGCGTGCCCGCCTGCTCCAGCCGCCCCTGGTTGATGAGCATCACCCGGTCGGCGAGCGAGAACGCTTCCTCCTGGTCGTGCGTGACGAAGATGCTGGTGACGTGCAGCTCGTCGTGCAGCCGCCGCAGCCACTGGCGCAGGTCCTGCCGGATCTTGGCGTCGATGGCGGCGAACGGCTCGTCGAGGAGCAGCAGCCGCGGCCGCGGCGCCAGCGCGCGCGCCAGCGCCACCCGCTGCCGCTGGCCGCCCGAGAGCTGCGCCGGCAGCCGGAGCGACAGGCCCTCGAGCCCCATGAGCGTGAGCAGCTGCCCCACCCGCTCGTCGCGCTCGATGGGACTCACCTTCTGCATCTCGAGCCCAAACGCGACGTTCTCGGCCACGGTCATGTGGCGGAACAGCGCGTAATGCTGGAACACGAACCCGACGTTCCGCTCGCGCGCGTGCAGGTGGTCAACCGCCTCCCCTTCGAACGCGACCGATCCCGCATCGGGGACCTCGAGCCCGGCGATGATCCGCAGGATGGTACTCTTGCCGCCGCCCGACGGCCCGAGCAGCGCCACCAGCTCGCCGGTCTTCACCTCGAACGACACGTCGTCCACGGCCACGAACCGGCCGAACCCCTTGCGGATGCTCGAGACACGGATGCTCACGCCGCGCTCCGCCGGCTCTTGACCTGCTCGAGCGCGACCAGCAGCAGCAGGCTCACCGCCCCCAGCGCGAGCGCCATGCCCAGCGCCGCGGCCGGCCGGCGCTCGTCCACCGCGGTGAAGATGAACGTCGTAGCCGTCTCGGTACGCCCGGCGATGCTGCCGCCCAGCACCAGGACCGCGCCGAACTCCCCCAGCGCCCGCGCCGCAGTCAGCACGATGCCCAGGCGCAGGCCGTGCCTGATGTTCGGCAGCGTGACCCGGCGGAAGGCGTTCCAGGGGCTGGCGCCGAGCGTGATGGCGGCCTCCTCGTCTTCGGTGCCGATCTCCTCCAGCACGTAGGCCACTTCGCGCACCGTGAAGGGGAGCGTCACGAACAGCGTCGCCAGCACGAGGCCCGGCAGCGCGAACGCGACCCGGACATGCAGCGCGTCGAGGGTCGGGCCCAGCCAGCCCTCGCGGCCGAACACGAGCAGGAACGCGAGGCCGGTCATGACGGGCGACACCGCGAGCGAGGCGTCCACCGCCGCGTCGAGCACCCGCCGCCCGACGAACCGGTGGCGCACCAGCACCATCGCCCCGGCCACGCCGAACGTGCCGTTGAACACGACCGCCACTGCCGCGAGCCCCAGCGACAGGCCGAGCGACCGCAAGGCTTCGGGCCGGGCGAGCGCCCGGGCGATGGCCGGGAGGCCGGTCCCCGCCGCCTCGAGGACCAGCGCGCCGAGCGGCACCACGAGCACGAGGGCCAGGTAGACCAGCACCGAGGTCGCGATCAGGAGCCGCCGCCACCGCTTCGGAACGAACGGGATCACGCCGTCCGTTCCCCGCGGCCGCGCACCAGGCGCAGGCCCAGCGAGATCGTGAGCGCCAGCGCGAGCAGCACCACCGACACGCCGGCGGCCTCCGCCGAGCGGCCGCCCTCGACCTCGGCGAACACGTGGACCGGCGCGGTGAGCGTACGCAGCGGGATGTTACCCGATACCACGACGATGGACCCGAACTCGGCCAGCGCGCGCGCGAAGCTCTGCAGCGTCCCGTAGATCATCGCCGGCGCCAGGGCCGGCAGCAGCACCCGCCGGAACGTGGCCAGCGGCCCCGCGCCGAGCGTCGTCGCGGCCTCCTCCTCGGCCGGATCCAGCTCGCGCAGCACCGGCTCCACCGCGCGCACCACGAACGGCAGGGTGATGAACGCGAGCGCCAGCACGATCGCGGGCCGAGCGAACAGGACCCGCACGCCGTGCGTTCCCAGCCACCGGCCGAACGGCTCCTCCGGCCCGAAGATGTAGACCAGCGCCAGTCCGGCGACCAGCGTGGGAATGGCGAACGGCAGGTCCACGATGGCCGTGAGCAGTCCCTTGCCCGGCAGCGGATAGCGCACCAGGACCCACGCCGTCGCGGTGCCCATTCCCGCGTTCACGATCGCCACGGCGGCGGCGGTCAGCAGCGTGAGCTTGAGCGCGGCCCACGCCACGGGGGTGCGCACGGCGTCCCACGGCGCGCGCCAGCCCGGCTCGAAGCCGTGCGCGATCAGCGCGACCAGCGGGATGAGGACGAGGACGCCGACGTACGCGGCTACGGCGCCGCGCGCCACGAGGCCGCCGCGCCCGGGGGCGAGGGCCTCCCGGGCCCGCTTCATCGCGCCGCCGCGGCCATGACCGCGCGCTCGAACCGCGCGCCGGGCGCGAACACCGCGGCCGTCAGCGCCGGCCAGCCGGCGAGATCGCGCACCGTGAAGAGATCGCTCACCGGCGGCCACGCGTGTGTCGTGTCCGCGGGGGCACCGGGGCCCGGCCGCAGGCCGAACGCGCGGAACCGCTGCTGCGCGCCCTCGCGCATGACGAACCGCACGAACGCTTCGGCGAGGTCGCGGTTGCCGTGCCGCTCGGCGAATACGTCCACCACGGCGATGGGATTCTCGATGAGGATCGTCGCGCGCGGGACGACGTAGTCGATGGCCTGCCCCGCCAGGCGCGCCACCAGCACCTCGTTCTCGTAGGTGATGATCGCGTCGCCGACGCCGCGCTCGAACGTGAGCATGGACTCGCGCGCGCCCTTGTCCATGATCGGGACGTTGCGGACGATCCGCGCCAGCAGCGTGGTCGCGGCCGCGGTGTCGCCTGCCCTGGTGCCGGCCACGGCGCCGCGCAACGCGGCACCCCAGACCGCGGCCACATTCCACATCGCGCCGCCGCTTGTGGAGGGGTTCGGCGTCAGCACCTGGACGCCGGGCCGGGCCAGGTCGCTCCAGTCCCGGATGTTCTTCGGGTTTCCAGGCCGCACGCCGATCACCACGATGGAATGCGTCACGATCCCGGCGCCCGGCCCGCGCTTCCAGTCGTGCCGGATCAGGCCGGCGCGCGCGATGGTCTCGATGTCCGGCTCGAGCGAGAGCGCCGCGACATCGGCCTCGAAGCCCGCCACGATGGCGCGGGCCTGCGCGCTGGAGCCGAGGTACGACTCCTCGAACCGCAGCCCCTCGCCGGTGCTGTCGCGCCACCATGCGGCGAAGGCGGGCAGGATCTCGCGCCCGTACACCTCGCGGGGCGTGGTGTAGGCACCGAACGTCAGCGTGCGCGGTGCCCCGGCAGCTCCGCCGCAGGCGGCGGCCAGCACCACGATCAGGGGAACGGCGGTCGAGCCTCGCATGCGGGGGCGTCCGATGCTAACCGCCCGGGCCCTGCGACGGCAAGGGCGGTCAGGCCTTCAGCCGCTCAAAGAATGCCTTGCGCGCCTTGGCCACCTTGGGCGCCACGGTGAACGCGCAGTATGGCTGGTTAGGGTTGGTGCGGAAATACCCCTGATGATAGTCCTCGGCGGGCCAGAACCGGTCGAGCGGCGCCACCTGGGTCACGATCGGCGCGCTCCAGGTGCCGGCCGCGGTCAGGTCCGCGATGGCGCGTTCGGCCTCGGTGCGCTGGTCCGCTGAATGCGTGAACACCGCCGACCGGTACTGTGTCCCCTCGTCCGCGCCCTGCCGGTTGAGCGTGGTGGGGTCGTGGATCGTGAAGAAGATGTCCAGCAGGTCGCGGTACGTGATGACCGACGGGTCGAACGTCACCTGCACCACCTCGGCGTGACCGGTGGCCCCCGAACACACCTGTTCGTAGGTGGGGTCGGGCCGCGCACCGCCGGCATAGCCGGACACGACCTTGTCCACGCCCTTGAGCTGCTCGAACACGGCCTCGAGGCACCAGAAGCAGCCGCCGGCCAGCGTGGCGACCTCGCGACCCGTGGTCACGAGGCCTTCCTCGCCGTCGCCAGCTCGACCGGCGACACCGCACCGATTTTCCCGGTCTCGCCCGTCACCACCCGCCGGTGGTAGTCCAGCTGGCCGAGATGGTAGGCGAGGTGCGTCGCGAGGTGCAGCAGGAAGTCGCCGGTCAGGACCGTCGCACCCGCGATGGGCTGCGGGTACGGCTGCGCGAGACGCGCGTCCGGCACCGAGGGCAGCGTGCCTTCCACCACGCCGAGCGCGCGGTCCACCAGCTGCAGCAGCTCGGCGCGCGCCACGTCGCGGCGGCTGAACTCCGCGTCGCGGTCCCGTACGTAGCCGCTCCCGCACAGCACCGCGCCCACGAAGTGCTGGAGGTTGCCCGCAAGGTGCAGCACCAGCGTTCCCGCCGTGTTCGACACACCGGGCACCGGCTTCCACAGATCGCGCTCGGTCGGGTAGGCCTCGACCTCCCGCCGCAGGGTCCTGAGGTCGCGCGCGAGCACGCCCGCGATCATCGTCGCATTCACGGATCGTCCCCCCTTCAGCCCAGGAACCGCGTCAGCTTCTCGAACATCGCCGGCCACCGGTCCGACGCCGCGCGATCCGCCGCGCCGTATTCCGCCAGCGCCACGTGCGTGCCGCGCGGCGTGGGGCGCAGGATCGCGGTCACCTCCCGCCCGTCGGCCCAGCGCCACCGCAGGAACCGGCCCTCGATCTCCGCGGCGCGTGACGCTCCGCCAAACAGCCCGCCACTCCACCGCTCGAGGACGGCCGGCTCCACCAGCGAGCGCCACACCGGCGCCGCGTCGGCGGGGATCTCTCCCGATATGAAGTAGCGCGGGCGCCCCGCGAGTTCCGCGGCTGCCGCGCGGGCATCCACGCCGCTCTCGATCAGCAGGCCGAGCGCCGCCAGGCCCTGCAGCCAGCCCGCGAAATGGCCCTGCAGCGGCTCCTCCCACTCGCCCCGCTCGTGCCACCCCTCGTGGCGCAGGTCCACCCGCGTGCCGCCGCCCACCTCGTGCAGCGTGAGCGACACTTCGGTGGGGGCCGGCGTCCACGGCCACGCGACCTTCACGTGGAGCGGCGGCTGCTCCTCGCGCGCGTCGGGGGGGGGCCAGGCCTTCGCCGGCAGCCCGCAGAACAACACGCCGGGATGAGCGAACAGCGCCGCCCAGATCACGTCCGGCGGCGCCGCGATGAAGCTCTGGATGATGATCGCCTGCATCAGAGGCGGGGGACAGGGGCACAGGGGCACGGGGGCACGGAAAAGGCCCGGCAACACGTCACAATGCGGACTCCGAGACCCTGATGCCGCGCTTGGCCAGCTCTTCCACGTACGGGCCGGCGGGTATCGCCTCGTCCGGCGTGAGTACTCCCTTGCCCCGGACCCGACCATCCACCTGCATCAGGCCGGTGATGGCGAGCGAGTAGCCGGTGGTGCGCATCATCGCGGTGACGCGCCGCTGCTCGTCGTAGCGGTCCACCATCTGCCAGCGGGTGCCCGCCGGCTTCCCGCCCTTCGAGCCCCGCACGTCCACGCGCAACGCGACGAGGTCGAGTCCGTTCGGCTTGGTGAGCCGGGGCGAGACTGCCGCGATGAACAGCTTGCGGGGGCTCACCTTCTCGCCGCCGTTGACCGCGATGGGCGTGGTGTCGAGCAGGCCCAGGTCGCGGATCGGCCGCATGATCGCCGCGTGGCCGGGGTAGCGCAGCGTCTTGTACTCGAGCACGGGCACCTTGCCCTCGTACGCGAACGGCATCGTGGACGTACCGCCGCCGGTATGGAACGCCTCGAGCCGGCCCAGCCCCCCCCCCTTAAAGTCGATCTCCTCGACCTCGCTCAGGGCCTCGACCTGGGTGCGCCTGCCGCCGCGCAGGATCCACGCGGGCGTAGTGTAGTAGTCGAGCGCGCCCTCGAGCGAGTACACCACCATGTAGTTGAGCGGGGGCTCCGGGTGCTGCGGCAGGCCGCCCACGTAGATCTTCACGCTGTCGGTCCGGTCGAGCCGCCGGATGCCCTCGCCCGCCAGGATGTTCACCATCCCCGGCGCGACGCCGCAGTCCGGGACCACGCTCACGCTCCGCGCTACCGCGCGCTCGTGGAGCTTCTTCTGCTCGAACACGATCTCGGTGTTGCCGCCGAGGTCCGCGAAGTGCGCGCCGCCTTCGATTGCGAGGGCCGCGAGCGCGGTGTTGAAGTAGTAGGGCGCCGCCGAGAGGACGCCGTGCACCGGCGCCATCGCCGCCCGCACCGCCGCCTGGTCCTCGAGGTCGAGCCGGACCAGCTCGAGCCGCGGATTGCCGTGGTACTCGGCGAGGAACTCGGGGACGTGGTCGAAGGTCCGGTCGGCGAGGTAGACCTTCTCGACGGCGGGAACAAGGAGCAGATCGAGGGCGCAGGCGGAACCCTGCTTGCCGGCACCGATGACGAGAAAGCGCATATGAGAGGCGGTCTTGGGTCTTGGGTCTTGGGTAAGGCCGACCGACACGCCGACCATGCGAACGGGCCGGAATGTAGCCGGTCCGCGGGCCTTTCTGCAGTCCGGCCTAGCGGTGCACCCTAGCGGTCAGGAGCAGCTGGCCGTCGGGGTCCACGACCACCTCGACCGGCACGGCCGGAAGGGGGAAGCTGGCCACCTGCTCGGCGAACTGCGGGTCCACGACGAACGTTCGGCGCTCGGTGCGCCCGCCCGAGAGCACGAAGTCCACGGTCACACGGGGAAGTCGATAGCGGCCCCATGCGGCGGGCTGCACCTGACGAATCGTCAGGTAGGCGTGGCCCGCCGCCGAGTCGGCGCGCCACGCGACGTCGAGCTGCGGGTAGCCCGGCTGCCGCAGCCACTGGTCGAAGAACCAGCCGAGGCTCGTGCCCGACGCGCGTTCCATCTCCCGCCGGAACCGGTCGGTGGTGACGCTCGAGTCGCGGTAGCGCCGATAGTACTCGCGGACGCCGCGGAAGAACCGGCCGTCGCTCACTTCACCCCGGAGCATGTGCAGGACCCAGGCGCCCTTCTGATAGCTGTTGGCGTTGAGCAGACGGTTGGGGTCGGTCTCGAGGGTGTCGATCACCGGCCGGTCCACGACGTTCGACCCGATGTACGACTCGCGGGCGCGGCGCATGAAGGGCCGCAGCACGGAGTCGCCGTCCAGTGCGGCGGCGGTCACGCCGTCGAAATAGGTCGCGAAGCCTTCGCTGAGCCACAGGTGCGCCCAGTCGGCGGGCGTCACGGCGTCGCCGAACCACTGATGCGCGGTCTCGTGGCGCACCACGCCCTCGCGCATGGTCCGGTGGACGTAGGAACTCTCGCTGTAGAAGATGACCGTGGAGTTCTCCATGCCGCCGTACCGGGTGGACGACTGCACGTGCGACAGCCTGGCGTACGGGAACGGCCCGACGATGCGCTGGAGCGTCGCCGCGATGTCGGTGGCCCGGCGGAACGGCACGCTGTCGGCGAACGCGGAGTCTTCGCGGTACGTCCACACTTCGATGGGGACCGCGTCCCGGCCGCGCAGGAGCGGCCGGTGGATGCTTCGCGCCAGCTGCGTCGCGCCCAGCACCATCGCGTAGGTCGGAATGGGCGCCGACTCGTTGCAGCGTCGCGGCGGCACGGGGGGAGGAGGCGCGCACTCGGGTTGGTTGGCCACGCCCTGCCAGCCGCGCGGCACCCGGATGGACCAGAGGACCCGCGCCTTGTCGGACGGATGGTCCACCGTCGGCAGCCAGTAGCGGGCGCGGTCGGGCCAGTTGTCGCCGAAGGCGGACCGCCGCCCCCGCGCGTTGTCGCGGATGATGAGGCCGTCCCGCGGCGAGCCGGAGTACTCCACGACCACGCCGCGCCGCCCGCTGGGCGGCCGCGCCCTCGCCCCCCGGATCACCACCTTGAGCATGCGCCCGTCGTACCGGATCGGGAGCAGGCGCAGGGTGTTGACGTCGAACACGCGGCGGACCGACATCCCGACCAGGTCGAGCCGCAGCGTGTCGTCCCATCCGGCCCGAGGCTCAAAGAACACCGACCCGAGGCCACGGATGGTCGTGCCGGTGTCGGGGATGTCGATGCGGAAGTGGTAGGCCAGGATGTCGACCGAGGGCTGCTGGCCGCGCAGGGGGGGGGCGCCGGCGCCCAGCGCGCGCAGCGCGAGCAGCGCGAGCACGGCCGCGCTACGACGCGTACACGCCCTCGAGCGCCGACGGCCCAGGCGGCACGCTCCGCTCCCGGCTCGCCAGGGCCTCCGCCTCGGCCGCCAGGATCTCCGCCTCCACCCGCGCCTCGACCTCTCCCAACTCCCGACTCCCGACTCCCAACGCCTTCAGGTGCTCTTCGTACAACCCGATCGGGTCCTTCCTGCCCCACTCGGCGAACCACTCGGCCGGGAACGTCTCGCGGGCCTCGCGCTCGTCGTGCGTGGCGTGGCCGCCCATCCGGAACGTGTTCGCGACCAGCATCACCGGACCCTCGCCGGCGCGGCAGCGGTCCACCGCGAGCTTCGTGGCGGCCCACGCGTCGAGCACGTTGTTGCCGTCGAATGCCGCGCCGGCCATGCCGTACGAGGACGGCAGCTCCTCGAATCCGCCGGGCAGGTGATGCTGCTCGAGCCGCGTGCCCAGGGCCACCTGGTTGTTCTGGACGATGAAGATCGCGGGCACCCGTTGGACAGCGGCGAAATTGAACCCCTCATGCGACACGCCGGCCTTGGTCGAGCCGTCGCCCACCCACGTCAACGCCGCCGAGGTGTTCTCCGTGCCCCGCATCTTCATGCTCAGCGCGATACCCACGATCACGGGCACCATGTCGCCCACGTGGCTGATGGGCTGCAGCACGTTCCACGTCATCGAGCCGTGGTGCAGGTCGCGGCCCCCGGACGGCGAGTCCGCGGTGGCCAGGTAGCTGCGGAAGCTGGCCGCGACCGGCATGCCCATCTCGGCGCAGGCCCCGGCGTTGCGGATCATCGGGGCCACGATGTCCTTCGCGGGGTCGAGCGCGTGCACCGGCCCAACCGTGGCGGCCTCTTCACCGGTGCCCAACCAGGCCTTCGAAATGACGCCGGTGCGTACCCAGCGCTTCAGGGTGACGTCGTGCAGACGGGTCCGCAGCAGGCCGGCATACAGCGTGAGGAGGAAGGTCTCGTCGAGGGCGTCCACGAGCCCGCGCCGCTCGGCGTCCTTCCGCGGCGTCTCGGCGAAGGCGCGCACCAGCGCGGGATCAGCTTGCCAGTCGAGGTATTCCGGAGGGTCGTAGGCCGGATAGCGCTTCACGGGCCGCGGAAAACCTCTCCACCCTTCATCACCCACTGCACCCGCTGCAGCACGGTGATGTCCCGCAGCGGATCGCCCTCCACCGCCACCAGATCGGCGAACCGGCCCGCCTCGACGGTGCCGACGTCGCGCTCCATGCCGAGCAGCGTGGCGGCGCCGACGGACGAGGTCTGGATCGCCTGCATCGGCGTGAGGCCGCCGAGCGTCATCAGCAGCTCGAACTCCCGGGCGTTGGTGCCGTGGGTGAATACGCCGGCGTCGGTGCCGAACGCGATGCGCACGCCGGCGCGCGTCGCGATGCGGATCCCGCGCTGCATCGCCGCATAGGCGGCGCGCCCTTTGGTAGCGGCCCAGGCCGGCAGCCGCGCCGCGCCCGAGTCGCTGCCCACGCTGTAGCCGGCCATCAGCGTCGGGACGAGCCAGGTGCCGTGCTCGACCATGATGCGCGCCGATTCCTCGGTCATGAACGAGCCGTGCTCGATGCTGTTCACGCCGGCGCGCGCCGCGGCGATGATGCCCTCGGTGCCGTGGGCGTGCGCCGCGACGCGGCGCTCCAGCAGCCGCGCCGTGCGCACCACCGCCGCGAGCTCGTCTTCGTCGTACTGCTGCACGCCCACCGCGTCGCCCTGCGAGAGCACGCCGCCGGTCGCGCAGATCTTGATGACGTCGGCGCCGTACTTCACCTGAAGCCGAATGGCCTCGCGGATCTGCTCCGGCCCGTTGGCGATACCGTCGATCGGGCCCGGCTCGCGCAGCACCCCCGGCGCGTAGCCGTTGTCGTCGCAGTGCCCGCCGCTGATGCCCAGCGAGTTGGCGGCGGCGAGGATGCGCGGCCCCGGCACCCGGCCCGCGTTGATGGCGTTGCGCAGCGCGATGTCCGCGAAGCCCCCCGCGCCCACGTTGCGCACCGTCGTGAACCCCGCCCGCAGGGTCAGGAGCGCATTCCGCACGCCGAAGATCGCGTAATCGGCGGGGCCCTCGCGCACACCGGCGTTGGTCCAGTCGCCCTCGCCCACCACGCGACCCGTGAGGTGCACGTGCGCGTCGATGAACCCCGGCAACACCGTGTACCGCGACAGGTCGATGACCCGCGCCCCGCCCGGGACCGTGAGGTTCGCGCCCACGGCCTCGATGCGCTCGCCGCGCACCAGGATGACGGCGTTGCGTACCGGCTCGCCGCCGCGCCCGTCGATGAGGGTTCCGGCGCGGATCGCCACGAGCGGCGCCTGGGCCTGCAGCGCCGCGGACAGCAGGATGGTCGTGAGCACTAGAAGAGTCCTTTGAGCTTGCCCATGAGGCCCGGGCCCGCCTTGCCGCCCGCGGCCGCCTCGAGGCTTTCGCCGAACTCGCGCGCGGTCTGGTACCGCGCCGCCGGCTCGGCCTCGATCGCCTTCATCAGCGCCTTCTCGAACTCCGGCGTGAAGGTGAGGTCGGCGCGCGCGCGCCGGAGCGGCAACGGCTCGCCGCGGAGGCGCGCGATCATCATGTCCTGCGCGCTCTTGCCCTCGAACGGCAGCCGGCCCGAGAACATCTCGTACGCCACCAGGCCGAGCGCGTAGATGTCGGAGCGCCCGTCGAGCGGCTTGCCGCGGATCTGCTCCGGGCTCATGAACTCCGGCGTTCCGAGGATGATGCCCGTGGCCGTGAGCTTGGCCATCCCGGGCTCGGCGCGCCGCTCCTTCGCGAGGCCGAAGTCCATCACCACGCCCTTCACGCCCTGTCCGTCGGGCACGAGGAAGATGTTCTCGGGCTTGAGGTCGCGGTGCACGATCTGCTGTTCGTGCGCGAAGTGCAGGGCCTCGCACACCTGCCGCATGATCGGCACGCCGATCGGGAGCGGGATCGGCCCTTCCCGCACCTCGCGGTCGCTGAGCAGCTCGCCCCTGAGCAGCGGCATCACCAGGTAGATCAGCCCTTCGGCCGTCTCGCCGAGTCGCTGGATGCGGCAGATGTGCGGGTGGTCGAGCCGCATCGCCAGACCCGCCTCGCGCCGCAGCCGCTCGGCCGCCGTCTTGTCCTGCGCGAGCTTGGGCGTCATGATCTTCACCGCGACGCTCTCGCCGGTGGAGATGTCCTTCGCCTCGTACACGAACGACATCCCGCCTTCACCGAGCTTCTTCACCACCTGGTAGCGCTGATCCAGCACCTGGTTGCGGAGGGTCTTGGCGGGGTCCATGCCCGTGGGCGGCGGCTTGATCGCCTGCCGGACCTGGGTGGAGCCCGAGCCGCCCGTCGCGGCGGCCTGCGGGCCCGCGAGGGGCGTTCCGTCGCGGGGACAGAACTTCGCGTCGCCGCTGTAGCTGTTACCGCACTTGGGGCAGCGTTTCTGGCTCACAGGCGTACCAGGTTGCGGCCGTCGCTCTTGGCGCGGTACAGCGCCGTGTCGACGACGGCCAGGAAGCTCTCGGGGCTGTTGACCTTCTGGTCCGGATAGCTCGCGAGCCCGATGGACACGGTCACGTGCACGGGCCTGGCGGCATCGCCGAACGGGTGCTGCGAGATGCGCTGCCGCATGCGCTCGGCGAAGATCATCGCGCCGTGCACCGCCGTCTCGGGCAGCGCGATCACGAACTCCTCGCCGCCGTAGCGCGCCACCGCGTCGACCGAACGCACTTCCCGCAGCAGCAGCTCGCCCAGCTGATGCAGCACCGTGTCACCTACGAGGTGGCCCATGGTGTCGTTGATGGACTTGAAGTGGTCCAGGTCCACCATGAGGATGGTGAGCACCAGGCTGTAGCGGCGCGCGCGGTCCAGCTCGCGCTCCAGCGTGTCGATCAGCGCGCGCCGGTTGAGACAGCCGGTGAGCGCGTCGGTCGCGGCCAGCTGCTCCAGCCGCTCGCGGTCGCTCACCACCGTGGCGAAGTCGTGCGCCTTCTCGAGGGCGGCCACGGCCGCGCGGATCACCGAATCGGCGAACTCGGCGTCCTCCCGCGTCAGGTTCTTCTCGCCCGGCACCGAACGCAGGTACAGCACGCCCGCCTGCTCCTCTCTCATGCGGAACGGCAGCGCGATCACCGACTGGGTGGGCACCATCACGCCGTCGCGCGTCCACCAGGCGCGAACCTCCGCGAACAGCGGGTCGCTGGTCACGTCCTCGACGATGACCATCCGCCCGGTCTCGAGCGCCTTCACGATCTCGGGGTAGCGGCTGATCTCGACCCGCAGGTTGCGCAGCATCGGGTTCTCGAACGCCGCCACCACCGTGCCGTGCACGTCGCCCGGCTGGGCCAGCACGATCGAGCACTTCGAGATGTTGAGCGCGCGCGCCACCCGCCGCGACAGGATGTGGTAGATCTCGTCCGGCTTCAGCGAGTCCGTGACCTCATGCAGGATGTCCACGATGGACGTGGACTGCCGGAGATCGTCGGCCGCCGCCTGGAGGCTCTGCTTCATCTGCGCGACCTCGCGCCCGCGCCTCAAGTGCGCGTCCACCCGCGCCAGCAGCTCCTTCATCCGGAACGGCTTGGGAATGAAGTCCGAGGCGCCGATCTCCAGCGACTTCACCGTGCCGTCCTCGGGCGGCATGGACGAGACCATCAGCACCGGCAGGTCGCGCCAGCCCGGCTCGGCCCGGATCTTCGCGAGCAGCTGCAGCCCGTCCACCTTCGGCATCATGATGTCGAGCAGCACGAGGTCCGGCCGCTCCTGCTGCAGTCGCTCCAGCAGCCCCTCGCCGTTCGGCACCGCGATGACCTGGTACCCGTGCTCGCGCAGGATCCAGGTCAGCGTGCTGACCAGCGCCGCGTCGTCGTCGGCGACCAGGACCTTGGCCCCGCCGCCCACCGCGACGATCCCCGTCACGGCGCGGCCTCGAGCAGGGTCCGCAACCCGTCCCACTCCACATTGCCGCCGGAGAGCACCGCCACCACGGGGCCGCGCGACAGGGCGTCCTGCTCGCGGAGCCAGGCCAGCGTCGCCGCGCCCGAGGGCTCCAGCACCAGCTTGAGCCGCTCCAGCGCCCACCGCACCGCGCGGCGCATCGCCGCGTCGCTGATGGTCTCGCCGCGGTCCACGAACCGCGACAGGTGCTCCCAGTTGAGCTTCCCCACGCCCAGCGTGATCAGGCCATCGGCGATGCTGTCGGTCCGCTCGAGCGTGACCTGCCGGCCCTCGCGCAGGCTGCGCGCCAGCTTGGGCGCGCCCTCGGGCTCGACCGTGACCACCGTCGCGCCGGGCACCAGCCCTTTCACCGCCGTGGCGACCCCGGCGGAGAGCCCGCCGCCGCCGCACGGCACCACCACCATGCCGACGTCCGGGCAGTCCTCGACGATCTCGAGGCCGACCGTGCCCTGCCCCGCAATGATGTCGGGATGATCGAACGGCGGCACCACGGCGAGGTTGTCGGCCGCCGCGAGCTCCAGCGCGCGGCGGTGCCGGTCGGCCGACGTGCGGCCCGCCAGCACGACTTCGCCGCCCAGCCGCTCGACACCGGCCCGCTTCACGGCCGTCACCGTTTCCGGCATCACGATCACGGCCCGCACACCGAACCGCTTCGCCGCGAACGCCACGGCCTGCCCGTGGTTGCCGGACGAGTAGGTGATGACTCCGCGGGCCCCCTCGCCCACGAGGCGGCTTACCAGGTGGAACGCGCCCCGCAGCTTGAACGCGCCGATGCGCTGCAGGTTCTCCGGTTTCACGAACACCGGCACGCCGAACCGCTCCGACAGCTCGTCCACGGCCAGCAACGGGGTGCGCACGGCGACCGGCCGCACCACGGCCGCGGCGCGGCGGATCGCATCGAGGGTCACAAGCTCGGCGGGTGCGGCTACGGTCAAGCCGACGATGGTCCTGTGAGAGCTGAGACCGGGGAAGCTACGGCGCCCCGGAAGCGACGGCAAGTCGTTGTGTCAGCGCCGTTTGGACCGGCGGGACAGGAGCCAGTGGGTGGCTCCGAGGTCGAGCACCATCAGTCCGAAAAGGACGTATGCGCCGCGGTCGCCGATGACGCCCAGGAGCCTGAGCGCACCGACCACCGCGGAATACAGCAGCACGCCGAACAGCACCAGAGGTTTGTTGAGCAAGCGATGCAAGATAACGCGGGCCGCCGGCCCGCTGTCTGCGGCCAGCGGCCAGCGGTCAGCGGCCAGCGGTGTTCAGCTTCTCCGCACCACCGCGGGCCCGTTGGTCGTCACCGCACGGACCAGCGGGCCGCCGTTACCGAGGGTGGTCGTCAGATGCCGGTTCCGGCCTGCTCCGATCCGACCCTGCACCGTGATCGGGAAGCCGAGCGTCATCGGCCCGTTGATCGTCCCCGTCTCGAGCGCGGCGTTGTAGCCGTCCGGCACCTCGAGCACCACCGGGCCGTTCTGGGTGGAGGCGTCGAGCCGCGTGCCCTCCCAGCGCGTGCCCGAAAGCTCCACGTGGAGCGGTCCGTTCTGTGCCCGCGCCGTCACGTCGCCGCCGACGCCCACCAGCGACAGCGGGCCGTTCTGCACCCGCAGGTCCATCCGGCTGTTCATGTCCGCGACGGCGATCGGGCCGTTGACGGTGCTGAGCGTGAGGTCGGTGCGCCGCGGCGCGTAGATCACGTAGGTCACCATCCACCAGCGGCGGCGGCGCAGGCCGTCCGGGCCGTCGGCGATCAGCTCGTCGCCGCGCCGGCTCACCCGGATCTGCGAGGCGATCTGCCGTGCCTCCGCTTCGTCGGGGGCGGACGCCTGAATGCGCACCAGGACGTGCACGCTGTCCCGGTCCCAGCCCTCCACCTCGACGCCGCCGTTGGGGCTGGCGTCCACGGTCAGGCCGGGGCCCGGGCCGCGCCAGCCCATCCGGCGCTCTTCGCACCACCGCTCGCGATCATCGTTCCCCCAACGGCGGTCGCGGCAGTCCTCGAGCCAGTCCCGGCGGTCGCGGTCACGGGCCCCCGCCCCGTCCCGGCGCTGGGCGGCGAGTGAGGCGGGAAGCATCAGGGTCGCTGCGAACAGCAGCGTGGTCAGCCGCGTTTCTTGGCGCATCGCTGGCTCCGGTTTCGGCGTCGTTGGGATTACCGGGTTGGACCGCCGGACAGCTCGAAGGGTTGGATCAGGCCCGGGCGGCCGAGAGGCGGTCGAAGTACGCCCGTACCAGGACGTTCGTGGGCGCCACCAGATGGGTCATGGCCAGCGTCCGGTAGACTTCCGCGCGGGTGATCTTGAGCTTGTCGCGGCTGTCGGCGAGGCGGGCCGGCTGCAGCTCGGCCAGGCGCAAGGTGCGGATGGCGAAGTACAGCGAGGTCAGGCAGAACAGGCGGATGCGATACTGGCGCCGCGGCAGACGGGTGCAGTACTCGAGCGCGTCGCGCAGGTGGCTGCGCGCCTTGGCGATCAGCGGCGCGAGCAGCGCCTCCACGCGGCCGGGGGACGACTGGCCCGGTATGAGACCGGCGCGCTCGAACAGCTCCCGGGGCACGTAGCTCACGCCGCGGCGGCGATCGTCGGCGACGTCCTTGATGATGTTGGTGAGCTGCAGGCCCAGGCCAAAACTCGTGGCCAGGCCGCGCAACCGCTCCTGCTCCGCGGCGCGCATCCGGCCGTCGTGGAGCGTGAACAGCGCGGTGAGCAGGTGCCCGACCGTGCCCGCCACGTAGTAGCAGTAGCGCTCGAGCTCCGCGACGCTGTGGAGGACGGCCGGACCGTCGGCGGTGGCGTCGCCGTGCTGCAGCACGAAGTCCGCCATGCCCGCGCACATGTCCTTGACCCAGGGCCGGATCGCGGCCCGCTGTGCGTCGCGCAGCCGCCGGAACTCGCGCAGCACGACGTCGGCGCGGTGCGCGAGCAGCTCCTCGTCGTTGCGGTGGTCGGCGAACGCGGCCCGAAGGTCGGCCGGGTCGAGCCCGTCTTCGTCGAGGCATCGCGCGAACAGCGCGAGCAGCGCCGCCTTCCGGGCGGCGGGGAGCCGCGTCGTGTCCTCGACCGTGTCGGCGACGCGGCACAGCAGGTAGGCGACGAGCACCGGGTGCTCGAGGCGCTCGGGGAGGAGCCGGATCGTGAGCGCGAAGGTGCGCGAGACGCCCGGCAGCATGCGGCGGCAGAACTCCGCGTCGTCGGCCGGCTCGCGGGGCATCGCGGTCATGGCAAGGCGAAGTTAGCCGGGCGGGGGCGCCGCTGCTACGGCGGCCACCGGTCAGCGCCCGCGAGTCTCCCGCAGGTGGCTCTCGATGCGCTCGGCGAAGGCCTCCGGCGTCAGATCGGCCGGCGCGCCCGGCGCCGTCGCCGACGCGGTGATGTGTTCCATCACGAAGGCGCCAAGCTGGCGATAGCTCTCGAACTGGGCCTCGGTGAAGAACTGGTCGGCCGTGGTCTCGTGCGGGAAGGTCGGGCTGCGGTGCGCGCAGTTGAACACGTCCGGCGGCTCCCGACCGCAGAAGGCGGGCTTGATGTAGACCAGAGTGCCATCCGGGGCGCCGGCGTCCACCCGGGAGTAGCGGATCCGCCCCACGGCGCAGTACGTGCCGCCGGCCCGTGCGTCTCGCCGGCGCCGCGACTGTAGATCGGCATCTCGGCGATGTCGATGGGGATGCCGAAGTCCACCCGGATGCGCCGAGCACCATCTCGCCGCCCGACAAGCACAGCGCGCTCGGCTTCCGGGCATGGTTCCGGCTCCTCGCCCGTGATCTGGCGAACCTCCTGCTCGAGCACCTCGCACAGCGCCAGTGAGCACACGGGAGCGGTCTGGCGCCCGAAGAAGCTCAGGCGCACGAGGGGCGTCCCCGGCGTACCTGCTGGACCGGTGCCGACAGCCGCGTCCTGGCCGTACGGCCCGGAACACCGTGATCGGTCGCGAACGCGCGCCCGCACGACGCCACGAGCGCACCGAACCGGAGCGCCATGAGCGCAAGGCAGGGGTCCCCCGGCCGCGGCATGGGGCGCGAACCTGCGGCCCGCCGACGCGGCCGGCCAGTACTAGCCGCCGCCGCGCCCAGCGATCAAGTTGGGCCCCGTATCGCAGTGGGCGTTCGCGCCTTCCCCGACAAGCGGAGCATCCATGACGGCAGGGGGTCGCCCGGACCACAGGGGCGGCGAATCGGCGTGCAAGACCTGCGGGTTCGCCAACCCGCAGGGCTTCCACTTCTGCGGGCAGTGCGGCGCGCCCCTCGCGCCGACCAGGCCCTCGGGCGCGATCGTGGCGGACGCCGCCGAGCGACGGCACCTCACGGTCCTGTTCTGCGACCTCGCCGACTCGACCGCACTCGCGCACCGCCTCGACCCCGAGGAGCTCCGTGACGTCGTACGGGCCTACCAGCAGGCCGCCGTGGAGGCCGTGGAGCGCTTCGGCGGGCACGTCGCGCAGTACCTCGGCGACGGAGTGCTGGCCTATTTCGGCTTCCCCGAAGCGCACGAGGACGACGCGCGCCGCGCGGTGCACGCCGGTCTCGGCATCGTGGAGGGCGTGCGGGGACTGAGCGGCCGGCTCGGCGGACAGCGCGACCTGCGCCTCGCCGTGCGCGTCGGAATCGACACCGGCCACGTCGTCGCCGGTGAGGTGGGCGCCGGGCAACGGCGCGAGCAGCTCGCGCTCGGTCAGGCCCCGAACGTGGCCGCCCGGCTCCAGAGCATCGCGTCCGCGGACGCCGTGTTGATCAGCGACGCGACGCACCGCCTGGTGCACGGGTCCTTCGCGTGCGAATCGCTGGGCCCGCGCACCCTCAAGGGCGTGGCGGCGCCGATCGCCGTGTTCCGGGTGCTGCGCGCCACCGAGCACGAGGCCCTGTTCGACGGCGGCGGCGGCGCCGTGCCGATGGTCGGCCGCGACGGCGAGCTGAGCCTCCTGGCAGGCTGCTTCGAGCGCGCGTCGGGCGGCGAGGGCCAGGCCGTCTGCGTGCTGGGCGAGCCCGGCATCGGGAAGTCCCGCCTCATCCAGGGCCTGCGCGAACGGCTCGGCGACGAGCCGGTATGGCTCGTCGGCCGGTGCTCCGCCTATCACCAGACCAGCGCGCTGCGGCCCTTCCTCCAGGCCCTGGCTCGGCGCGTCGGGTTCGCCGACGACGAACCGGCGGAGCCGCGGCTCGAAAAGCTCGAGGCACACCTCCAATCGCTCGACATCGCGGCCGCGGAGGCGGTGCCGCTGCTGGCGCCGCTGCTGTCGCTGCCGGTGCCGCCGCGCTACCCGGCCGTGCATCTCGGCCCGCAGCTGCTCAAGGCCCGAACCCAGGACGTGCTGCTGCGGGCGCTGCTGGCCGCCGGCACGCGACCGGTCATCCTGGCGCTCGAGGATCTGCATTGGGCGGACCCGTCGTCGCTCGACCTGCTTGGCCTGCTGATGCAGCGGCTTCCGCGCGAGCGGGTGCTCGTCCTGCTGTCGGCGCGGCCCGAGTTCACGCCGCCGCGCGTCGAGGGAACGCAGCTCCTGGAGTGCCGGCTCCACCGCCTCGGACGCGGGGACGCCGAGGCGCTGGTGGCGCGCGTGGCCGGCAACCGCCTCTCCGGCGAAGTGCGCGCGCGCCTGGTGGAAAAGAGCGACGGCGTGCCGCTGTTCGCGGAAGAACTGACCAAGACCGTGCTCGAAGGCGAGGGCGGGGCCGGCGGGCCCGGCGCTATCTCGATCCCCGACACGCTGCAGGACTCGCTGGTGGCGCGTCTCGACCGCCTCGGGCCTGCGCGCGCCGTCGCGCAGCTGGCGTCGGTCCTGGGGCGCGAGTTCCCGCAGGACCGCCTCGCGGCCGTGTGCGGACTGCCCGCGACCGAGCTGGGCGCCGCGCTCGACCGACTCGTCTCGGCCGAGCTGCTGTTCCGCCGCGGCGAGCCGCCGTCGGCGACGTACGTGTTCAAGCACGCGCTGGTTCAGGACGCCGCCTATCAGTCGCTGCTCAAGAGCGTGCGCCAGGAGCACCACCGCACGGTGGCCACGGTGCTCGACGACCGGTTCCCCGACGTCCGCCGCGAAGAACCGGAGTTCGTCGCCCATCACTATGGAGAGGCCGGCCTCGCGGCCCAGGCGGTGGACTGCTGGATCGAAGCGGGCACCCGGGCGACCGGGCGCGGCGGCATCCAGGAGGCGATCACCCATTACAGCCGCGGCATCGCGCTCCTGCCTGGCATACCCGCGGACGCGGACCGGGACCCCCGCGAGCTGACCCTCCAGATGGGTCTCGGCAATGCGTGCAGCTTCGGGAAGGGCTACGGCGCGCCCGAAGTCGAGGGCGCGTTCATGCGCGCCCGGGAACTGTGCGAGCGCGCGGAGGACGCGCCCCAGTTGGCCGCGGCGCTCCACGGGTTGTTCACGTTCCTGCTGGTGCGCGCCGATCTCGACCGCGCGCTGGCCCTCACGCGGCAGATGACGCAGCGCGCCGAGCGGCACGGCACCGCGCTGGACCGCGTCGAGGCCTTCGAGTCCACGGCCCACGCCCACCTGTTCCGCGGCGAGCTGGACGAGGCCTGGACGTCCAGCGACGAGGGGCTCCGGCTCGATCGCGCCAATGCCGCGGCCTGGCGCACCGGCGCCGACCGGCCTCCGGCCACGCCGGACCTGACGCGCGAACTCCATTGCCGCGTCGCCCTCCGCGCGATTGCCGCGGTGGTGCGCTGGCACCGCGGCGAGCCCGACCAGGCACAGGCGCTGATGGACGATGCCCTCGCGCTCGCCCGCGCGGCCGCCCTGCCGTACCACGTGGTGTACGCGGGGTACACGGTGGCCTGGCTCTCCGCGATGCGGCGCGACGTGCCGGCCACCGCCGCCCACGCCCTCGACGTCGTCCGTCTCTCGAGGGAGCACGGCTACTTCCTGGTGTCGCTGGGGCTGGTGATGCTCGGCTGGGCCCAGGCCCTGGCGCGGGGCACCGTGCCGGCGTCGGCCCCGGCGGGGCCGCCGGAGCAGGACCCGCTGGTCATGTTGCGCCAGGGGCTCGATATCTACGGCATGCCGGGGGCGCGCATCTCGCAGACCCTGAACCTCGCGCAGCTCGCCGAGGCGACTGCGCTGTCCGGGCGGCTGGACGAGGCCCGCCAGGTGCTCGACCAGGCCGTGGCCGCCGCCGAGGCCACCGGCGAGCGCTTCTGGGAACCCGAGCTGCACCGGCTGCGGGGCGAGCTCGCGCTCCGCCGGCCACCGGCGGCCGATCCGCTCGCGCGCGAGCGCGAGGCCGACGTCCACCTGCAGCACGCCGTCGCGCTGGCCCGCCAGCGCGGCGCGCGCGCCCTCGAGCTGCGCGCCGCGCTCAGCCTCGGCCGGCTCCTGGCGGCCCGCGGCGATGCGCCCCGGGCGCGCGTCGCCGAAATCCTCGGACGGTTCACCGAGGGCTTCACCACCCCGGACCTGATCGAGGCACGGGCCTTCATCGGAGGAGACCGGCATGCCCCCAGGCTCTGAGCTCTGGCTCAACACGGAGCGCTACACCGTCCCGCAGCTGGTCATCTTCGGCGCGGGGTGCGTGCTCTGGATCGTGGCGTACGTCGCCGTGCTCCAGAACGTGCGGCGCCAGCAGTTCGTCACCATCCCGGCCGCGGCGGTCGTCGCGAACGTGTCCTGGGAGTTCCTGTGGGGCTTCTTCTTCATGCCAGACATGGGGAAGCTGATCGTCTGGGGCTATCGCGCCTGGGCCATCCTCGACGTGTTCATCGTATGGAACCTGCTCAAGTACGGCGACCGCCAGCTGCTCACCCCCGTCGGCAAGCAGTACTTCAAGCCCGCGGTCCTGTTCGGCATCGCGTCATGGTTCACCGCGCTGTGGTTCTTCATCGGGGAAGGTTACGACATGGCGATGGGCGCCACCTCGGCGTACCTCATCAACGTGATGATGTCGGCGGTCTACATCGTGCTGATCGCGAAGCACCCCGAGATCAGGCGGTTTTCGTTCACGGTGGCCTGGACCAAGGGGCTCGGCACGGCGCTCATCAGCCTGTTCATGGTGATGGCACCGCTGTACCGCTACGACGTCCCGGCGCCGGCGGCGCCGTCAGCGAAGGGGTTTCTCCTGGTGCTCTGCGCCATCACCCTCGTGCTCGATGGGGTGTATATCGGGATGTTCCGGCTGCGGCTGCGGGCGCCCGACGCCCCCGTCGGCGGGCCGGTCCCGGCCCGCTGACCTGGCAGAGCCTGACGCCGCCAGCGCGCGGGCCTGGGCGAGGGTCTGCGGGATGCTGAACGTGACCTCGCCGCCGTGGTCCAGCACGATCAGGCCCTGGAACACCGTGCGGGACAGGAACTCGTGCACGCTCAGACCGGCACGGGTGCGATCGAACAACCGCCACATCAGGGCCCACACGTGCGGCACGTACCAGAGCACCAGCTTGGTCAGAAACATCAGCGGAACCGCGCGCACCCCGACGAGCTCACACCGCTTGCGTCCCATCAGCATGTGGGCGTACACACGCGGCACGATATTCAGTCGCACCCGCACCTTGTCCAGCCCGAACATCCACTCGATCGCCCGCTCCAGCCGCCGCACGATCAGCCCCTGCGGCATGATGTCCGTGATCATGTCGAGGTCCGCCCGGGCCAGCACGACCCCGGCCGGGTTCTCCGCGGCCGGGACGTAGCTCCTGCGGGCATAGGAGTCGTAGAACTCCGCGGCGGCCGTGAGATCCGCCGGCACGTACGAGGAATCGTCCGGACGCCGCGGCGGGTGGATGCCCACCAGCTGGGCGTACACCCGCCACACGTAGTAGTAGTCCTCGGCCTCGGCGGGCGTAAGCGGCACGCGTAACTTCCGCAGCCCCTGCACGACCAGCAGCGAAAACGCCATGATCGTGGCGAGCATGTCCTCCAGGCTCACCGGCGTGCCGAACGTCTCCTGATACTCGGGGCGGTACCGGGGGACGAGGCGGCGGATCCCGGCGTGCAACAGGCGCATCTTCTGGGCCGTGATGATCGTCTTGCCGCTCGGCTCGAAAGCCCGCCGCGCGCTCACGTTGATGAGCATCTGCAGCACGCCCAACAGCCGCCGGTACGGGTGGTGCTTGAGATCGTCCGAGATCGTCAGGATGGTCGTCAGGCGGGGCGCGGCGTATCCCTCGGGGATCGAACGTGCCAGCAGGACGAGCGCCGACGGGAAGGCGCGCGTCAGGAACACGGCAGCCCCGCGATCGAGGCGCGCCTGGTCCACTGCGGCACCGCCGACCTGCGGCAACACCGACCCCGCTTCGCCAAAGAACTGCCGGATCGGCCCCGGCGCTTCCACCGGCACGGGCGCCACGTTTGCGTCCATCTGGCGAAACAGCCAGGCCAGGTCGTCGTTCGGCGACAGCTTCGCCACGCACGCGTCGGCCTCGACATCACCGAGCCGGCGCAGTTGGTCGAGAAACGCGTCGTCCGACCACTGTGAGGTCATCGGCGGCTAACCTACGGCCCCAACGCAACTTCGGCTAGACGGGGGGTACCTAGGGCTTCTACTGGCGCAAGCCCGGGAGGGGCTGCATCTTGGGGCCGCGATTCTGCCCAAGCGAGGCTCCGTGCACGCGACTGCTCCGCGGGCGGGCGGCCGGTGGGCCGCCGCCATGTTGTTGCTGTGGGTAGCACTGCTTCCCCCCATTCTCCTCGCACAGCAACCGGGCACGGTCCGTGGAACGGTGACCCGGGTCGACGATGGTGTTCCCGTGCGCGACGCGCTGGTGAGTCTCACCCCCGACGGTCCCACCGGGGTGACGGACCGCGCCGGGCGGTTCGTCCTGCTGCGCGTCACGCCCGGGCCCTACACGCTGCGGGTGCGCTGGCTCTCCTACCGGCCGCACGACGAGGTGATCGAGGTCCCGTCCGGCGGGGCCGTCAGCGTCGACGTCCGGCTCGAGTCGCGCCCCGTCCTGCTCAGCGAAGTCGTGGTGGCCGCGGCGTCGCGGGAACCCGAGCGCGTGCTCGAAGCGCCGGCCGCGGTGTCGGTGGTGGACCCGGGCCTCGCGCGCGACATGTCACCGACCGGCCAGGCGCCGCTGGTGCTCGCCAACGTGCCGGGCGTCGAGGTCGTGCAGAGCGGCATCAACGAATTCAACGTCAATGCGCGGGGGTTCAACTCGACCCTGAACCGCCGCGTGCTCGTGCTTCAGGACGGGCGTGATCTGTCCATCGCGTTCCTGGGCTCCCAGGAGTGGACCGCTCTGTCCCTCCCGCTCGAGGACGTGAGCCGGATCGAGCTGCTGCGCGGGCCGGGCTCGGCGTTGTACGGCGCCAACGCCTTCAGCGGCGTGCTCAGCATCAGCACGCCGACCGCGCGCGAGGTCGTGGGCACGAAGCTCTCGATGGCCGGCGGCACGCTGTCGAGCCTGCGCGCCGACCTCCGCCGCGCCGCCGTGTTCGGCGAGGGCCGGTTCGGGTACCGGCTCAACCTCGGCTACAGCCGCAGCGACTCGTGGACACGGTCCCGCACCAACATCGGCGACCTCGCGCGGGAGTACGCCGAGGCGATCGACACCGTGCGGTACCCGGTGGTCGCGCCGTTCCCGGGCTTCGAGGTGCGGCCGCTGTTCGGCGAGACGCTCGCCGGGGCCCCGCCCCGCGCTCCGAGCGGCGACCCCGATCCGGTCGAGAGCATGTACGGGTCGATTCGCCTGGATCGCTACCTGGACGACGGATCGGTCATGACCCTCGAGGGCGGCGCGGCCGGCGTGTCGAACGAGGTCTTCATCACCGCCATCGGGCGGGCCCAGGTGCAGCTGGCGCTGCGGCCGTGGGCGCGCCTGGCGCTGGCGCGGCGCGGCCTGCACCTCATGGCCTGGTACTCGGGCCGCAACTCGCTCGAGCCGCAGTACTCGCTGGCGGCCGGGTCGCGCCTCGAGGAACGATCGCACATCGTGCACACCGAGGCGCAGTGGAACCGGCGGTTCGCCCGAGACCGGGCCCGCGTGGTCATGGGCGCATCCGCGCGCGCCACGTACGCCGACAGCCGCGGCACGTTCATCTTCCCGCAGGATGACAAGCGCACCGACGGCTACTACTCGGCCTACGGGCAGCTCGAGTACGAGCCGGCGCCGCGGCTGCGGCTCGTCGGCGCCGGGCGGTGGGATGACGGCGACCTGTTCCCGCACCAGTTCTCCGGCCGCGGCGCGGTCATCGTCACCCCGGTGCCGAACCACTCGGTCCGGCTCGGCATCGGGCGCGCGTTCCAGACGCCGGCCACGCTCGATTACGTGCTCGGCGTCCCCGCCGGTCCGCCGCTCGACCTCACCCAGTTGGAGAACGGCATGCGCGCCGCGTTCGGCGCCGCGCTGGACAGCGTTCCGCCCGGAACGTTGTTCACGACTTCGGCCGCGGTGCCGCTCCAGGCGCTCGGGAACCGCGACCTCGACGTCGAGCGCGTCCTCAGCTATGAGGTGGGGTACAAGGCCCAGCTGGGCCAGCGCGTGTTCATGACCGTGGATGGGTACTACAGCCGGCTGCAAGGCTTCGTGACAGACCTGCAGCCCGGTGTGAACCCGACCTACCAGCCGTGGACGGCGCCGGTCCAGGTACCCGCGGCCCAGCGCCAGCCGCTCGAGCAGGCGGTCCGCAACGCACTGATCCAGGGCGGCGGCGCCCTGGCCGCCGCGGGCCTGACGCGCCTGCAGGACGGCTCCACGGCGGTCGTTCTGTCGCGCGCGAACGCCGGAAACGCCACCGAGACCGGGGTCGAGATCGGCGTCGGCGCGCAGATCCTCGACCGCGTCCTCGTCGAGATCAGCTATGCCTGGTTCGACGCGGAGGTGGATTCGACGACCCTCGTGCCCGGCGACCAGGTCGTGCCGAACACGCCCCGCAACAAGCTCGGCGTGTCGGCGTCGTACACGGGTTCGCGCCTCGACCTTCGGGCCTCGGCGCGCTTCGCGGCCGGCTACCAGTGGGCCTCGGGCATCTTCAGCGGACGCGTGCCGTCCATGGGCGTCATGGACGTCGCGGGCGGGTGGCGCCTCAACCGGACCCTCCGGCTCAACGCGGTCGCCACGAACCTGCTCGATCAGCGCCGCTACCAGATGTTCGGCGGCTCGATCATCGGGCGCCGGGTCATGGCCGGCCTCGCCGCGACGTTCTAGGCGCCCCGCTCCGGACCGGCGTCGAGCGGGACGCTACTCCACCGAGACCGATCCGGCCGGTACCAGGAGGATGCATGCGGGCCTTGTCGCTGGTCGCCCTGTTGAGCGTACCTCTGGCGGCATGCAGCCGCCCATCCGTACCGCTGTACGACAATCTCGGCTCGCTCAGCCACCCGATCAGCACGCGCGTGCCTCAGGCGCAGCGCTACTTCGACCAGGGCCTGCGACTCGCCTACGCCTTCAATCACGCCGAGGCGATCCGCGCGTTCCGGGAGGCGGCGCGACGTGATGACCGTTGCGCCATCTGCTGGTGGGGTGTGGCCTTCTCCTACGGCCCCAACATCAACCTCCCCATGGACTCGGCGTCCGGGGCGGCGGCGTGGGAAGCCCTCCAGGAAGCCACCCGCCGGCGAGAGCACGCCAACGACGCGGAGCGCGCCTACATCGACGCCCTGGAGCGCCGCTACGGCGCGGATCCGACCGCCGGGCGCGCGGGGCGTGACAGCGCCTACGCCGCCGCGATGATCGCGGTGGCGACCCGCTTCCCGACCGATCCGGACGCCGCCACGCTCGCCGCCGACGCGATGATGAACCTCAGGCCGTGGAACTACTGGGCGCCGGACGGGAGCGCCTACCCGGGCGTGGACGAAGCGATCGCGACGCTGGAACGCGTGCTCGCGCGCGATTCGACGCACCCGGGAACCTGCCACTTCTACATCCACGTGGTCGAGGCGTCGCCACGGCCGGAACGCGCGCTGCCCTGCGCGCGGCGGCTCGAGACGGCGATGCCCGGCGCGGGGCATCTCGTCCACATGCCGGGGCACCTTTACCTTCGACTCGGCATGTACTCCGAGGCGTCACGGGTCAACGTGCACGCCGCGCACGCCGACGAGTCGTACATCGCCGACCAGCGACCCGAGGGCCTCTACCCGCTGGCCTACTACCCTCACAACCTGCATTTCCTCTGGGCGGCCGCGGCCTTCGAGGGCCGGCGCGCGGACGCCGATTCCGCGATGTCGCGCCTGCGCGCGAACGCGACCGTCGAGCAGGCGCGGCAAGTGCCCGCGCTCGAGTTGTTCGTCCTGCCCTGGTATTACCACCTGGTCTGGTTCGGCCGCTGGGAGGACATCCTGCGCGAGGCGGCGCCACCCGCCGAGCTCGTCACGAGCACGGGGCTGTGGCGCTACGCTCGCGGCCGCGCGCTGGCGGCCACCGGTCGCACGGCCGAGGCGGCCATCGAGCGCGACAGCCTGCGCGCGCTGCAGGTCCGCGCCAGTCACGACCTCCCGCCGGGCATGACGATCGGATTCGCGCCGCCCGCGGTGGTTCTGGACATCGCCGCGGCCGTGCTGGCCGGCGAGCTTGCCGCCCGCTCCCGGCGCTTCGGCGAAGCCGTGCGGCATCTGGAGTCGGCGACGCGCCTCGAGGACGCCCTGACGTACAACGAACCCTCGGATTGGTACTACCCGACGCGCCTCTCGCTTGGCGCCGTGCTGGTCGAGGCGGGCCGCGCGCGCGACGCCGAGGCGGTCTACCGCGAGGAGCTGCGCCGCCGCCCCAACAGCGGCTGGGCGCTGTTCGGACTGGAGCAGAGCCTGCGCGCGCAGCGCAAGGATGCCCTGGCCGCCACGGTGCACGGCGAGTTCGAGCGGGCCTGGCGCGGGGCCGACGTTCGGCTCACGGCGTCGCGGATGTAGTCAGGGTCTGAAGGAACTGGGCCGCCGCCGGCGCGAGCCGGGCGTCGGGGTGCTCGACGACCGCCAGATGACGGACCACATCCGAAGCCCCAGCCTGAACTCCGGATGCGCCGGTTGGTGCGGGAGACCGCGGCCACGAGACGCTCGAGGCGCGCGGGCACCGCGACGCGAACCCTCCGCTCGGGCATCCATCGTTCGCGCGCGTCCTGCTGCTCTCGAGCTGGAAAAACCGCACGCTCTTCGCCGCGAGCCAGGCCGGGATGGTCAATAATCTCAACGACGGCATGATGTGGGGTCTGGTACCGATTCTTCTCGCGGCCACGGGGCCGAGCCTGGAGCGCACGGCCGTGGCGCATGCAGGAGACCCGCCGGGCCTAGCGCGCTCGCAGTCGCGTGAGCAGACGCGCCTTCACCTCCGGCCACTCGTCGTCCACAACCGAGTACCACGCGGTGTCGCGCACGCGACCCCCGTCGGCGACGCCGTGCTTGCGGAAGATGCCCTCGAACGTCGCGCCGATGCCCAGCAGTGCGCGCCGCGACGGCTCGTTGCCCGCGTCCGTCTTGAACTCGACCCGCTGGCAGCGGAGCGTCTCGAACGCGTGCGTGAGCAACAGGAGCTTGGCTTCGACATTGGCGCCGGTGCGCTGCCACGGCTTGCCCAACCAGCTCCAGCCGATCTCGAGACGCCGGTGCGCGAGGACGATGTTCCCGTACCGCGTCGAGCCGATCACCCGGCCGCCCGCGCGGTCCAGAATCGCGAACGGCAGCGACAGGCCGGCTGCCTGCTCCGCGAGCGCCGTTTCCACGTAGCGCCGCATGTCCTCGGCCGTCGCCACGGAACTCCAGGTCCATGCCCACAGCTCGGGGTCCAGGCCGACGGCGCTGAGCGGCGCCACGTGCGCGACGTCGAGCGGCACGAGGCGCACCAGCCGGCCTTCGAGCGTCACGGGCTCAGCGCCCACCGAGCAGCCCCTGCGCCACGCACAGCTCCGCGTTGAGGAGCGCCGCGCCCGCGGCGCCCCGAATCGTGTTGTGACCCAGCACCATCAGCTTGAACCCGCCGGCCGCGGGGCGTACCGGTCCGACGACGACCGACATCCCCCCGCCGGTTCGGGCGTCCAGCCGCGGCTGCGGCCGGTCGGCCTCATCCCGCGTCACCACTGGTTGCGCCGGCGCCGACGGCAGCGCCAGCGCCTGCGGCTCGCCGCGGAACCCGGCCAGCGCCTCGCGCACGGCGGCGGGCTCGGCCGGATCATCGAGTCGCACGAACAGCGCCGCGAGGTGACCGTCGAGCACGGGGACGCGCGTGGTCTGCGCGCTCACCATCGCCCCATGCGGCTCGATCACCTCGCCGGTGCGGCGGCCGAGGACCTTCAGGGTCTCCGTCTCGATCTTCTCCTCCTCGCCGGGGATGCACGGCACCACATTCCCCAAGATGTCCAGCGACGCCACCCCGGGGTAGCCGGCGCCCGAAACGGCCTGCAGTGTCGTCGCGCACACCGAGGCGAGACCGAACCCGCGCGCCAGCGGCGCGAGCGCGAGCGTGATCGCCGCCGTCGCGCAGTTCGGGTTGGCCACGATGCAGCCGCTCCAGCCGCGGCCGCGGCGCTGCGCGCCGAGCAGCGCCAGGTGGTCCGCGTTGACCTCCGGCACCACCAACGGCACGTCGGGATCCATGCGGAACGTGCGCGCGTTGGTGAACACTGGACGGCCGGCGGCGGCGAAGGCCGGCTCCACCTCGCGGGCGGTATCCGCGTCGAGCGCCGAGAAGACGATATCGCCCGGCAGGCACGCATCGGCGCGCTGCACGACGCGCTCGGCGGCCGCCGCCGGCATCGGCGTCTCGCCCCGCCACCGGCACACGTCGCCGTAGCGCCGCCCTGCCGTGCGCTCCGAGGCGGCGAGCGCGACGACCTCGAACCACGGATGGTCCGCGAGCAGCTCGACGAAGCGCTGTCCCACCGTGCCCGTCGCGCCGAGCACGAGGGCAGGGATCCGGCTCACGGGGCGAAGGCCAGCGGGAACGGACCGACCCGCGTGCCGCCCGCCGCGCCGGGCGCGCTCACTTCGAACGCGACGCCGTGCGCGGCCGCGTAGGCCAGGGCCTTCGCCTGCACCACACGCGCACCGAGGCTCGCGACGTCCGACCAGCCGACGGTGTGGTACCGTCGCGAGGGGCCGGCCGCCGGGTCCGCGTCGTGGATGCCCGCGACGTCCTTGAGCAGCCGGCACGAGGCACCGAGCCGCTGCGCCACGAACATCGCGGTGAGGTCGGATCCTCCGCGGCCGAGGAGCACGACGTGACCTTGCTCCTCGTCCATCCCGAAGAAGCCGGGCAGCACGACAGCCGGCCGCTCCTGCAGCAGGCGGCGCAGCATCGCGACGTCGAGACCCGCCGGTTCGGCATCGAGCGTTGGCCCGCGCGCCGTGAGACCCACCTGCGCGGGGTCGCCCAGCCAGCACCGGACGCCGGCCGCCCCGAGCGCGATGGCGAGTACCGCGGCCGAGCTGCGCTCGCCGGTCGCGAGCAGCGCGGCCAGCGCGCGCGGATCGGGATCACCGGCGTGCGCCCGCGCCATGGCCATCAACCCGTCGGTGGTGCGCCCGGGCGCCGATACGACCGCCACCACGCGCCGCCCGCGCGACAGCCACGCCGCGATCTCGCGCGCCGCCGCGCGGTAATCCGCGGGCGAGCGCAGCACCGAGCTCCCGAACTTCAGCACTGAGACGGCGGCGGTCATCGCCCATCCCCTCCCTCGGCTGCGGCCAGCGCCACCGTGAGGTCCTCGATGATCGCCTCGGGCTCTTCGAGCCCCACCGACAGGCGGATCAACCCGTCGCCGATGCCGGCCTGTGCGCGCTCTTCCGGCGTCAGCGCCGCATGGGTCATCGTGACGGGGTGCGTGATGAGGCTCTCGACCGCGCCGAGGTTCTCCGCCAGGGCGCACAGCCGCACCGCGCCCATCGCCCGCCGCCCCGAGTCGGCACCGCCCCGCAGCTCGAAGGCGATGAGGCCGCCCGCCCCGCGTTGCTGCCGCTGCGCCAGATCGCGCTGCGGGAACGAAGCGAGTCCCGGATACGCGACCCGCGCCACCGCGGCGTGCCCCTCCAGCCACTCGGCCACGCACTGCGCCGTACGCGAGTGCCGCTCCATCCGGATCGGCAGGGTCTTGATGCCGCGGAGCGTGAGCCAGGCCTCGAACGGCGCCTGCGGGAAGCCCACCGCGTTCTGCACGAACCGGATCTTCGCGAGCAGCTCCTCGTCGCGCGTCAGCAGCGCGCCGCCGACCGTGGCGTTGTGCCCCTCGATGTACTTGGTGGTGGAGTGCACCACCACGCCGGCGCCCAGGTCCAGCGGGCGCTGCAGCACCGGGGTGAGCAGGGTGTTGTCTACGGCGAGCAGCGCGCCGAACTCGCGCGCCGCCGCGGCCGCCGCGGCGATATCCGTCAGTATCAGCGTCGGGTTGCCGGGCGACTCGATCAGCAGCAGCCGCGTCGGCTCGGCCGCGAGCGCCGCCCGCAACGCGGTGATGTCGGACGTGTCCACCGCGACGGCGCGCACGCCGAAGTCGCCGAGCACGCGGCGCAACAACCGCACCGTGCCGCCGTAGACGACGGTTCCGATGACCACCCGGTCACCGGCCCGAAGGGTGGCCAGGCACAGCGCCGCGAGGGCCGCCATCCCGGTCGCGAACGACGCGGCCGGCAAGGCGTCCTCCAGCGCGCCGAGGTTGCGCTCCAGCGCCGTCACCGTCGGGTTGGCCGAGCGGGTGTAGGTGTAACCCTTGTGCACGCCGACGGCCTCCTGGGCGAAAGTCGTCGTCTGGTAGATCGGCGTGAGGATGGCGCCGGTCGTCGGGTCGGGCGCGAGCCCCCCGTGAATGGCACGGGTGTTGAGTCGTTCGAAGCCGAGATTCGTCTCCACGGCACGTCGCTCCTGGCGCGAGGCGGTTCATGGGCGTGAAAAAGCCACCGACCGGGGCCCGGGCGGTGGCGTTTCGCGACCGTGGAGTCGGCCGCGCCTTGCGCTAGACGGCAGCTCCCCGGAACACGGACGTGACACCACCCGGGTAACGCATCGGGTGCGTCATCCGCATTCGCATGGTGGCTTCGCGTCTCGGCTTCACGTGCATCGTTCTCCCCGAAGGAGCAGCTGAACCGGGCCGCATGCTATCGCGGCGACCGGACGACGTCAAGGGGCCGGTGCCCTCGCGCGCCTCGCCGAGCGCAGCATCGTGACGGCCGTATAGAGCACGACCACCACTACCAGCCACCGCACGGCCGTGAGCGACAGCGATTTCACCAGGAACGCCGCGATGAGCACCGCCGGCAGGCCGCCCAGCGCGAGCCCCAGCGCGGGCCGCAGCGAGTACCGCTCGGCCTGGACGAACCGGGCGCTCGCGACCGGCATGAGGAACGCGCACGCGCCCATCATGATGGGGAACGCCACGCGGGGGTTCATGCCGAGCAGGCTGATCATCAGGAGGCACGGCGCGTACAGCCCGATCCCCAGGGTGAGCAGCGCGCCGAGCCCGAAGATCCCGGCCGCCGCAACCACCAGCCACACGCCGTCGAGGCCGATCGCGTCACCGCCGGGGATGACGGGGCTGCCGCGCATTTCGTCGAGGTTCTGCAGCACGAAGAACCCGCCCATGATCAGCAACCCCAGGCCCATGCCGAGCTGGATGTTGCGGCGCGGCCAGCGCGACACGACACCGGCGCCCAGCCAGCCGCCCAGCACGGCCGACACGATGAGCGTGATCAGCGTCGTCATGTCCGCCTGGATGATGGCCACGTAGATGAACGCCTGCGCCACCACCGGCACCGTGTGCCCCACGTTCAGCGTGCCGGGGATGTTCTCGTCGGGCACGAGGCCCTTGAGCTTGAACACCGACGTGGTGGGCGCGAACGAGCCGATGCCCAGGGTGTCGAAGAAGTTGGTCACGAAGCCGATCGCCACCTCGAGCGGGCCGGGCGCCTCCACGCGTTGGGTCCCGGCGCGCCGCGCGGCCAACACCCGGCGCACCCACACCACGAGGAAGCCGGCGGCGACCAGCGCCAGCAGCGTGAACAACCAGGTCTTGGCGCTCAGAACCGCCACCCCGTGCGGAAGTCACGGCTCAGCGGCTGCGCGGTGAGCCGCGCCCGCACCATCTCGACCGGCATGCGCCCTCCCATGAGTATCGCGTCGTGGAACTGCCGGTTGGTCATCCGGCCCGAGCCCACCAGCTCGGCGTGCAGCGCCCGGAACTGCAGCCCGCCCAACATGTACGCCGCCTGGTACAGCGGCGAGTAGTTCCCGCCGAACGAGCGGCGCACCTCGGCGGTGGCATTGGCGCGCTCATGCCCGACCCGGTTCACGAGCAGGTCCACCGCTTCCTCGGGGGTCATCGTCCCGAGGTGGAACCGCAGCGAGAAGATGATCCGCGCCGCGCGGTGGGAGCGCCAGAACAGCATGCCCACGCGGTCCTCGGGCCGCTGCGCGAATCCGAGGTCCCACAGCAGCATCTCCCAGTACAGGGCCCAGCCCTCGCCCCAGAACGGCGTGCCGAACGCCTGGCGGTGGCTGTTGTAGCGGCTCGTCATGAAGCCCTGCAGGTGGTGGCCCGGAATCAGCTCGTGATGCACCGTGGCCCGCGAGAAGTGCGGGTTGTTGCCCCGCATGCTCATCAGCTTGTCGTCGTGGGTCATGGCGTCGGTGGGGTACGAGACGCGAATCACCTCGCCGCCGAGGAAAAACGGGCTCACCCGCTGCTGCTCGGGCGTCATCATCTCCATGCGCCAGATCTCGTCGGCGAGCGGCGGCACGGTGACGAGGTCGCGCGACGTGACGAACGCGAACGCCTCGCGCGCCAGGTCGCGGATCACCTCGGTCTGCCGGCCAGGCGGCACGTAGCTGTTCTTCACGCGCTCGAGCGCGGCGCGCCAGTCGTCGCCTAGACCCATGTCGCGTGCGGCGCGGCGCATCTCCGTCTCGCACCACGCGAACTCGCGCTCGGCGATCGCCACGATCTCTTCGGGCGTGTAGGGGATCATCTCGAACGCCAGGTCGGCGCGCAGCGCCTCGGCGCCGATCGGGTCGCCGACGATGGGCTCTTCCTCACCCTCGCGGATGCCCACGATCTGCTCACGCAGGGTGCGCAGGTAGCGCTCCAGCGCCTGGTCGGCGCGACGCTGGGGATCGGCGATCCACCAGGTGGAGAGCGGATCGTAGCCTGCGTAGTACCGCTGCCACTGCGTGAGGGTGCGGCGCAGCGATTCGACCAGCTCCGCAGACCGGAGCGCGACGATGCGGGTGCCGCGCGGCGCCCCGGCGGCCGCCTCGCGCGAGGTCCCGCCCCGCGATCCGTCGGTCCCGCCTCCACCACCTGCCGCCATGCGGGCGCCGCCCGCCTGCTGGCCGGCCCAGCGCCGCAGGCTGTCCACCTGAGCAGCCATCGCGGCCAGCGTCCGCCCGGCCAGCTGTGCGTCCAGCGGCTCGAACCGCCGCCGCGACTCCTCCAGCGCGAAGATCGCCGGCGCGAACGGCACCCACGCCGCCATCTCGTCCATCCGGCGCTGCTCGCGCGCCAGCAGGTCAGCCTCGTACCGCAACCGGTTGTCGAGGAGGAGCCAGTCCACCCGGCCTTCCTGGCCGAGCGCGTCGAAGTTCACGCGGCCCAGCCGCGCCTGCCAGTCGGTGTAGAACCGCCGCAGCCGCTCGCGCCGCGCCGGCGAGTACTCCACCGGGTAGCGCCGCAGCAGCCCGCCGCGGTCGGCGTCGTACAGCTCCACCGTGTCGCGCAGCTCGAGGCCCGAAGGCGCGCGCCGCTGCTGCGCCGTCGCCGTTCCGACCAGCAGCACCGTGGCCGCCGCGCCCACGATCGCTCGGTTCATCGTCCACCCCCGCCGAAAAGGGCCGGAGCCCCCACCCGAGGCTCCGGCCCCAAGGTATCGCCGGAAAGCGTGCTCCGCTGCCGGCTACTCGCTCGCGCCGGCCTCGACGGTTTCGGCCTCCGTGCCCTCCTCCTCGATCACCACGCGCGCCACGTCCATGACGCTGTCGCCCTCGTCGAGATTGATGATCCGCACGCCCTGCGTGTTCCGGCCGATGACCCGGATGTCGTTGACCGGCAGCCGGATGATGACGCCGTGCCGCGTGATGACCATCAGCTCGTCGCCGGGGATCACTTCCTTGAGCGCCACGCAGTCGCCGGTCTTGTCGGTACGCTTCAACGTGATGATGCCCTTGCCGCCGCGGTGCTGCACCCGGTACTCACCGATCTCGCTGCGCTTGCCGAGTCCGTGCTCGGTGACCGTGAGCAACGTGGCCTCCCGCCGCACCACGACCATCCCGATCAACTCGTCGCCCCTCTCCAGCTCGATGCCCTTGACGCCCGTGGTGTCGCGGCCCATCTCGCGCACGTCCTTCTCGTGGAACCGGATGGACATGCCGTACTTGGTCGCGAGCACGATGTCGTTGGTGCCGTCGGTGATCTGCACGTCGATGAGCGCGTCGCCCGGCTCGATGTTGATGGCGATGATGCCCGAGGAGCGAACGTTGCCGTAGGCCGACAGGCGCGACTTCTTCACGGTGCCGCTGCGTGTCGCAAACACGAGATGCTTGTCGTCGCTGAACTCCCGCACGTTGACCAGCGTTTCGACGCGCTCGTCCGGCTTGATCGCGATGCAGTTGACCACCGGCTTGCCCTTCGCCGCGCGGCCCATCTGCGGGATGTCGTACACCTTGAGCCAGTACACCCGGCCGTGGTCGGTGAAGAACATCACGTAGTCGTGGGTGGACGCGATGAAGAGGTGCTCGACCCAGTCCTCCTCCTTCGTGCCCATGCCGTTGAGCCCGCGGCCGCCGCGCCGCTGCCGCCGGTAGGTCGAGACGGCGATCCGCTTGATGTACCCGGCGTGCGACACGGTGACCACCATATCTTCGTCGGCGATCAGGTCCTCGACTGAGAACTCGCCGTCGTCGGCCACGATCTCCGTGCGCCGCTCGTCGCCGAAGTCCTTCGCCAGCTCCTGGAGCTCCTTCTTGAGGATCTCCAGGCGCCGCGGCTTGGAGTCGAGAATGCTCTTGAGCTCGCGAATGGTCGCGCGGACCTCCTTGAGCTCGTCCTCCAGCTTCTCGATCTCGAGCCCGGTGAGCTTGGCGAGCCGCATGTCGAGAATCGCCTTGCTCTGCTTCTCGGAGAGCCTGAACCGCTTGCGCAGCTGCTCGTCCGCCTGCTCGACCGTCTTGGCGCCCCGGATGATCTTGATGACCGCGTCGATGTTGTCGACCGCGATCTTGAGGCCCTCGAGGATGTGCTCGCGCGCCTGCGCCTGCTCCAGGTCGTACTGCGTCCGGCGGGTGATGACCTCGTGGCGGTGGGTGATGAAGTGCCCGAGCAGCTCCTTGAGGTTCATCTCCTTCGGCCGGCCGTCCACCAGCGCCAGGTTGATGGCCCCGAAGGTCGTCTGCATCTGGGTGTGCTTGTACAGGTTGTTCAGCACCACCAGGGGGGTCGCGTCGCGCTTCAGCTCGATCACGATCCGCATGCCGTCGCGGTCCGACTCGTCGCGCAGGTCGCTGATGCCCTCGAGCTTCTTGTCGCGCACCAGTTCGGCGATCTGCTCGATCAGCCGGGCCTTGTTGACCAAGTACGGGATCTCGGTCACCACGATCTGCGAGCGCCCGCTCGATTCCCGCTCCTCCACCTGCGCCCGCGCCCGGACGATCAGCCGGCCGCGGCCCGTCTCGTACATCTCCTTGATGCCCTGCCGTCCGTAGATGATGCCGCCGGTCGGGAAATCCGGGCCGCTGACGTGCTTCGCGAGCTCCTTCGGCGTCGCTTCCGGGTTGTCCACCATGTGCGCGATGGCCTTGACGACCTCGCGCAGGTTGTGCGGCGGAATGTTGGTCGCCATCCCCACCGCGATGCCGGCGCTGCCGTTGACCAGCAGGTTCGGCAGCAGCGACGGCAGGACCGTGGGCTCCTGGCGCTGGTCGTCGAAGTTGGGGACGAAGCCGACCGTGTTCTTCTCGATGTCCCGCAGCATCGCGAGCGCGATGCGGGTGAGCCGGGCCTCGGTGTATCGGTAGGCGGCCGCGGGATCGCCGTCCACCGAGCCGAAGTTCCCCTGCCCGTCGATCAGCGGGTACCGCAGTGAGAAGTCCTGGACCATCCGGACCAGGGCATCGTAGACGGCCGTGTCGCCGTGGGGGTGGTACTTGCCCAGGACGTCGCCGACGACCGTGGCGGATTTCTTGTACGGCCGGCCCGGAACCAGGCCCAGCTCGTTCATCGCGTACAGGATCCGGCGGTGCACCGGCTTCAACCCGTCGCGCACATCCGGCAGCGCGCGCGACACGATCACGCTCATCGAATAATCGATGAACGACTCGCGCATTTCGTCTTCGATGAGCCGGGGGAGAATGCGTTCGCGCTGATTGGGAGCAGTCACTCGGGGAACACCAGGCTGAGGACTGCTAAATGTAGCCGCGATCAGGGCTTAATTCAACTGCGCCGGCCCCTGAGTGCGTGCACGATGTGTTGACGATATCGATATGGTGTTTGATGCGATTGACCGTTGGTCCATTTGAGACTAGATTACATCTCATATGAGCCCACCTGGAGCCGGTCCATGGCGGTGAGCGTCGCGCGGGTCGCACGTATCCTCGGGGGCGAAAAGACCCTCGGCAGCCGCGTGCGCACGCTCGACGACCTGCGACGCCTGGTCGAGGCGGGGCTACCTGTCGAGGCGCTGGTCAAGGTGGTGGCCCACGTGGCCGAGCCGGGTGCGGCGGGCACCGAGCTGAAGTACCGCATCGTGCCCAAGGCGACGCTGCACCGGCGCCGGGAGCGTCTCACGCTGGAGGAGAGCGAACGGCTCGAGCGCCTGGCCCGGGTCACCGCCCTCGCGGACGACGTGTGGGAGGACGAGCGGCTCGCGCACGAGTTCCTGCTCAGCCCGCAGCCTCAGCTCGGCGACGAGCGGCCCATCGACCTCGCGCGCACGGACCTCGGCGCCCGCCAGGTCGAGGAGCTGCTGATGAAGCTCGAGTTCGGCTTGCCCGTGTGATCGCCTGGCGCACCTGCAAGGCGCGCTACCATCCGTACGATGGCAGCGGCGCGGCGTTGCAGGGCGGTCGCTGGAATTCTCCGGGCCGGTCCGTCATCTACGCGGCCGACTCCTTCGCCGGCTCGATCCTCGAGATCCTCGCGCACAGCCTGCGGCCGCGCACCCTACCGGGACCGCATCACGCCATCCGGATCGTCATCCCCGACGAGCTGGTCGAGCGGCTGGATCCGCACCGGGTGCCGGGATGGCACCTGAGAGATTCCGCCGCGGCGCGCGGGTTCGGTGACCGATGGCTCGCGGAGGTTCGGACTCCGGCGCTGGTCGTTCCCGCGCTGACGTCCCGCCCGGTCGGACGGATCGTCGTCATCAATCCCGGGCATCCCGATGCCGGGCTTCTCGAGCGCGAGGCGCCGTTCGAGGTCCCGTGGGACGAACGGCTGTTCTAGAGGGGAATGACGCTCAGTCCTCGTCGGGTTCACCCGGGGGGCGGGACGAGTCGGCGCGCTGGTCACCCGCCCGCCGGCCGAACCGGATCCGCCCCGCCTCGTACCATCGGCGCGTCACCTCGCCCGCCAGGCCGGTGTTGCCGATGCCGAACGCGAGGGCGACCGCGAGGGCGCCGGCGCCGAGGATCAGCGTGAACGCGGTGGTGACGATGTCGGCACCGACGCCGAGCTGCTGCAGCGCCATGAACGTGGAGATCACGATCACCACGGTCTTGGCCACCTGCGCCAGCGTCGGCACGCCCCCCACGTTGCCCGCGCCCGCGAGGATCAGCGCGCGCACGAACTCGCCGAGGATGAGGCCGACCACGATCACGATGATCGCCGCGAAGATGCTGGGGATGTAGCCGATGAGGTTGGCGAGTACGTCGTTGATGTTGCCGACGCCCATCGCGCTCGACGCGAGCAGGAGGACGATGAGCATCACCAGCCAGAACAGCAGCTTCCCGACGACGCGCGCCGGCCCGCCCTGGCCGCCTCGCGCCACGGCCTCGGCCACGCCCCACCGCGCCGCTTCGCGGTCGAACTGCAGCCGCGCCAGCAGCCGGTCCACCAGGTGCTCCAGCGTGCGCGCGACCAGAAAACCCGCCATCAGGATGACGAGCCCGAGGAACAGGCCCGGCGTGACGGCCAGGATCTGCAGCAGCGCGGCCTTGAGCCGCTCGAAGGACTCCAGCACTCGGTCCATCTATGCCTCGACCGTGAGGACGATCTTCCCGAACTGCCCGCCGGCGGCGAGCCGCTCGAACGCCGCGCGCGCGTCGGCCAGGGGGAACGCGGAATCCACCACCGCGCGCAGGAGGCGCGCTTCGAACAGGTGCGCGATCTCGGCGAACTCGCGGCGGTTGCCCATCGTCGAGCCCAGGATCGTCCAGTGATGCCAGAACAGCCGCCGCACGTCCAGCGTCAGCTGGGGCCCGCTGGTCCCGCCGCAGGTGACTACCCGCCCGCCACGCGCCAGGCAGCGCAGGCTCGTCTCCCAGGTCTGCTGGCCCACGGTCTCCAGCACGACGTCCACCCCGCGCCCTCCCGCGAAGGCCCGCACGGCCTTCACGACGTCGCCGGTCCCGTGGTTGACGCCGGCGTCGGCGCCCATGGCCCGCGCGCGCTCGAGTTTCGCGTCGCTCGAGCTGGTCACGATCACCCGCGCGCCGAGCAGCTTCGCGACCTGGAGGCCCGCCAGCGCCACGCCCCCGCCGATGCCCCAGATGAGCACGGCCTCGCCGGGCCGCAGAGCCGCGCGCGTGGCGAGCATCCGGTACGCGGTCAGGGTGGCGAGCGGGTAGGCCGCCGCCTCCGGCCAGGTTGCGTCCGCGGGAAGCGGCGCGAGGTTGCCCTCGCTGACCCGCACCGCCTCGGCGAAGGTCCCGGTCACGTGCTCGCCAAGCACGCCGAAACGATGGCACATGGACTGCTCGCCGGCCTCGCAGAACCCGCAACGCCCGCACGAGACACCCGGGTTGATCATCACGCGGTCGCCCGGCTTCACCCGCGTGACCCCCGGGCCGACCGCCTCGACAACGCCGGCCGCGTCGCAGCCGAGCACGTGAGGGAAGGTGTGCTTCACGCCCGGCAGGCCTTCCACGACGAACAGATCGAGGTGATTGAGCGCGGCGGCCTTCACGGCGACCACCACGTCGTCGGCCTGGACCGGCACCGGACGCGGGAGGTCGAGGACGGCGACCTGGCCCAGGGTGCCGTAGGCGCGGATCGCGACCGCGCGCATCGAGCCGGGCCCGCCCCCGCGCCTATCGCGGCGGCGAATCGCCGCCGGCCGCCGCCCTGGGGGCCGGCCGCACGGCCGGATTCGAGAGCCGTTCGCCCGGCGCCACGCCGGCGAGCGGCTGAAACACGCCCGTGCCGAGGTTGAACACGGCGACCCGGCTGGATTGCACGTTGCCCTGCTGGACCTCGACCACGGTGCACGCGAGCGACTGCCCGTCCGGGCTCTGCGCGAACGACGTCACCACGGCGGTGAGCGGCGTGACGGCGACCATGCTGTCGGCCGGCTGGCCGATGCGCAGGCGGTACACGCGGCGCGTAGTCTGCCGCCCCGACCCCTCGTCGCGCAGGAACAGAATGGCGGTGCCATCGGGCGTGTACTGCGGCTGCGACACGCGCGGCGCCGCGAGCAGCCCGCGCGAGGCCCCGGTGCCGTCGACGTTGCGCTCATAGACGCCGTAGACCGTGCGCCCGGGGGAGGTCTGCTCGGAGCCGACGAAGATCACCTTCGCGCCGTCCGGCGACACCGCGGGCGACGTGTTGGGCGTCGGCCCGGGCGTCAGCTGGCGCGCGTTGGTGCCGTCGGCGTTGATCATCCAGATCTGGGAGCTGCCGCCCCGGTTCGACTCGTACACCAGGGCCTCGCCGCTCAGCAGCCACGACACGGACTTCACCACGGCGGAGTCGCGGGTCAGCTGGCGCGGCTCGGTCCCGTCGGCGTTCATCACCCAGAGCTCGTATTCGCCGGCCGCGGGCCGCGCCGCTCTGGCGAACGCGACCCGGGTGAGGTCCGGCGACCAGCTCGAATAGGTCTCGAGCGCGCTATCGCGGGTGAGCGGCGCCGCCTGGCCGTTCCACCACTGCCACAGATCGAAGCGGCCCTCGCGCTGCGCCGTGAAAAGCATGTCGCCCACCACGGTCACGTCGAGCGTCACCGTCGAGTCCCACGGCGTCCGGCCGGTCAGCCGCGCCCGCCCCGGGCGGCCCGCCACGATGGTCGTGCCCTGCATCGTCGCGACCGAATCGGCGGTGGACGTCCACGCGAGCTGGGTCGCCGGCCCGATCGGCTGGCGGTTGTCGTCGAGCAGGCTGACCTCGATCGGGGCGCGGCCGCCGTGCGGCAAGCCGAGTCGGGTCCGGCTCGCACGCAGCGACCCGGCCACGACCCGGATGCGCATCGTGCGCGTGACGAACGTGTCGCGCGACAGCGGCGCACTGACAACGAGGGACGTCATGCCGACGCGCCGGCCGCGCAAGGTCTTCGTGGTCGTGTCGAACGCGACCACGGCCGAGTCGGGAAGGGTCCAGCGCAGCGGAGCTTCGGGCACGGGGGAGGAATCCGCCGCCATCGCACGCACCTGCAGCGGGAGGGTGGCGCCGATCGCGATCGTGACCAGCGAGTCCGCCGGCCGGACCTCCACCGCGGCCACCCGCCGGTGGACGTTGACCAGCACCGCGAGCTCCGGGAACACCGAGCTTTGCGCCACGATACGAGCCCGGCCGGGCGCGAGTGCCTCGACGATCGGCTGCACCGGGTTGACCCGCACCTTGGTCGGATCCATCGAGAGGAACTGGAACACCCCGGTCGGGTTCATCGCGCGCTGTTGCGCGGGGATGACGATGCTCAGCGTGTCCACCGTTCCGGGCGTGAGCGACACTTCGCGCCGGTTGAACGTCACGCTGTCGCCGCGCACCTCGATCACCACCATCCTGGGCTGGATGCGCGCCTGGCCCGGCACGCTCACCCGCACGCTCGCCGTACCGACATCGGCCAGGGCCGTTACGAGTCCCACCGAATCGATGTACGCGAACCGCTCCCCACCCGGCTCCACGCTGAACGTCAGCGGCACCGGGGCGGCATTCGAGCCGTCGGCCTTGACCGCGCGATAGTCGAGCCAGCGCGACTCACCGCGCACCAGCGCCAGCCGAAGCGGATCGATGACGATCGCTTCCGCCGGCCCTTCACCCGCCGGCTGTCGGTCCTGCGGTCGGCGCGCGGTCAACCGACCGCCCGGCGGCGGGTCGGTCTGCGGGAGCGGGCTCGGCCCCCCCGCAGTCACGGTCAGGGTCGCCTCACCCACCCTCCGGGCCGTCCCGACGCCCGTCACCGCCCGGATCAACGTCGCGCCGAGCCCCAGAGCCGTCGCGATCCCCTCGGCGGAGACCGAGGCCGCGCGAGGGTTGCTCGACGTCCAGGAGAAGCCCGCGCTCTCGCAGGGGTTGCCGGCCGCGTCGTAGGCGTACGCCACGAAGGGGTACACAGAACCCACGCGGACGGTGGCTTCGGGCGGCGTGATGATCACTTCGGCCACGCGGCAGCGCCGCTGCGCCTCAGCCCCCGTGGGCGCCAAGACGGCAACGAGCGAGAGCAGACCGGTCAATGCCGGGCGAACGTGGCAACGTGACATCGGAACCCCCGGATTATAGCGTGGCCCCCCTCGGGGCCCAAACGTCTGTGTAAAGCGGACATACCCGTCCGAGCACTGCCCATGACGGGTGCCAGGGTCGTTTCAATATGACACGAACCGCCCGGTCGCCGCACCTCAAAGCTCGTAGGTGGCAACCTCCGTGCCCGGCCGGTCTGGCGCCAGGGGCACCGGCGAGGCCCCCAACATGCTGGTCGCGGCCGGAATCAGCCCCTCCGAACGGCACCGGCCCCGCCGCCAGGCCGGCGACCGCTGTCGCGTCGCCGGCGGCCCGAGCGGGCGAAAGCCGCAGGGTGGTGGCAAACTGCCGGACCCGGTGCGCGCCTGCTACTCGCCTGAGGTCGCAAACAGTGGCGCTATCGTCAGTCGCATCGATCGAGCCTCTGCATCGAGCGAAGCCGCCGCCTTGCGGTCAGGCGACAGACGCGCGCAATGTTATCGGCCCCGACCCGTCTGGAGGAAGAGATGCTGCACGACGAGCTGACCGGTGGCGGTTGGGACTTGCCAGGGCCCGCGCCCTCAAGCGAACCCGGCTGGTCGCCCCCCTCGTGGTCTCCGCCCCCGCCCCCGCCGCCGGCGAGCCCGGGGATGTCGGCACCTGCGGCGCCGAGGAAGAAGAAGAAGGCGGCGAAGAAGAAGAAGAAGACCGCGAAGAGGAAGAGGGCCGCGCCGAAGAAGAAGGCGCGACGTCCTGCCGCGAAGAGGAAGACCAGGAAGAAGGCGAAGAAGAAGGCCGCCCGTCGTCCCAAGCGGGCAGCAGCCCGGCGGAAGACGAAGAAGCGCAAGTAGTCGCGCTAGAACACCAGCACCGGTCCGTTCACGACCCCGCGCGCGCGGGCGGCGATCGTCTGCAGCCGCTCGCGCGCGACGCCGGTGATCGACCGATCCGCCGGCGGGCGGTCGAGGGAGTAGACGTGCACCGCCGCCGGCCGCGCCAACGCTAGCAGGGTCAGCCAATCGGCGACCGCCTCCTTGGAGGCCCCGCTCCAGCCCGGTCCCTCCACCACCATCGCCTGGATCACGAGTTCCCTCAGGCCCGCCCCCCGCCAGGTCGCGACGAGCTTTGCCCGATCGCAGGCGCGGCCGTTGACGCGCTCCGGAGGGCCGGGATCGAGCTTGACCATGCGCGCATCGACGCGGTTGAGCGCGCCCACCACGGCTTCGTTTTCGAGGTGCATGCCGTTCGTGAGCACCCCGACCTTCGCGCCGGGCGCAATCTCGTCCCGTACGCCGAGCACGCGCTCAACGACGGTCGGAAACCGGGGGTGCATGGTCGGCTCGCCGTTGCCCGCGAAGGTGATCCACTCGGGCCGAGCGCCCCCGAAAGTGAGTGCCTTTCTCAGCGCGTCGGCGACCACGTCAGGCGAAGGCCACTTCTCGCCTTTGGCCTTCGCGGTGTTGAAGCCGCATTCACAGTACGGGCAGTCGAACGAGCACAGCTTCGAGCGCGGCGGAATGATGTTGAGGCCCAACGACCGGCCGAGCCGGCGGGAGCGCACCGGCCCGTTGATGACGCGCGCCCACAGCGGCGAGCCGGGGAGCCTTCCCGTGCTCGACAGGTCGGCTGGGTGGCGCACGCGGGGCAAGCTAGTGCGCCCTTGCCGCCCCCGCCACGCTCCCTAGCTTGAGCCACATGCGGTTCCGCGTTGTTGCGTTTGCGATCCTGGCTGGCGGTGGCTGGGCGGCTCTGTCAGCATCGCCCGACCGTCCCGCCGAATACGACCTGATCTTCCGCGGCGGCACCGTGGTGGACGGCACGGGTCAGCCCCGCCGCCGCGCCGACGTCGCGGTGACCGCGGAGCGGATCGAGGCGGTGGGCGATCTCGAAGGAGCGACGGCGCGGCGAGTGGTGGACGCCGCGGGCCTGGTGGTCGCTCCCGGCTTCATCGACATGCTGGGCTGGTCGCAGTACACGATCCTGGTGGACAACCGTGGCCTCTCGAAGGTCACGCAGGGCATCACCACCGAGGTCACGGGCGAGGGCTGGTCCCCAGCGCCGGTGAACGCCGCGACGCTGCGCGAAGACAGCGCCCAGCTCGCGGCGTGGGGGCTGCGCGTGGACTGGCGCGACCTGGACGGTTACTTCCGGCGCCTCGAGCTGTCGGGCCTGCCGTTCAACCTCGGCACGCTGGTCGGGGCGTCGACGCTGCGGCTGTACGTCGTCGGGCGCGACCGGCGCGCGCCGACCCCGGCCGAGCTGGGCGCCATGGTGGCGCTGGTGGACACCGCGATGCGGCAGGGGGCGCTGGGACTGGGCTCCTCCCTGATCTACGAGCCGGCGACCTTCGCGGGCACCGCGGAACTGGTGGCGCTGGCGCGTGCCGCCGGTGCGCACGGTGGCTTCTACGCCTCGCACATCCGGGATGAGGGCAACGGCATTCGCGGCGCGCTCGCCGAAGCGTTCCGGATCGGCCGCGAGGCCCGCGTGCCCGTGGAGATCTGGCACCTCAAGGTGACCGGGCAGAGCCGAGGAGGAATGCGTCAGATCATCGGCCTGCTCGACTCGGCTCGCGCATCGGGTCTCAGGGTCGGCGCGAACAGCTATCCCTACACCGCCTCAGGACGATCGCTGACGGCCAGTCTGCCCCTGTGGGTGCGGGTGGGCGGGCCGGACTCGCTGGTGCGGCGGCTCCGCGATCCGGCGGTGCGCGCGCGGGTCCGCCGGGAAACGCGCGGCCTGGCCTCGCAACTGGTATTGGCCGTGCTCGACTCGTCGCTGCGCCGCTACCAGGGCCGCCGCCTCGCTGACATCGCCGCCGAGGAAGGCAGGCACCCGGCCGACGTCGTGATGGACATCGTGCTCGCCGACCACGGTGATCCAAACACGTCCGTCGCCGTGTTCGGCATGCTGGAGGACGACGTGGTCGAGGCGCTCCGGCAGCCGTGGATCGGCGTGGGCAGCGACCGCGGCGCGAGCGCTCCCGACGGCCCGCTGGCCGGCCAGCCGCCCCACCCCCGCGCCTACGGCACCTTCCCCAGGATCCTGGGCCGGTACGTGCGGGAGCAGCGCGTGCTGAGCCTCGAAACCGCGGTGCGGAAGATGACCGGGGTCGCGGCGGACCGGTTCGGCCTCGTCGGACGGGGCTACCTGCGCCCCGGATACTTCGCCGACATCACCGTGTTCGATCCCGCCTCGATCGCCGACCGCTCCACCTTCGAGCAGCCGCACCAGCTGGCGCAAGGCGTCCGGTACGTTCTGGTCAACGGCCGGTTCACCCTCGACGGCGGCAGGCCGACTGCGGAACGCCCCGGCCGCGCCCTGAGGGGCCCGGGCTGGCGGGCCAATCGGTGACCCTCTGGACCCTGACCCTCGCCTGGGCCGCTGTGGTCCCTGCGTTCCTGGTCGGGGGCTGGCTGGCTGGTGGAGCGGGGAGGGAGATGGGGCGCCGACGCCTCACTGCGGCAGCCGGTCTCGTCCTGACAGCCGAGGCGCTCGTGGTGACGCTGCTCGGCGCCCTGTGGTTCGCCAGCCTTGGGGCGGGAGGCTGGTGGCTGGTCTTCGGGCTCGTCGGGCTCCTGGTGGCAGGGGCGGAACGCGGCCTGCGTTCTGCGTTCCTGCGTTCCTGGGGTCGGGGAGATACGCTGGCCGTGGCCGCCGCGCTTGCCCGATATCTCGTGGCCGGCGGCCTGCTCGCTTGGCTGCTCCGGTAGCCGCTTCTACATTCCTGCGCCTATGAATCCGGTCCACCGCGCCATCGAGCGCGTGAGCGCGTATTTCGCGGAGCGGCAGACCCGGCAGGGCCTGGTCGCGCGCCGCCTGCTCGGAATCAGCCGGGCCGACGACGCGAAGCTGTCCCACCATCTTCTGCGCGAGCGGCGAGCCAAGCAGCGGGCCGACGGCAGCGTGGGCGGGGACCTCGTCAACACCTCGTGGTGCCTGTGGGAGATACTCGATATCAGCGAGTTCGGCCTGGCACCGGCCGGCTCGGGGCTCGGGCTGGACGCGCCGGCGATCCAGAAACCGGTGAAATGGCTGCTCGGACGCCAGGACAAGGATGGCGCGTACGGTGTTATCCCGCCCTCGAAGAGGAAGCGGCGCAAGGCCGCTGATTCGGAACCGATCATCGGCGGCTTCTTCGCGTATCGCGGCTCGGGACGCACCATCCACAAGCTGACCCTGCCGACGGGCGCGGGCGCCGTGTCCGACCATGGCTGCCGGTTTCTCGCCTCGTGCTTCGCGCTCCGCTCGGTGCTGCGAGCCGGCCGGGAAAGCGAGACGCTGGTTCGGCGGCACATCGGGAGCCTGCTGCACATCCCCAAGCTGTGGGATACCTGGGGGGGCCAGTGGAATCCCGCCCTGATGGTCGGGGCGCTCGCGTCGGTGGCATGGTCACCGCTGCCGTTCCGGGCGCAGCTGCCGATTCTCGCCGAGCACGTGGCGCTCAACCAGAAGCCCGACGGCTCCTGGCGCAACCTCGACATCATACACGCGGTGGACGCCCTGGTCGCCGTGCCCCTGCCACAGGCGCGCGAGGCGGTGGCGCTCGCGGCGCCGAAGCTCGCCAAGGTGCAGCAGCAGAACGGCGCGATCGGGACAGGCACCTACGCCGAGGAACGCACGCTCGTGGCGCTGAGGGCATGGCTCATCGCAAGGGAATACGCGTAGGCGGACCAGCGGACCAGCGGACCAGCGGACGGTGATACGCCGGCTGCGCTTGTCAGCGGCGCAGGCTCCTCTTGAGTACGAATGTGGCTCGGCTTGCCCTGTCACGAAGCCCGTCAAGTTCCCGCTTCCCCTCCGTGCCGAGGGAGCCCAGTTCCGCCGACAGGTCCAGTAGCGCATCGACCTCCGCAAGCGAACCCAGCGAAATACCAAGGAAACGGGCAAACTCGACGCGCCCCAGCCTCGCGGCGCCCTCAGCGATGTTGACCGTCGCGGAAACGCAGGCACGCCGCAGCTGACTCACCAGGCCGAAGCGCTCGTCGGACGGGAACCCAGCGGTGTGCCGGTACACGCTGCAAGTGAGCTCACGACAACGCTGCCACGCGGTGAAACGGCGATACTGATTCATGTCGCAAGTTCGCGGCTCCGGCCCGCGTTACATAACCACGTCATTTCAATGCGGTGCATTCCATTGCGCTGGTCCCCTGGTGCGCCTTCGTGCGCTGGTGCGCCGGTGCGCTGGTGCCCTAGCTTACACCCATGCCGACACCTCAAGATCAGCGCCCCCGGATCCGGCTGAGCACCCTGTCCCACGGCGCGGGTTGAGCCTGCAAGCTCGGCCCCAACGAGCTGGCGCAGGTGCTGCGCTACGTGCCACCGGTGATGGACCCCGACGTGCTCGTGGACGTGCGGACCGCCGACGATGCGGCGGTCATCCGCCTGACGCCCGATCGGGCGCTCGTCCTTACGACGGACTTCTTCACGCCGATCGTGGACGACGCCTACGATTTCGGGCGCATCGCCGCCGCGAACGCGTTGTCCGACGTGTACGCCATGGGGGGCCGGCCGCGGTATTGCCTCTCGCTTGTGGGCTGGCCGCGCGGGAAGCTGCCGGTGGAGCTGCTCGGCGACGTGATGCGCGGGGCGACCGACGTGGTGCGCGAAGCCGGTGCCGCGATCGTCGGCGGGCACTCGATCGACGACCCGGAGCCGAAGTTCGGCCTCGTGGTGGTCGGTGAGGTTCATCCCGACCGCATCACCGCCAACTCCGGAGCCCGCTCCGGCGACGTGCTCGTGCTCACCAAGCCGATCGGCTCGGGCATCGTGGCCACGGCGATCAAGCAGGGCGCCGCGGCGCCGGACGTGGTCGCCGCCGCGGTGTCGGCGATGACGACCCTCAACGCGGGTGCGGCCGTGGCGGCGCAGGAGGCGGGCGTGCGCGCGGCGACCGACGTGACGGGCTTCGGCCTGCTCGGCCATCTGCGCGCGATGCTGCTCGCGAGCGGCCGCGCGGCCAGGATCGCCTGGGGCGCGGTACCGCTGCTGCCCGGCGTGCGCGCGCTGGTTCAGGCCGGCCACGTTCCGGGCGGCACCCAGCGCAACCTCGACGACCTCGCGGCCTCGACCAGCTTCGACCCCATGATCCCGGGCGATGGCCGCCTGCTGCTCGCCGACGCGCAGACCTCCGGCGGGCTGCTGCTCGCGGTGGACCCCGCACGCGCGGCGGCACTAGTCGCCGGGCTGCGGCAGCGCGGCACACCCGCGGCCGCGACCATCGGAACGGTCACCGATGGGCCACCCGGGTCGATCACCGTGACGCCGGGCTGACGTGTTCACTCGATTGCTGGTCGGACTCGACGGGTCGGACGGCGCCGCGGCCGCGCTCGCCGCAGCCATCGAGCTCGGCCGCCGGTTTCATTCCACCGTGCTCCTGGCCGCGGTCGCCGGCGAGGCCGCCGCGGCCGCGGCCCGGGCCCAGGCCCTTCTGGACGCGGCGGCCCGCGAGGTCCGCTCGCACGGCCTCGTGGCTGAGACGGCCGTCGCCTCGGGTGACCCGGAAGAGCAATTGCTCCGGCTGCTCCAGCAGGCCGAGGCGCTCGTCGTCGGCCGGCGAGGCGAAGAACATGGCGGGTCGCGCTCGCTCGGCGACACGACCGTCCGGCTGGTTCGCCGGGCGCCGAAGCCGGTGCTGGTGGCGGGCGAAACCGTCTCCAGTTTCCGCGAGCCGGTGGTCGCGTACGACGGCGGCGAGACGAGCGGCAACGCCCTGGTGCTCGCCGCGCGGTACGCCGAGGCGGCGGGCGTCGGGCTCGACGTCGTGCACGTGTCCGCCGACGCGGCCACCGCCAGCGAGCTGCTCGCGAAGGCAGGCGCCTTCCTGTCCGGGCAGCCCGTGTCTTTCGTCACCCACCACCTCACGGGCGAGCCCGCGACCGCCATCGCGGCGCACATCGCCGGCACCGGCGCCGACCTGCTGGTCGCCGGGGCGCACGGCGGGCGGCGGCGCTCGTGGCCCATGGGCTCGACCGCCGAGGCGCTGCTGGGCGCCACCGGCGTCCCGGTCATCATCCATCGGTGAGCCGCGTCGTCGTTCACGCCGACGAGGCGTGCCTCGGCAACGGCACCGAGCCGCCGAACCCGGGCGGCGCCGGCGGCCTCATCGAGGTCGTGAAGTCCGGTGGCGCGGTCGAGCGCCGCGACTACTTCGACGCCGAGCCCGACACGACCAACAACCGCATGGCGCTGCGCTCCGCCACCCTGGCCCTGGAGCTGCTCGGCGCCAGGGGCCGGCCGGTCGCCGTGCGGTTCGTGTCGGACTCGCAATACCTCGTCAAGGGCATGCGCGAGTGGGTGCCGGCCTGGCGCGCGCGGGGCTGGAAGCGGAAGCAGGGCGACCGGCTGGTGGACCCCGTCAACCTGGAGTTGTGGCGGCGCCTGGTGGCACTCACCGAAGGACACGAGGTCGAATGGCATTGGGTGCGCGGCCACGCGGGGCATGCGAAGAACGAGTACGCGAACTTCCTGGCGACCCGCGCGGCGCAGGATCAGCACGCGTCGGGCGGGCTCGTCGCGTCGGGGCTCCTGGAATGGCTGGCGGGCGAGCGGGAGAAGGGCCGCTACGTCGATTTCGATCCGGATCGCCTGGACTGAGAGAGGCGGGGCACAGCGGCACGGGGGCCGCGGTGCGCGCCTCTAGTTGTTGGGAGCGCCGTTCGTGATCCAGTTCCGGATCGTCTCCACCACGGGTTGCGGCAGCGGGTCGGGCGTGAGCGGCATGCGGGTGAAGCCGATTCGCACCACCGGATCCGTGCTCAGCACGCGATAGAGGAACGAGGAGTCGGGGAACCCGGGCCGCACCCGGTACGGCGCCGCCAGGAACGCGTTGGTCGGTGTGACGTTGACGATCTCGGCGTAGGCCAGGCCGAGCGAAAGGTCGAGACCTTCCCGCGCGTTCGGGCCGAAGTGGCATGCGCCGGTCGATGCGCAGGTCCGGTCGAGCAGCGGCGCGATGTCGCGCGCGAACGACGGACTGGTGATCGCCACAGGGATGCGCTCCACCGCGGTCGTGAACGACAGATCGCTGCACCCGACGGCCGCGGCCGCCAGCAGCGCCGGGCCGACCCGCCGCGGGCTCACGGCAGCCTCCCGAGCGTGAGACCCGCGCGCCCGCGCACGGTGAACAGCGCGCCGGGCGCGTAGTAGGCCTCGGCACCCAGCCGCAGCCGCGCGGTCAGCGCGTACGACGCACCTGCCGCCGCGTGGAGCCGCGTGAAAGTGGACTCGAGGCGTTCGTGGTCGTCCAGCCCCGGCAGCTTGAGGGGATTGGGCTCGAGGCGGGTGTAGTTCACGTCGAATCCGGTTTGCTCGCGGCGGATACCGAGCAGGGCATACATCTCCAGACGGGCATGGTGTCCCCCGCCATGCACGAGCATCGCGTCGAGGCCGACGGTGAGCGGCTTCACCTCGTCCTCCGAGGCCTGGCCGCCGTGGCAGGTGCGGTCGAGCGTGTCCTGCGTCGCTTCCTGCGGGCAGGTGATCGCGGCCTGCAGCGACCCGGCCAGCGCGTGGGCCCGGACCGCGAGCCAGAACGAGGGCGACAGCGTTACGCGTCGCGTGAATCCCGCCGACACCAGGAGGGCCTGTACCCCGCACACCTCCACGGGCGGCACGAAGCCGACGTCGAGCGCATTCGCCGCGAAACCGTAGCTCGCGCGCAGCCGCGGCAGCACGGGACAGAGGTTGGTTTTCTCGAGCTTGGTGCCCCCGAAGCCCACGCGCCGGTCTTCGTCCGAAAGGTCGGGAATGAACGTGAGCTCACCACCGACCTCGACGCCCCGCCCGGCGAGCCCGACCGGCGTCATCAGCATCGCCGCCGCGTAGTACCCCATCAGGTGCGCCTGCGGGTCGTCGGACGCGAGGGCGCGGCGTCGTTGCGCCGGCGCCGGCGCGGCGAGCGCGACCAGCGCCGCGAGGGCGATATACGTGCTTGACACGGACATGCGCGCCAATCTAACGTCCGCCGCCACCTGCGCGAGTCTCATCTTGAGCGATCCAATCGAGCGATTGTTCCGACGGCTGGTGACGAACCTGGCCGCGCTGGACCCGGCGTCGCTCGACCGCGCATTCCCCATCGCCGACATCACCGAGCGGCTCGTGCCGTATCGCACCCACCGCCTGGCGCTCGGCTTCGACACCAACGAGGACTACGAGCTCACCGTGCTGCGCCTGCTCGGGGGCGAGCGCGGTCTCGCCATCGTCATGCCGGAGGACGTGCGCGACGCCTTCACGCGCGAAGTCGAGAGCGCCAACCCCGACACCGAGCTGTTCCGGCAGTTCCCGGACGCGATGGTGCTGCTCGACCCCGACCGCGTGGCCGTGGCGCTCAGCGACGCCGCCGACCGGGCCGAGGCGACCCTCGGAGCAGAGAGCGACGACGAACCCGAGCTCTTCGGCGCCTCGCTCGACGCACCGCCCGAGCCGCCCCTGCCGCGCTACGAGGTCGTCGAGCCCGGCGACGAGAACGACGACGAGGCCGCGGAACCGCAGCCGCCCTTCCTGCTCGAAGAGCAGGTCGAAGAGGACACCGCCACGCCCATGGCGCGGCCGCGCGAGCTCTCGACCAGCACTCCGTGCACATTCTGCGGCGGAGCGCTGCCGGTGGGTCGCACGGTGCTGTTCTGCCCGCATTGCGGTCAGAACATCGGCGTGGTGCACTGCCCGACCTGCGGGGCGGAGATGGACGTGGGCTGGCGGTTCTGCATCGGGTGCGGCCAGAAGGTCACCGGGCTGGGCTGATGAGCGGCGCTCCGTTCCGGCGGACGGCCGTCGCCCGTCGGCCGACGTGAAAACGTACCACGTGGCGACGATCCCGGGCGACGGGATCGGCCCGGAGGTCATCGAGGCGGCCGCGGCGGTGCTCGCCGCCGCCGCCCGGCGGTTCGGTTTCGCGCTGGAGCTGGAACGGCTGCCGTACGGCGCCGAGCACTTCCTCGCGACCGGCGAAACCCTGCCCGACCACGCGTTCGAGCATCTGCGGAGTGGCGTGGATGCCATCCTGCTCGGCGCCGTCGGCGATCCGCGGGTGCCTGGCAACGAGCACGCGCGCGACATCCTGCTCGGTTTGCGGTTCCGGCTCGACCTCTACATCAATCTGCGCCCGGTCCAGCTGTGGCACCCGGACCTGACGCCGCTGAGGCTGGTCGCCCCGTCGCGGCTTCGCGCCAGCGAGCCGTCCGTCGAGCCGCTGATCGACTTCGTGATCTTCCGGGAGAACACCGAGGGGCAGTACCTCGGGCGCGGCCGTATCACCGACACGGAGCACGTCTCGGAGGAAGTGAACACGCCGCCGGGCGTCGAGCGCATCATCCGGGCGGCGTTCGCGTGGGCCAGGTCTCACGGGCGGTCCCGGGTGACGATGAGCGACAAGTCCAACGCCATCCCGGCCCACCGGCTGTGGCAGGAGACGTTCAAGCGCGTGGCCGCGGAGTTCACCGGCATCCAGGCCGAGCACCGCTACGTGGACGCGCTGGCCCTCGAGCTGGTGCGCGAGCCGCAGCGGTTCCAGGTCATCGTGACCAACAATCTCTACGGCGACATCCTGTCCGATCTCGGCGCCGGCCTCGTAGGCGGGCTCGGGCTCGCCGCGAGCGCCAACCTCCACCCGGGCCGCACCGGCCTGTTCGAGCCGGTCCACGGCTCCGCGCCGGCGCTCGCGGGCAGGAACGCGGCGAACCCCTTCGCCGCCATCCTCTCCTCCGCGATGATGCTGCGCGAGCTGGAACAGCCCGAGGCCGCCCGGGCGCTGGAAGACGGCGTGCGGGTGTCGCTCTCCGCCGGGGTTCGCACGGCGGACATCGGCGGGACGTGGGGAACGCGCGAAGCGGCGGCCTGGGTCGCCGAACACGTCGGCCGCGGCTGAGCCGACACGGCCCCGAGCCTTCCTTGCCGGGCCCCGCGCCGACAGGCGATTATTCAAGGCTGGCCACCGGGGCCAGCCTTTCCTTGTTGCGTTACGGCGGAGACGGGCGGGCGATGAAGACCCAGGGCAAGGACCTCGATGTCGTGTTCCTGAGCGGAGTTAGGACGCCGTTCGGGACCTTCGGCGGGACCCTCAAGGACCACTCGGCCATTGACCTCGCCGCCGAGGCGTCGAAGGTGGCGCTGCAGCGCTCGGGGGTGCATCCGGGCGAGGTGGACCACGCCGTGTTCGGCAACGCCCTGCAGACGTCCGCCGACGCGATCTACTTCGCGCGCCACGTGGCCCTGAAGGCGGGCCTGCCGGTCGAGACCCCCGCGCTGACGGTCAACCGGCTGTGCGGCTCGGGCTTCGAGGCCATCACGCAGGGAGCGCAGCAGATCCTGTTGGGCGAGTCGCAGGTGGTGCTGGCCGGGGGCGGGGAGTCCATGAGCCAGGCGCCCCACGTGGTGCGGGGCGCGCGCTGGGGCATCCGGCTCGGCGCGCCGGCGCCGCTCGAGGACCTCCTGTGGGAGTCGCTCAAGGATCCGATGTGCGGGTTCTCGATGGCCGAGACGGCGGAGAACCTCGCCGACAAGTACGGCATCACGCGCGCCGAGGTGGACGCGTACGCCGAGCGCAGCCAGCGCCTCGCGAAGAAAGCGTGGGACGACTGCGTGTTCGAGCCCGAGGTCATCGGGCTGCCGGTCAAGGACCCGAAGACCCGCCAGGCCGTGGAGTTCCGCGCCGACGAGCACATGCGGCCCGAGACGACGCTCGAGGGCCTGGCGAAGCTGAAGCCGTACTTCAAGAAGGACGGCGTGGTGACCGCCGGCAACGCGAGCGGCATCTGCGACGGTGGCGCCGCCGTCGTGATCGCGTCGGAGACCTGGGCGAAGCAGCACGGGAAAAGGGCCATCGGCCGGCTGGTGGGATGGGCCGTGGCGGGCGTCGAGCCGAAGTTCATGGGCATCGGCCCCGCGCCGGCGATCCGCAAGCTGCTCGAGAAGACCGGCGCGAAACTCGCCGACGTGGATCTCGTCGAGGTGAACGAGGCGTTCGCTCCGCAGTACGTGGCCGTCGAGAAGGAGCTGGGCTTGAACCGCGACCGGACCAACGTGCACGGTGGCGCGATCGCGATCGGGCACCCGCTGGCGGCCACCGGCGCGCGGATCACGTTGCATCTGCTGCACGCCTTGCGGCGGAAGAAGGGCCGCTGGGGGATCGGGAGCGCCTGCATCGGCGGCGGCCAGGGCATCGCGGTGCTGGTCGAGGCGTTCCCGGAGTAGAGGGAGGCGCGATGGAGATCGGGATCCTGGAGATCGTGGCCGCGATCGTCGCGGCCTACACGCTCTCGAGCCTGCGGATCATCAAGCAGTATGAGCGCGGCGTGTCGTTTTTTCTCGGGCGCTACTGGAACACCAAGGGCCCGGGCTTGAAGTTCCTCCCCACGGCGCTGGCGCACATGCACCGCGTGTCGCTGCGCACCGTGGCGCTCGACATCCCGCCGCAGGACGTCATCACGCGCGACAACGTCTCCGTGAAAGTGAACGCGGTGCTGTACATGCGGGTCAAGGATCCGGCCGCCGCGATCATCCAGATCGAGAACTACGCGTACGCCACCAGCCAGATGGCGCAGACCACGCTGCGCAGCGTGCTGGGCGAGCACCAGCTCGACGACCTGCTGTCCGAGCGCGAGAAGATCAACAACACGCTGAAGCTCATCATCGACAAGCGCACCGACGACTGGGGCATCGAGGTCTCGGCGGTCGAGGTGAAGGACGTGGACCTGCCGGAGAACATGAAGCGCGCGATGGCGCGCCAGGCCGAGGCGGAGCGCGAGCGACGCGCCAAGATCATCAACGCCGAGGGAGAGCTGCAGGCGTCGGAGAAGCTGGCGCAGGCGGCGCACATCATCGGCGCCGAGCCGGCGGCGATCCAGCTGCGGTACCTCCAGACAGTGAGCGAGATCGCTTCCGAGAAGAACTCGACCACATTCTTCCCGTTCCCCATCGAGTTGCTGCGTCCGTTCACCCAGGGGTTCGGAGCGGGCACCGGGGGCGCGGGCACGGCCGCCCAGCCGCGCGGCCGCACGGACGAGGCCCCGGCAATCGCCGGCACCGGACCGCGGCCGTCACTGAGTCCTCCGGCGCCCGACGCGCGCGCGCTGCCCGGCGGCGCGGGGCTGAAAGTCCCGGCGGCGAAGACGCCGGACCCGCGCGACTGATGCCCGACAACCTGCCCTCACGCCGCATCAGCCGGGAGGCGCTGGAGCGCGTCATCCAGCGGGCCGCGGAGCTGCAGGCGGACGAGATGGACACCGGCGATGGCATCACCGAGCAGGAGCTGCTCAAGGTGGGCGCCGAGGTGGGGATTGACGGGCGGTTCCTGCGCCAGGCGATCTACGAAGAGTCCGGAGCGTCCCGGGCCGCGGCCGAGCGCGGCGTTGTGGCGCGCTGGGTCGGGCCGGGGGTCGTGTACGCCGGCCGCGTGGTACCCGGCGACCGCGACACGGTCGAGCGGGCCGTCGAGCACTGGATGACGGACCGGGAGGCGTTGACCATCAAGCGCCGGCTGCCCGACCGAACGCTGTGGGAGCGCCAGAAGGGCTTTTTCGCCGAGGTGAAGCGCGGGTTCGGCGTTGGCGGCCGCGCCTATCACCTGGCGAAGGCGCGCGACGTGACCGTGGTCGTCACGCAGCTGGAGAAGGGCTTCTGCCACGTGCAGGCCAGCGCCGACATTGCCGATACGCGCGCGGGCTTCTGGGGCGGCGGCATCGCGGCCGGCGGCGGTCTCGCGGCCGCCGGCGTCGTGGCCGCGGCGGCCGGCGCGCCGGTCGTCGTACCGATCTTCGCGGCCGTCACCGCCTTCGGCGTCGGCGCGGCCATCACCAGCGGGCACCGCCGTGTGGCCGAGCGCATGCAGCTGGCGCTCGAACAGGTCCTCGACCGCCTGGAGCGCGACGAGATCAAGCCGCGCCACCAGTTGGAGCCCGAACCGCTGTTCCCCTTCGGCCGCATCGCGCTCGAGATCCGACGCGCGATCACGGACGCCACGGACGCGTCGCGCCGGCCCGCCCGGCGCCTGCCGCCGACGCAATGAGCAGCCCGCTCTCGGCTCACGGCTCATAGCCGCACCCACATCTCCAGCCACCACCCGGACACCATGCACGAGATTTCCACCGTCGGCGTCCTCGGCTGCGGCCTGATGGGCAGCGGCATCGCCCAGACGTCCGCCGCCGCCGGCTTCACCACCATCACGCGCGAAGTGAGCGACCAGCTGCTCGTGAAAGGCAAGGCCGGCATCACCGGCTCGCTGAACAAGCTCGTCGAGAAGGGCAGGCTGGACGCGGCCCAGCGCGACGCGACGCTCGGCCGGCTGCGCTTCACCACGGACGTCGCCGACCTCAAGACCTGCGACATCGTGATCGAGGCGGTCACCGAGGACCTCGAGCTCAAGAACACGCTGTGGCGGGAGCTCGACGGCCTGTGCCCGGCGCACACGATCTTCGCGTCCAACACCTCGAGCCTCACCATCGCCGCGATGGCCGGCGCGACGAAACGCGGCGACCGGTTCGTCGGGCTGCACTTCTTCAACCCCGTGCCGCTGATGAAGCTGGTCGAAGTGGTGCGTACGGTGACGACGTCTCCGGAAACCTTCGAGCGCGCGTTCGCCTTCGGCAAGAAGCTCGGCAAGGAGCCGATCGCCGCGAAGGACCACAGCGGGTTCGTGGTGAACCTGCTGCTGGTGCCCTACCTGCTGGACGCCATCCGCCAGCTCGAGCACGGCGTGGCGAGCGTGCCCGACATGGACAAGGCCATGCAGCTCGGCTGCGGCTACCCGATGGGGCCGTTCACGCTGCTCGATCTGGTCGGGCTCGACACGACCTACAAGATCGCGGAGATCATGTTCACCGAGTACCGCGAGCAGCGCTACGCGCCGCCGCCGCTGCTCAAGCGCATGGTGATGGCGGGGTACTACGGCAAGAAGTCGGGCAAGGGGTTCTACGACTACACGACCAACCCGCCCGCGCTCTCGAACCTGGGATTGTGAGATGCTCGGCTACGACTGGGCCCGCCTCCACGCCGCGTTGAACGATCTGCCGGCCGCGCTACTGCTCGCGGCGGTGCTGTTCGATCTGCTCGGTGCCGTCAACAAGCGCGACTCGCTGAAGGCCGCCGGGTTCTGGTGCCTGTTCGTGGGGGTCCTGGGCACCGTGGCGGCGATCATCTCCGGCCGGGCGACCGAGGGCGGCATCGACCACACCGACGCGGCGCACGCGGTGATGGAGACGCACGAGACGCTGGCCTACATCACGCTGGCGATTTTCGGCCTGCTGCTCGTCTGGCGGGTGGTGCGCAAAGGTGTGTGGAACGCGAAGGAGCAGCCGGTGGCCCTCACGGCGGGCGTCATCGGCATCGGCATCCTGGTGGTCACCGCGAAGCTCGGCGGCAACCTGGTGTTCGAGCACGGCCTCGGCATCAGCACGAGCCGCGTCGAGGCGATCGTGGGCGAGCGGGGCGGCCACGCGCACAGCGAGGGTGAGGAGGATCACGAGCACGCGCCGGCCGACAGCGCGTCGGCTCCGCGCGATTCGGCCATGGCCGGGGCCGACAGCGCCGCGGCGGGCCCGACCCACACCCACGCCGACGGGAAGAAGCACACGCACTGAAAACCACGGGCGCCGCGGCGCTCGCGCTGGCAGCGCCCGCCCTGCTCCTCCTGGCCGCAGCCTGCGCATCGCTGGGCGGCGCGCGGCCGCGGTTCGGGCCGGTGCAGGGCGCGTTGTTCGCACGGACCGACCCGCCGCCGCACATCGTCATCCGCGGCATGGCCGCCGAGCTCGGGCGCCGCGAGATCCCGCTGGTGCGCGTGTCGCCGGAGGAGGGCTACCTCGAGTCGGCGTGGTTCGACGTGGCGACGAAACGGGCCGTAGCGCCGCCGTTCGGCGCGGTGGCCGGCGTGGTGAAGCTGCGCGTCTTCGCCGATCCGGTGGGGGGTGGGCGGAACACGCGGCTGTTCGTGGAGGCGGTCACCCGCGTGGCGTGGGACCCGAGCGTGCCGGAGCGCGAGCTGGAGCGGATGGTCGCCGCCGACCACCCGGTGCGGCGGATGCTCAACGAGCTGATCGAGGGGCTGGGTGCGCAGGCGCCCGGCCGTTAGCTTGCGCCCCGTGCACGGCCCACCCGGCTTTCACGGCGCTTTCCGGACGGACGAGGAGGCGCGCGGGCTGTACGCCGAAGGGGCCGGCGTCTACCGCATCCTCCCCGCCGCCGTCGCGGCGCCGCTCGACCTCGACGACCTTGTGACCCTGGTGCGCTGGGCCCGCTTGGCCGGCCAACCGCTGGTGCCGCGGGGCGCGGGCAGCGGCATGCCGGGTCACAACGTGGGCAGCGGCGTTGCGCTCGACCTGCGCCACGGCTTTCGCGAGCCGTCCACGGTGAACCCGGCATCCCGAACCGCCCGCGCCGGCGCGGCCACGACGTATCGCGAGCTCAACGGGGCCGCGCTCGCGCACGGGCTGCGCCTGCCTCCCGATCCGTCCAGCGGCGCGTTCTGCACCCTCGGCGGCATGGTGGCGACCAACGCGGCCGGCGCGCACTCGCTGCGCCACGGCGCGATGCGGAGCTGGGTGCGCGGTCTGGAGTTCGTGACGGCGGATGGCGATGTGGGAACGGCGGGGCACGGCGGCACGGGGGCACAGGGGCACGGACCAACCGCGGCCGAAGAGCGCTTCCACCGCGACGTCGCGCCGGCCATCGAGGCCGCGCGCGGCGACCTCGAGGCGAGACGGCCGCAAACGCGAAAGAACGCGAGCGGGTACGACCTCCTGACGCCCGACGACGGCGGCTGGGTGAAGAACCTCCTGGTCGGCAGCGAGGGCACGCTCGCCATTGTCACCGCGGTCGAGGTGGGCCTGGCGACCCTGCCGCGCGAGGTTGCGACGCTGCTGGTCGCGATCGGTGACCTCGCGGACCTGGCGCCCGCGCTCGACACGCTCGACCCGTTCGAGCCCGAGGCGGTGGAGCTGCTCGATCGCACGTTCCTCGACTTCGTACGCGCGGCGGCCCACGCGCCGGTGCCGGCCGACACGGCCGCGGTGCTGCTCGTCGAGCTCGAGGGCGACGGCCGCGACGCGGAGGCCGCCCTGGGCGGCATCGCGACCCGCGTGGTGCGCGCCGACGAGCCCGGCGCCGCCGGCAAGCTGTGGGAGACGCGCCACCTGGCCAGCCCGATCCTGGCCGGCCTGCCCGATCACGTGCGCTCGCTGCAGATCATCGAGGACGGCTGCGTGCCGCGCGCGCGCCTCGGCACCTATGTCGCGGGCCTGCGTCGTATCGCGCGGGCGCATGGCTTCGAGATCGTGATCTTCGGCCACGCCGGCGACGGCCACGTGCATGCCAACGTGCTCGGCGACGCCGGCGACCCCGGGCTCGTGGCGCGGCTCCTCGCGTGCCTCGACGAGGTCACGCGCCTCCAGATCGCCCTGGGCGGGACGCCGTCCGGCGAGCACGGCGACGGCCGGCTGCGGGCGCCGTACCTGCCCGCGCTGCTGGGCGAGCGCTACGCCGAGCTCGCGCGCCGGCTGAAACACGCCTTCGACCCGGACGGCATCCTGAACCCCGGCGTGAAGATCGCCGCGGGGCCGGCGCTCGAAGCCGGCAACCTGAAGGTGGGCCGCGGCGCACCACCGTTGCCCTCCGCGATAGGGGAGGCATTGCGCCGCATCGAGAAGGAAGCAGCCTACGGTGTGGATCGCCTGGGTCTCGTCGCCGCCGAGACCCCGGCTCGGGTGTAGACTTCTCACCCATCACCCATCACCCATCACGCCTCTCTCATGCAGATCTATCGCGCACCCGTTGTCACGCTGATCGCCCGGCCGCAGTTCGTCGAGCCCCCGCACCTCGCGGTGCAGTGGATGGGCGACGCCTCGGGCGGTGAGCGCCTGGCCGAGTTCGCCGGCCGCATCTGCTACATGAGCCAGCACAATCCGGCCAAGCGCTCCACGGCGGAGTATCTCGAGAACATCAAGAAGCAGGGTCACGGCTCGGTGCTCGAGCACGCCGTGTACGTGGTGCTCATCGAGGGCATCAGTCGCTCCTGCACCCACGAGCTGGTGCGCCATCGCGCGGGGTTCGGCTACAGCCAGCTCAGCCAGCGCTACGTGGACGAGTCGCACGCGGCGTTCGTCATGCCGCCGGCGATGATCGGCGACGCGGCGCTCGAGCAGTCCTGGGAAGCGCAGATGGTCGCGGCGCAGGCGGCCTACGTCGCGGCGGTCGAGCAGCTGATGCAGCGCTACGCGTGGGTGGACGACAAGATCCATCGCCGCAAGATGGCGCGGGAGGCCGCGCGCAGTGTGTTGCCCAACGGCACCGAAACGAAGATCGTCGCGAGCGGCAACGCGCGGGCCTGGCGCACCATGCTCGAGCTGCGCACCGGCGAAGGCGCCGAGCAGGAGATCCGGCGAATGTCGGTCGCGGTGCTGCGGGTGCTGGCCGCCGAGGCGCCCGCGCTGTTCAGCGACTTCGAGATCTACACCGGGGCCGACGGCGCCGAAGCTGCGCGGGTGAGTTACCACAAGGTGTAGCACCAACGTCTGGAACCCGGCCGGTGTCCAACCCCGTAGTGAGCTCAGCCCCCCGGGGAGGACACGCCATGCACCGCCGTCCCGTGCGCACGCATCTCCTTGCGCTCGCAGCAGTTACCGCGCTTGCACCGCCCGCCATCGCGCAGCAGGTACCGTCCGGCCAGCGGGTCGGCGTGCGCGCGCAGCGCGTGCACGTCTACGCCGCCGTCGGCCGGGTTACGCTCCGGCGCGGCAGCGGCGAGCTCGGGATCACGGCCACGGCCCGCGGCGTGGACGGCGGCCGGCTGCGGTTCTTCCTCGACCGGGCCGGCGACAGCACCGTGTTCCGGGTGCAGTTCCCCGACGTGGAGGAGATCGCCGGGCCCGACTTCCTCAGCGGGAGCCGGCAAACCACCAACCTGCGCCTCCGCGAGGATGGGACGTTCGGCGGCGACAGCGGCGGTGACTTCCCGTTCCGGCGCCGGCGCGGTCGCGGTGCCGAAGTGGACATCGGCGGCCGGGGCGGGTTCCGCGGCTGGGCCGAGATCGAGCTCACGGTCCCCGCCGGCGCGGACCTCAAGGTGCACCTTGCATTGGGCGAGGCGAACGCCGACAGCGTCAGCGGCGATGTCATGATCGACACCTGGAGCGCCCACGCCACCGCCACGGGCATCGCGGGCAGCTGGTTGTTCGACACCGGCTCCGGCGACGTCGAGGTTCGCGGCGCGCAGGGCCGGCTCCGCATCGACACGGGCTCGGGCAACGGCTCGGTCACGGGGATGCGCGGCGACCTGCTCGACGTGGACACCGGGTCGGGCGATGTGGACGCGACCGACGTGGACGTGGCGCGGTTCCGGTTCGACACCGGCAGCGGCAACGTTCGGGCCCGCAACCTGCGCGCGCGCCAGGGCGTGGCGGACACCGGCAGCGGCGACGTGCTGCTCGACTACACCGGCGGCGCTGTGGACGACCTGCTGATCGATACCGGCTCCGGCCGCGTGGACCTGCGCCTCCCGCAAGCGGCCGACGCCCGCGTCACGGTGGACACCGGCAGCGGCGGCATCATGGTGGATCGGTCGGGAGGGATCTACGAGCGGCGCAGCGATGAAGGGATCGTGCTGCGCTTCGGTGAGGGCCGCGGCCGCATTCGCATCGACACCGGCAGTGGCGACGTCACCATCAGGTAAGGGGCAAGGGGCGAGGGGTGATTACTCTTCCCTGTCTTCCTTTTTCTCCTTCTGATACTCCTCGACCACTTTCCCCGCGACATCCGGCGGCACCTCGGCGTACTGCTTGAACCCCGCGTGGTACGTCGCGCGGCCGTGGGTGATCGAGTGCAGCTGCGTGGCGTACTTGTACATCTCGGCCTCAGGCACCACCGCCTTCAGCTTCGTGAGCCGGCCGTCGGGCTCGGAGCCGAGGATCTGGCCGCGACGCGAGGAGAGGTCGCCCATCACGGCTCCCAGGTAGTCCTCGGGCGTCAGCACCTCGATGTCGAGCAGGGGCTCGAGCAGGACCGGTTTGCAGCTGGGCGCCACGGTCTTGAAGGCGAGAATACCGGCCATCTTGAACGACATCTCGTTCGAGTCCACGGTGTGGTACGAGCCGTCGAACAGCTCGACCTTGAAGTCCACCATCGGAGCGCCGGCGAGCACGCCGCGCTGTGAAGCCTCCTGGATCCCCCGGTCCACCGCGGGAATGAACTTATTGGGAATCGACCCGCCCACGATCGCGTCCTCGAACACGTAGCCCGTTCCCCGGGGCACCGGCATCATCCGGATCCAGCACTCGCCGAACTGGCCGCGGCCGCCGGTCTGTTTCTTGTGCTTGCCCTGCCCTTCCGCCCGGCCCTTGATCGTCTCGCGGTACGGGATCCGCGGCTTCAGCGTCGTCGCATGCACCCCGAACTTTCTAGTTAGGCGGCCGAGGATCACTTCGAGGTGGCGCTCGCCGAGGCCGCGGACCCACGTCTGCCTGACGTCCGGGTTGTACTCCCAGTGGAAGGTCGGGTCTTCCTCGCGCAGCCTCGACAGCCCGGTGGAGAGCTTGTCCTCCTCGCCCTTCACCTTGGCCTCGATGGCCACGTGGATCACGGGCTCGGGGAACGGGATGCGCGGCAGCACGACGGGCACCTGCTGGGTCGCCAGCGTGTCGTTGGTGTGCGTCTCGCGCAGCTTCGCCACCACGCCGATGTCGCCCGCGTGCAGGACGCCCACCTCGACCTTCTCTTTGCCCTGCGCGATCGAGAGGTGGTTCAGCTTCTCCGGCGTGGAGCGCGGCGCGTTCCACACTTCCTGCCCCGTCTTGACGCTCCCCGAGTAGATGCGGAAGAACGACACGTCGCCGACGTGCGGCTCCGAGACGATCTTGAACACCAGGGCCGCGAACGGGGCGTCGTCCCGCGGCGGGAGCGACACCTTCTCGGCGGTGCCCCACTTCTCGGCAAGGGCCGGCTCGCCCGCCGACGGCGGCGGCACCAGCTCCACCAGCTCGTCGAGCAGGGCGCGCACGCCGTAGGTCAGCTCGGCCGCGCCGCACAGCACCGGGAACAGCTCGCCCTTCTGCATCGCCGAGCGCATCGCCGCCACCAGCTCGTCGTGCTCGATGTCGCCCGCCTCGAAGTACCGCTCCATCAGGGCGTCATCCGTGGAGGCGACCGTCTCGACCAGGTCCTTCCGGTAGCGCTCGTAGGTCGCCATAAGCTCGGGCGGGATCGGCACCTCCTCGGACTCGCCCGTCTTCGTGCCCGCCTTGAAGCGCCGGGCCTTGCGGTCGATCAGGTTGACGATGCCGTTGAAACGTGCGCCCTCGCCGATGGGGATCTCGATCGGGATCGCCTTCGGCGTAAGGTGCTCGCGGATGTCGTTGTACACCCGCTCGAAGTTCGCGTGCTCCTTGTCCATCATGGAGACGCAGAAGATGGCCGGGTGGTGGAACTGGCGGCTGTAGTCCCAGACCTTCTCGGTCCCGACCTCGACGCCGGCGGTCGCGCCGAGGACGATGAGAGAGGCGTCGGCCGCGAAAATGCCGGCCTCGGTATCGCCCGCGAAGTCCAGGAAGCCCGGCGTATCGATGAGGTTGATCTTGCAGCCCTCGTATTCCGCGTAGGCGAGGGCCAGGTTGATCGAGTATTTCTTGTCGATTTCGTCGGGGGAGTAATCGGTGAGCGCGGTGCCGTCCTTCACGCGGCCGTGCCGCTTGCTGCTTCCGGCCACGAAGGCGAGGGCGTCGATCAGGCTGGTCTTGCCGCTGCCTCCGTGGCCGACGACCGCCACGTTGCGGATCGCTGTGCTCGCATACTCCTTCATCGCGTCCACCTTGCACGGACAGGGGGACGGTCAACCTACCCCGCGGCCGCGAAGGGTGTCAATCGGCCTTCAGCCGGTCCGGATGACGGTGGTCCGACGGGGCCGCGCGGGCGCTGCCCGGCCGCCCGGGGGAGTCGGGGCGGCCCGCTTCCGGAACCAGCTCCAGCCGCAGGCGATGCACCAGCGGCGCTCGATGCCAGGAAGGGTGCGCACCAGGCCAGTGCGCTGGAGAGGGATGGTTTCGGCGCCGCACGCCGGGCAGTGCCGGCCCTGGGGGACCAGCAGGTACGCGATGCCGGCGATGAAGATCAGCCGTAGCACCACGAAACCGAAGAACACCACGGCAGCGATCACGGGACTACCCGCATTGTGCAGCGCGCCGGCGCGAGACGCAAGCAGAAGCCTAGTCCCACTCCACCCGATACCGGCACACCGCCCCGCCGTTGGCCCGGCACTCCTCCTCGACGATCCTGACCCCCATCGCCCCGCACATCTCGAGCGCCCGCTCGTGCCACCCCACCACCGTCAGGCAGTCGGGCGCGCTGAACGTCTCGGCCTCGTACGTCGTGAGCACGCCGCTCTTCTCGCCGGTGCGTTCGTATTCACGGCGGCCGGTCTCGTAGTAGAGCGAGTAGATCACGCGCGCCTTGGCCAGGAACGCGTGCGGATCGCCGGGGACGAGGAAGCCCTTGTGCAGGGCCGCCAGGTTCTTGTCGGCCGACGCGGCGCCCAGCCGCTTGAAGAACATGGGGTCGCCGCTGCCGCACACCGCCACGATCGCCTCGTCCAGCCGCTTGCCGACCTCGAACGGATACCAGCGAATGGTGAGGATGGACTTGAGCGCCGCCTGGTCCTCCGGGGGGAGGCCGGCGAGCACGCGCTGGACGCCGTCCTCACCAAGAAGGTCGTGAACGAAGGCCATTCGCGACTTCAGGACCGCGCCCTTGATCTGCTGCATCGGATTCCGTGGCTCGGGGAGAAGGACGGGTGACAACATAGCGCGTGGTTGACGCTGGTGCCGCCCCTATCAGAACGTGACGCGCATGGGGCCGCGGAGCGCGAGCGCCGCCAGCAGCGTCAAGATCAGCTTCGCCGACGGCCGCCTGGCCGAGCGGCGCCCGAGCGAGCTGGAGACCAGCACCGTCTTCGTCCACACCGCATCGCCCAGCCTGAGCCGCAGCTCGTGTTCGCCCGGCGCCGTCGCCGCGACGCGCCAGTCCGCCTCACGGTGCGACGGGTTCCGTGCCCCCGTGCCCCCGTGCCCCTGTGCCCCCGTGCCCCGTCTCTCTACTTGTATCCCGCCGCCTGCAGCTCGAACAGCTCGGCGTAGGTCCCCCGCCTGGCCAGCAGCTGTTCGTGCGTGCCATCCTCCAGAAGCCGCCCGCCTTCGAGCACCAGGATCCGATCCGCCATCCGCACCGTCGAGAACCGGTGTGAGATGAGCACGGCCATCTTCTCCCTGGTGAGCTCGGCGAAGCGGAGGAACACCTGATACTCGGCGCGCGCGTCCAGCGCCGCCGTCGGCTCGTCCAGGATCAGCACCTCGGCGTCGCGCAGGTAGGCCCGCGCCAGCGCCACCTTCTGCCACTCGCCGCCCGACAGCTCCACCCCGCCCTCGAACCGCCGGCCCAGCATCTGGTCGTAGCCGCCGGGAAGCCGCTGCGCCACGTCCGCCGCCAGGCTGCGCGCGGCGGCTTCCTCGATCCGCGGCCGGTCCAGGACCCGCGCGATCTCCCCGACGCCGACGTTCTCGCGCAGCACGAAGTCGTAGCGGACGAAGTCCTGGAAGATCACACCGATGGTGCGGTGCAGGCTCGGCACGTCGTAGTCGCGCAGGTCCACGCCGTCGAGCAGGATCACACCCTCGTCCGGGTCGTACAGCCGCGCCAGCAGCTTCACCAGCGTGGTCTTGCCGGCGCCGTTTTCGCCGACCAGCGCGATCTTCTCTCCGGGCGCGAGGGCGAACGACAGGTTCCGCACGGCCCACTTTTCGCTGCCCGGATACCGGAACCCGACGCCCCGGAAGTCGAAACCCCGAAGGATGGGCCGGGGCACCACGCGCGCCCCGGGAGCCGAGGAGATCCGCGGCCGCATCGCGAAGAACGTGAACAGATCGCGCAGGTACAGGCTCTGCTCGTAGAGCTGCGTGGTGGAGAGCAGGATGCCCTGGATGAGGTCGCGGCTCTGGCGGAAGCTCGCGGCGAGGAACGTCAGTACGCCCAGCGTGAACGGGCCCGCGGGCGACTGGTGGCCGCGCACCGTGAGGACGATGATCCACACGTAGGCGCCGTAGTAGCCGAGGGCCCCGAACACGCCCAGCAGCCACGCGACGATGCCGCGCCGCACCGCCAGCTTCGCATTGGCGCGGTAGAACGCGTCCGCCAGCGCCGCGTAGCGGTCGGTCAGCCAGCGCGACAGGCCGAAGAGCTTGATCTCCTTGGCGGTCTCGTCGCTCGCCGCGGTGTACCGCAGGTAGTCGAGCTGGCGCCGCTCCGGCGTCCACCGGAACAGCAGCGAGTAGCCAAGGGTGGCATAGTGGGTCTCGCCGATGAACGACGGCAGCACGGCCACCACCAGCAGCACCAGCAGCCACGGCACGTAGGCGGCGAGGGCGACGGTCAGGCTCGCCAGGGTGACCGCGTTCTGCGCGATGCCGAGAAGCACGGCGATGAGTCCGATCCGGCCGACCGTCTGGCGCCGCGCCCGCTCGAGGTGGTCATAGAACGCGGGATCCTCGAACTGGCGCAGGTCGAGTGTCGCCGCGTGCTCCATCAGCCGGACGCTGACGCGGTTACTGAAGAGGTCGCCGAGCAGGCTCTCGACCAGCGTGCTGGCCCGCGCCGCCGCCTCGCCGACGATCGCCATCACCAGCTCGAGCACGACCAGCTCGCCCAGGTGCGTCCAGTCCACGGCCCGCCCGGCCGCGTGCGCGGCGATGGCGGCCACGACCCCGTCGATGATCAGCTTGCCCACCCACAACACCGCCAGCGGCACCAGCGCCCGCACGACCCGGAGCAGCACGATGGAGGCGGCGTAGCCGCGGTGCGTCTCCCACACCATCTTGATCAGCGGCGGGATGTTCTTCAGCGCCTCGAGGCGCTCCCTCAGGGGTGGAGAGTCCTCGGCGTCGATCGGGCTGCGCGTGCCACCAGGCGGGGCGAACCCTGGACGCGGCCGGGGCGCCTGGGGACCCCGGCCAGGGGGAGGAGGGGCGGTCACGGCGAATGGGTTAACCCGGAGCCGTTCCCGGCGTCAACTGAGGAGCACCGAGGAGCCCATGATGCGACCCAGCGTCTCGACCTGCCTTGGCCTGATCCTGCTCGCCGCCTGCGCGTCCAGCTCGGCGCCGCGCCGGGACTCCGCCGCCGCCCCCATGACGGGGGTGCGCGACGCCGACTTCCCCTCGCCGGACAGCGCGGCCGTGGTCCACCTGCTGAACCGCCTCGCCTTCGGGCCGCGCCCGGGCGACATTGCGCGGGTGCAGCGGATGGGGATGGCCGCGTGGGTCGAGCAGCAGCTCGCGCCCACCCGCACCGCCGACCCCGTCGAGGCTGAGGTGCGTCGCGCCTACGAGACTGCGTTCCTCTCGCCCGCCGAGCAGTACCGCCGCTTCCCACCCCCGAACCTCGCGCAGCGCGCCGCCCGGCAGCAGCCAGGTGACAGCGGCGAAATGGGGCCCCCGCCCCCGGTCCGGCCCCGCGACCGGCGACCCGACGATCCGATGATGGACTCCGGGCCTGGAGCCGACTCGATGATGCTCCGCCAGCTGGCCCGCGGCCGCCGCGAGCTGGCGGGCGACGTGCAGATGGCGACCCTGGCCCGGCACGTGCTGAGCGAGCGGCAGCTGCTCGAGGTGATGTCCGATTTCTGGTTCAACCACTTCAACGTGTTCCTGGGCAAGCAGGCGGCGCGCTGGACTACCGCCGACTACGTGGAGCGGGCCATCCGGCCCAACGCGCTCGGCCGCTTCGCCGACCTGCTGGAAGCGACCGCGACGCACCCCGCGATGCTCGTCTACCTCGACAACGCGCAGAGCGTCCGCCCCGGGGCCCGCCCGGCGCTCCCGCCCAACCTGATGGGCCGCCGCCCCGGAGCGCCTCGCGGCCGTCCGGTGGACGAGGCGCGCGAGATGCAGCAGCTCCGCGAGGTCTTCGAGCGGATGCCCACGGGCATCAACGAGAACTACGCCCGCGAGCTGCTCGAGCTGCACACCCTCGGCGTGGACGGCGGGTACACCCAGGCCGACGTGCAGAACGTCGCCCGCATCCTCACCGGCTGGAGCATCGCGGGCCCGGGCCGCGTCGGCGCCCGGCTCGGCACCGACCCCAACCGCATCCTCACCTTCGAGTACCGCGACTGGGCCCACGACCGCGAGGAGAAAGTCGTGCTCGGCCGGACGTTCCCGGCCGGCGGCGGCATCGAGGAGGGACGCGAGCTGCTGCGGATGCTGGCCGCGCATCCCGCGACAGCGCGGCACATCAGCCACAAGCTGTGCGCGCGCTTCGTGGCCGACAGTCCCCCCGACGGCTGCGTGGACGCGGCCGTGGTGGCGTGGCGCCGCAGCGACGGCGACATCCGCGAGGTCGTCCGCGCCATCGTGCGGTCCGAGGACTTCTGGGCGCCCACCAACCGCCGGGCGAAAGTGAAGAGCCCGCTGGAGTTCGTGGTCAGCGCGCTGCGCGCCACCCTGGCGCGGCCCGACACCACGGCGCGGCTCAGCGTCGTGCTCCAGCAGCTCGGCCAGCCGCTGTTCCTCCAGCAGGTGCCGACCGGGTACCCCGAAACGTCGGAGGAGTGGGTCAACAGCGGCGCGCTCCTCGCGCGGATGAACGTCGCCATGGGCTTCGCCTCAGGGCGCATGCCGGGTCTCGCGGGAAACCTCGACAGCATCGTTCCGCCGGAGCGCGACCTCGACGCGCTCATCGCGCGCATCAACGCGGTGATCCTCGGCGGGCAGGCGAGCCCGAATACGCTCCGCGTGCTGCGGGAGCAGGTCGCCGACGCGCGCGACCCGCGGCAGGCACGGACGATGGCTGTGGCGTTCGCGCTGGGCTCGCCGGACTTTCAGAAGCAATAGCGGCGAGGAACGAGGGACGAGGAACGAGGGGATGGACTCGACCCTCACCCCTCGTCCCTGAGCCTGAAGCCGGGAGAACCGATGTCCGACTGTTCTTGCAACCGCCGCGCCTTCGTCCGAGCGGGCAGTCTTGCGCTCGTCAGCCTGGGCGGGCTCGACCCGCTCTTTCTCGGCCGCGCGGCCTACGCCGCGCGTCGCCAGGGCGGGAGCACGCGCGGCAAGGTGCTTGTGTGCGTGTTCCAGCGTGGCGCGGTGGACGGCCTTTCGATGGTCGTCCCGTACACGGAGGAAGCGTACTACGGCGAGCGCCGGCGGATCGCGATTCCGCGGCCCGGCACCGGCGACGGCGCCGCGCTCGACCTCGACGGCCGGTTCGGCCTGCACCCCAGGCTCGCGCCGATCATGCCCCTGTGGAGCGCCGGCTCGCTCGCGATCGTCCATGCCGTCGGGTCGCCGGACGCCACGCGGTCGCACTTCGACGCGCAGGACTACATGGAGAGCGGCACGCCCGGCGTGAAGAGCACCCGCGACGGATGGCTCAACCGCGCGTTGCGGCACGGCCGCGAGCACCGCGAGACGCCGTTCCGGGGCGTCGCGTTCGGCCAGCAGCTGCCGCGGGCGCTGCACGGCTCCGCGCCCGCGCTGGCCATCGCGGATCTCCAGGCGTTCGGCATCCGGGCTCCGCAGGGCGCCGCGCGCGACCGGCTCACCGCAGCCTTCGAGGCGCTGTACGGCGGCGAGCAGACCGGGATCGTCGCGAGCACCGCGGCGGAGAGTTTCGAGGCCGTGCAGATGCTGCGCACCGCCAACCCGACCCGCCACCAGCCCGAGCACGGCGCCGACTACCCGCGCGGCCCGTTCGGCCGGGCGATGCTCCAGGCCGCCCAGCTCATCAAGACGGATCTCGGCGCCGAGATCGTGTTCGTGGACGTCGGCGGCTGGGACACCCACATCAACCAGGGCGCCGACCAGGGCCAGCTCGCCACGCGGCTCGCCGAGGTGGGCGGGGCGCTGGCCGCGTTCGCCACCGACCTGGGCGAGCGGATGGCCGACGTGGTGGTGCTGACGATGTCGGAGTTTGGACGCACCGTGGCGGAGAACGGCAACGGCGGCACCGACCACGGCCACGCTACGGCGATGATGGTGATGGGCGGCGGCGTGCGCGGCCGCCGCGTGCTGGGCACGTGGCCCGGTCTCGCGCGCGAGCAGCGCTTCGAGGGCCGCGACCTCGCCGTGACCACGGACTTCCGCGACCTGTTCGCCGAAATCGCATCGCGGCATCTCGGGATCACGCAGCTGGACGCGCTGTTCCCCGGCCACACCTTGCGACCGGAGAGCTTCCCCGGCGTAATGGGCTGATCCTCCGCAGGGCACTCGAGCGCTGAGGCGCTCGACTGCGCGAGCCGGGCGCGTTGTTGCGCCCCGCTGTACGCGCGCGCAAGTTCCGCAGGCGCCCGTGGCCATCCAGCTCGAACCTCCGCCACTCGCCAGCCGCGCGCTGGACACGATTCTCGAACCCGCCACCGCGGTCGTCCTCGCCTGGATCGCGGCTGTGCTGCTCGTCGTGCACTCCGATCCGCTGCTCGCCACGCTGGTGGCACTCGGCGCCGGCGGCGCGTTCGTCGCCGGCATGACCGGCGTCGGCGGCGCGATCGTGATGATCCCGCTGCTGTTCTACGTACCGCCCGCGCTCGGCACCGGCCGGCTCGCCATCCACGAGGTCACCGCCATCACGATGGTGCAGGTGTTCGCCGCCGCGGCCTCCGGCGTGGCCGGCCACCTGCGCGAGGGATTCGTGGACCGGCGCCTCGTGGAGACGCTGGGCTCCGGCATGATGACGGGATCGTTCGCCGGCGCCGTGGTCTCGCGGTGGCTGCCCGCCGAAGCGCTCCACGCGATCTTCGCGGCGCTCGCCGCCGCCGCCGCACTGACGCTCATCGTGCTCGGCGACCGGGCGCCCGCCGAGGACGCCGTGCATCCGCCGTGGCGGGCGTCGAAGGGGTTCCCGATCGCGCTGATCGTCGGGCTGCTCGCCGGTGCCGTGGGCGCGGGCGGCGCGTTCCTGCTGATTCCGCTGATGCTGTACGTGCTGCGGATCCCGCCGCGCATCGTGGTCGGCAGCTCGCTGGCCATCGCGCTCGCCGGCGCTGCGATGGGTGCAGCCGGCAAGCTCGCGACCGGGCAGATTCCGTTCTGGCCCGCCCTGGCCCTCGTGTCCGGCGCCCTGCCCGCCGCACAGCTCGGTGCCGCCGTGAGCCTCCGCCTGCCGGCGCGCTCGCTGCGCCTGGTGCTCGCGCTCCTCATCGCGATCGTCGCGGTCGTCATGTGGGTCGAGGTGCTGCGGTGACCCGGCTCGCCTGGGTCATCGACCAGACGAAGTGCATCGGCTGCCACGCCTGCACCACCGGGTGCAAGTCCGAGAACGACGTCGCGCTCGGCGTGTTCCGGACCTGGGTGAAGAACGTGGACGTCGGCACGTTCCCCGATGTGCGACGCCACTTCGCCGTGCTGCGATGCAACCACTGTGAGGACGCGCCCTGCGTCGAGATCTGCCCGGTGACCGCGATGTACCAGCGGCCCGACGGTCTGGTGGACTTCGACGAGTCGCTGTGCATCGGGTGCAAGGCCTGCATGCAGGCCTGCCCGTACGACGCCATCTACATGGACCCCGACTCCAACACCGCCGAGAAGTGCAACTTCTGCTCGCACCGCGTGGACCAGGGCCTGCTCCCGGCCTGCGTCGTGGTGTGCCCCGTCGAAGCGCTGCTGTTCGGCGACATGGACGATCCCACCAGCAAGGTCGGGCGGGCGCTCGCGGGTCACCGGGTGACCGCGCGGCGGCCGGAGCAGCGCACCCGGCCCAAGGCCTTCTACATCGGTGCGCACGAGGCGGCGCTCGATCCGCTCGCCGCGCGGCACGACGAGATGTACATGTGGGCCGACAACAAAGGCGGGGCACAGGGGCACGGGGGCACGGGGGCACGGAACAACCACAAGGCATCACGCCCGCTGCCCGTAGCACCACCCGCCCGGGTCGCGTACGACATTCCGAAGCCGCGGCCGTGGGGCTGGAAGGTCTCGGCGTACATCTGGACCAAGAGCCTCGCCGCCGGGGCCGCGCTGGTGCCCGCCCTGATGCACATCATGGGCCTCGAGACGTCGGGTCGCCTGTTCGGCCGCGTCGCGCCCGCGCTGGCCCTGCTGTTTCTCGCGCTCACCGGCGTGCTGCTCGTGGCGGATCTCAGGCGCCCCGAACGGTTCTGGACGATCCTGGTGCGGCCGCAGTGGAGGAGTTGGCTCGCGCGCGGGGCGTTCGTGATCACCGCCTACGGTGCCCTGCTCGTCCCGTGGGCCTGGGCCTCGTGGACCGGGAGGGAGGCGCTGCTCCACGCGCTGGCGTGGCCGGTGCTCGTGCTGGCGCTGCTCACCGCGCTCTACACCGCCGCCCTGTTCGGCCAGTGCGAGGGGCGCGACCTGTGGCAGAGCCGCTGGCTGGTGCTCCACCTCGCGCTCCACGCACCCGTGGCCGGGATGGCCGCGTTCGCGCTGCTCGCGCCGCTCGCCGGCGGAACCGTCCTCACGATCTCCATGGGCGAGGCGGCGACCGCGCTCCTCCTGCTCTCGGCGCTGCTGACCGCGGGGGAAGCGCTGCAGGGCCACGCCACGGCGAACGCGACCGCGGCCGCGAGCGCGCAGTGGCGCGGCCGGTACGCGCCGCTGCAGTGGACCGCACTGCTCGGGGGCGCGCTGCTGCCCGCCGCGCTCCTCGCCGCCGGACCCGTGCCGCTCTATCCGGTCGCCGGCGCCCTCGCGCTCGCCGGCCAGTGGCTCCAGTCCCACGCCCTCGTGCTCGCGGGCCAGAGCCCGCCCATCAGCTGACATGACCAGCCTCCATCCCTCGGACGACGGCCGCATGCAGAAAGGCTTCGCCGCGTTTCCCCCGGTCGAACGCTGGAACGACTGGGAGGAAGGCGGCCGGCGCTACAGCCTCGTCGCGACCACGTGCTTCAATTGCGAAGCCGCGTGCGGGCTGCTGGCCTACGTGGACCAGGAGACGCGGACGGTCAAGAAGTTCGAGGGCAACCCGTGGCACCCGGGGAGCCGCGGCCGCAACTGCGCCAAGGGTCCGGCCACGCTCAACCAGATTCTCGACCCCGAGCGGATCCTGTACCCCCTGAAGCGAGCGGGTGCGCGCGGCGACGGGAAGTGGCGGCGCGTCAGCTGGGACGAGGCGCTGGACGATCTGGCCGGCCGGATCCGCCGCGCGATTCTCGAGCAGCGCCACCACGGCGTCATGTACCACGTGGGCCGCCCCGGCGAGGACGGCTACACCGAGCGCGTGCTCGCAGCGTGGGGCATCGACGGGCACAACAGCCACACCAACATCTGCTCGGCCGGCGCGCGGGCCGGCTACGCGTTCTGGATGGGGATGGACCGCCCCAGCCCCGATCACGCCAACGCCAAGTGCATCCTCCTCATCTCGTCGCACCTCGAGAGCGGACACTACTTCAACCCGCACGCCCAGCGGATCATCGAGGCCAAGCAGAAGGGCGCGACGATCATCGTGATGGACCCGCGACTCTCGAACACGGCCAGCCACGCCGACCACTGGCTGCCGACGATCCCGGGCAGCGAGCCCGCCGTGCTGCTCGCCATCGCCAGCATCCTGATCCGGGAACGGCTGTACGATGCGGAGTTCGTGCGGCGGTGGGTGAACTGGGAGGAGTACCTCAGAAGCGGGGCACAGGGGCACCGGGGCACCGGGGCACCGACGTTCGAGACTTTCCAGCGCGAGCTGGAGCGCCTGTACGCGAAGTACACGCCCGAGCTCGCCGAGGCCGAGAGTGGGGTGCCGGCCGCAACCATCGTGGCAGTGGCGCACGCCGTGGCGGCCGCCGGCTCGGCGTTCAGCGCGCACACCTGGCGCGCCTCGGCCGCCGGCAATCTCGGCGGCTGGATGACGGCGCGCTGCCTGTTCTTCCTCAACGTGCTCACCGGCTCCGTCGGCGCCGAGGGCGGCACCATCCCGAATGCGTGGACCAAGTTCGTGCCGGCCCCGCACGCACGGCCGCCGCACCCGTCGAACTGGAACGAGCTGACCTGGCCGCGCGAGTACCCGCTCGCGTTTTTCGAGATGAGCTTCCTGCTGCCGCACTTCCTGAAGGAAGGACGCGGCACCCTCGACGTGTACTTCACCCGGGTCTACAACCCGGTGTGGACCAATCCCGACGGCTTCACGTGGATCGAGGTGCTGCGCGACGAGAAGCTGATCGGCGCTCACGCCGCGCTGACGCCGGTGTGGAGCGAGACGGCGTGGTTCGCGGACTACGTGCTGCCGGTGGGCCTGGGGAGTGAGCGCCACGACCTCGCCAGTTTCGAGACCCACGCCGGCAGCTGGCTCGGCTTCCGCCAACCGGTGCAGCGCGCGCTCAAGGAACGGCTGGGCGAGCCGGTCGGCGACACGCGCGACGTGAATCCGGGTGAGGTCTGGGAGGAGAACGAGTTCTGGATCGAGCTGTCGTGGCGGATCGATCCCGACGGCGCGATGGGCATCCGCAAGCACTTCGAGTCGCCCTACCGGCCCGGCGAGAAGCTGCGGATCAACGAGTACTACCGCTGGATCTTCGAGCACTCGGTGCCAGGCCTGCCGGAAGCGGCCGCGGCGCAGAACCTGACCCCGATGGAGTACATGCGGCGCTACGCGTCGTTCGACGTGCCGAACCCGGCCTACCGGCGGCACGAGCAGGAGGTGCCCGCGGGAGAGATGGCCCAGGCCGCGGTGGACCAGTCCACCGGGCGGGTGTACACCGCGACGCCGGCGGTCCCGTCGCCGAACATCGTGCCGCTGCCGGTGCCGCCGCCGGACGCCGCGGGCCGGCGCGCAGTCGGCGTGATGGTGGACGGGACCGCGCGTCGCGGATTCCCGACACCGTCGGGCAAGCTCGAGTTCTACTCGTCCACACTGGCGGCCTGGGGCTGGCCGGAGCTCGCCATCCCGACGACCATCGAAAGCCACGTGAGCCCGCGGAAGCTCGACCTTTTGCGCGGCGAGTTCGCCCTGGTGCCCACGTTCCGCCTGCCGATGCTGATCCACACGCGCTCCGGCAACGCGAAGTGGCTGAACGAGCTGGCGCACAGCAACCCGTTGTGGATCGCCACCTCCGACGCGCGGCGCCTGGCGGTCGGGACCGGCGACCTGGTGCGCGTCTCGACCGAGATCGGCCATTTCATCGTTCGGGCCTGGGTCACCGAGGGCATGCGGCCGGGCACGGTCGCGTGCTCGCACCACCTGGGCCGGTGGCGCGTGGCCGACGACGCGGGGACCGACCGGTGGAGCTCGGCCCTGGTGCGCATCGACGAGGAGGGCGGCGGCAAGTGGCGCATGCGGCACCTCAAGGGCGTGGCGCCGTGGGCCAGCAGCGACCCCGATTCCTCGCGGGTGTGGTGGCAGAGCGCCGGGGTGCACCAGAACCTCACGTTCGCCGTGCACCCCGATCCGGTGAGCGGAGCGCACGCCTGGCACCAGAGGGTGCGCGTCGCACCTGCCGAACCGGACGACGAGGACGGTGACGTGGTGGTGGATACCGCGAAGAGCCACGTGGTCTACAAGGAATGGCTCGCCCTCGCGCGGCCCGCGCCCGGACCCGGAGGGATGCGGCGCCCGCACTGGCTGCTGCGCCCGCTGCGGCCCACGATGGACGCGTATCGGCTGTAGGCCCTACAGCCCGGGGTAGCCTCCCCCGATCCCGGCCGCTGCCGCCACCGCCAGGACGATCACCCCCGCGCCCAGCAGCAGCACGAACACCGTCCGCCCGGCGTGGACGCGCTCCACGTCCATCTGCCGGATGTCGGCCAGGGCGACCGCCACCGTGTCCCGGAGCAGACCGCGCGGCACCGTGCCGATGAGCGAGTCGCCCACCACCCTCGGCTGGTCCAGCCGGACCACCGCGCCGCCCCTCAGGAACACGCGTGCCGCGGAGACCCGCTGCGCGGCCGCGAGGCGCGGCGGAGCGGGATCCCGCGCCCACTGCATGCAGCCGGTCAGGGCGCACGCCGCCACCACCAGCACGCTGGAGCAAGGTCGAGTCATGCCCCCGTGATATCCCCCGTGCGTCCAGGTGTCAAACCCGGCCCGTCGCTTGACAGCTGGCAGTACCGTCTGTAATATCTGTCTTTACAGAAATCACAGGATGCACCGTGAAGCTGACGCCGGCCGCCGAGAAGCTGGTCCTGCACTGGGGCGAGATGGGCTCGCGGTGGGGCCTGAACCGCACCGTGGCCCAGATCCACGCCCTCCTCTACGTGGCCCCGCGGCCGCTGCACGCGGGCGAGATCGCCGAAACACTCGCGGTGGCCCGCTCCAACGTGAGCACCGGGCTCCGCGAGCTCGAGGCGTGGGGCATCGTGAAGGTCACCCACCTCCTCGGGGACCGGCGGGACTACTTCGAGACCGTCACCGACATCTGGCAGCTGTTCAGACTCATTCTCGAAGCGCGCTGGCGCCGCGAGATCGAGCCGACCCTCGAGGTCCTGGACACTTGCGTGGCGGAGGCCGAGCGCGCCGGCGCCGATGGCCACACCACCGAGCGGCTGCGCGAGCTGCATGGGTTCTTCCGCACGCTGGAGTCGTGGTACGAGCAGCTCCGCGCGATGGAGCTGGCCCAGATGAAGCGGGTCGCGCGGATGGGCGCCAAGGTCCGCGGCCTGCTCAAGTTGGGCGGTTGAAGGCGGCACGATGACGCCGACGCGCACCGCTCACGCGGCGTCCGCCTGCGCGCTGCTCTTCGGCGCTCTGCACGTGGTCTGGTCGTTCGCGTTCTACTACTTCCCCGCGTTCGGCCGGTTGACGCTCGGGCCGACCTTCGAATGGGCCTTCGGCGGCCCCGCGTTCATGGCCTACGATCTCGCCGTCGCGGCGCTCTTCGTCCTGGCCGCGGCCCTTCCCCTCGCCCCGTACCGCCCGTGGGGCGCTCGCGTGCCCCGCTGGGTCGTCGTTGCCGGCCTCTGGACCGCGTCCGTGCTGCTGGGCCTGCGGGGAGGCATCGTCGCCGTGACGGACCTGCTCGTCGTCCTCGGCATCGTCGACCACACGCTGACGCGATGGGTCGTCTACGACGTCTGGTTCCTGGTCCTCGGGATCCTGTTCGGTGCCGCGGCACGGCAGCTTCGGCGGCGTCCGACCGTGGCAGCGGTGGCCGGACCCTCGCTCGAGCCGGCCCGCTCATGAGCGGAGGGTCGATGCAGTCGGAGACCAGGGCGCGCTTCTGGGTGCCGGGCGCGGTTCCCCTCCTGCTCATCGGCATCGGCCTGCTGCATAGCGTCGTCGGATTCATGTTCGGGGCAGACACGATCAAGGACATGGTCGACAACGGCCTGTGGGGCTCGATGGATGTCGAGACCGGGCCGCCGAGCCCGTCGTTCATGCTCTGGTTTCTCCTGACCGGCTTCTTCATGATCCTGCTCGGGCACCTCGGCCTGTGGATCGAGCGGCGCCTGAAGCAGCCGCTGCCGACTTTCTTCGGGTTGGAGTTCCTCATCATCTCCGCGGCGGCTCTGGTCGTGCACGGTGGGGCGCTGCCGGGCTGGATCTTCGTGATCGCGGCCCTCTGGGTCCTTGTCGTCCGATTCGCCGCGAGGCGTCGTCACACAGGCTGACCGGACGTACCTTCCACCGATGGACTGGATAGCCCAACGCGTCGTCGTCACGGGCGGCAGCGAAGGCATCGGGAAGGCGCTCGTCGCGGCGCTGGCGGCCCGCGGCGCCACGGTCGCTCATTGCTCCCGCCGCGGCGGTGACGGCGGCCTGGCGTGCGACGTGCGCGACGCGGCGCAGGTCTCCGCGTTCGCTACGCGCGTCCTCGCCGAGCTCGGCACGCCGACCATCCTCGTCAACAACGCCGGCATCGCGCGCTGGGGCGCGGTGGCCGAGATGTCCGTCGAGGATTGGGACACGGTCATCGGCACCAATGTGACCGGCATGTTCCTGGTGACCCGCGCATTCCTGCCCGCGATGCTGAAAGCGGGCACGGGAACGATCGTCAACGTCGCCTCGCTGGCGCGCAGGAACGGCATCGCGAACGGCGCGGCCTACAGCGCCAGCAAGCATGCGGTGCTCGGCTTTTCGCGGTCGCTGATGCTGGAGGTGCGCCGTCAGGGCGTGCGCGTCGTCGCCGTGTGCCCAGGCTCGGTGGACACTGCGATCTTCGACAAGGACCAAGCCCCGTTCCCGGTCAACCGGGCGGGCATGATGGCGCCCGGCGACGTGGCCCAGGCCATCGTCGACGCGGTCGCGCTGCCGGCCCGGGCGATGGTGTCGGAACTCGACATCCGGCCGACGAGTCCGTAGGCCAGCCCGGGCGAGGCCCCGCGGAGTAGAGGCGCCGGGCGGAGTCGAACCGCCGAATGGAGGTTTTGCAGACCTCTGCCTTACCACTTGGCTACGGCGCCATGAGGAATCGAAAGCTCGCCACGCCCATCGCGTTCAGCAAGCCGGGCGCAGCGCGTTCGGTCGAGCACCGGAGGCCGACCTGGCAGACGCGCGGGCTTGCGCCGATCCGACGAACCGGACATAGAGTACGCATGTGTACTCCTCGATTCGGCCGGCGAGCGCCGCTCGGGGCCTCCCCGAAGGGCCGCTGATGCCGAGCCTCGAGAGCCTGCCGGTCGAAATCCTGTACGTCATCCTCCTGTTCCTGCTGTTCGTCGTGCCCCGCGTCCTGCAGCGGTTCCGCCTGCCCGCCGCCGTGACCAGCGTGGGACTGGGTGCCATCGCCGGCGTCGGCCTGGGCCTGTTCCAGCACGACAGCACGATCCAGCTGCTGTCCACGCTGGGCATCGTGTCGCTGTTCCTGTTCGCGGGCCTGGAGGTGAATCTTGGCGAGCTGCGTCGCGAGTCCGCGGTGCTGGCCCAGCATCTCGCCCTCCGCATCGCCCTGCTCGCCGGGGTGGCGTTCCTCGCCCACAAGACGCTCTCGCTCGCCCCTCGTCCGGCGGCGCTGGTCGCGCTGGCGCTCGTGACCCCGTCCACCGGGTTCATCCTGGATTCGATCGGGTCGCTGGGCGTGACGGACCGCGAGCGGTTCTGGATCAAGACCAAGGCGATCGCCACCGAAATCCTCGCCCTGGCCGTCCTGTTCGTGGCCCTCCAGTCGGAGACGGCGAAGGGGTTGGCCGTGTCCACCCTGGTGCTCGCGGCGCTGGTCGTCGTGCTGCCGCTGGTGTTTCGGGCGTTCGCGCGTCTGGTCGTGCCGTATGCGCCGAAGTCCGAGTTCGCGTTCCTCCTGATGATCGCCGTCCTCAGCGCCTTCGCCACGCGCGAGCTCGGCGTCTACTACCTCGTCGGAGCATTCGTCGTGGGGCTCACCGCCCAGCGGTTCCGCGAACGGCTTCCGGCCATGACGTCGGAGGAGATGATCCACGCGGTCGAGATGTTCGCATCGTTCTTCGTACCCTTCTATTTCTTCAGCGCCGGCCTGCACCTGCGGCGTGAGGACTTCGAGCTCGCGGCGCTGGGGCTCGGCGTGGCCTTCCTCGCGACCATGGTGCCGCTGCGACTGGCCATCGTCGCCGTGCACCGTCGGCTCGCGCTCGGAGAGTCGCTCCGCAAGGGGCTGCGGATCGGCGTCTCCATGCTGCCCACCCTGGTCTTCACGCTCGTGATCGCGGAGATACTGAGGGATCGGTTCGGCGTGTCGCCGGCCGTGTTCGGCGGGCTCATCGTCTACACGCTGGCGAACACGCTCATCCCGAGCTTCACGCTGCGGCTGCCGCCTCCCGAATTCGAGTCCCCGCGCGCCCCGGAGCTCGCGATCTCCGACGGCTCGGCGCGGGCAGCGGGTCCGGAACCGGCTTCCTGAGTCATCCGCCGCCAGGTCGCGGGCCGCGCTGCCGCTGGCGGCGGTCACCCGCCGGTGGCAAGTTCCGCCATGATCATCGACTGCCATGTCCACCTGAACAACTACCACGAGCAGGTCGCGGTCTCGCTCGAGGAGAGCCTCGACAAGCTGCAGGCCGCGATGGCCGAGGCCGGCGTCAGCTATTCGCTCGTGCTCACCAGCTACCTCGTCAACCCCCAGCGACCGAGTACGGCGGAGGTCGTGCGCGCGATCGAAAGCGTTGACAACCTCGGCGTGGTCGCCGGGATCAGCTACCTCAAGTACCGGCAGCGCGATCTTCGCGAGCTCGCCGACTTCCTGGGCGCCGGACTCCTGAAGGGCCTGAAGCTCTACCCGGGCTACGAGCCCTTCTACCCGCACGACAGGCGTTTGAAGGTCGTCTACGACCTGGCCGAGGAGTTCAACGTGCCGGTGATGATCCACTGCGGCGACACCTACAGCCCGGGCGGGAGGCTCAAGTACGCGCACCCGATCGAGGTGGACGAGGTGGCGGTGGATCACCCCAACGTGAAGCTCGTCATCTGCCACCTCGGCAATCCGTGGCTGGTGGACTGCATGGAGGTCGTCTACAAGAACCGCAACGTCTACGCCGATTTCTCCGGCCTGGTGCTGGGCGAGTTCACTGAGGCCTTCGAGGACTACATGGAGGAGCAGATCGCCGAGGTGATCCTGTACGCCGGTGAGCCGGGCCGGTTCCTGTACGGGTCCGACTGGCCGATTTGCTCGATGAGGCCGTACGTGGAGTTCGTGCGGCAGCTCAAGCTGAAGGACGAGGACCGTCACGCCATCCTGTACGAGAACGCGCGCCAGCTCTTCAGACTTCCGCTTCCGCCGGTCGCTCCGGGCGCGCGGGCGCATGGCGCGTAGCGGGGCGCGCCCGCGACCCGTGCGGGTGCGGATACGCGAGATCGTGGCGGCGTCGGACCCGTCGTTTCCGGCGGCCTACCGGATCATGAAACGGATTTTCGCCGCTGCCGAAATGATGCCGCTGGGCGACTGGGCCCAGACGCTGCGCGAGCGGGAACAGGGCCTGTGGACGGACATTGCCTGGCACCTGCTGGTGGTCGAGCGGGACGGCAAGCCGGTGGGCGCGGCGAGCGGGACGTACTTGGGGAACCTCAACATCGGGGTCGTGGGCTACGTGGCCGTGATCCCGGTGGCGCGGGCCCTGGGCCTCGGCCCGCGCCTTCGACGCCGGCTGCGCGCCGCGTTCGAGCGCGACGCGCGGCGTCTCCGCGAGCGGCCGCTCGAAGCGATCATCGGCGAGGTGCGCGAGGACAATCCGTGGCTGAGGAGTCTGGTGAAGCGCCAGGGCGCCCTCGCCCTCGACCTGCCCTACTACCAGCCGGCCCTCGGCGCTGGAGGGGAAGCGGTGCCGCTGGTGCTGTACTACGAGCCCCTGAACCGGCCGCGCCGTTCGCTCGGGGCCGCCGAGCTGCGCCGCCTCCTCTACACGCTGTTCCGCCGTGCCTATCGCATCCCCCGGCCGCTGACGCATCCGGCGTTTCGGCGCATGCTCAAGGCGCTGTCCGGGCGGCGCCGCATCGGGCAGCGCCGGCTGGCTCCCTGACCCGGCGGTCCGGCTACGGCATTTCGCTTCGGCCGCTCGTCCCGCGGCCCATCCCGTGGGATACCTCCCTCCCTTCAGCCAGCGCCCGCAGTCCGAGGACCAGCGCCCGGCTGGTCTGCGCCGGGGTGACCTGCGGGTGATCCTTGAGAAACGCGCCGAGCCCCCGACCCGTCTCCAGGTATTCGATCAAGGTCCACAGGGGAACCCGGGTACCACGGATCACGGGGACGGAGGCCATGACGCCGGATGAATAGTGCCTGCGGTTGTCGTGCGTCACCGGAACCTCCTTTTGCGAGGGTATGGCCGGCCCTTGAGACGGGCCCTCTTTCGCGTGCGCGCCCCGTGGATTGCCGGCAGGCGTTAGGTCGTTCTGCTTTGAGCACCCCGGGAACTACAACGGGCGCCCGGAAACCCGGGACGCCCGCCATACCGGCTCGACAGGACTGCTCAGGCGTTGAGCGTCGTCGCGGCGAGCTCGAAGCCCTGGATCCGCGGCGCACCCTCGATCAGCGGCGTGAGCTTCTTCAGCACTTCGGGGTACGTGTTGGCATGGTAGCTCTCGGCGCTGGAGCGGTCCTGCCAGACGCTGATGCCCACTCCACGGGTGCCATCCATCATGGCCAACTCGTGCTTGAAGCCGGCTTGCTGCTTCAGCATCGGCAGCACGTCGTCGTTGAACACCTTGCGGAAATCGGTGCTCTTCCCGGGCTTGACCTGGAACTCCACGTTCCGGACGTAGTTCATCATGTATCCCGTCTCCTCGTGCGATGGGTGACCCGGCACCACAGCACCGCGGACGAGGCTCCGCGCGGCGCCGGGGCCCATCCTCCCGACCAGGGGGGACGGCAGACTGCCGGATCGTTGACGTGGGGGTAGATTCGACCTGCATTCCCCGAACCCGACAAGCACACCGATCGGGCCATCACCAACACATGCAATATACTCGATGAGTCGCTCGGTGTCAAGTCCTTGAGTAGTTAGGCAGCAGACCGAGGCCGCGCATGGCGCACGTGTCCCACCGACTGTCCACCGCGTTCCAGGGCGCGCTCGCCGGCGGCGGCGACCCGGCCACCTCCCCCCTCTACGTCTTCGGGCCGTTCCTCAAGCTGATCGTCCTCGCGGGCGTCGCCGAGGTGACGTTCGGCGCGAGCATCTGGCTCGTCGTCTTCACGGTGGCGATGGTGTCCGCGATGTACCGGCTGGTGATGCGGTGGGTGGTGGATGGGAGCGGCGGAAGCGGGTTGACCGAAGAGGAGTTCGGGCCGTGGGCCGTGAAGGTGAACGCGGGGATCACGTTCGTCGAGTACACGCTGACGTTCCTGGTGAGCATCGCGGCGCTGGTCACCTTCATCGCCGATCGCCTCCCCGCGCTCAACGCCACGGTCGCGGGACTGCCGTACCGGACGGTGCTCGCGATCCTCATCAGCCTGGGCACCGGATGGCTCGTGAACCTCGGCCCGAAAACGGCCGCCCGCGCCTTCGGCCCGGCGACACTCGCGGTGCTGCTGCTCCTGTGGACCATGATCGGCGCGACGATCTGGCAGCGCGGCTTCCAGCCGCCGTCGTTCGACCTGCGCGCCTTCGCGCCCGCCTACTTCCACTTCACCCTGGGCGGGTTCGCGCGGATCCTCGCGCTGATGACCGGGATCGAGATCTTCGCGAACCTCGTCGCCGCCTATGACGGCACCAACGCGGAGCGGAGCCGGAAGGCGTTCGGCAGCCTCGTCATCATCATGGGCACGACCTGCCTCACCATGCTGGTGGTGGGTCCCGCCATCCTCGCTCTCTCCGATCCGGCCCACCCCCACGTCTCGGTCTTCACCCAGACGATGGACCATCTCCTTCCGGCCCCGCTGCCGTGGATCGGCACGCTGATCGGCGTGCTGGTACTCGGGTCGGCCGCCGCCGCGAGCGCGCAGGGAATCCAGAATCTCGCCCTCGGGCTCCGCTACCGGCACTACATCCCGGCATGGCTGGGGGTCCGGAACCGGTTCGACGTGGCCGACAAGCCGGTCTGGGTCGAGATCGCCATCGTCGCCCTGTGCTTCGTGCTCTTCGGCACGCACGAGGAAACCTATCTCGCCCTCTACGCGGCGGGCGTGTTCATCCTCCTCAGCATGACCGGATGGGCCGCGGCGAGGCGGCTGCACCGGGAATTGCGCACGAGATTCTCGACCGCGGGTGCCGCCACGCTCGGTGGCACGATCGTCGCCGCCCTGCTCACCACGGCGGCGACGGCGATCATCTTCGAGGAGCGGTTCTTCGAAGGGGCGTGGACATACCTGCTGTTCATCCCGTCGCTATACGTGGTCTTCAGCCGGTCCCGGAGCCGGCTCGGGCCGCCCAAGGCGCTGGACGAGCACCTCGGCCGCTTCTTCACCGGCCAGTATCTCCTCCCCGTTCAGCGGCACGGCCTCCACGAGCAGGCCTTCGGGATCGGGCGCATCCTCGTCCCACTCGACGGCTCCGCGCTGGCCGAGCACGCGCTGCCGGTCGCCGAGCTGCTCGCCCGGACGGCGGCCGGCCGCCTCCATCTCGTGTCGGTCCGCCCGCACCGCGGCGCGGCCGCCGACCGGGCGGGCCCCGAGCCGGCTCCGGCCATCGAGGCGTATCTCGACCGGATGAAGTGGTCCCTCGAGCAGGGCGGGCTCACCGTGGGCGCGAGCGTCCGGAGCGGCAGCGTTCCCGGCGAGATCGGCCGCTGCGCCGCCGAGAGCGACGCCGACGTCATCGTGATGGTCACTCACGGCCGCTCGCGGGTGGACCGGCTCCTCGGCCGGAATACCGCCACGGCCGTGGTCCGCCAGACCGAGCTCCCCGTCCTCCTCATCCGGCCGACGGACGCCTGGACCAGCCGCCACACGGCCTTCCGCAAGCTCCTCGTCTGCCTTGACGGATCGGAAGGATCGGAAGAGGTCCTGCCGTGGGTCCGGATCATCGCGCGATCCTTCGCGGGTACCATCGTGCTCCTCGCCGTTCCGGAAGCGGAGAGTGAGGTACCGCGACTCAAGCACTACCTCGGGGCCGTCGCCTCCGCGCTGCGCGACGTCGGGCTCCCGACCGAGACACGGGTGACGGGATCGGGGGCGGCCCGGACCATCACCGATGTGGCGGAGTCCGAGCGGTGTGACTTGATCATGCTGGCCACTCGGGGGCGTGGCGCGCCGGAAGAGATCGATGTCGAGGTCGGGAGCGTCGCCGAGCAGGTCGTCCAGACGTCCCATTGCCCGGTGTTCGCCGTCACCGTGGTGGGCTTCAACCGCGACGCGGCGCGCGCGGACCTTCGTCCTTCCTTCTAGAACGCTACCTGCAGGTTGATCAGGATCTGATGGCGCCTGGGCGCGGCGTCGGCGAGGTCCACGAGCCAGTTGACCTGCAGCTCGGTGGCCTGGGTTGGCCAGCGGTTCCAGCCGAGCACCAGCTGGTCACCGTCCGGCACGACGCCGTCGCCGCGCAGCGCGTCCCATCGCACCAGCAGCTGTGAGCGCGGCGTGACGTGGCGGCCGAGCGTGGCGTGCCAGCCCTGCGGCGCGACGGTTCCCGCCGGCCCCGCCGGGTTGAGCCGGGCGAGCACCAGCTCGGCGGCCACCAGGGTGGGGCCGCTGCGCCAGCGCGTGTCGGCGCCGAGCACGAGCCGCCTGCCGGCGAACGCAGCACCGAACAATGGTACGGGTGCGGCGTCGTCGTCGCTCCGGGCGACGCTGAGGCCCACCTCGGCGCGGCGGGTGGGCGCGGAGTTGCCGGGCCCGCCCCACGGCCACCAGCCGAGCCGCGCCGCGTACATGAGCCGGCCGTCGTCGTTGCCGCCGGGCTGGATGCCGTTGCCGTTGAACACGCCGGCCCGGTATTCCAACCGGCCGGCGCGGGCGAAGCCGCGCGCCTGCACGCCGATCTGGCGGCCCGGCGCGAGCCCGGCGACGACCCGTGACCGGTTGACGAAGTCAATGCTCCCGGCGCCGGTCAGGAATTCGCGGCTCACCGGCGCCTTGAAGAGCCCGGCATCGAGCGTGAGCGCCTCGGCCGCCCGGTAGCCGACGCGGGCGTCGAGCACGGCGGGCGACTGCGTGAACGCGGTCTGGAAGAAGTACTCGAAGCCCCCGTCCAGCCGCCCCTCGAGCCGGAACCGCGCGTTGGCCACGCTGAAGCCGTTGGGCCCGGGCGCCGATCGCTCGATCTGCGCGTCACCGACGATCTGCAGCAGTGCGCCGACGGTCAGCGCCTCCTGCTGGAAGGTGCTGCGCAGCCGCTCCCACAGCGGCTCGGGCTGCTGTGCGGCGAGCGGCCCGCCCACCCACCCGGCCGCCAGCCCCAGCGCTATGGCGGAGGGCAACCCGTTCGCGCGGAGCCGTCCCGCCGTCATGGCTGGCCGCCCGCCGGCCGCGTCAGGCTGGACGCCGCGGGTTTGGCCGCCCGCCGATAGGCGTCCGGGATGGTGCTCGTGCCGCCATCGCGCTGCGCCTCGTACGCGGGTGACATGATCTCCACGCCGGCCTCGTTGAACTTGTCCTGGATGTTGGCGTGAAGCGCCGAGTAGGTGCGCGCCATGATCCCCGGCTTGCCGGTGTAGGCGTTCAGCTCGTAGCTGACGTAGAAGTCGTCCAGGCTGGTCTGCAACACGAACGGCGCCGGCTCGGCCAGGATCTCCGCGGTGGCCCTTGCGGCCGAGATGAGCAGCTCGTGCACCTGCCGCCAGGGGGCGTCGTAACCGATCGTGACGGTGGTGTGGAGGATCAGTCCCACCGACCCGGCCTCGGCGCTGTAGTTGACGATGTGGCTGCCGAGGACCATTGCGTTGGGGACCGTGATGTCCACGTTCTTCGTGGTGCGCACCCGGGTAACGAGCAGCGTCTTCTCCACCACGTCACCCATCGTGTCCGCGATCTTGACGCGGTCGCCGATCTGGAACGCGCGGGTGTACGTCAGCACGACGCCGGCCACGATGTTGGCGATCGCCGAGGACGAGCCGAGCGAGAACAACACCCCGAGGAACAGGGAGACGCCCTTGAACCCATCGGAGCTGGCGCCCGGCAGGTACGGGAACAGAACCACCAGCACGAAGGCGAGGATCAGGAACCGGGCGATCTTGTACGTGGGCTCCGACCAGTCCCGGTGGAACCCGGGAAGCTGTACCGTACCGCGGCCGACAGCCGCGAAGACCAGATGCACAAACTTGAGCACGTAGCGGGTGATCACGACGATCACCGCGATGAAGAACAGGTTGGGCAGGTAGGAAACGAAACCGGTCCACACGCCGGCGAGCGGCGTCGTGACGTAGCCCAGGATGCTCCCGGCGAGCGGGCGCGTCCACGGGAAGAAGCTCAGGACCAGCGGCAGGTAGAAGTAGAGGAGGAGGACGACCACGGCGACGCGAATCACCCGGGTGACGCCGATGAGGAAGTCCGCCACGCGGTCCGCCGACACGAACTCGAGCTTCTGGAGCCGGATCGCGGGGATCCTGGTGCCGCGCCAGGCCTCGAGCCGGGTGTAGATCCGCGGGAAGACGACGCCGAGCAGCCGGACCGCCACGACCAGCACCGCGGTGGCCAGCAGGGTCCACAGCGCCCCGAGGGCAATGGTCTTGATCGTCGCCATCAGCGAGCCGCGCCGCAGGGCCGCGGTCAGGGCGTCGGCGTATTCCGCCGCCAGCTCGGCGCGGGTGCGGCCCGCCGCCGTCGCGTCCCCGTCGGTGATCGTCATCAGGACGGCGTCGCCCGCGACCAGGTCCGACGACGCGTCGCCGACCACCACCGCGATGGAATCGACGCCGGCACGCGCGCGCGCCAGCCGCTGCAGCCGCTCGGCGATCGCCGCCGCCCGGTCGGTCGCGCGGAACGGCCCGAGGGCCGTCATGACGTAAAGCAGAGTGTCGCCGCGGAACACTACGGGAGCGCCCGTCGGGAGCTGGACGGCAGCCGTGTCCGGTCGGACCGCCGCTGGTCGCTGCGATGCGGCGGTATCCCGCCTGGCTTGTGCGGCGCCGGCGCCGGGTCGCAACCCGCCGGCAAGCGCGACGACCACCGCCACCAACCAGATGCGTCTCATGTGCCCGATGCGCCTCTCGGTGAGGGACTCCCGTCTGGCAGCCGCACCGTGACGGGCGGCATCTCGACGAGTTGCAAGGTAGCCGATCCGATGGCGACGCGCCCTCCGGTGGCCTCGATCTCGTCGAGGATGCGCGTGAACAAACGGTCCTTGGTGACGCGTCGCTTGCGGTAATCCACGACGTAGCGGCAGGTGAACTCCAGCCAATTGTCGTTGGCCACGACCGTCACCATCGGCTCGAGCCTGGCGTCCTCGATCCGGTAGCTGCGTACCATGTCGGGCCAGGACTGCCTGGCGACGGCGACGGCCTCGCCAGCCTCCTCGGTCAACAGGCGTTCCAGGGTCTGGCGGGCCAGCCGATGGTCGCCGCCGTACTTGATCGGCACCTTGATCTCATCCCACAGGAACGGAAAGTCGCCGGAGTAGTTGAACACGGGCTCCTTGAAGACGTAGCTGTTGGCGATGCGCACGATCCGGCCGTTGTACAGGTCCCCGTCCACCCACTGGCCGCATTCCATCAGCGTGGTCCGCAGGATGCCGATGTCGATGACGTCGCCACGGATGCCGCCCAGCTGCACGCGGTCGCCCGGCGCGTAGAAGCGGCTGAAGGTGAGCGCCACCCAGCCGGCGACGCTCGCGATCACCTCCTGAAGCGCGAACGCCACGCCGGCGCCCGCGACGCCCAGCGCCACGGTGAGCCCGGCCAGCCGATCGCTGTAGACCGTCGCCGCGACCACCACGGCGGCCGCGTAGCCCGCCAGGCTCACCAGCTTGCGAACCCGGTAGCGCGCGTCGGAGTCCGTGACGTAGCGCGTCGCCGCCCGCCGCAGCATCCGCACGACGACCACGACCACCAGAATCCCGAGCGCGACCGCGAGGAGACGGCCGACCGCGGGATCGAAGAGCCACCTCCGCAAGCCCTCACCCATGCGTGGCACCCTTCCCTTCGGCAGTGTCGTCGTAGAACCGCGTGGTCGGGTAGGCGAAGTCGATGTCGGTCCGCTCCGCGAACCCGGTCAGGATGTCCTCCCAGATGGTCTCGCTCGTCATCCGGTGCTGGCGCGGGTCGCAGAGGTAGCGGACCGTCAGCAGGACGCCGCTGTCGCGCACGCTGGTGGAGACGGCCGGCGTCACGTTGTGGTACTCGATCATGAACCGCCGCGAGGCCTCCGCGATCTGGCGCGCGGCCTCGCCGGTCGCGCTGGCGGCATGCCGGGTCGCGATCCGCTGGAGGATTGCCCTGGCTTCGCGCCAGTTGCTCTCGAACGTGACCAGTACCGGGACCTCGTTCCAGATGTACTGGAAACCCTTGGTGTAGTTGGCAAGGACGTCGCTCAGCGCCGTGCCGTTCGGTACATGGATCATGCGGCCCGTGCTCTGGTCCGCCCCCACCCAATTGCCGATCTCGAGCAGCGTGAACTGGAACACCCGGATGTCGATCACGTCGCCCGCGTGTTCGCCGACCCGGGGATGCTGGCGCCTGTCTACGGTGCTTTTGGGAACGTACATTCCCGCCGGCCGGAGAGCCAATACGCACGCCAACCGACGCCCCGTGCCGGGAGGCGCCATGTTCCATCTTCTCATGTCACGGTGATCGCCGCGCCCCGGCGCGCAGCGAGGGCCGCTGAATAGTTAGGCGTTAGCAGCGCGCGATCGGACCCGCGGCCGCCTGGCGGAGGTATGGAGGGGGAAGCCCGGGTCGTTGTCGAGACTACCGGCGCGTGCACTCCCGGCGACTTGACGGCCCTTACGGTCGCCGGTCTCTTTGTCCCGCAAGGAGACCCGCATGGCGACCATCCCGTTCACCGACAACTACACCGACCTGTCCTCGAACCGCGGCTACCAGTTCAAGTTCATGTGCCGCAAGTGCGGCAACGGGTACATGTCCACCTTCAAGGCGAACAAGCTGGGGGCGGCTGCGGCGGCCGCCAACGCCGCGGCCTCGCTGCTCGGGGGGATCTTCGGCGGTGCCGCGCGCTCCGCCAGCGCGCTCGAGTCGGTCGTGGCCGGCCCGCAGCACGACACGGCGCTGAAAGCGGCCGTCGAGGAGATCACGCCGCTGTTCAAGCAATGCACGCGGTGCGGCACATGGGTGTGCGAGCCGGTGTGCTGGAACAAGAAGGCGGGACTGTGCGAAACGTGCGCGCCCGACCTGGAGGAAGAGATCTCGGCCGCGCAGGCGCAGGCCGCGAAGGCACAGGTGGCCGAGAAGGTCAAGGAGGTGGACTACGTCGGCCGGCGGAACCTGGCCCAGGTGGCCGCGGCGGTCTGCCCGAAGTGCGGGGCCAAGACGCAGGGCGGCAAGTTCTGCCCCGAGTGCGGCGAAGCGATCGGCGCCAAACGCACGTGCGCCTCGTGCGGCGCCGAGGCGGAAGGCACGCCGAAGTTCTGTCCGGAGTGCGGCAAGCCGTACGGGACCTGAGTTGGGCCGCCTCGGCCGGCTGCTGAGCGTCATTCGAGACGGCTGGCTCGTGTTCGGGGCCGCGCTGCTGTTGTTCGTGGTCCTGGAAGGGGGCTATCGGGCCCAGCTCGCCATCAAGCGCGCCATGCGCGGCGACGACGACGGCGGGGTCCCGCCGCTCCACCCGTACCACGGCCAGCGGTGGTTCGTGGAATTCCAGGGCGCCGGGCCGCGGGAGGACCGGTTCGACGCGTACCGCGGCTACTGGTCGCGGCCCTACGCCAGCCGCTACAAGAACGTGGATTCCCTCGGTCGCCGGGTCACCATCCAGCCGCCGTTCGATTCGGCCACGGCGCTGCGCGTGTTCATGCTGGGCGGCTCGACGCTGTTCGGCTTCAACGCCCGCGATTCTACCACGATCGCCTCGCTCACGGCCGCGCGGCTCGCGGCTCGCGGCGTCCACAACGTCGAGGTCGTGAACCTCTCGCAGGGCGGCTACAACGTCACCCAGGAGGCCATCACCCTCCTGCTCGAGCTCGCTCGCGGCCGCGCGCCGGAGGTCGCGGTGTTCTTCGACGGCCAGAACGACATTCAGGCCGTGCGCGCCTTCGGGGAGCCGGGGCACGCGTTCATCGAGCCCCGCACCCAGTCCCTCATTGACCTCGCGCGGCGGGGTTTCGGGGCCGAGCTCGTCGGCCTGGGGCGGCACTCTGCGGTCATCCAGCGGTTACGGCAGACGCTGAGAGGGGCGCCCGGGCAGGGGGTCCGCGCCGACACGTCCGTCGCGCTGTGCGGGCCGCTCGCGGCCTACTACCGCGCCGTGGCGCGCACCGTGGAAGACGTCGCGCGCGCCCGTGGGTTCGAAGCGTTTTTCTTTCAGCAGCCGATGCACTCCACCACCAACAAGCCGCGCTCCCCATGGGAACGCACGCTGCTGGAGCACCCGCCGTTCCGTCACTGCGCGGCATCGATCGATTCGGCGATGCAGCCCGAGGCAGGGCGGCTGTACTTCTCGCTCGCATCACTGTTCGACGCCGACACCGCCACGGCCTACACCGACCAGTTCGCGCACCTGACGGAGTGGGCGCACGAGGCGATCGCGGATCGGATCGCCGGCGTCATCGCGCCGACGCTGGTGCGGCGGTCACGCGCCTCGCTCCGGCGGCCATGACGGGCGGCCGCGGCTAGCGGCGTGGCGGCAGGTACCGCTTCGGGAACTTGGCGATCACCGTGTAGGCCGGGTCCACGATGTTCGCCACCGTGCTCTCGGCCAGTTGGCCCATCAGCGCGTACGCGTCCCAGCGACTGAACCCGTAGTCTTCCTGCAGCCATTCGATCAGCTCGATGTGTGCGAGCCGGAACGCGTCGATCAGCGGCCGCCCGCTCCCGGCGACCATGATGTAGTTCTCGTCCTCGAGCCGCGGCCAGTCGATGGTGCGGCCGCGGATCAGGTCGATCTGCAGCACCACGTCCATGGACGTCTCGAGTCCGGTACCCGCGACCTCGCCCTCGCCCTGCCGCGCGTGCCCGTCGCCGAAGTAGAGGTATGCGCCGTCGTGGAAGATGGGCAGATAGACCGTGGTGCCCTCGCGCACCTCCGGCGCGTCCATGTTGCCGCCGAAATCGCCCGGCCACAGTCCCGAGAAGGCCTCCTGACCCCGCGGCGCCACGGCCACGCGGCCCAGCATGGGCCGCAAATCGACGGTGATCGAGCGCATCCGGCTGTCGGGCAGGTCGGTGGTCCCGGTCATCCGCTCGCGGTCCAACCGCCACAGGTAGCGCCGGCCGGGAATCGTGTCGTTGAGCATGCGCACACGGGAGTCACTCGCCAGCCCGCCGAAGTCGGAGTAGAGGCGCGAGGCGGCGAACTCGGTGTTGGGCCGCACCCGGATGATCCGCACGACGAGGATGTCGCGGGTCGTTGCCCCCTCGACGTAGATCGGCCCGACCTCGCCGGGAAAGGCACCGCCCTCCCGCGTGTAATAGGGCCCGAACATCGTGTTGGAGATGAGCACGGTACCGGGCCGCACGCGGAGCACGGGCTCGCGCACGGCGAACGTCGGCTGCGCCACCGTCGGCGTGAAACGCACGGTGTCCTGCGCGGCAAGGGGCGCCGCGGCGAGCGCGGCGAGAACGAGAGGCGCGATCATCAGCCCTCCAGCTTCGCGTCGAGCGTGACCTGGATACTCGGATTGAGCGCGTTCGAGATCGGGCAGCCGACCTTGGCCGCCTCGGCCGCCTGCACGAACTGCTCGGCCGAGACGCCGGGGACGGCACCGCGGATCGTCAGCGCCATGCGGGTCACGCGGAATCCGTCGCCCACCTTCTCGATCGTGCAGGCGGCCCTGGCTTCGACCCGCGTGGGCGGCGTGCCCGCCTTTTCGAGTCCGGCCGACAGGGCCATCGCGATGCAGCTGGCATGCGCCGCCGCGATCAGCTCTTCCGGGCTCGTCTGCCCGCCCGCGCCGTCGCCGAAGCGCGACGGGAAGGAGTAGTTGCCGCCGAGGGCACCCATCTGTCCGCTGAAGGTACCCTTGCCGGTTTGCAGGCCGCCTTCCCAGACGGCCGTCGCGTTCCTGGTCGGCACTGGTCGCTCCCGTATTGGAGGGACGGGGAATCTGGCGGCCCGCGCGCGCGGCCGCTACGCTAGTAGGGCCCATTCACCCGGAGCCGCACCCATGGCCGCCCGCAAGAAGGCCGCAAAGTCAAAGGCGAAAAAGCCTGCGCGGCGTCCCGCCGCACGGAAGGCGAAGGCACCGAAGCGCGCCAGTCGCCGGCAGCCCGAGACCCTGCGCCTGCGCGACGTGAGCGCGGGCCTCACGGTCAACGACATCGACGCGAGCATCGCCTGGTACCGCGACGTGCTCGGCTGCGTCGTCCAGGAAACCTGGACATCGGAGGGCAAGGTTCAGGGCGCCGCGATGCGCACCGGCAACGCGACCATTTACCTGGGCCAGGACGACTGGAAGAAGGGCCGCGACCGCAGGAAGGGCGAAGGCGTGCGCTTCTACTGCACCACCGTCCAGAAGGTCGACACGCTCGCGGCACAAATGAAGTCCCGCGGCGCGCAGCTGACCCACGAGCCCACGACCCAGTCGTGGGGCGTGCGGGATTTCGGGGTGATCGATCCGGACGGGTATCGCATTACGGTGCAGTCGCGCCTGTAGGGACAAAGGCGGGGCACAGGGGCACGGAGGCACAGGGGCACGGAACAGACGGAAACCAGCGTCGCAGCCCGGTGGAGCGTTGCTGTGGTTTTTTCCGTGCCCCCGTGCCCCTGTGCCCCTGTGCCCCGCCTTCTTATGGTGCCGGCCTCGTCGGACACCCCTCCCGCCGGAACGTGTCCGACAGCGCCACGATCTTCCACGCCCCGTCGACCCGGAGGAGCTGCACCGCGTCCACCCCGCAGTGGCTGAACCGGCCGTCGAGGTGGAAGTCGTAGGGCGCCCACACCTGTGCGAGTGTGCCGTCGATCCGCACCTCGGGCTCGAACATCCGCTCCAGCCAGATGCCCGTCGAGCCGGCCACCGCGCGCGCGAACTGCTCCACGCCCGTTTCCTGCACGGTGAAGCCGCCCTCGCGCCGCGGGCGGACGCCAAGAAGGCGCGAGCCGGGCCAGAACAGCGAGCGCAGCTGCGTGGTGTCCTTGGTGCGCATCGCGTCGAACAGCTGCTGCACGACGGCCAGCGCCGCGGCGCGGTCGTCGCCGCCCGTCTGCGCAGCAAGCGGGCCCGAGGCGCACAGGGCCAACGCAGTCGCCATTACGACCTTCATGACAGACCTCGCGCATGAGGAAGGACGGCGATGATACCCGCGCTCGGACCCGGCTGCCACCCGGCGGGGACGAGTCGCCGCAAGCGCGGGCTCACACGGCGGCCGGCCGACCATACACGGCGTGACCGCTTCCACCCCTACTCCCCACTCCCTACTCCCTGCCCTGCTCGCTACCGCATCAGCCGCTTCAACAGCTGTATCTGCCCCGTATGGTAGATGTCGTGTGCGGCGATCCCGTGGATCATCTCGACGTTCCGCCACTGCTTCTTCGCGCCGCGCTCCTCGAGCCGCCGCGGATCGAGCCCCGCGACCGCGGCGCGCAGCGCCCGGTGCTCTCGGTCGAGCAGCGCGAGTTCGGCCTTCAAGACCCGAGCGCCCGAATCCCCGGGCATCCGGGGCCAGTTGCTGGGCGTGCGCGGGAACGCCCCACGGCTGCTCCCCGCAAGCCGACGCCGCACCGCGTACTTCCAGTAGGCGGCGTGCAGCACCAGCTCCCAGATGCAGTGTCGGTTGGGGGCCGGGCGCCACGTGGCCTGCCGCGGTGTCAGGCCGCGCACGGCGCCCCTGAGCGTGGTGCCGTGCCAGCCCTTTCCCTCGTACGCGTGGTCGAGCACTTCGAGCAGCAGGGCGATGCGGGGGTCGAGCCTGGCCATGAGCGCTCCGGCGGCTGGGTCGGCTTATCTTAAACCCCGCCCGGACTTCTGGTGAAAGAAACGCTCGTGCTGGTTCCCAAGCTGGTCACCTCGCTCAAGACCTATTCCCGCGCCCAGCTCGTGGCCGATCTGGGCGCCGGCGTCATCGTCGGCATCGTCGCGCTCCCGCTCGCGATTGCCTTCGCCATCGCCAGCGGGGTCACGCCTGACCGGGGGCTGGCGACGGCCATCGTCGCGGGCTTTCTGATCTCGGCGCTGGGCGGCTCGCGGGTGCAGGTCGGCGGCCCGACCGGCGCGTTCGTGGTGATCGTGTACGGCATCGTGCAGCAGCACGGCTACGCCGGCCTCGCGATCGCCACGATGATGGCCGGCGTGTTGCTCGTCGCGCTCGGGCTCGCACGGTTCGGCGGCGCGATCAAGTTCATCCCGTTCCCCGTGACGATCGGCTTCACGAGCGGCATCGCCCTGATCATCGCCCTGAGCCAGGTGCGCGACTTCTTGGGCCTCACGATGGGGAGCGTGCCGGCGGACTTCTGGGAGACGCTCCGCGCCTACGCCGGGCACCTCGGTTCGGTGAACCTCCAGGCCGCGCTCGTCGCCGGCCTGACCCTCGCGATCCTGCTGGTGTGGCCCCGGGTCACCCACCGTGTGCCGGGACCGTTCGTCGCGCTGATCGGCGTGACCGCGCTGGTGCGGATCGCCGGGCTGGACGTCGAGACCATCGCCACGCGCTTCGGCGAGATCCGCGCTTCGTTGCCGCGCCCGGCGCTTCCCTCAGGGTCGCGGCTCGACCCCGCGACGCTCTCGGCGCTGATTCAGCCCGCGGTCGCCATCGCCCTGCTGGGCGCCATCGAGTCGCTGCTGTCGGCCGTCGTGGCGGACGGGATGATCGGCGGCCGCCACCGCTCCAACATGGAGTTGGTCGCCCAGGGCGTCGCCAACATCGTCACGCCGCTGTTCGGCGGCATCCCGGCCACCGGCGCGATCGCGCGGACCGCCACGAACGTGCGAAACGGCGGCCGGACGCCGGTGGCGGGGATCGTGCACGCCGTGACGCTGCTGCTGATCACGCTGTTCTTCGGCCGGTGGGTGGGCCTGATCCCGATGGCCGTGCTCGCCGCGATTCTCCTGGTCGTCGCCTACCACATGAGCGAGTGGCGGCGCTTCCGCGACGAGCTGAGCGCGCCCCGCAGCGACGTGCTCGTCATGCTGACCACGTTCCTGCTGACGGTGGTCTTCAACCTCGTGATCGCCATCGAGGTCGGGATGGTGCTGGCCGCCTTCCTGTTCATGAAGCGGATGGCGGAGGTCACCAACGTGAGCGCGGTGACGCGCGAGCTGGCGGAGGATGCCGGTGACCTGTACACGACGGACCCCAACGCGGTCCGCCGCCGCGCGGTGCCGCCCGGGGTCGACGTGTACGAGATCAACGGGCCGTTCTTCTTCGGCGCGGCGGAGTCCTTCAAGAACACGGTCATGGGCGTCGCCGACAGGCCGGAGGTGCTGATCGTGCGGATGCGCAACGTTCCGGCCATCGACTCGACCGGCATGAAGGCGCTCAGGGACCTGGTACGTCACTGCCGCCACCAGAAACGACTGGTGCTGCTGTCGGACGTGCACGCCCAGCCGATGCTGGCGCTCGGCCGCAGCTACCTGCTCGACGAGATCGGCGAGGACAACATCTTCGGCAACATCGACGACGCCCTCAACAAGGCGCGGCGCCACCTCGGCGTGGCGGAGGAACCGCGACCGGCGTTCGCGACGGCCACGGTCGCGCGCGAGACCCCGGCCGAGGGCGTCCCGAGACCCGAGGGCGTCTAGTCGCGGTCGAAATACGCGAGCCGGCCGCTCGGACGGAAGCCGAGCGTCGCGGCGAGCGCCAGCGACGGGGCGTTCCACTCGAGCGCCCCCCACACCGGCCACTTCCCGCGCCCGCGCATCGTCGCCGCAAGGCAGCGGAACGCCCGCTGCGCAAGCCCGCGCCGGCGGAACGCCTCCAGTGTGTCGACGGAGACGTCCCACAGCGTTTCCGTGATCCCGCTGGCGTAGCAGAACGCCACGGGCGCGCCGCCCGCGAACGCGCCGGCGACCGGCGAGTACTCCACGGCGCCCACCAGCTCCTCGTGCAGCACCCGGGGGACGTGCTGCAGGGCCGCGACTTCGGCGGGCCCCAGGAGGCGCGCCTCACCGGGGTCCGGCGCGACCGGGACCGGCAGGGCGTCGGGCCAGCCGAAGATGTGCGCGACCACGCGCCTCCAGCCGTCCAGCGCCCGGGCCGCGTAGTCGCCGTGTTCGTCCGCGGCCAGTGCCTCGGCCTCGCGCGGCGCGCGCTGTGCGGCGCCGGCGATGAACGGGTGATCCGGCCGCCCGACGATGGCGATCAGCGGTCGCTGGGTGCAGCTCGCCACGAAATGCCGGCGGTCACCGGTGAGCCCGGCGACCGTGGCCCGCCGCTCCCGCAGCATCCAGCGCGTTTCGACCCAGCGCGGCTCGTCGGGCAGTGCCCGGGCGAGGTCGGCCAGGCTCATATCATCGCGACGGCGACGCCTTGCCGCGCAGCCCGATGAGCACCCCGAGCCGGAACAGCACCGCGTTCGCCTCGCTGGTGATCGCCGAGACCGACGGGGGAGTCGTGGTCAGGTTGATGGTGTTCTGCGTGACGTAACTCACCTGCCCGTTGAACAGGTAGCGCACGCCCAGATCGAGGAAGACCGGCGTGCGCGACAGCCGCACCCGAACTCCGCCGCCGCCTTCGGCCGCAAAGGTGATGTCGTCGTAGTTGGTCGTACTCGCGAACGGACTGTTGTTCTGGTCCGTACCCTCGACGCTCGATCGCGTAACGAAATACGAAAAGCCCACGCCCCCGTGGCCGTAGAGCTGCACCGCGTCGCGGCCGACGTTGATCTCAGGCCCCACCATCAGCCCGTAGATCTGATTCCGCGTCGTCACGTCCACGCTGACGAGCCCGACGAGATTGTATCGCGCCGTGGTGCTCCCGTACTGCGCGAACATGAAGCCGGCTCGAAAGGCGAGGGGCCCGTCGTTCGGGCGATACGCGACGTGCACCCCCAGGCCGAACGCGTTATCCACGTAGTCGGCGAATTCGCCGACGCTCGAAGCCACCTCGACCCCCGCGCCAACGTACGCCACGGGCGGGCGCCGGTTCTGGTCGTCCTGCATCTGCGCCCGACCGGATCCGGCAAGGACGAGCACCGCTGTCGCAGCCGCCAGTGTGGTCCTCATCGTGCCTCCCGGCGCTGTCGCGCCGCACGCAGTCCAGGGTAGGGATCATCCGCCACGAGAACGCCCTCGACCCCGCACGCCGTGGCCGCTCGCTTGAACGCAAGGTGCAGGTGCCGCCCGTGACCCGGCTGGGACGCGTTGCCGCTGTGTCCCACACGACCCAGGACCTGGCCGCGGCGGACCACATCCCCGGTGCGTACCTCGACGGGGTCTTGCAGGTGCGAGAACATGAGATAGCCGCTGGTGGCGGGATCGAACAAGATGAGGCCGTTTCCCTGCCGCCGCGACATCCCCGCCCCCGCGTACCACAGGCCGCCGCGCCGCCGCGTCCAACCGCCGCGCCAGCCGCCCGCGGCCGCCACGACGACGCCCGACACCGGTGCGTAGACCAGCGCGCCCTCGCGCGGCACGAAGATGTCGAGCGCTCCGTGCACGCCGCCCTCGCGCGGGTTCTCGAAGTTGTCGAGCAATCGGCCCGGGACTTCCAGCGGCCAAGCCCACGCCTCGGGGTCGGTCGGCGCGATCGAGTCGCCGGCTCGCTCGGCGAAGTACACCCTCCACCGCTCCTCGAGCGCCCGCAGGCGCGCGACCCCCTGCGTCAGCTCCTCGAGCGTCTTGGGAACGTCCAGCTCCTCGAGCCCGGGCCACGCCGGCTCGTCGCAGTCGGTGTACAGGCGGATCATTGCCTCCTTGGCCGGGAAGAGGGCAGTATCCAGCGGCGCCGGAGCGGCGAGCTGCGCGAGAGCGACGACGAAGCCGGCGAGCATGGGGAGGCGGAATCCTACACGCGCCGTTCACGCCACGCCAACGCGCCGTGCTCGAGGCGGTTTTCGACGCCTTCGTGCCGGATGACGCCGGCGGTCGCGCCCGTTTCGTGGCGCTGGCCGAGGGACTGAGGGACCCGCAGGCCCACGCCCTCCTGGCCCGCCTGCTCGGCCTGCTGGACGCGCCCCTGGTCAACCTGGTGTTCGCCGGCCGTCCGGCCTCGCTCCGCGCCATGCCGCGCGAGGTTCGCGAACGGGTGCTGCTCGGCTGGGCCGACAGCGCGTTGGCGATGCGCAGGCAGGGTTTCCAGGCGCTGAAGCGTCTCGCCTATCTGGCGCACGCCGCGTGGCCGGGAGCGGACGGGACGCATCCGCTATGGCGCGAGGTCGGCTATCCGCTCCCCCTGCCGACGCCGGCGCGGGCGCCGGACCCGCCTCTCCACCCTCTGGCGGTGGACCGGGACACGACGCTCGAGGCCGACCTCGTCGTGGTGGGCTCCGGGGCCGGCGGCGGCGTCGTCGCCGGCGTCGCAGCCGCGGCGGGGGGGGCGGGAGGCCGGCGCGTCGTCGTACTCGAAACGGGCGACCTCGTGGCGGGCGACGCGATGACCCAGGTCGAAGGCGAAATGCTGGCCCGCACCTACCTCGACGGCGGCCTGTGCGCCAACCGCACCGGCTCGATGGCGATCCTGGCGGGCTCGTGTGTGGGCGGCGGCACGCTGATCAACTACACCACCAGCTTCGAGCTGCCCGCCGCGGTGCGGGCCGAATGGGATGCCATCGCCGGCACATCGTTGTTCGGCAGCGCGCGGCTCGGCGAAAGCTTCGCGCGCGTGTCCGCCCGGCTGGGCGTGAGCACGCGCTGGAACGAGCCCGGGCAGCGCGACGCGATCCTCGAGCGCGGCTGCCGCGCGCTGGGCTGGCACGTGGACGCGATGCCGCGCAACGTGCGCGAGTGCCGGCTCGGCGCCGAGTGCGGGTTCTGCGGTTTCGGATGCCGCTCCGGCGCCAAGCAATCCACCATGGTCACGTACCTCGCCGACGCCTGCGCGGCCGGTGCTACGCTGGTGCCGCGCGCCGCCGTCCGGCGCGTCCTGCGCGAGGGCGGGCGCGCCGCGGGCGTCGCGGCCGACGCGCGGGGAGCGGACGGGCGTACGCACCGGCTGGTGGTGCGCGCCCCCGTCGTGGTCGTCGCGTGCGGCAGCATCCACACGCCCGCCCTGCTCCGGCGCTCCGGCCTCGAGCACGAGCGCATCGGTCGCGGGCTGCGGCTGCACCCGGCCACCGCGGTGGCCGCGATCTTCGACGAGCGGGTCGAGCCGTGGGCCGGCGGGCTGCAGACGCGCTACTCCGACCACTTCGCCGACGCGGACGGCACGGGCTACGGCGCCAAGCTCGAGACCGCGCCGGTGCATTTCGGCCTCGCCGCGACGGGCCTCGGCTGGCGCGGCTCCGCGGCGTTCCGCCGCGAGCTGACCCGGCTGGGCCACACATCCATCGTGGGCGTGCTGCTGCGCGACCGTGACGCCGGCCGGGTGGCCGTCGGTCGCGACGGGCGGCCCCGCGTGGACTACGAGATCTCGCGGCGCGACGTCGCCACCCTGCGACGGGCGATCAGGGGCTCCGCCCAGCTGCTCGCCGCCGCGGGGGCGCGGGAAGTGTTCACCATGCAGCAGCCGGAGGTGCGCGAGACCACCGCGGCCGCGGGATGGCTCGACCGGCTCGCAGCGCGGGCGGACCGCGTGGGCTACCGGCGGTGCCGCACGACGTATTTCAGCTTCCACCAGATGGCGACGTGCCCCATCGGGAAGGACCCCGCCCGCGGCGTGGTGGACGAGCGCGGCGAGTGCTTCGAGCTGCCGGGCCTGTACGTCGCCGACGGGAGCACGTTCCCCACCTCGAGCGGCGTGAATCCCATGCTGACGATCATGGCGATTGCCGACCACGTGGGGCGCGGGATAGTCGAGGAGTGAGAGGCGAGGGTCGAGGGGCGAGGGTCTTATCTCGCTCCTCGCCCCTCGACCCTCGCCTTTCACGTCCCTTCCGGACCGGTGTCTCAGATGGAACAGGACCCGAGGAGCCCGCCTCTGAACCAGACCGACCGCGTCGCCGTCCTGCTGGCCCGTCACGGGCTCGAGCTGGCGCGCCACCTGCGCCGCCTGCTGCGGGACGACGACGTCGCGCAGGACCTGCTCCAGGACACGATGCTGCGGGCGCATCGGGCGCTGACGCGGCTCGGGCCCGGCGCCAACGAGCGGGCCTGGCTGTATCGGATCGCGACCAACGTGGCGCTGAACCATCTGCGCGGCCGGACCCGTGAGCGCGGCGCCCTCGAGCGCCACGGGCGGGAGCTGGACATCGCCCACGACAGCGACGGCGCCGACCGTGACGAGGATGCGCGGCGGCGCGACACCCTGTGGCGTCGGATCGGGGCGCTGCCCGAGCGGCAGCGGGTGGCCATCACCCTGCGGGTGGCCGACGAGCTGGACTACGACGAAATCGCCGCGCGGATGGGCTGCACGGTGGAGGCCGCCCGCGCGAACGTATACCAGGCGACCAAGCGCCTGAAGCTGGAGGTTCGATGAAGGAGAGCGCGCAGAAGGAACGTCAGGCGGAGGAGCGAATCGTCCGCGGCGCTTGCGCGGCGCTTACGGGACGTTCGGGTGAGCCGCTGCGGTACGCGATGATGTCCGACACCCCCGTGGGGCTGCTCGGCATTGCCGTGGCGCCCACCGGCCTCGTGCGCATCGATTTCTCGCGGGACGAGGATCGGTTTCTGCTCGACGTGCTCGGCCGGTTCGACGACCGCCCCGTACTCCGCGATCCGCTCGATCGCGAGCGCCGGGCCCTGGACCGCTACTTCGCGGGCGATCGTCTGACGTTCGAGGACCTGCGCTTCGACCTGTCGGCGTTGCCGCCCTTCGAGCAGCGGGTGCTGCAGGCGACCGCCGCGATCCCGCCGGGCCGGGTGGCCACGTACGCGCAGGTCGCGGGGAAGGCGGGCAACCCCCGCGCGAGCCGTGCCGCGGGTAACGCGCTCAATCACAACCCGGTCGCGATCGTCGTGCCCTGTCACCGCGTGGTGCGCTCCGACGGCTCGCTCGGCGGTTACGGCGGCGGATTGCCGCGAAAGGAGTGGCTCCTCCGGCACGAGGGGGCGACGCCGGCCTAGGCAGGCGTGGAGGCGTGAAGGCGTGAACTGGCATCGCGGTCTGACGGGGTGCATCCTAGATCATCACCGCGTTCGACGGAGAGTTCACCAATGCAACGCCACACCCTCGCGCTCGCCGCTACCCTCGCCTTCGCCCCCGGCCTCCTGGCCCAGGAGCCCGGCGCGACGTGCCCCACGCCGTCGAGCCGACAGCTGCCCCAGGCCGACGCCTACCACGGCACCACGGTTCGCGATCCGTGGCGCTGGCTCGAAGACACCGACGCGGAATCCACGCGGGTGTGGATCGAAGCGCAGAACTGCCGCACCTTCGCGTGGCTGCGCGCGATTCCGGAACGGGCGCAGCTCCAGGAACGCCTGACGCGCCTGTGGAACTACGAGCGCTACGGCCTCCCGGTGCGCGAGGGCGGCCGCTACTTCTGGACGAGGAACGACGGGCTGCAGAACCAGGCCGTGCTCCACTGGCAAGCCCGGCTCGACGCGGAACCCCGCGTGCTGATCGATCCCAACACCTACCGCGCGGACGGCACGGTGGCGCTGGCGCAGTGGGTACCATCGGAGGACGGCCGCCACCTCGCGTACGCCATCGCCGAGGCGGGCAGCGACTGGAACGAGATCCGGGTCCGCGACGTCGAGAGCGGGCGCGACCTGGCCGACCACCTGCGCTGGGTGAAGTTCTCGGGCATCAGCTGGACCGAGGACGGGGCCGGGTTCTTCTACAGCCGCTACCCCGCGCCCGACAGCGCGGCGCTGCGCACCGCCAACATGTTCCACAAGCTCTACTACCACCGCCTCGGCACCGACCAGTCGCAGGACGTGCTTGTGTACGAGCGGCCCGACCAGCCGGAATGGGGCGCCGGCGGCGGCGTGACGGATGACGGGCGGTACCTCATCATCGTACCCTGGCTCGGCACCGACAGCCGCAACCGCCTCTACTACCTGGACCTCGGCGATCCACGCGCGCCTGACGTGCGGGGCTCGATCGTCCGGCTGATCGATACGCTGGAGGCCGCCTACAACGTGGTCGCGAACGACGGGCCGGTGCTCTACCTCTACACCACCCTGGACGCGCCGCGGGGCCGGCTGATCGCCATCGACCTGCGGCGACCGGCGCGCGCCAACTGGCGCGAAGTCATTCCGCAGACGGCCGCGACCCTCAACAGCGTGCAGGAGATCGGCGGGCGGCTCGTCGTCAGCTACCTCGAGGACGCGCACACCCGCCTCAGCATCTGGTCCAAGGAGGGCCGCCGGCTCACCGACATCCCGCTGCCGACGTTGGGCACCGTGGGCGCTATCTCGGGCCGCTACGACGCGCCCGAGATGTTCTACTCGTTCACGTCGTATCTCTACCCTACCACCATCTACCGCTACGACGTGGCCGGCGGGGCGAGCGCCGTGTTCCGCGCGCCGCGAGTGGACTTCGATCCGTCACGCTACGAGACCCGCCAGGTGTTCTACCAGAGCCGTGACGGCACCCGCGTACCGATGTTCCTCACCCACCGGCGCGACCTCCAGCGCAACGGCGCCAACCCCACGTACCTCACCGCGTACGGCGGCTTCAACATCAGCACCACCCCGGGCTTCTCGGTGGCGAACCTGGCGTGGCTCGAGCTGGGTGGCGTCCTCGCGACGCCCAACCTGCGCGGCGGCGGGGAATATGGCGAGGACTGGCACCGGGCGGGTATGCTCGACCGGAAGCAGAACGTGTTCGACGACTTCATCGCCGCGGCCGAGTACCTGGTGCGCGAGCGGTACACCTCGCCGCGGCGGCTCGCCATCGCCGGCGGGTCCAACGGCGGCCTGCTGATCGGCGCGGTGCTCAACCAGCGGCCCGACCTGTTCGGCGCGGCCATTCCGGCCGTAGGCGTGATGGACATGCTCCGGTTCCACCGCTTCACCATCGGGTACGCGTGGGTCACCGAGTACGGCTCGGCCGACAGCGTCCATCAGTTCCCGTTCCTCTTCCGCTACTCGCCGCTGCACAACCTCCGGCAGGGCACGCAGTACCCCGCCGTGATGGTCACCACCGCCGATCACGACGACCGGGTGGTGCCGGGGCACTCCTTCAAGTACGCGGCCGCGCTCCAGGCCGCGCAGGGGGGAGCGGCGCCCATCCTCATCCGCGTTGAGACGCGTGCGGGGCACGGGGCCGGCCGGCCCACCGCGAAGATCATCGAGGAGGCGGCCGATCGCTGGGCGTTCCTGGTGCGGGCCCTGGGGATGAGTCGCCTGGGGACGTGAAGATCCCCTTCATCGCCTGCTCGAGCGCGGCCCGCACGTCGGCCGCGCTCGCGCCCGCGTGAAACGCCGCCACCGCGGCCGTCCGCAACAGGTCGCGCACCGCCGTCGGCGAGGGCTCAGCGGTCCCCTCGCCGCGCCGCGACGGCGCAACGAACGTCCCCCGCGCCCCGTCCGTGAGAACGACCCCCGCCTCCTCGAGCGTCGCATAGGCCCGCGCCACGGTTCCGGGCGCGATGCCCAGCTGATCGGCGAGCTGGCGAACCGTCGGCAGCCGTTCGCCCGCCGCGAGCCGGCCCGTGGCGATGGCCTCCCGGATCTGCTCCACGATCTGCTCGTACAGAACCTTCTCGGACCGGTCGTCGAGCGTCACGAGCGGCCGAGCGTCGCGACGTTCGCTCTGGATGAGCGCTCGAACGTTCTCGAAGGTCGCGCCGAGCCGGTACAGGCGCTGCGCCGCCTTGTCGTCCGCGTCCCGGAGCACCCCCAGCAGGAAATGCGCGGGCTGCTCGGGAACCTGCTTGAGCGACCGCGCCTCGAACATGCCCGTCATCAGAGCCTGCTTGAATCCCGGCGTGGGGCCTGGTTGCTCAGGCGGCGTTGTTGTTGATCCCGGTTCGAGCGACGCCTCGAGCTCGCGTCTCACCTGCGCCGGGTCGATGCCCAGCGCGGTCAGGAGCCGCGCCGACTCGCCGTCCTCGCTCGTGAGGAGGCCCAGCAGGAGATGCTCGGTGCCGATCCTGGAGTGCCCCCGCCGCCGCGCCTCATCCTGCGCGCGGCCCATCACCGCCGGCATGGCACCGGGTTTGATGCCCTTGCGTACCTGCGCTACCAGGTCCGACATGCCGTCCAGAAAGCCTGCGAAGCTCATGACCCGACCCTCGAAGTTGTACTAGGGCTGATAGTACAACGAGCCAGGCTTGTGTCAACTGAGCTGGTACAAAATGCAACGTGATGTATTACAATGAGTTCGGGAGGTCGCCAATCGTCTCGATCGTGAGGTCGGGGTGGACCCCGGACGACGCCAGCACGTCCGCGCGGAACTTCCCGGTCCGCACGAGGCAGGCCTTGAGGCCGGCGCGCTGCGCGCCGTCCACGTCGCCCCACAGATCGTCGCCGACCATCAGCGCTTCATGCGGCCGCTCCGCGAACGCCGGACCCAGCGCGGCGAGAGCGGCGCGGTAGAACCCGGGGCCTGGCTTGCCGCAGAGCGCGGCCTGCTTGCCCGTCGCGTACTCGAGCGCCGCCACGAACACGCCGCAGTCGAGCACCAGGCCTTCCGGCTTCTTCCAGTAGCGATCCCGCGACAGCGCGATCAGCTCCGCGCCGCCCATGAGCTGGCGGAACGCGCGGTTCAGGGCGTCGAAGGTCCAGCCCCGCTCGAGATCTCCGATCACCACGGCTTCGGGGCGTTCGTGGTCCACCGTGAAGTCGGCCAGGTCCTCCAGCGCCGGTTCCGGAACGTACGGCGCGATCCGCGTCAGGCCGCGGGCCTGGAGGTGCACGGCGCCCGCGCGCAGCGCGGTGCTGATCCGGCCTGGTTCGGCGGGAATACCGATGCGGTCGAGCCGCGCGGCGAGCGCGCGGCGGGGACGGCTCGTGGTATTGGTGACGAAGCCGACCGCCAGGCCGCGCCGGCGCAGCTCGGCGACGGCCGCCGCGGCGCCCGGCAGCGCGACGCCATCCTCGTACAGGGTTCCGTCGAGATCGAGCAGAACGGCGCGGATGCCCGCCACGTCAGGCCGGCGAACTCGTGACGATTCAGCGTCCCAGTCGCACGCCGATGCCCGCGACGACACCCCGGAACTGCTCGAGCCGGTCGGCCGACGCCCCCAACGCCCCGCCACCCCCGGTTGCCGCGACGTCGAAGCGCTCGAACCGGTAGCCGACGCTCGCGTACACCGGAGCGGCCGGGGCCGCGAACCGGACCCCGACAGCCGCCCGGGCCGCAGGCTGTATCGAGGTCCCGCCCGCTACGCTCGCCGCCGCGAAGTATGATCCGTCCGCGTGCGCTTCCAGGCCGGGGATGCCCAGGTCCACCCGGAATCGAACCACGGGTCCGATGAGCCGCCACACCGCCACGCTCGCCCCGGACTCGAACCGCCGCGCCTCGGCTTCGGCACCCACCTCGACCCAGGGCGCGGCCTGCAGGAGCAGCGCCAGGGACGACGCCCGCACGTCGCGCTCGGGATTGGCCGGATCGGCCGTGCCGCTGAGCTTGCCCATCAGCCCCCGCACGGCGACCTGGAAGCGCCCCGTGCGCACCCAGCCCTCCGCGCCCAGCCACATCCCGGTCTGCTCACGGACGGCACCGCCGTAGAGCACACGGTGCTGAACGTTGTAGACGAGCGCCGCACCACCGACCTGCTGCGCACGCAGCGGTGAGCTGGCCATCGCCGGGACCAGCGCGATCGGCAGGTAGCGCAGATTCATCGGTCGGCTCCCGCAACCCGGACCCGGACCGACGCGCGCGCACGCGCGCCGGCGTTGGCCTCGACGATCGCCCGCCGCTCGCGCGCGTCCCGCTCGCGCAGCTCGCGGTTGGCCTGCGCGTTCTCCGGCAGCGCTTCGGTTCGGTAACCGGTGACGAAGCCCACGACCGTCGCCAGCGACAGGGCACCGGCCACGGCGTATGCGGTGCCGTCGCCGGCCAGGCCGCTGTTGAGTTGCGCATTGCCGATGACCGTGGGCAGCACGGCGACCGCTCCGGCGAGCACCAAACCTGCGGTGAGACCGGCGGCCGAGCGGCGCGGAATCCGCCGGGCTTCGGGCTGGAAGTCGGCCGCTGTGAGCAGCGGAGGGTGGCTCGCCGTGTCGACGGGCACGGCGGAGATCTCGAGGAGCCGTTCGATGGTGCGTGAGACGGCTCCGCCGGAGTCCGTGGCGGTCGCCCGGAGCCCGTAACGGCCCGGGGCTATCGGGCTTCCATCGGGAGCGCGGAGGTTCCACCCGCCCGTCGTCATCGCCCTGATGTCCTGAGTGTCACTCCAGACGACGCGCGCGCGGTCGGCGTCCGGTGAGATCGCGACGACCACGCGGGCCCTTCGCGTCACCCTCGCTTCGAGCGGCAGGATGCCACCAGGGACCGGCAGCGTGGTGTCGGCAGGGACGGTGAGCGTCAGCTCGAGCAGTGAGGCCGCGGCCGGCGCCGCGGGCCCGGCCGGTGGCGCCACCACGGCGCGCTCCGCGCCGAACTCGCGCTCGAGCGCGTCGTGGAAGAACGACAGGCTGTCCACCCGGAGACCGGGATCGCGTTGCAGGGCCTGACGGAACGCCTGGCGCGCGAGCGACACCTGATCGCGCAGCAGCTGCGCGATCCCGTACAACACCCACGCCCGCGTCACCTCGCCGGGCGCGGCGTCGCTGCCGGGCCGCAGCGCGATCTCGAGAAGCGCGACAGCCGAATCGGGGTTGGGGGCTTCGAGCTGCGCGCGCGCCGCGGCGATCATCCTTCCCGCGTCCGATTGCGCGCGTGCCGCTCCGGCCGCGCCCATGGCGACGAGCAGGAGGGTCGCGAGCGCTCTCACTGCCGCACCAGCCGGATGAAGCCCAGCCGTACCGTATCGCCCGGTCCCACGGTGACCTCCCGGTCCTGGCCCCACCACAGGCCCGTGCTGTCGACAACCTGGAAGCGCAGCCGCACGCGGCCGGCCGGCACCTGGAAGTTGACCAGCGGGTAGCGCGGGGCCGGCGTGCCGTTGACATGGATCGTGGAGCGCGGCTGCGTGCCGAGCGAGAGATACCCGACCGTGGGCTGCGCCGGCACCGCGACGGCCGGCGCGGGCGGTGCCTGCCCCGTCGGCGGCGGCGCCGGAGTCGTGGTCAGCTTCACGAGTGCGACGGCGCGCGTGATTTCCTCGCCCGCGCGCGCGACGATCATCTGCTCCCAGGGCTCGTACCCTTCGAGTGTGACCCGCACGGCGTGTCGCCGTCCCGGCACCAGCTCAACGCGGGCGCCGCGCATGCGCCGCCCATCGCGCGTGACTGCGGCGCCCGCAGGCACGCCGGTCAGGACCAGGCGGCCCTGGCGCACGACCCGGCCCGCCGGCGGCGGGGCGGTATCGCCCGCGATGCCGGCGGACTCGGCGACGGTCGGCGCCACAGTCGCCGAGGGTGGCGGCGCGGCGGGCGCCACGATCGGCGCCGCGATCGGTGGCGCGGCCTCCGGCGGGCGCGGCCGGGCGGGGGGCCACAGAACCACGCCGGCGACGGCCGCCACCACCACCAGGCCGGCGCCGCCGAACACAGCAACCTTGTGCTCGCGCCACGTGCCCTTCGCCGAGCGCAACGCGCCGGGCACCGGGCTCACCAGCGCCGTCCGCGACATGCGGGCGCTGACGCGCGACGGCGGGGCGTCGGCCAGGTCCAGGCCCTTCGCGGCCGCCGCGAGGGCTCGGGCGAAGTCCGTGACCTCCGCGAACCGCGCGTCGGGCGCCTTCGCGAGGCCGCGCTCCACCACGGTGACGATGCGCCGCGGCAGGCCCGGCCTGAGCACGTCGAGCGGCGGCGGCGGGTCCATCACGTGCTTCTTGATGATGTCCACTACTGACTCGCCTTCGAACGGCACGTGGCCGCCGAGCATCTGGTAGGTCATGACGGCGAGCGAGTACTGGTCCGACGCGCCCGTGATGCGCTTCCCACCGCATTGCTCGGGGCTCATGTAGTAAGGCGTGCCGATCATCGAGCCCGACGCCGTCAGGGTGTTGGCGTCCAGAGCCTTGGCGATCCCGAAGTCGGTCACCGTGATCCGCCCGTCGGTATCCACCACGACGTTGGCCGGCTTGATATCTCGATGCACGACCTGCTTGCGGTGGGCATAGCCCAGCGCGTCGGCGACCTGCGCCACGATGTCGGCCGCGCGGTCCACCTCCAGCTGGCCCTCGCGCGCGAGCACGCGGTCCAGCGACTCGCCCTCGAGGTACTTCATCACGTACCAGAACAGCTTGCCGCCGGTCGAAACGCGGTAGACCGGGATGATGCCCGGGTGATCGAGCGTGGCGGCCGTGCGGGCCTCCCGCTTGAATCGCTCGACCAGGCCGCTGCTGCCGAACGTCAGCTCGGGGGGCAGGACCTTGATGGCGACCTTGCGGCCCAGGTGCGAGTCGCGGCCGAGGTAGACCACCGCCATGCCGCCCCGGCCCAGCTCGCGCTCGATGACGAAGTCGGTGCCCAGCTCCGCCTGCAGCTTGATCTGGAGGTCGTTGTCGGCGTCCAGCTCGAGCGTGCGCTCCGGCGACTCGCCCGACAGGTCGGCGCCACACGAGTTGCAGAACCGGCTGTTGCCCGGCACCGGCGTGGCGCAGCGGTAGCAGGTGGTGCTCACTGGACCGAGATCGTCAGGGTGTAAGGAGATGCTGCGTTGAACGCCCCCGCAAAACCGCGGACCTGCACGGCGTACGTCCCGGACGCAGCCGCCACGTGGGTCATGGATTCGGTGCTGCCCCCGCCGCCCGACGACGCCACCTGGCTCTGTGACGGATTGAACAGCGCCAGGTCGAAGTCCTCCGGCGGTCCGAACATCGCCACGGTGATCGTCTGCCCTGCCGTGACCGCGAAGCCGAAGTAATCCTGGTCGCCGCCCAGGGCGATCAGCCCGCAGATCGCCGCGGGGGTTGTAACGGCGGTGGCCGTGGCCTGCGTGTTGTTGGGCTCATACACATCTGCGGCCCCGACGCACCGAACGCGGAACGTCACCGGTGTCACATCCGGGCTGCCGACAGCCCCGGCCGCCGTCACGATGACCGTGTCCCGGTGGGTCCCGGGGGATAAGCCCGTCGGGTTCATCGACAGGGTCAGCGTGCTGGGCGTCGTGCCGCTCGGCGCATTCAGCGACAGCCAGCCGCTGGACTGGGCCCGCGTCGCCGTCCAGGCCAGCGGGTTGGTGCCGCTCAGCGAAAGGTCCGCCGTGCGCACGGTCGTCGAGCCGGCATCGGCCGAGTCCGTGACCGTGGCCGGTGTCACGGTGAGCTGATCCTGGAGAGTGACGGTCAGCGTGTAGGTCAACGTCGGGCTGGCCGAGCCGCTGGAGCGGTACACCCGCACGTAGTACGTCCCCGTGAACGCGGCGACGTGCGACGTCTGCGCCGGGTTGCCGTTCGTGAACAGCGTCAGGATGCTGTTCTGCGCCGGTGAGTACAGCTCCGCGTTGTAGAGGAACGCCGTCGGCGGCGTGAGAGCCAGGTTGATCGTCTGCCCCAAAACGACCCCGATGGAGTAGTAGTCGCTGTCGGTCGTTGTGCACAGCTTCGCCACGGCCGCCACGCCGCTCGTCAGCGGCGACGCAGTCGCGAAGGACCCGTTGGGCTCGTACGCGTCGCTGCACTGGATGGTGAACGTGACCGGCGTCGAGTCGGGGCTGCCCGCCGCCCCGGCCGACGTCACGATCACCGTGTCGCGGTAGGTCCCGGGCGCCAGCCCCGTCGGGTTCATCGTCAGCGTCAGCGTGCTGGGCGTGGTCCCGCTCGGCGCGCTCAACGACAGCCACGTGCTGCTCTGCGCCCGCGTCGCCGTCCATCCCAGGGGCGCCGTGCCGCTGAGGGTCACGTCCTTGGTGCGCGCGGTGGTGGTCCCCTCCCCCGCCGAATCCACTACCGACGTCGGCGTGACCGTCAATACGTCTTGTGCCAGGACCGTGAGATTGTACGGCGTCGTGGTGTTGAACCCCGAACCGAACGGATCGACCCGGACGTAGTACGTCCCCGTCGCGGTCGCCGTCTGAGCGATGAATTCGGTGCTGCCGCCCGATGCGGAGACGCCCACCAGCGTCTGGGAGGGGTCGTACAGGTAGAGATCGAAATCCTGTGGCGGACCGGTCATCGACGCGGTGATCCGCTGGCCCGCCACGACCGGGATCGAATAGTAGTCCTCATCCGCGCTGGTGCAGATCTTCGCCACGACCGTAGTGCCGCTGGTGATGGGCGCCGCCGCGGCGAAGGATGCATTGGGCTCGTAGGGATCCGTGCAGGTGATGGTGAGCGTCACCGGCGTCGAGTCCGGACTGCCCGTCGCGCCGGCAGCGGTCACGATCACCGTGTCCCAATAAGTCCCCTGGGCGAGCCCGGTCGGGTCCATCGTGAGCGTCAGCGTGCTCGGCGTGGTTCCGCTCGGCGCGCTGAGCGACAGCCACGCGCTGTTCCGCGCCCGCACGGCCGTCCAGGCCAGCGGGACGCTGCCGGTCAGCGTGAGATCCGCCGTGCGCGGTGTCGTGGCCGCCTCCGGCGCCGTTTCCGTCACCGACGTGGGAGTAACCGTCAGCACGTCCAGCAGCGTTGCCGTCATCGTGTAGGTGGCAATCGTGCTGACGTCGAGGAACGAGAAGCCGTAGACTTTCACGTAGTGGGTGCCGCTCGTGGTCGCGATGTACGACGTCTGGGACGGATTGCCGGACGTGAACAGCGTGCGGACGAGCGTCTGGACCGGCGAGTAGATCTCGGCGATGTAGTTCAACCCCGGCGGCGGGGTCAGCGCCAGCTGGATCGTCTGGCCGCTCGTGACGGCGATCGAGAAGAAGTCGTCGTCCACGCTGGTGCAGATCTTCGCGGTCACGGGCGTGCCCGAGGTGATCCCCACCGCCGCCCCGAAGGACTCGTTCGGCTCGAACGCGTCGGTGCAGGTGATGGTGAAGGTCACCGGCGTCGAGTCCGGGCTGCCCGCAGCGCCGCCGCCTGCCGTCACGATAACGGTATCTCGATAGGTGCCCGCGGCGAGCCCGCTCGGGTTCAGCGTCAACGTCAGGGTGCTCGGCGTCGTTCCGCTCGGCGCGCTCAGTGAGAGCCAGCCGGCGCTTTGCGCCCGCGTCGCCGTCCAGGACAGCGGCGCGGTACCGGTCAAGGTGAGATCGGTCGTTCGGGGAGCCGTCGAGCCCTCGACATCAGTCTCGCTCACCGTGGCGGGCGACACGGTCAGAAGGTCGCTGACCTGCACGCGAACCGTGTAGTCCAGGGTGGTACTCGACGCACCGAAGCCGTACACCCGGATGTAATGCAAACCGGTGCTGGGCGCCGAGACCGTAGTGGACTCCGGGACACCGCCCGTGTGGAGGTCGACGATCTGCGCCTGCGACGGGTTGTACACGCTCACGTGGTAGTCGAGGCTCGCGGGGGGGGTCAGGATGACGGTGATGCGCTGGCCCGCGACCGCGCTGAAGCTGAAATAGTCGCTGTCGGAGAGGCTGCAGACTTTCGCGGTCACGGGTGTGCCGGGCGTGATCGCGGCCGCGGCCCCGATGGTCTCGTTGGGCTCGAAGGGATCGGTGCAGGCCTGGATGGCGAACGTCGCGCTGGTGTCCGGCGTCAGTCCGGTGGCGGTGGCGACCAGGCGATACCCCGTGCCCGCCAGGTTGATGCTGAGCGACGAGAACGACGCAACGCCCGCGCTGGCGGTCACGGTCCGCGTGCCGGACAAAGTGGCGCCCGCGGTGCCGGTACCGCTCGCGATGGCCACGGTCACGCTGTTCGTCGCGCCGGTGACCCGGTTGCCCAGGCTGTCGCGCACGGTGACCTGCACGGCCGGCGCGATCGTCGCGCTGGGCGCCGCGCTGGTCGGCTGCGTGGTGAACCGCAACCGGGCCGCGGGCGCCGGGTTCACGGTAAACGCGATGCTGGTGTCCGGGGCGAGACCGCTCGCCGTCGCGACAAGCCGGAAGCCGCTCCCCGCCGAGTCGACGCTCAACGCCGAGAAGACCGCGGCGCCGTTGGACGCGCTCTGGATCACGGGGCCGCGGAGGTTGGCCCCGGCGGGCCCCGCCCCGCCGGCCAGCGCGACCGTCACGCTCGAGCTGGCGTTCGCGACCGTAAGGCCCAGGCTGTCCTGCACCGCGACCTGCACGGCGGGCGCGATGGGCGCGCCCGCGGTCACGGCGCTCGGCTCGACGATGAAGGCCAGCCGCGCCGGCGGCCCGGACACGTTGAACGCGGTGCTCGTGTCGGGGACGAGCGTGCCCGAGCTCACCACCAGCCGATAGCCCAGCCCGGAAAGGTCCACGATGAGGTTGCCGAAGCTCGCGACCCCGTTGGACGCGTTGACCGTCACGTTGCCGCTCAGCAGGGCGCCCGCCGTCCCGGTTCCGCTCGCGATGGCGGCGGCGACGCCGGCGGCGGCACCGGTCACGGTGCTGCCCAGACTGTCCGCGATGGCCACCTGGATCGCCGGGCTGATGGGGCTGCCCCCAACGCCACCGGTGGGCTCGGCCACGATCACGAGCCGCCGGGCGAGCTGGGCCACGATCGCCCGCGTCGTGTCCGCCGCGCCGCCCGCGCGGGCTTCGATCCGCGCCACACCGTTGGCCAGGGCGGTCACGGTGCCCCCCGCGGTGACGGAGGCGATGCCCGGATCCAGCGACGTCCACGCGACGGTGGTGTCGATGATGAGCACGCCGCGCGCGTCCCGGATGGTCGCGCCGAGGCTCGCCGTCTGTCCCAGCGAGCGCAGGATGACGGTGTCCGTCGAGACGACCGCCCTCGGAGCCTGCCGCACCCGTACCCGGACCAGCACGGTCGCGGTGTCCGTCACGGCGCGGAACTCCGCGAGCCCGTTCGCGTCGGCCCGCACCCGCCCGCCCACGCTGTCGAGCAGGGTGGCGATGCCCGCGCCCGACACCCGGCGCCACACGATCGGCACGCCGGGAATCGTGTCTCCGCGCCGCGTCAACGCAGCGACGCGCAGCTGCAGCGTGTCGCCGATGCTGCGCAGCGTGTCTTCGGCGGGCCCCGGCGGCAGCCCCAGCCGTGGCACCACGCCTCGTACCGCCACCCGTACCGCCAGCGTATCCACGACCAGCGCCGTGCTGAGCGGGCGAGCCTCGATGCGGGCGACGCCGCGTCCGAGCACGGCAACCCGGCCCTGCGAGTCGACCGTCACGACCTGCGGACCCTCGACCACGGCGAGCGCGAGCTGGAATGTGACGGGTGTCCCGTCGGCAGTGAGCGTGGCGGTGAAGGCCCCGAGGGTATCGCCGATGTTGAGGTCGGTCGAGTCCGGTAGGACCGAGAAGACGTAGTCGGGCGTGTCGGGCGTGACGACCAGGTCCTGCACGCACTGCCAGCCGGCGAGCGACACTCCGACGCACACGGCGACCGCCGCCGCCCGTCGAGCAACGCCGCTCCGGGTGCGCCTGAAAAGCTCCCAGACAGACTGCGTGCGAACCAAGAGCAGACCTCGCCGGTCGGCCGCACGGGTCCAGCCCCCGCGTCAGATCTTGAGACGTGCGGGCGCCGGTCGGGCCGACCTCACAGGTCGAGCGGAACCGCTGAGTATGCGGGCGGGCGAGAAGCGCCGTCAATCAACACCGGCGGGCGCGAGCCGCCGGCCCGCTCGATCAACCGCCGCAGAACCCGTGCCGGGCTGTGTACCAGCGCGAGTTCGTCGGGTCGGCGCCGAGCGTCAACGGCTTTCCCCGCAAGAGGTTAGACGACATTGGTTGACAGGGTCCGGCGGCAGGGAATCTTCTAGCGCCTGTGCCCGAGCATCCCGTCCTCAAGATCGGTCCGCCAGTCTATTACGTCGAGATCGACGGCGACGCCCTCTACCTGGGCCGCGACTGTCATCTCGCGGCGTTCATCCCCGCCCTGCTCAACAAGACCGTGAGCAACCGCCACTGCGCGATCCATCGCGACGGGGCCGACCGGTGGATGCTCGAAGACCTCGGCAGCACCAACGGCACCTGGATCCGCGGCACCCGCTTGTTCGGCAGGGTGCTGGTGCACACCGGCGACGTATTCACGCTGGGCAAGCAGGGTCCCGTCTGCGAGTGCTGGACGGGGTTCGGCGGGACGGGCCCCAACGCGACGCTCCCTGAGGACGAACGGGCCCGCGCAGCCGAAAAGCCGACCATGCGTGGCTCGGGGCCGACGATCGTGGCCGGGCGCGACGGCAGCGCGGAGAAGCCCTATCGCGTCGGCAAGACGCCGGAGATCGTGCTGCGGCATCAGCACACCGGCCAGGAGTACCGCGCCTCGGGCTATACGATCGTGCTGGGACGCGACCCCGGGGCCGCGCAGGTGCTCATCCGCACCGAAGAAGAGAAGCACGTGTCGGGGCGGCACTTCGAGATCCAGTTCCGGTCGGACGTGTCGGTGGTGGGGCGGGACCTGGGCAGCCGCAACGGCTCCTGGGTGAACGACCGGCCGGTGAAGGGCGATGTCGCGATCAAGAGCGGGGACCGCATCGTCCTCGGCGCGGAGGGCACCACGTTGCGCGTTATGCACCTGGGGACGGCCTAACGCCCGAACCACCCGACGACGCCCAGACGGGCCCGGCCGACGCGTATCGCTGCTGCCGCGCCTAACAACATGCCGCTCTCCCTCGAGGTAGTGCGGCTGGTCTGCTGAGGAGGGAGCCGGCAGCGGCCGCCTCGCCCGGTCACCGCCCCGCACCGGGAACCGTGGTGCGAAGAGGTGACGCGCGGCCGAAGTAGCAGCTGGTTCCCAGCGAGGTCGGATTCAGCAGCGTGACCGCGGTGTCCTGCCCAACAACCGACCACGTCACCCGGACCGCCACGGCGCCAACGCCTCGATGATGTAGCTCGCCCGCGACGGCGGGCTGAACAGGTCCGGCAAGCACTGGATGCCAGACAACGCAAGACCGGCGGTCAGCGCTACCGCGACGCCTCGCCGGGCCGCAAGTGGGCTCGGGAGGCGGACATCGAAGCGCCCATGCGGGGCTCGCCCAGCTACCCCAAGTTGACGACTCCCGTGCCGAAAGGGCGGGAACCCGCCAAGAAACAAGGCCCCGGCGCGCGCCGGGGCGAGAGAGTATGGCGCAAGTTAGGAGCCCGCGCAAGAAAGTGTGACGGGCGTCACACCTCAGCGTCCAAGTCGCACTCCGGCACCGATTTGCACGCCTTCAACGTGCTCGCGCCGCGGCGCGGACGCCGCCGGGTCGCCCACGTTGAAGCGCTCGAAGCGATAGGCCAGCCGCAGCATGAACGGGGACGTCGCGGGCACGAACAGGAGGCCGACAACGCCCCGCGCGCCCGACGTCGGCGCCACGGCGCTGGAACCCCACGCGAGCGGCAGCAGCGTCAGCTCCGCGAAGCCGTGCAGGACCGGCAGGCCAAGGTCACCCTCGGCGCGCGCGACCGGCCCGAACAGCCGCCACGTGGTTTCGCTGACGGCCGACGCGAAGTGCCACGCCTCGGCGGCGAGGCCGACATCGATCCACGGTCGGACGGCCACCCGTGCCGCCGCGACGGTGGTCCGCGCGTCGCGGTCGGGGTTGGACGAATCCCCCGACCCGCCGAGCGACCCGGCCAGCGTGTACAGCTCGAAGCGGAACTGGCGGGTGGCGAGCTCGCCGCGCAGACCCAGCCACGTGCCCGTCTGCTGGTAGACAATCCCCTGGTACAGCACCCGGTGCTCGGCCGACAAGGCGAGCACCTCGCCGCGCATCTCCTGCGCGCGCACCGGGCGCCCCAAGGCCGCCAACAGCAGCAGCGCGGCCTGGCCGGCCGCGAAGGTCCTCATCGCGTCGGGCTCTCGACCCGGACGCGAATGGACGCCGAGGCCACGAGGCGGGCGTTCGCCGCGGCGACCACGCCGCGCTGGTTGGCGTCGCGGTCGAGCAGCTGCCGGTTCTGCTCCACGTTCTCCGGCAGCGGTCGGTCGCGATGACCGGCCAGGAACCCGACGATCCCCGCTACAGTGACCACGCCGCCGATCGCCACGGAGCGCCCACGCCCGCCGCCCACGTCCCCGCTGCCGAGCAGGCTCGGCGTCAGCAGCGCTCCCACGCCCAACGCCGCACCTAACAACAACCGGCTCGGCGCGGCTCGTGCAATACGCAGGGTCTCGGGCATCAGCGTCGTCGAATCGAACGGCGCCGGGTGGGCCGCTGTGTCCACCGGCAGCCGCGCGACGTACAGGATGCGCTCGACCGGCGGCGCGACGTCGCCCGAGGCGTCGGTTGCAGTGATCTGCAGGACGTACCGGCCGTCGGCCACGTACGCGCTGTCGGGCACCGCGAGATCCCACAGCACCCGCCCGACGAGGTCCACCGTCTGCGTGTCGGTCCACACCAGCACCTGCGGCGTCTCGATCGGCGCGACCGCGAACGCCACCCGCGCGCGCGCGGTCGGCCGGACCTCGAGGCGGAGCCGGTCCTGGCCGGGCCGGATGGTCGTGTCGGCCGGCAGGTCCACGACGAGCGCGACCCCGCGCGTGAGCGGGCCCACGGCGGTGCGGGCCTCGCCGAAGACCACCCGCGCGTCGGAATGCAGATCCGCGAGCGAGTCGATGGCCAGCCCGGGGTCGAGGCGGATGGCGCGCTCGAACGCCTGGCGCGCCGCGAGGCGGTTGCTCCGGAGCAGCTCGGTAATGCCGATGAGCGTGAATGCCCGCACCCGCACCGCCGGGGCGACAGCGCCCGACCCGAGCGCGCGTTGCAGCAGCTGGAACGCCGATTCGGGATCGAGCTGATCGAGCCGCCCGCGGCCCTGCTCCACCAGCGCGCCCGCCGTCTGCGCCGTCGCGCGGCGCGGAAGCGAGGCCAGCGCTGCGAACGTCACCAACGCCGCCACCGCGGCCCTGCCACCGGACCTCACGGTCGTCTCGGCTGGAGGTACCCCAGACTGAGCCGTTGCCCGGCCGTGACGGTGACCACCGTGTCCCACGGCGTCGAAACGCCGGCGCTATCGGTCAGCATGAAGCGCAGCCGCACGCGTCCAGACGTGACTTCGTAGTTGATCACCGGGTTTCCCGGTACCGATTGCCCGTTGATCTGGATGGGCACATTCGGCCGGCTCCCGACCGTGATCCAGGCCGGCCCGGACGCCGGCGCGGGCGGCCGCGACGTCGTGCTCGACGGCATCACCCTGGGGTCGCGGCGGGGACGCGGCGCCGGGGCGCGCGGCGTCGTGTCGCTGGAGGCCGGCGTCCGCACCGCGTCCGCAGCCGCCGTATCCACCGGTACGGCCGCCACCTGCCGCGGTGGGTTCGCCGCCGAGTCGAGCGGAGGCGGCGCCGCGCCGCTCTGCCAGGGCTGCAGGACCGCGAGCGCCGCGAGCCCGGCCACGGCAACTCCGCCGCCCGCCCAGGCCCGGAGCCGGCGCGGCCCGCGCTCGGCCGGAGCCGGAGCTCCCGGCGTGCGCGGATGCTTGCGGCGGTCCTTCACGGGCTGATTCACGATCACCGTGTCCGCCGCGTGCATCGCCGCGCCGCGCACCGGATACGACGCGCCCACGTCCACGCCCTTCGCCGCGAGGTCCAGCGCCATCGCGAACGACGTGACCGACGGGAACCGGTCCTCGGGCTTCTTCGCGAGTGCGCGCTCGACCACCTGGATCACCGGCGTCGTCAGCTCGGGCCTCAGCTCGGCGAGCGACGGGACCACATCGAAGCAGTGGCGGCGGATGATGTCCACCACGTTGGCGCCGGTGAACGGCACCCGGCCCCCCAGCATCTGGTAGGTCATGACGCCGAGGGCGTACTGGTCGGCTGCGCCGCTGATCGGATTGCCCGCGCACTGCTCGGGTGACATGTAGAACGGCGTGCCGATGGTGGAGCCGGTGGCCGTGATGTCACCGCCTTCGATGGCCTTCGCGATCCCGAAGTCCGTCACCGTGACCCAGCCTTTGGGGTCGATGACGGCGTTGGCCGGCTTCACATCGCGGTGCACCACGCCCGCGTCGTGTGCGTGCTGGAGCGCCGCCGCCACCTGCTCGACGACCCGCACCGTGGCGTCCACCGAGAGCCGCCACACGCGCTGCAGCAGCCGGTCCACCGACTCGCCCTGGAGGTACTTCATCACGTACCACACCAGGCGGCCCTCGCCGGACACGCGGTAGATCGGGATGATGTGCGGATGGTCGAGCGTGGCCGCGGTGCGCGCCTCGCGGCGGAACCGCTCGACCACGCCGGGCTGGCCGAACGACAGCTCGGGCGGCAGCACCTTGACGGCGACCTTGCGGCCCAGCCGCTGGTCGTGCGCGAGGAACACGGCCGCCATGCCGCCGCGGCCCAGCTCCTTCTCGATGGTGTACTCGGAGCCCAACTCCTCCTGGAGCCGCGCCTGGAGGCCCACGTCGAAGTCCGCCGTGCGCTCGCCGGCGTCCGAGATGCTGGCGCCACACGACAGGCAGTAGCGGCTGCTGTCCGGCAGCAGCGTGGCGCAGCGGGGGCAGGTCATGCCGACCGCCCGGTCAGTTGGCTGTAGCAGTGCCGGACACATTGGTGCCGCCCGGACCTGGGTTGCCCGTGGTCGTCGCGGTAATCGTGGACGAGCCCACCACCAGCCCGCGAGACGCCGTTGCAGTGTTCGACGGGTTGTTGGCGGATACGGACACCGCCAGCGAGTTGCTGGAGGACCACGTGAACCCGATGCCGGCCACCGCGAAGCCGTTCACATCGCGCGCCTCGGCGGTGAACGTGCGGCTGGACAGTACCGGAATCGTCTGCGGATTCGGCGTGACGACCACGGTCGTCACGATCTGCTGCACCGTCAGCGCCGACGTGTCGGCCCTGCCGTCCACGGTAGCGATGATGGACGTGGTGCCGTTGCCCACTGCCGTGGCCGTGGTGGTCGACGTGCTCGTGAGCGGACTGACCGTCGCGACGCCCGTGCTCGTGCTGGTCCACGTGAACGTCTTGCCCGCGATGAAGTTGGCGTTCGAATCGCGCGCTACGGCCGTAAACTGCTGAGTCGCGTTGAACGCCGCCAGACTCGGCGGGCTCGCGGGCGTCAACACGACCGACGCGGTCACCTGCAGCACTGTCAGGGTAGCCGAGCCGGTGACGCCGTCCACGGCGGCCTCGATGCTCGTGGAGCCGTTCGCCACGGCCGTAGCGGCCTTCGACGTGGCGCTGCCCGGGGGCACCGTGGCAACGCCCGTGGCCGTGCTCACCCAGGTGAACGTCTTGCCCGCGATCGGGTTGTTGTTCGCGTCTCGCGCCTCGGCGGTGAAGGTCCGCTGCGAGCCGATGGCGCCGATCTGGGCCGTGCCCGGAGTCACGACGACGCTGGCCGTCACCTGCCCCACGGTTACGGCCACCGCGGTGGACGTGACGTTGGCGCCGCCTGGGCCACCCGTCGTGGTCGCCGTGACGCTCGCGGTGCCGTTGGCCGCGGCGGTGGCGACGCCGGCCGCGTCGACCGACACCGCCGGATCGCTGCTATTCCAGGTGAACGTCTTCCCGGCGATGACGTTGTTGTTGGCGTCGCGGGCCACCGCGGTGAACGCCTGCGTCTGGCCGAACGCGGTGAAGGTGAGAGGACCCGCCGGCGTCACGGTCACCGTCTGCACCACCTGCGCCACGGTCAGCTGCACCGAGCCGGACACGCCGTCCACCGTCGCGATGATGTTGGCGGTGCCGTTGCTCACGGCGGTCGCCGTGGTGGACGTGCCGTTCGCCGGGCTCACCGAGACGACGCCGGTCGCGTCGCTCTGCCAGCTGAACGTCTTCCCGGCAATCGGGTTGTTGTTCGAGTCCCGCGCCTGCGCGCTGTACAGCTGCGTGTCGCCGAGCGCGCCGAGGCTCGCGCCGGCCGGTGTGACCACCACGCTCGCCGTCACCTGCTGCACCGTCACCAGGATGGACGTCTGGAACCCGTTGGCTGTGGCCGTAATCGTCGTCGGACCGTTGGTCACGGCGGTCACGAGGCCCGTCCCCGATACCGTGGCGACCGCCGGGTCGGTCGACGTCCACGAGATCGGCTGGCCCACGACCGGGTTGCCGCTCGCGTCCCTCCCCTCGGCCACGAACTGGAACTGCGCGCCCAGCGACGCCAGGTTCGAGGTGGTCGCGGTGAACACTACCGAGGCCAGCGGGCCGGTGACGATGCTGAAGCTCGCGCTGGTATCCGGCGTGAGGCTGCCGCTGGACGCCTGCAGCCGGTAGCCGGTCGTGTCCTTGTCGATGCTGAGGTCGGGGAACGTCGCGACCCCGCCCACCGCGGTGATCGTCGTGGTGCCGGACAGCGTCGCGCCGGGCTCGCCCGAGCCGGGCAGGATGGCCATCGCGACGTCGACCGGCGAGCTGGCGGCGAGGTTTCCCAGGGCATCGCGCACCGCCACCTGCACCGCCGGCGTGATCGGGCTGCCCGCGGTGCGGCTGGTGGGTTCGACGCTGAACTCGAGCCGCGCCGGAGCCGCGTGCACGACGGTGAAGTCGCCGGTGGTGTCGGCGACGAGCGTGCCGGCCGTGGCGATCAGCGCGTAGCCGGCGCCGGCGGCATTGATGGACAGGTCCGAGAACGTCGCGACGCCGTTGACCGGCGCGGCCGAGAGCGCGCCGCCGAGCGACCCGCTCCGCAGGGCGACCGTCACCTGGTTGGCGGTGCCGGTCACGGTGATGCCCTGCGCGTCCACGATGGTCACCTGGACCGGCGCGATCGTCGCGCCCGCCGTGACGTTGGCCGGATCCGCCCCGAACACGAGGCGCGCGGGACCGCCGGACCGGTTGAACGGTGCGCTGACCGTGCCGGTGAGACCCGCCGACGTCGCCGTCAGGGAGTAGCCCGACCCGTCGAGGTCGATCCCGAGCCCCGGGAACGTCGCCACGCCGCTCGAGGCGCCCTGCGTCGTCGTACCCGACAGGGTAGCGCCGGCCGTGCCGGAGCCGCTCGTGATCTCGAGCAGAATCGACGCCGACGAGGACGGCACCGTGTTGCCTTGCGCGTCCTGCACCGCCACCGCCGGTGCCGGCGTGATGGTCGAGCCGAACGAGGTGTTGCTGGGCTGGATGACGAAGCCCAGCTTCGTCGCCGGGCCGGGCGTGATGTTGAAGGTCGTGCTCGTCCCGCCGGTGAGGCCGCTGGCGGTCGCGGAGAGCGCGTAGCCGGCCCCGACGCTGTCAACGCCGATGTTGAACGTGGCCACGCCGCCCGACGCGCTCACGGTCTGCGTGCCGATGAGGTGCGCGTTCGCCGTACCGCCCGTGATGAACAGCGTGATCGCCGATGTGGCGCTCGTGATCGTCGTGCCGCTGGACGACTGCACGGCGACCTGGATCGCCATCAACGCGCCGGCGGTCGAGCTGCCCGGCGGCTGCAGGACGAACCCGAGCTGCGCGCCGACCGGCACCGGCGTGGCTGTGAACACCCGCGGCGTGCCCACGAGGCCGGGCGCCCGGGCTTCGGCCGTGTTCACCACGTTGTCCATCGGCCCGAGAGTCAGGGTCGCGCTCGCGAGGCCCGAGGCGTTGGTGCCGACGCTGATCGAGGCGCTGCCGCCGAACGAGCCGCCGCCGGCCGTGACCTCGAAGGTCACCGCGTGACCCGCCACGGGGTTGCCGAACGCGTCGCGCACCGCGACCACGAACGGCTGCGCCAGCGGCTGGCTGGTTTGGCCGTTCTGCTGGTCACCCGACACCACGACCAGCGACTCTGCGGCGGCCGCCGCGATGGCGAACGCGGCGCTGGTGTCGGGGTTGAGGCCCGACGCCGTGGCGCGGAGCTGATAGCCCGCGCCCGCCTTGTCGATGTTGAGGGCGCCGAACGACGCCACGCCGCCCGACGTGGATGCGCTGCCGCCCAAGAGGTTCGCCCCCGTGGTACCGCTGCCCGGCAGGATCTGCAGGGTCACGGACGCGCTGGTTGTCGTAGGGTTCCCGAACTGGTCCTGCACACCCACCTGCACCGTGGGCGAGATGGCCTGGCCGGCCTGCGCGGACGTCGGCTCGACCACGAAGCCCAGGCGCGCCGCGGTGCCGGCGGTGATGTTGAAGCCGGTGCTGACCGCGGAGCTAAGCCCCGCGGCAGTCGCGGTGAGCGTGTACCCGGTGCCGGCGCGCTGGATGGACGCGGCGGCGAATGACGCGACGCCGCCCGAGACGGCCGGGTTGGTACCGCCGGCGAGCGACGCGCCCGGCGTGCCCGTGCCCGGCGTGATCGCGAGCGTGACCGCGGGCGGCGTGGTCGTGACCGGGTTCCCGAACCCATCGCGCATGCCCACGCGAATGGTCGGCGAAATGAACGCGCCGGCCGCCTCATCGCCGGGTTGATCCAGGAAGACCAGCTGGCTCGCCGGCCCCGCCGTGATCGTGAACGTCGCGCTCGCGGCCCCCGTGAGGCCGGTGGCGGTCGCGTTCAGCTGGTAGCCGGTGCCCACCAGGTTCACGCCAAGCGTCGAGAACGTTGCCACCCCGCCCGACGCGCTCTGCATGGTGGTCCCGCCCAGGGTGGCGCCCGGGTTGCCGCCGCTCAGCGTGAGCGTGATGGCGTCGGAGGCGCTCACCGTGTTGCCGCCCGCGTCCTGGACCCGCACCTCGACGCTGCCGAGCGAGGCGCCGGCCGCGGCGCTGGCAGGCTGGACGGCGAAGCCGAGCTTCGACGCTGCGCCGGTCGTGACGTTGAACGCCGTGCTGGTGGCCGAGGTCACTCCCGAGGCCGTCGCGGTGAGGGTGTAGCCGGAGCCGATCCGGTCCACCGCGATGCCGTTGAACGTCGCCACGCCGTTCTGGGCCGCCACCTGCACCGTGCCGCCGAGCGTCGCGCCGGGCGTGCCCGTGCCGCCCGTGATGGCGAGCGTGATGTTGGTGGAGAGGCCGGTCTGAGTGACCCCGCCGCCGTCCTGGATCGCGACCTGCACGGCCGGCGCGAATGGCGAGCCGCCGGTCGTATTGCTCGGAGGCGTCACGAATGCCAGCTGCAGCCCCGGAGGCGTCGCGCTGGCGGTGAATATGACAACGGCGCTGGCCCTGAGGCTCTTCGCCTCGATCGTGCTCGTGCCGCTGGTGGCGCCCAGCGTCAGGAGCGCCGAGGCTCGGCCCTGCGGGTCGGTGATCGCGCGTACCGTGTCGGCGCCCGCGAACCTGCCGTCGCCGCTCACGACCCGGAAGCGCACCGTGTCGCCGGGCACGAGGTTGTCGAACGTGTCGCGGACCGCGACCACAAACGGTTGCGCGAGCTGCGAGCCGGTGAGCCCGTTTTGCCCGTTGCCCGAGATCTCGATGACGCTGGCCGGCCCGTCGGCGGCGACGTCGAACAGGGCGCTCGTCGCGGCGCCGCCGTTGGGCAGCGAGATCGAGCTCGCGATGATCCGGTACCCGATGCCGGCCTTGGCGATCCGCGTACTGGTGAACGTCGCGACGCCATTGGTGGCCTGCATGGCGACCGTGCCGAACAGCGACGCGCCGTTTGGATGGGTCGCAAGCGTCAGGGTAACCGGGTCGGTCGCGCCCATCACGCGGTTGCCGAACGCGTCCACGATCGTCAGCTCGATCGGCCCGCCCAGCCCGATGGGCCTTCCCGCCTCGGCGAGCGAGGGCTGCGTGGTGAAAACGAGGTGGTCGGGCGTGCCCGCGGCCACCGGGAACGCGGCGCTCGTGGCGGCGACGAGGCCCGTGGCGGTCGCGACCAGCCGGTAGCTCCCGGCCTTGTCCAGGGTCACGTTGCCGAACGTGGCGAGGCCGGCGGTCGCCGCCACGTTCGGTGTGCCGCGCAGCGTGGCGCCCGCGGGGCCGCCCGGCGCAATCATGAGTACGACGTTCGCCGCGGAGGCGGTGACCCGGTTGCCGTACTGGTCGAGCACGGCCACCTGGATCGCCGGCGTCACGAGGCTGCCGGACGTGGTCCCCGCAGGCTCCACGACGTATTGCAGCGCCACCGGCGCGCCCGGCGCCCCCGTGGCGTTGAAGCTCAGCGGCCCGCCGACCGGCCCGCTCACCTGTACGGTGTTCACGCCGGCCACCGTGTCGAGCGTGAGCACGGCACGCGCCCTGCCCTGGGCGTCGGTCTGCACGATCACCACCGAGTCGGGGCTGCCGCCCGCCGCGAGCCGGCCATTCCCCGCCGTCACGCGGAAGGTGATCGCCTGTCCGGGCACGCCGTTGTTGAACTGGTCGCGCAGCCGCACCACGAACGGCGCGATCACCGCAGCCACCGCGGCGACCTGCCCCGCGCCCGAATCGGCCACGAGCGCCTGCGGCGCGGCCGGCGAGCCGGACGCGTTGAACGTCACCGCCGCACCGGCCAGGCCCACGCCCGTCGCGGTCACGGTCACCGGACCGGCCATCTGGCTCAGCGTGAGCGTCGGCGCGGTGCCGCGACCCGGCCCGTTGGTGAGCACCCGGGCCGTGTCGGCGGTGCCGAACCGCGCGCCGCCGCCCGTGACCCGGAACGTGACGGCGATCAGCGAGTCGCGGACGTCCGCCCCCGCCGAGTCCACCAGCTGCACCGCGAGGGCGCCCGCGAGATCGGTCCCCACCGTGCCGACCTGGGAATCGCCCGCCGCCGCGGCGAGCCGGGCCGGCGCGACCCGCGCGAGCAGGGTGTCGCGCAGCGTGTCGCCGGGGGCGCGCGGGGTGAGCGCCACGACGCCCGCCACCCCGGGGGCGACCGCCATGACGATTCCGATGGCGCCGACGTCGACGACCGCCGGGTCAAGCGAGCGCCACAGCACCGGCGCACCCACCACGACGTTGTCGTTCGCGTCGTACGGCGTGCCGACCGCCGACCGGGTCTGGCCCAGCGCGATCATCGTGACCGTGTCGGGCGCCGCGCGCACCCGCACCGGGCGCTGCCGCACCACCACCGAACGCGAGGCCGTGGCGGCATCCACGTGGGCCTCGAGCAGCGCCACGCCGTTGCCGAGCGCCGTCACGCGGCCGGTCGTGGTGTCCAGGGCCAGCGCGCCGCCCGGCGCCGTGAGCCGCCACCGGATCGGCGCGCCGGGAATCGTGTCGCCCGCGTTGGTGAGCCCCACCGCGAACAGCATGAACTGCTCGCCGATGCTCGACAGCGTGTCCACCGTGCGCTGGGTCACGAGGCCGATCCGCGGCACCACGCCGCGCACGACGACCGTCGTCTCGGGCGGGGCCTCGACCAGCTGGGGACCGAAGGCGCGGACCCGCAGCGTGTCCACGCCGCGAGCCAGCACCCGCAGCCGGCCCAGCGAATCCACCGTCACCACGCCGTTGGCGGATACCACGCTGATGCCGAGGCGGAAGCCGATGGGCCGGCCCTCCATGGTCAGCGAGGCCGTGAACGGCGCGTGCAGCTCTCCGATGTCGAGATGGACCGATTCGGGATTGACCGTGAACTGGGTGTTGCCCGGGTTGGGCGAGGAAACGAAGTCCTGAACGCAGGTGGTGCCGGCCAGGGCGAGAAGAGCGCACGCGCCGAGCCGCGCCCACCGGAACAGGCCGGTGGCCGCCGTTGACCCCGTGTTGGAGATCGCGGCTCGCTCCCTCTTCGCTCTCACGCCCTCATCGCTTCGCTCGGAACGCGCGGCCCGACAATGACTTGTGTCACACCGCCAGACCCGGTTCGGACTCGAGTCCCTGACAAGGCAACCCGCATGCCAGCTGCCCGGCCCGATCTGCGGTATTTCGCATCGGTCCTGCAAGTGATTGTATTGGGAATGCTTAACTTACGATATGTGTCAAAGAATATGACATGTGACAAACGGACGGCCCAGAAGCTGTAGCCTACGCTCCGCAATACGCGGGCCTTGTTGCGGCGCCCGCCCGCCTCACCCGCCCCACCCGCCCCACCCGCTCCTAATACGTCCCCAGGTACCTCCGGACTTCCCACTCGCTGACCTGGGTGATGTACTCCCGCCATTCCTCCCGCTTGGCCTCACTGTAGCGCGCCGCGATGTGCTCGCCCAGCGCGCCCAGCACGACCTCGTCCTTCGCCAGCTCGTCCAGCGCCTCGTGCAGGTCACGCGGCAGGTCGTCGATGCGGTGGTGGCGCTTCTCCCGGTAGGTCAGCTCGAAGATGTTCTTGTTCACCGGCTCGGGCGGCGTCAGCCCCTTCTCGATGCCGTCGAGGCCGGCGGCGAGCTGCACGGCCAGCGCCAGGTACGGGTTCGCAGCGGGATCGGGCATCCGCAGCTCGCAGCGGGTGCCCTCGCCGCGCCGGTCCGGAATGCGGATCATCGGGGAGCGGTTCTTCATGGACCAGGCGACGTTGACCGGCGCCTCGTAGCCCGGCACCAGCCGCTTGTAGCTGTTGACCAGCGGGTTGGTCACGGCGCAGAAGCCGCGCGCGTGCGCGATCAGGCCCGCGATGTATTGCAGCGCCACGCTCGACAGCTCCCACTGGCCCTTCGCGTCCCAGAACGCGTTGTGCCCGCGGCGGAACAGCGATTGGTGCGTGTGCATGCCGGACCCGTTCTGGCCGTAGATCGGTTTCGGCATGAACGTGGCGACCAGCCCGTACCGCTCGGCCGCGCCGCGCACCACCAGCCGGAACGTGGTCAGGTCGTCGGCGGTCTTGAGGGCGTCGGCGTAGCGGAAGTCCACCTCGTGCTGCCCCGGCGCCACCTCGTGATGCGCGGCCTCGACCTCGAACCCCATCTCCTCGAGGTCGGCCACGATGGCGCGCCGCGCGTCTTCGCCGCGGTCCACCGGGCCCACGTCGAAGTACCCGCCGACGTCGTGGGTCGTGGTGGACGGCGCCCCGCCGTTCTTCTGGAACAGAAAGAACTCGGCCTCGCACCCGGCCATCATCTCGAACTCGAGGGCGCGGGCACGGGCGATCTGCCGTTTCAGGGCGGTGCGCGGACAGCCTTCGAACGGCGTGCCGTCGGTGTTGGCGATGTCGCAGATGAGCCGCGCCACCCGGGCGTCGCCGTCGCCCCAGGGGAGAATGCGGAACGTCGCGAGGTCGGGCACCAGCAGCATGTCCGATTCCTCGATGCGCACGAAGCCCTCGATCGAGGAGCCGTCGAACATCATCTGGCCCTCGAGCGCCTTCCGGAACTGGGTGCGCGGGACCTCGACGTTCTTATTGATACCGAGGATGTCGGTGAAGTGGAGCTGCAGGTATCGCACGCGCTCGCGCTCGCAGGCCTCGAGAATGGGGCCGGGAGACGCGGTGGGGGGGGGCGCGGCCGTGGCCGCGCCCCCCCCAACCGCTGCAGCAACCGCCCGCTTCGCCTCAGGCGTCATAGTACAGGAAGAACTCGTACGGATGCGGCCGCAGCGCCATCGGCTTCACTTCCTTCTCCCGCTTGTACGCGATCCACGTCTCGATCAGGTCGCCGGTGAACACGTCGCCCTTGAGCAGGAAGTCGTGGTCCTTCTCGAGCGCGTCCAGCACCTCCCCGAGCGAGCCGGGCGTGTTCTTGATCCGCTTCTTTTCGGCGCCCTCGAGCTCGTAGAGGTCCTTGTCCAGCGGCGCCGGCGGCTCGATCCGGTTCTTGATGCCGTCGAGGCCCGCCATCAGCATCGCGGCGAACGCGAGGTACGGGTTGGCCGTCGGGTCCGGCGCGCGGAACTCGAGCCGCTTGGCCTTCGCCGACTTGCTGTACATCGGGATCCGCACGATGGCCGAGCGGTTGCGCGCCGAGTACATGAGGTTGATCGGCGCCTCGAAGCCCGGCACCAGCCGGCGGTAGCTGTTGGTGGTCGGGGCGCAGAAGGCGAGCAGCGCCGCCGCGTGCTTGATCAGCCCGCCGATGTAGAAGCGCGCCGTCTCCGAGATGCCCGCGTAGCCCTTGGGGTTGAAGAACAGGTTCGTGTCGCCCTTCCACAGCGACTGGTGCACGTGCATCCCCGAGCCGTTGTCCCCGAACAGGGGCTTGGGCATGAACGTGGCCGTGAGGCCGTGCTCGTGGCACACGTTCTTCACGATGTACTTGTACACGAGCACCTTGTCGGCCATGCGCACCAGCGAGTCGAAGCGCATGTCGATCTCGGCCTGGCCCGCCGTGGCCACTTCGTGGTGATGCACCTCGACGTCCACCCCCGAGGCCTCGAGCGCGAGCACGATCCGCGACCGCACGTCCTGCAGCTTGTCCAGCGGCGGCACCGGGAAGTAGCCCTCCTTGTGCCGAGGCCGGTGCGCGAGGTTGGGCTCTCCGCCGTTCTTCCCCGAGTTCCAGATGCCGGCGTCGGAGTCGATGTGGTAGTAGCCCTCGTGCGCGTTCTGGTCGAACCGCACCGAGTTGAACATGAAGAACTCCAGCTCGGGCCCCCAGTACGACGTGGTCGCCACGCCGCTCTTGCCGAGGTACTGCTCCGCCTTCTGCGCCACGTAGCGCGGGTCGCGCGAGTAGCGCTCGCCCGTGATCGGATCGCCGATGTCACAGGTCAGCGAAAGCGTCGGCACCTTGAGGCACGGGTCCACGAACGCCGAGGCCGGGTCCGGGAACAGCAGCATGTCGGACTCGTTGATCGCCTGGAACCCGCGGATCGAGCTGCCGTCGAATCCGAGGCCCTCCTCGAAGGTGCCCTCCTTCAGCTCCTTCACCGGGATGGTGAAGTGCTGCCATTGGCCGGGCAGGTCGGTGAACCGGACGTCCACCATCTGGGTGCCGGCATCCTTGGCCAGGCGGATGACGTCGGCGGGGCTGGTGGCTTGCTTGGGCGTCTTGGTGCGGGTCGGCATCGTGGCAGTCATGGGCTGGGGTTCCTGGGTCGGAGGCGCGGGTTTGTGGACGCGCGAAGCTAGGCGCATCCGTGCAATATGTCAAGGAAAACGTGTGCAGATTGCAGGCCAACAAGGTCTGAGCACGTAATTACGTCTTGGATGTGCACAATGCACAGAAAAAGGTGGACGAAATGTTGAAAAGTGGGATGGAGGTGTGGCGGGGGGGCAACAGGGGCGAGGGACGAGGGGCGAAGGGCGAGGGACGAGGGGCGAGGGACGAGGGGCGAGGGGCGAGGGTCCCACCTGAATCCTCCTCACCCCTCGCTCCTCACCCCTCGCTCCTCCCCTCTCAGGGTCCGAGACTCTCCAGCAGGCTCCACAGCTCCGTCGCCGAGAACTCATTGAACCGATCCCGCAGCTCCCGCTCGCTCCACTCGAGGAAAATCCAGGCGCTCTCGCGGTGGCGGTCGCCGGACACGAAGTGGACCCGGCCGCGGACCGACCGCCTTTCGGACCGGGGCTGGACCTCGAGATAGACGTCCCACTGCGCGTCGCCGCGCGCGAGCTGGCCCATCTGCTGAGCGTGCTTCGTCCAGCCGAACAGCGGGGACTCCACTAGGGCTCGGTGCCGGTCGGAGCTTTCGGTATCTCGCCGGAGGGGCGGACCGAGCCGCCGCTGATGCGCTCGGCCGCTTCGAAGAAGCCGCGCAGGCTCGCGCCGATCACCTCGTCCAGGTACTGGTCGATCACCAGCATGACCTCGAACGCGTCGCCGCGGTGCCAGTCGAGCTCCCGCCGCAGCGTGTGCCAGATGGCGGCGCGCAGGTGCTTGAACTCGAGGTAGAGGTCCGCCGCGTCGTAGCGCGCCAGGCCGCGCAGCTTGCCGAACCGCAGGCCCCGCCGGCGGCGCTGGATCGAGGCCTCGGACGCCCCCTCGTCTCCCGCCGAGAGCGCCTGCGCGATGTCGGACAGCAGGGCCGGCACCTGGTTCAGCAGCAGCAGGTCGGGCAGGTGCTGATCACCGGAGATCTGCTGGTCGCCGCGCACCGCCTCGCGCCACTGCTCCGCGATGGCGTTGGCGTGCTGGGCGACCACTTCCGCGGCTTCCCGGCGGGCCAGGGAGACGAGCGACATACCGCCAAGCTAAGGTGAACCGGGCAGCCTTTCCAGACGAAACGCGCCGACTACCGAGTCGCCCGGGGTGACGACCAGGCCGGTCGTGACCCCGTTCGGGACGAACGTCCCGAGCAGCTTGACCCGTCGCTGGTCGAGGGCCGGGCCGGGGGGGTCGCGCAGCAGGGTCAGCTCCAGCTGGCCCGATCCGATGCGAACCCGGCCCGTCGCCTCACCTTGCGGCGCGATGAACCCTTGCGGCCCGACGATGAGGGCTGAGACCAGCTGGGGGGCCGGCAGATCGCGGGTCACGAACAGCCGAAGGTCGCCGGCCAGGGTGTCGGAGAACGCGGTGCCGTCCAGCCGGTAGCGACCTTCGAACGGATGGTTGCTGTCGCCGACGACCTCGTAGGTCCGGTTGACCGGCGCGACGCCGCCGAACACGCCGAGCGCACCGGCCAGCGTGTTGATGAAGCCGCTGCCGGTGAACGGGTCGTTGCCGCTGCGGGTGAACTCGAACAGGTTCGTGTCCACGGCCGCGACGGTGAAGGTCTGGCGGGTGCCGGCGATCCAGACCGAGGGCGGCTTGTCGTCGCCCACGAACGGCAGCGGCTGCGACCCCGCCACGCGGAACCGCGCCGAGTCCGTGAAAAAGAACAGCGTCAGCCGCCGCTCGATGTCCCGCGGCCGGACCTGCACGAACACGCCCTTCGTCGCGCCGCCGCCGCTCCACGTCACCCGCAGCGTGTCGCGGTCGCGGTTGAACGTCGCGCCCTCCGCCGGGATACCGCCCACGACCGGGTAGTCGGGCATCCGCATGCGGCCGGTCACCGTACGGCCGTCGAGCACACGCACCCGCATGCCGTAGACGCGCCCCGCCAGGAAGAACGGCCTCGCCAGCGCGGAATCGAGCCGGTACACGCCGAGGGTGTCGGGAATCTCGGCGAAGATCACCGAATCGCCGTCGTCCCGCGTCACGACCACCAGCGCGCCCGACTCCGGCAGCGGCGGGCGCGGCGGCGCGCGCAGCGAATCCTGGTCCGGTACGTCGATCGTGCCCGTGAGCGAGCGCTCGACCACGATGTACTGGGCAGGCTGGGTCGAGTCGAGACTCATCACGCCCTGGACCACCAGGAGTTCCTGGCCGAGCGGGATGGTGATCTCCTCGAGGGAGCAGCCGGAAAGAAGGGGCACAGCGGCACAGAGGCACAGGGGCACAGAAAGGCACGTCACTGCTCGGGCGGCACCGTTGCGCATCCAGCGCGCCGCGCCTTTTCCGTGCCGCTGTGCCCCTGTGCCCCTGTGCCCCGCCTCTCTAGAACTCCACATCGATCCCCACCGTCGGAATGAAGGGAAACTGCGAGAACCCCCGCCGCACCGGTGGCGCGGTGTCGAAGTCGTAGAAGTACACGAACACGTTGGTGCGCGCGTACGCGTTGAGCAGGCTGACGGTCGGGTACCAGCGCGCCCCCACCCAGCCGAACGCCCAGCGCGCCGAGACGTCGAGCCGCGAATACGCCGGATAGCTCAGGCCATTGCGCGTCGAGCGGTACGGCTCGGTGAACGCGCCGACGAACACGTTGCGGCCCGGGTCGTAAAACCGGTGCACCCACTGGCCCACGATGCCGGTGAACGGGAGCGCCGAGCCGTAGCCGAAGCGGACCGTATACCCCGCCCCCAGCGGTCCTCGGAAGCTCCCGACCGCGTTGAACGTGTGGCGGCGATCCTGCGCGGGCCGGAACCGCTCGCCGGTCTCGTCGAGGGTACGGTTCACCTTGCCGAACGTGTAGGAGATCCACCCGGTGACCGGCCCGGCGGTGCGCCGCAGGTAGGCGTCGAAGCCCCACGCCGTGCCGTGGGCCGTGAGGAATTCGTCGCCGCGCACGGCGGGGTCTTCGCGCTCGTCGCCGTCCACGAGGTTGTACATCCGCTTCCAGTAGCCCTCGACCGTCAGGCTGAAGTCGGGCGTGAACCACCGCTCCACGCCGAGCACCGCGTGATCGGCCCAGCTCACCGGCACCTGACGGTCCGAGCCGATCCAGAACTCGAACAGCGAGATCGGGATCTCCTCGTCGCGCAGGGAGTGGATGTACTGGTAAAACCGCCCGAGCGAACCGCTGACCGCTGTCCGCGGTCCGAGAAACGCTTTCGCCGACAGGCGTGGGGCGACCCGCGTGAACCGTGCCGCGGGGAGGTGGGAGAGGCGCAGGCCGGGCCGCACCAGCAGCCATGGCCGGGGCCGCCACTGGTCCTCCGCATAGACCTCGAGGGCGACCGGCTCGTACGTGAGGGTCGCGAACTGCACGCCGACGTCGTTGGAACCCGCGCCGTATTCGATGTCGTGCCGCTCGAGCACGTAGCCGACGCCCAGCTCGTGCGCCCCCCCCCCCCCCCCCCCCCCCCCCCCCCCCCCCCCCCCCCCCCCCCCCCGCCCCGCCCCCCCCCCCCCCCGCCCCCGCGCCGCGCCGACACGGGCCCCGCCCCCACCCGCCCGCACGCCCCCCCG
>Ga0187892_10000177_pt1 | contig 166254 bp, 162 predicted proteins | sample MA1701073metaG_FD_139345 | JGI IMG/M metagenome (GOLD analysis project Ga0187892, IMG submission 139345) | Bio-ooze microbial communities from a basaltic lava cave in the Kipuka Kanohina Cave System on the Island of Hawaii, USA - MA170107-3 metaG ...
AAATTATGGTTAATATAGATCGCACTCAAAACCAACAGGCTGCAAGCTCCTTTCCTGAAGCGGACGATCCCGCTCCAGCCAATCGTAACGCCCCGTCAAGGCTGTCCGATAAGTTTTTTATTTCCGAGGCGGTTTGGATGGTTAATCCGTCACGGGCGGTGCCCGCCGAAACCGTCGTACACGGAGTGCTTCGCGGCTTCCGACTGCGATCGCCCACGACGCGTTTCGGCCGGTCATAGCCCCATCACGCGAAACGCAACGATTCCCCGCGACGGCCGGTCGTCATGCTCCGATTTTGCCTGCCAAACCGCGGCATAACGGCCGCGGGACGGTCCGTTCCTGCGTTTTCACAAAAGCTGAAAGCGCGTAAGACTGCGCGCATGGCCGACAATCCCGCAACGCCGACCCGCTACGACGAACTCAAGAAGGCGATCCGCGACTACGGAACGGCGGCGTTCCAGAATCTCCTGCGCTCCAAGACGCTCGGAGAGGCGGTGATTGGCGGCCTGCACGATTATCTCGGCTGCGACGAGAAATGCGTCGCCGGAGTGCCGTTCGAAGGGCCCTTCGACCCGCGCCAGGATTACGGCGAAGCCGCGTTCAGCTTTTCGAAGCGCGAGATCATCGTGCTCGAGCCGGTGCGCTTCGGGATCTCCCTGATTGTCGGAAATGTCGAGGATTCGGGCGCCTTATGGCTCCGCACGTCGGTCTCCGCCGAGGTGAGCGGGGAACGCTTCGACATCTATGTTGCCGAACAGCCGGTCATCCACGCGCCGCTCGCCTTTGAGTCCGCGCTGGGCCCCGTCTTCGAAGCGATCTACGAGGAGTTTCTCAGCATTTTCGAGATCGAGACGCGCGAGTTCAACGACGAGCGGTTCAGATCGGGCATTGGGTTCGTGCCGAAATAATATGGCGAAGTACGACTACGACCTTTTCGTCATCGGCGCCGGTTCGGGCGGCGTTCGCGCCGCGCGCATGGCGGCGCAATACGGCGCCAAGGTCGCGGTCGCCGAGGAGTATCGCGTCGGCGGGACCTGCGTCATCCGCGGCTGCGTTCCGAAAAAGCTTCTCGTTTACGCCAGCGAATTCGGCGCGGCTTTCAGCGACGCCAAAGGCTTTGGCTGGACGGCGTCAAAGGCCCGCTTCGACTGGAGCCGACTCATCGCCAATAAGGACGAGGAGATCGACCGCCTCTCCGGCGTTTATGTCCGTAATCTGATGAATGCCGGCGTCGAGCTTCTGGAGACCCGCGCCGTTCTAAAGGACCGGCACACCGTCCGGTTCGACGATGAGGACCGGGAGGTGACGGCGCGCACCCTTCTCATCGCCACGGGCGCGCGGCCCTATGTCGATGAAAGCGTTCCGGGACATCAGCTCGGCGCCACGTCGAATGAAGCCTTCCACCTCGAGAAACTGCCGCGCCACGTGGTGATCGTCGGCGGCGGCTATATCGCGGTTGAGTTCGCCTGCATTTTCGCCGGGCTGGGGAGCGATGTGACCCTCGCCTACCGCGGAGAGGACATTTTGAGGCATTTCGACCGCGACATCTCGGTGCAGGTTCACTCTGAAATGAAGCGGTCGGGGATCCGCGTCATGACGCGAACCGTGTTTGAGGCGATCGAAGATCGTGGAGAAGGCGGGCGACGGGTTCGCCTCGCCAACGGCGCGGCGATTGATTGCGACCTCGTCTTTTGGGCGGCCGGACGGATTCCGAATACCGAAGGGCTTGGTCTTGAATCGGCGGGGGTTGAGCTCAGCGCGCGGGGCGCTGTGAAGGTGGACGCCTATTCCAGAACCGCGGTCGAAAACATCTATGCGATTGGCGACGTGACGGACCGGCTCAACCTCACGCCCGCGGCCATCCGCGAGGGTGCCGCCTTCGCCGAAACCGTCTTCAACGGCAAGCCGACAGCCGTCGACTACGCCTTCGCGCCTACTGCGGTTTTTTCGCAGCCTCCCGTCGGAACGGTCGGTTATTCCGAAGAGGATGCAAGAAAGCGCTTCAAGGCGATCGACATCTACAAGACCGGCTTTCGTCCGATGAAAAACACGCTGTCGGGGAGCGAAACGCGCACCATGATGAAGCTCGTCGTCGACGGCGAAACCGACCGAGTGATCGGCATTCACATCGTCGGCGCCGATGCGCCGGAAATGATCCAGTGTCTGGCGATCGCCGTCAAAGCCGGCGCAACCAAGCGGCAATTCGACGAGACCATGGCGCTGCATCCGACCGCCGCCGAGGAGCTGGTGCTCATGCGCGAAAAATATGCGCCGAAACCGCAATCGACGGCGTGATGCCCTGCTGCGCAGTTATCACCTCAAGCAACGCGCTCGGATTACCTCTCCCCTTCGGGGAGAGGTCGGATTTGCGCAGCAAATCCGAGTGAGGGGGAAGGGCTGCTCCGTTTCCACAGCTCTTCCCCCTCATCCGGCGCTGCGCGCCACCTTCGATGGGGAGAAGGGAGATCGCGCCCGTGTCCGATAAGTTCCGATCCATGCAGCTCAATCCCGCAGCAATTCGTTCACGGAGGTTTTTGCGCGCGTTCTTGCGTCGACGGTCTTGACGATGACGGCGCAATAAAGGGAAGGACCGGTCGGGGCGGGCAGGGCGCCGGGGACGACGACGGAGTAAGGCGGAACCTCGCCGTAGCGGATCTCGCCGGTCGCCCGCGCAACGATTTTGGTCGATGCGCCAAGATAGACGCCCATTGAAAGCACGCAGCCCTCACGGATGATGACGCCTTCGGCGACTTCCGAGCGCGCCCCGACGAAGCATCCATTCTCGATGATGACCGGGCTCGCCTGCACGGGTTCAAGCACGCCGCCGATCCCCGCCCCGCCGGAAATATGGCAATTGGCGCCCACTTGGGCGCAGGAGCCGACGGTCGCCCAGGTGTCGATCATCGTCCCTTCCCCGACATAAGCGCCGATATTGACGAAAGACGGCATGAGCACCGCCGACGGCGCGATGAACGCGCCGCGACGGACAATCGCGCCAGGGACCGCGCGAAATCCCCAGCGTTTGAAATCCTCCTCGCACCATCCGTCGAATTTCAAGGGTGCTTTGTCCCAGGCGCCGGCGCCGATCGGCATCAAGCGGTTCGGGCTCAAGCGGAAAGACAGCAGCACCGCCTTTTTCAGCCATTGATGGACGATCCAGTCGCCGCCCTCTCTCTCGGCGACGCGCACGACGCCGGAATCGAGCAGTGAGAGCGTCTCGTCGACGGCGTCGCGCAACGCGCCCTGCGAGCCAAGGCCGATTTCAGCGCGCTTCTCCCAAGCGTCATCGATGATTCGGGCGAGCGCCGCGAAATTGCTCATGCGGTCGCCGGTTGCCTGGCGGCGACCAGTGCGCCGATAAAAGCGGTCAGATCGTCCGTGACGTGATGAACATGGGCATGCCGGTCGCCGGGGAGGGCGGGGCGCTTTTCGGCCGGCTCGTCGGCGACCCACGCCGCCGCTGAGGCGACGAGGACCGTGGTCATGCCGAGGGCATAGGCCGCCGCAAGATTCTGAGCGATATCGTCGAACATCGCGGCCCTCTTTGGCGCGATGGCGCAATGGGCGAGAAAGCGATCGTAAGTCTCGCGGAGCGGCTTGGGTCGCCAGTCCGCGGCCTTGATGTCGAAGACGGCGTCGAAGGCGTGACCGACGCCGAGGCGCGCCATCACACGCTCGGCGTGGCCGGTCGATCCGTTGGTGAAAACGAATTTTCGACCCGGCAGCGCGCAAATGCGCTCGCCGAGAAGCGGGTTGGGCGCAACGACGCTCAGATCGATGTCGTGGACGAATGCCAGAAAGTCCTCCGGATCGACCGCATGTTCGTTCATGAGGCCGGCGAGCGTCGTCCCATGCCGGACATACAGATCTTTCTGGAGCCGGCGCGCATGATCGGGCGCGATGCCGATATGGGTCTCGATATAGGCGGTCATCCGCGCATCGATCTCACGGAAAAGATTGCAGTCCGCCGGATAAAGCGTGTTGTCGAGATCGAAGGCCCAGGCGTCGATGTAGGAAAAGTCGGCAATCGGCAATCGGCAATCGGCAACCGAGGCGCGCATGGGGTTGGAGATCGCCATTATTCCAGTCCGATTGGCGGTTGCCGAATGCCGGTTGGCGCTACTGCGTCGGCGGCGCAACGAACATGTCGGAGCTGAATTCGAACGTTGCGGAAGGGGCGCCGCCGATATCGACGCGCCGGAACACTGCTTCCTCGACGTCGAGGTCGGCGCAGGTGGTGTCGTTCTTAAACTCGAACTTGACGGCGTTTACGCAAAACGCCTTGTCGCCGCCGGCGAGGCGACGCTCAGGCCGCCCGTCCTCAATGAGGCCGTAGACGTAATAATGATCCTTGCCGAGCTGGTCCTTGACGATTTTCGCGCATTGGCCCGGCTCGAGCTTCCACCACCCGCGCGATTTGTACTGGCTTTCAGCCTCAGGCACCGCAATCGCCGACCACACCGCCGCATCGGCCCGGTTGCAGAAAAAGAATCCGAGTTTGGCCTCACGCGCATTGGCGTCTTCGATCAGCGCGTCGATGAGCTGGTCGTCGATCGCCGAGCCGTCGGCGAGATTCTTCTCTCGCCGATATCCGGCGATGATTCTCTGCGTGTCCTTGCCGAGCGAGCCGTCGACCGCGCCGGACGACTTGCCGACGTCCTGGAGCAGGCGTTGAACGCCCGCCACCTCTGCGCTGTAGACCGTAAAATTAGCGGCCTCGGCGAAGTCCGTCTGCCAGTTGCCGCCGGCCTGCGCGGTCACTTCGACATCGAAGAATCCGCGCTGACGCGCCGGATCGTCGCGGCAAACCTCCTGGTTTCGCAGATTGAAGAATCCGCTCTGCTCGACGCAGAGCCCGGTGTCTCCCGACCAGGCGCGCAACGGCCCCTTATGTCCGGGGATCGCTTCGGCGTAGACGAAATAGCGCCCGGGATTGGTCGGCTCGGTCAAGACCACCTTGCATTGCCCTGAGCGCAGCCGCCACCACCCGCGCGTCGCCAGCCGGTCGCCGTCGACATAGCCGATCGCCGCGGCGAGCGCGTAGCTCGTCTTATTGCACAGGCTGTATTTAGCGTGGGCGGGAGCGGCGACCATGATGAGGGTTGTCGCCAGAACCGATAACGCGATACGCATGAGACGGTTTCGCCGGGGTAAGCTTCGAGCCGCGGCTAATTCACCCGAAAGCGCAGGCCGGATCAAGGTTGGGCATCGCCGGCGAGGGACTGGAGGCGAGGGCGGCCGACGCCGCGGCGGCCCGGCGCGTCAAAATCCTCCTGCCGCTGCCCCTCTATCAGGCTTACGACTATCTCGACGCCGGGGCCGAACCGCTCATGCCCGGCGATTGGGTCGCGGTTCCCCTCGGGCCGAGGGTCGTCCCGGCGGTCGTCTGGCCCGGCGCGCCTGACGAAGTCGAGCCGAAAAAGCTGAAGGCGGTCGAAGACCGGTTCGACGCGCCGCGTCTGTCGCCGGCCATCCTCGATTTTGTAGCATGGACGGCGGCCTACACGATGTTTCCGTTAGGATCCGTCCTGAGGTTGGTGATGCGCTCAGGCGAAGCCCTGGCCCCGCCTCAGGGCGCTCTCGGCTATCGCGCCACAGGCGCCGTCCCCGACCGCATGACGCCGCAGCGCGAGCGGGTTCTGGCGGGGGCGGGCGGGGAGCTCCTCACCGCCAAGGCGCTCGCCGAACGCGCGGCGTCGTCAGAGGCCGTCGTGCGCGGTCTCCTCAAGGCCGGAGCTCTCGAAGCTCTGCGCATCGACCCCGACCCGCCCTTTGCGCCGCCGGATCCCTTCCGCCCCTCGTCTGCCTTGTCGGTGGAGCAGGCGGCCGCCGCGGCCGCGCTCAGCGGCGCGATCGCGCGCAGGCGAGGCGAAGCAATCCTCCTCGACGGCGTTACCGGTTCGGGCAAGACCGAAGTCTATCTCGAAGCGGTCGCAGCCGCGCTTAAGGCGAGCCCCGCGGCGCAGGTCCTCATCCTCATTCCCGAAATTGCGCTGACCGCGCCGTTCTTGACGCGCATCGAAGCGCGCTTCGGCGCGGCGCCGGCGCCTTGGCATTCCGACATCTCATCGGCGATGCGGCGGCGGACCTGGCGGCGGGTTCTGGACGGCTCAGCGCGCCTCGTCGTCGGAGCAAGATCCGCGCTCTTCCTTCCCTTCAAGAACCTGTCGCTGATCGTTGTCGATGAGGAGCATGAGGCGGCCTACAAGCAGGAGGACGGCGTCATCTATCACGCCCGCGACCTTGCGGTTGCGAGAGGCGCGCGCGGCGGTTTTCCGGTCATTCTGGCCTCCGCGACGCCCTCGCTCGAAACCGTCGTCAATGTGGATTCGGGCCGTTACCGAATCGAGCGCCTGCCGGCGCGATATGGCGGAGCGACGCTGCCCGAGATCGGCCTCGTCGATCTGCGCCGCGAAGGTCCCGGTCCTGGCGACTGGCTGAGCCCTTCGGTCGTCGACGCCGTCGCGAGCGCGCTTTCAAATGGGGAGCAGTCGCTGCTCTTCATCAACCGGCGCGGCTACGCGCCCTTGACCATCTGCCGGCGCTGCGGCCATCGCATGAAGGCGCCGCATTCCGACACCTTCCTCGTCGAACACCGCTTTGAAAACCGCCTGGTCTGCCATCACACCGGATTTTCAATGAAGAAACCTGACGCCTGTCCGCAATGCGCGACGGTCGGCGGTCTGGTCGCCTGCGGGCCCGGCGTCGAGCGCGTCGCAGAGGAGGCGGCGCGTCGCTGGCCGGATGCGCGGAGGGTCGTTTTGTCTTCCGACATCGCCCCGGCCGCGATCCGCGACGATCTCGACGCCATGAGGGCCGGAGAGATCGATATCCTCATCGCCACCCAGATCGTCGCCAAAGGACATCACTTTCCGAACCTCACCTTCGTCGGCGTCGTCGACGCCGACATGGGTCTCGCCGGCGGCGACCTCCGCGCCGCAGAGAAGACCTATCAGCTCTTGAGCCAGGTCGCCGGCCGGTCGGGCCGCGAGGGAAAGCCCGGCCGCGCGCTTCTCCAGACCTATGCGCCGGAGACGCCGGTGATGGCGGCGCTCGCTTCGGGCGACCGCGACGCCTTCCTCGCCGCCGAGGCCGAAGGCCGCCGCGCGCTCGGCTTTCCGCCTTACGGGCGTCTCGCAGCGGTCATTCTCCGCTCACGGAACGAAAGGACGCTGATCGAATCCGCTAACGCGCACAGCGCGGCGGCGCCGAAAGCGGACGGAGTCGAGCTCTGGGGGCCGGCTCCGGCGCCCTTCTATCGCCTGCGCGGCGAGGCGCGCATGCGGTTCCTGGTCAAGGCCCGCCGCGACATCCACGTTCAGGCCTATCTCACGGCTTGGCTCCGCCGCGTAAAACTCCCCGGGCCCGTCATTCGCGTCGTCGACATCGATCCGTACTCGTTCTTGTAGCGTACTTTCCTCGCGCGAACACATGAAGGCGCGAGGGAAATCGCCGCCCCTACCAGTTGACGTATCGACTGTCGCGCGACCACGCAGCAAGCGCCAAGTCATGCCGGCGGCTTGCACCAGAGATCTTGAATTTGGCAAGTCATGTCCCGAAAACTCTTGTACCCAAGCCAACCTGGTCCAACCTCAAGCAGAGCGGCGATAAGCGCCAGAATCGCAGCGATCATGCCCAACCATGTGGCCAACTTCGATGCAGGTTTTTCTGCGCTGGGTTCCTTCATGCGCTATGTCCTTCCCTCGCTCCGGATTATCGCGCCCGGCGATTCTGATGACGATGCATTTCGGCGCATCATCAGCGAAGTTGGGCATTGGGCAACGGGAGCGAGTCAGGGCTTCCGCATATGGCTTCGTAGAATGAGCGCAACACCGCGTTCATTTTCGTCTGGCGAAACCAGTGAGCATGTCTTCATAGCAGCGGCTCGCGCCGCGTTGGACGATTTGCATATTCAATGGCAGTAGCGGCAGAGCGTGGAGGCGCTTTCTTCGAGGGTTATGCGGCGAATATGAGATATTCTCCGTATCGTTTTGCGGCGAATAACGCGTCCCAGCGCTGATCGCCGGACAATAAGCGCCAATCACCGCGGCGTGTGGGAGAGGGGCGCAATGCCGAACGAATTTTGGAACGAGGTTAGACGAACCGCCGCCGCCGCCCCGCGGGCGGCGCTCAATCTCATTCTCCCGCCGCTATGTCCGATCACCGGAGAGCGGGTCGCGGCGCCGGGGCTCCTCTCTGCTGGGGGATGGTCGGCGCTGCAGTTCATCGACGATCCGGTGTGCGCGCGCTGCGGGGCGCCGTTCGCGCATGAGGAGGACGCGGGCGCCGAGTGCGCGGCCTGCATCGCCGATCCGCCGGCCTTCGACCGGGCCCGCGCCGCCATTTTGTATGTAAAGGACCGCGATCATCCGAGCCACAAGCTCATCGTCGCGTTCAAGCATTCAGACCGAACCGAGCTCGCGGCGCTCCTCGCCGGATGGCTCGCGCGCACCGCGAAACCGCTGCTCCGTGCGGAAACCATTCTGATACCGTGCCCCTTGCATTCGCTCCGCCTTCTGCGGCGGCGCTATAATCAGGCGGCGCTGCTGGCGTTGGCGTTAAGCGAAGCGGTCAGGATTCAGGTCGCCCATGACGTGCTCGTACGGAGCCGCGCGACGGCGCCACAGCAGGGACTTTCGGCCGACGCCCGCCGCCGAAATGTCCAGGGAGCCTTTATCGTTCCGGAAGGCAAGCGGGGAAAGATCGCCGGACGCCATATCGTGGTCGTCGACGATGTCCTCACGACCGGCGCGACCTTGTCGGCCTGTGCGCGCGCGCTTAAAAAGGCCGGCGCTGCGACGGTCGACGCGCTGGTGCTGGCGCGGGTCTCGAGGAGCGGCGTCGCAGCCCTCGGTTAAGGCATGAAAACGGCGACGATCTACACCAAGCCAATGTGCCCCTATTGCGTGCGGGCGATGGGGCTCTTGCAAAAGAGGGGCGTCAAGTTCGTTGAAATCTCCGCGGCGTTCGACGTGAAGCTGCGCGATGAAATGATCAAGCGCTCGAACGGCGCGAACACCTATCCGCAGATCTTCATCGGCGAGGTCCATGTCGGCGACTGCGACGCGCTGGCTGCGCTCGATGAGGCCGGGAAGCTCAAAGATCTCCTCGATGCCTAATTCGTTCAAAGCCGCTTGCGCGCAGATGCGATCCGGATTGGACCGGCGCGCCAATGTCGAGGCAGCGCGCAGGCTGATTGCGCAGGCGGCCGCGCAGGGCGCTCAGTTCGTCGTCACGCCGGAGATGACAAACGTCCTCGACCGCGACGCTGAGCGGCTCTATGCCAATCTCGAGCCGGAAGCGGCGATGCTCGAAATCGCCGCGTTCGCCGAGACCGCGCGGGCGCTCTCCATCTGGCTCCTCATCGGTTCGATGGCGGTGAAGTCCGGAGAGCGCCGCGCCGCCAACCGGAGCTTCCTCTTCGCGCCGGACGGGCGCATCGCGGCGCGCTATGACAAAATCCACCGCTTCGACGTGCAATTGCCTGGCGGCGAGACCTGGCGCGAGTCGAAGCTTTACGACGCTGGCGATTCAGGCGTGGCCGTGGCGACGCCATTGGCGAAACTCGGCCTCACAGTCTGCTACGACCTCCGGTTTCCGCATCTCTATCGCGAGCTGGCGCGCGCCGGCGCGGAGGTCCTATGCGTCCCATCGGCCTTCACCAGGCAAACCGGCGAGGCGCACTGGCATACGCTCTTGAAGGCAAGAGCCATTGAATGCGGCGCTTTCGTCATCGCGGCCGCGCAGGGCGGCGTCCACGAAGATGGCCGGGCGACTTACGGCCATTCGCTCATCATCGGCCCGTGGGGAGAGATCCTCGCGGAAGCCGGTCACGCTGAGCCCGGGGTTATCATGGCCGAGATAGAGTTGGAAAAGTCCGCCGAAGCGCGGGCGCGAATCCCCAGCCTCTCCCTCGAAAATTTCATCTCTGTACGGACGGTTACGGCGTAGGGGCGGCGCGCCGCGAGGCGCCTAAAAGAAATCGTTGTTCTGCTTTGCGGCTTCGCGCTGGGCGGGCCGCCTGTCCGTATAGACCTTGGAAGCCTTGCGGGCGCGGGAAAAACCCGCCTGGAAAAGGTTGCTGCCTTCGGGCGCGAATGCGAAGTCGATCGACCTCAATATGGTGCGTTCCTTATCGTTATAACCGAGGCCCACGACATCATAGAGAGCGAAGCCGCGCGCATGCATGACGTCCATCAGATGCTGGTGGGTGAATCCCTTTTTGATTCCGTTGAAGACCTTGCATTCGATGATGCAGAACTCCGTCCGCTTCAACGTCGCTTCGGCACCTTGGAGAATTTCCCCTTCGTGCCAGTCAGTGTCCAGCTTGAAGAGGAATGGCGGCTCGACGCCGGCCTGCTCGACGATGTCGTCGCAGGTCATGGTCTGAAATGAACGCCGCTCCCATCCGGGTTTGCTCTTTCGGGCGGTCAACGCGACTTGCGCCATGGCGGGAAAATAACTCCCCTTCGCGACGCCTGTCTTGTTGCTCGCTGCGACATTCCAGATTTGCGCCTTGGAATGGGTCTTCTGAATCTGCTCCATGTAGACCCGGTTCGCCGGCGCCGGGTCGATGAGAAGGATCGGAACGTCCCAAACCGAGTAGAGACCCTCCGTGCCCATAGCGACGCCGATATCGATGATCGCGCCCGGCCGCCAGCCGAGCGCAGCGACGCTTTCAAGCGCGCCGCCCATGCAGGCACGTTCTCTATGCATTCGCCCTTCTCCCTCAGCCCCAGAACCCCTGGCGTCCTGACCTGAATTCCCCGCGCATCGATTGGGGCGAGCATAGGATCGGGAAGCGCCAAGTTCAAATTCATGGTTCAGAGCCTTGTTTGCGGTGGGGCCTTTAACGGGGCGCACCGGCCGTCGGCTTACGGATGAAACGACGCGCCGTATGTCGGCCGGGCCCCATGACGGATGCGGTTTGGCCGAATCTTGGGATCGGCGGTCGCCGAATTCGGCGGATTATCGCCCAAATTAACCATTGCGACCGTCTCCGCGTCGCACGAGCCCTTGAATTATCGAAGAAAATCCACAGTATGGAGTCATGATCAAGTATCAGTTGCGCTGCGAAGCCGACCACGAATTCGAAGGCTGGTTTCGGAATAGCGGCGACTTCGACGTGCAGGCGAAGAAGGGCTTCCTCGCCTGTCCCGTCTGCGGATCGGCGGAAATCAGGAAGGCGATCATGGCGCCGGCGATCGCAGGCGCCGCCCGCGGCGGCGCACGATCTGAGGTGCGCAAACTGATCGCCGAGGCGGCCAACCGCGCCCGCGACTACGTGGAAAAGAACTACGATTACGTCGGCCAGCGGTTTCCGGAAGAAGCGCGCAAAATACATTACGGCGAAACATCGCCGCGCGGGATTTACGGCGAAGCCAGCGGTAAGGAAGTCAAAGATCTGCTTGACGAAGGCGTTCAGGTTGCGCCGATGCCGGGCAAACCGCAGCCGGCCGCCATTCCAGCGCCGACAGCGCCAAAACAACCGGCGAAAAAACTTCTAAACTAGAAGTTCCGGTTTACGGATCACACGGCCAAAAGTTGATAATCACCGCCGCCCGTAATCGGACGGACGTTTCAAGCGCGACCGGAACAGTCCGTGGTGCTTGTGGTGGTGATGATCGTCGTCGTCATCGTCGTGGTCGTGCCCGCCCTTCAACGAATGATGCTTGTGATGGTGATGGTCGTCATCATCATCGTCCTTCTTCAGCGCCGTCTGGTCGACGCCGGCCTCAAGCGCGTGACGATGACCGTCATCGGCGGTGGCGTAACCGCCGGCGCCGGAACAGGCCTCGTTGTGAAGAGAGCGCGCATTGGCGATCGCGTCATTGTGATGGATGACGGCGTCATGCACTTGGGCGCGCAGACTCCTGACCTCGTCCGCAAGGTCGCCGGCCGCCGAGAGTTTGGCCTGAGCGTCAAGCAGCGCCTCGCGCGATCGGCTGGCGGATCGAAACGCCTGAAAGGCGAGGGCCGCCCCGGCCAAAAACACCACCAAAGCCAGCGCGAGAGTGCTGAATACGAATGCGAAAGTCGCTCCGCCCGAAGACGACAAAAAGCCTGAAATGTCCATATCGCCCACCCGAAGAAGGTCCCCGGGACGCGCTTTTACCCCTTCCCCTGCGGGCGGTCCAGCGGTTCCAAGCGCTTCGCCGGAGCCGGGACCCGGTTCAGCGCGCCCGCGGCTTTGTCGCGGTCGTCATGTAGTTGACGCCAAGATCGTTGCTGAGGCGCCAGACGTCGAACAGGGGATGGTAGGCGACGCCCGCCGTCGCGGTCACCGTCATTCCGGCAGGTTTAAGCGCCGCCTCGACCTCTTCCGGCTTTACGAATTTCCTCGGGTCGTGCGCGCCCCTCGGCAGCCAGCGCAGAACATATTCCGCGCCGACCTTGGCCAGCGCGAAAGCCTTCAGTGTACGGTTGATCGTCGCCACCACCATCATGCCGCCAGGCATCACCAGCGCCGCCGACGTCTGGAGAAAAAGAACGGGGTCGGCCGCGTGCTCGACCGCCTCGAGATTGAGGACGATATCGAAGGGCGGCTCGCCGTCCTCGACGAGAGCTTCAACGGCTGTCGCGCGATAATCGATGTCGAGTTTCGCTTCGTGCGCGTGTCGCAGCGCCGTTTCGATGTTTTCCGCCGACGCGTCGAGACCGACAACCTCCGCTCCGAGACGGCGCATCGGCTCGGACACGAGGCCGCCGCCGCAGCCGACATCGAGGAGGCGCAATCCGGCCAATGGCGTGCGGGTCCGGCGCTCGCGGCCGAAATGCGCGCAGGCGGCGTCGCGTATATAGGCGAGGCGCACCGGATTGAATTTGTGCAGCGTTCTGAACTTTCCGAACGGGTCCCACCATTCGGCCGCGAGCCGGCTGAATTTCTCGATCTCGGCGCGATCGACGGAAGCGGCGGTTACGCTCATTTCGGGCCCTTGCCGAGGGCGACACTCGCGAAGAGGTAGCACCCAGCAGCCGCCGCCAGCATCGCCTCGCCGAAAAACGGCCCGACATTGAGGAAAATGGTCGCTGCGTCCGCGATAAGCAGCGCAGCGATCGCCAGCAGCAGCAAGCGCGATCCTGAGCGGAAAGAGGCGACGACCGCGATGAGCGCGAGGACAGCCCAATGAATGGTTGGAAACAACCACAAGGGCTCCAGGATCGATTTGAGGAACGGATCGAGGCTCGATTGCTCGGCAGCCGCTGTGATCTCAGGAAGGGCCCTGCCGTGGATGGCGGCAGTCGCCGCCAGGACGGCCGAGCCGAGCCATGCAGCCATTCGTCCGTAAAGCCGTCCCATCACCGAATGTCCTGACCTCGTAACGCTATCACAAATGCGGCGCGGCAATCGACCGCCTTCGCTTGCGCCTGCGTTCTTTGTCTTACTAGAAAACGGCCATGGCAAGGATCGTCATGAAATTCGGCGGCACATCGGTCGCCGATGTCGGCAAGATTCGCAACGCGGCGCGTTTCGTGCGCCGCGAGCTCGACGACGGGCATAGCGTGGCGGTCGTCGTCTCGGCGATGGCGGGCGAGACCAACAAGCTCGTCGCCTTGTGCAAGGACGCCGGACAGCCCCAGCCGGCGCTCGACGCGCGCGATGTCGAATATGACGTCGTGGTCGCGAGCGGCGAGCAGGTGACCTCGGGTCTCCTCGCCATCGTCCTGCAAAATCTCGGCTATCGCGCCCGTTCGTGGCAGGGATGGCAGATCCCGCTTGAGACCGATGAGGCGCACGGAAGGGCGCGCATCGCCAGAATCGAATCGCCGGCGCTCATCGATTCGATCGAGAGCGGCGAAGTCGCCGTCGTCTCCGGCTTCCAGGGCGTGACCGCCGGCGAGCGCGTGACGACCTTGGGACGAGGCGGGTCGGACACCACCGCCGTCGCGCTCGCCGCCGCGATCGCAGCGGATCGCTGCGACATCTACACCGATGTCGACGGCGTCTATACGACCGATCCTCGCATCCATAAGGGCGCGCGCCGCATCGACCGGATTTCTTTCGAGGAAATGCTCGAGATGGCGTCGGTCGGCGCTAAGGTCCTGCAGACGCGTTCCGTCGAACTCGCCATGGCCTATAAGGTGCCTGTGCGCGTGTTGTCGAGTTTCGACGCTCCGGACGCGCCGGGAGCGGGAACCCTCATTTGCGACGAGGATGAGATCGTGGAGAAGAAGATCGTCAGCGGCATCACGCTGCAGCGCGACGAAGCGAAGATCAGCCTTCTCGCGGTGCCCGACGAACCCGGCAAGGCGGCGCAGATCTTCACCCTGCTCGCCGACGCCAACATCAATGTCGACATGATCGTGCAGAGTCCGTCGCGCGCGCCGGGCAGCGCCAACATCTCCTTCACGATTCCGGAAGCCGATCTCGATCGCGCCGCCGCCATCATCGCCGACGCCAAGGCGGCGATCGGCTATTCGACGCTTCAGAGCGAGAAGAACGTCGTCAAGGTCTCGGTCATCGGCGTCGGCATGAAGAGCCACGCCGGAGTCGCCTCTGTGATGTTCAGAACGCTTGGCGACAAGGGTATCAACATCCAGAACATCTCGACCTCCGAAATCAAAATCAGCGTACTGATCGAATCGGAATATGCGGAGCTCGCGGTCCGCGCCCTGCACCAGGCCTACGGGCTTGATCGGCCTCCGCCCGGCGCGTAAACGCCGGAAGCGACATGAGCATCGAGGAAACACGGCCGCTTTACGGCGGCCACGGCGAACGCGGCATTACGGCGCTACTGCGCCGGATGCGCGAAGCCGTGGCCGAAGAACAGTCCGTCCAGCAGCGGCTCGACCATTTGACCGAGGTCATCGCCAGCCACGTCGTCGCCGATGTCTGTTCGATCTATCTCCGCCGGCCGGGCGACGAAATCGAACTCTATTCGACGGAAGGCCTGAAGAAAGAGGCTGTCCACAAGACGCGCCTGAAATGGGGGCAGGGCCTCGTCGGGACGGTGGCGGCGACCCAACGTCCGCTCATCACCGCCGACGCGCCTCTCCACCCGGCCTTTGTCTACAAGCCTGAGACCGGCGAAGACCCGCTCCATTCCTTCCTCGGCGTGCCGCTGATCCGCTCCGGCAAGGTGCTCGGCGTCCTTGTCCTGCAAAACAAGGCGAGCCGCCGTTACACCGACGAAGAGGTCGAGGCCGTTCAGGCGGTCGCGCTGCTGCTCGCCGAGGTCGCCGCATCCGGCGAACTTCTAGGCAAGGAGGAGACCGCCGCCGTCGATCAAATGCTCCACGGGCCCGACAAGCTCGAGGGCAAGGGCATTGCACCCGGCGTCGCAACAGGGCGCGCCTCCTTTCACGATGCGCCGGCTGCGAGCCACAAGGTCTTTGCGACCGATGCAGCGATCGAGGCCAAGCGGCTTGAAGAGGGTCTGCAAAGCGTCCGGAAGTCGGTAGACGACATGCTGGCCGACGAGGCGCTGGCCGGCGTTTCACGGGAGGTGCTCGAGACCTATCGGCTTTTCGCCTATGATCGCGGGTGGAAGGACCGGCTGCGGACGGCGGTGTTCTCAGGATTGACCGCCGAGGCGGCCGTCGAACAGGTCAAGGTCGAGAACCGCGCGCGCATGCTGCAGGCGCGCGATCCTTATCTTCGCGAACGGCTCCACGATCTCGACGATCTCGCGCACCGGCTCTTGCGGCACCTCGGGGGAGCGGCCGGGCCGAAGCCACGGCGTCTGCCGGAGGCGGCGATCGTCATCGCGCGCTCCATGGGACCGGCCGACCTCCTCGAATATGACCGTTCGCGCCTCAAGGGCCTCGTCCTCGACGAGGCGTCGGCCACATCTCATGTAGCGATCGTCGCACGCGCGCTGGAAATACCCCTCGTCGCCGGCGTCGGCGCCGCCGTCGAACGCGCTTTCGAGGGCGATCAGGTGATCGTCGACGGCAATAGCGGCGACGTCCACATCCGGCCCGCGCCGCACATCGTCGAGAGCTATCGGGTCAAGCGCGAGCTCCTGTCGACACGACAGGCCGAATACGCCCAGGAGCGGGAGCTTCCGTCGGTCACCAAAGACGGCGTGACGATCGACATCCTGATGAATGCAGGCCTGTCGCTCGACATGCCTCACCTTGAGGCGACCGGTGCGGCGGGGGTCGGTCTGTTCCGAACCGAGCTGCAATTCCTCATCGGCCGTCAGCTCCCGCGAGCCGAAGCGCAGGAGCGCCTCTATCGCGAGGTGCTTGAGAGCGCGGGCGGCAAACCGGTGGTGTTCCGCACCGCTGACATCGGCGGCGACAAATCCGCCGCTTATATGAAGCGCCGCGCCGAGAGCAATCCTGCGATGGGCTGGCGGGGCTTAAGGATGGCTGTGGACCGGCCCGGCATCTTGAGGCCCCAGATCCGCGCGCTTCTCGCCGCGAGCGCCGGTCGCGATCTTTACGTGATGTTTCCCATGGTGACCCTGGCGGCCGAAATCGACGCCGCCCGCGCGCTCCTGGATCGCGAACTCGCCTTGATGGAGCGCCGGCGAAAGTCGCGCCCGGCGTCCATTCACATCGGGGCAATGATCGAAACGCCGGCCGCCGCCTGGCGCATCGAGGAAATCGCCGCGCGCGTCGAGTTCCTGTCGGTCGGCGGCAACGACCTCGCCCAATTCTATTTCGCCGCCGACCGGGAATCCGAGCTGACGCAGCGCCGCTATGACCCGATCGAGCCGGGCTTTCTCTCATTTCTGGACAGATTGGCTTCAAAAGCCGCCGCTCTTGGCCGGCCCGTGTCCTATTGCGGCGAGCAGGCCGCCGACTCGCTGATGGCTGCGGCCCTGATCGGCCTTGGCATCCGCCGCTTTTCCATCCCCGCGACGACGGTCGGACCTTTTCGCCGCCTTGTCCGCTCGATTGAAGCCGCGGCCTTGTCCGACTGGTTAAGCCAGCGCATCCGCCGAGGCGGCAAGTCGTTCCGACTCGAACTCGCCGATTACGTCTCGGAGGCCGGGGCTGACTTGCCAGCGGTCCGCTAACCGAACATTGGCGCCCTTGATGCTACATCGTCGCGCGAGTGCGCGGCGTTACGCCGCCGATCGAATTTCAACTGTGTCCATCGGTCGGCCTTTGCGTTATCTTTCGCGCGTGTTGCGTAAGGGCCGGGGTCCGTGGCGACGAAGAAGAGTTCAGCCGAAATCCTCAACATGAACGAGGCGCGCGCCAGGAAGCGCGCCTCCGATCTGACGCTCGAGGAATTTCCGTCCGCCAGCGATTATTTAAGAACGGTCCGCGAGGCCCAGGGCCTTTCCCTCGACGACATCGCCGAGCGAACGCATATCAAGTCGGCGTTTCTTGAGGCGATCGAGCGGCGCGAACTCGAGCGCCTGCCGTCCCGTCCCTTCGCGATCGGCTTCGTCAAATCCTATGCGGAGGCGGTCGGCGCCGATGCGGCGCGGGTGGTCGCCAAGTTCAAACAGGATTCGGGTTTTTCGGCGGCCCCGGAAATCAAGCCGGAAGCCATCGAAGCGCCGCGCCCTTCCGTTGAGACGGCGGAGCGGCCGCTGTTGTCTTTTGTCGCCGTCGCACTCGTGCTCGGCTTCATGATCTGGTGCGCGCTGGTGATTACGCGGCCGCGCGACGTGTCGCGTCCGTTCAGCCTCGACCGGACGCCGATCGCCGTCGCGCCCGCAACGGCGCCGTCGCCGTCGCCGGAAGCGCTGAGGGGCGTCCCCGGCGAACCGCTGCCCGCGCTCGTTGAGGCCGCGGTGATCGATCCCGTCGACCCCGTCTATCCCCGCCGCTGCGAAGCCGGCGCCGCTGAGACCGAAACCGTCGAACTCGCCTTTAACGTGTCGCCCGAGGGCAAGATTTCCGGCGAGCGCGTCGCGCGCTCGTCGAACGGCTGCTTCAACGATTCGGCCTTGAACGCCGCAAGGTTGTGGCGCTTCACCCCGCGCACCGTCGATGGAATCGTGAAGCCCGCCTATGATGTGCGGCGCGTGGTGACGTTTAAAAGGCCCTGATGAAATGCTAGGTAGGGTGCATTAAGCGCCGGCTCTTCGCCGGCGCGCAATGCACCGTCGACGCCGAGATGGTGCATTGCGCCGCACCAAGAGGTGCGGCTTAATGCACCCTACGGTTGGAGAATAGAATGTCTTCCGTACGTCCGTGGCGCGACATCGCCCGCCGCAAGTCCCGCCAGATCATGGTCGGCAAGGTGCCGGTCGGCGGCGATGCGCCGATCGCCGTTCAGTCGATGACCAATACCTTGACGTCGGACGCCGAGGCGACCATCCGCCAGGTCAACGAGATCGCCGAGGCCGGCGCCGATATCGTGCGCGTCTCCTGCCCCGACGTCGAATCGACCGCGGCCTTGAAAGAGATCGTGAAGCACGTCTCCGTGCCGATCGTCGCCGACATCCATTTCCACTATAAGCGCGGCATTGAGGCGGCGGTCGCGGGCGCCGCGTGCCTCCGCATCAATCCCGGCAATATCGGCTCGGAAGAGCGCGTGCGCGAAGTGATCAAGGCGGCGAAAGATCACGGCTGCTCGATGCGCATCGGCGTCAACGGCGGATCGCTCGAAAAAGACCTCCTCGAAAAATACGGCGAGCCCTGTCCCGAAGCGATGGTCGAGAGTGCGCTCGATCATGCGAAGATCCTTCACGACAATGACTTTCACGAGTTCAAGATTTCGGTGAAGGCGTCGGACGTGTTCCTCACCGTCGCCGCCTATCAGATGCTCGCCGACGCGATCGACTGCCCCTTGCATCTTGGCGTCACTGAAGCCGGCGGCTTCCGCACTGGCTCGGTGAAGACGGCGATCGGTTTGGGCTCGCTCCTCTGGGCCGGGATCGGTGACACGATCCGCGTCTCGCTCTCGGCCGATCCCGTCGAGGAGATCAAGGTCGGCTTCGATATCCTGAAGTCGCTGGGGCTCCGGCATAAAGGGGTCAACGTCATCTCGTGCCCCTCCTGCGCGCGCCAGGGCTTCAACGTCATCGACACGGTGGAGAAGCTCGAAAAACGCCTCGCCCATGTGAAGACGCCCTTGTCGCTCTCGGTCATCGGCTGCGTCGTCAACGGCCCCGGCGAAGCGCGCGAAACCGACATCGGCTTCACCGGCGGCGGCTCCGGCAAGGAGCACGGCCAAGTCTATCTCGACGGCGAGCCCCACCATCGCCTCGACAACGACAAGATCATCGATCACCTGGTCGAGCTGGTCGAAAAACGCGCGGCGGAGATCAGGGCGCGGGAAGAGAAGGCGAGCATCGCGGCGGAGTAGGGCGGGAGCGAAGCGATACCCGCTTCCAATCTCCAATTGGTTTTGGATTCTACGCGCCTAAATGCCAATCAGCGAAATGACACGACTTCGGAAATCCACGTACTCGGCGCCTTTGCCACTCACGATAGCCGACAGGCGATAGAAGCGGTTCGTCGAAGGAGATTCCTGGCGGGCCATCTTGTCGTTGAGGCGGTCAACGTTGACGACCGTCCAACATTCAACGAAACCGCGAGCGCGTGCCTTTTGGTGCGACTTCTCGGCTTCGCCGATGCGATTGTGGATGTTTGAGAAGTCTTCGCCGGCCTTCACTTCAATCGCGATCTTTTCGACGAAGGACGCAGGGCTGATTTCCTCTCGGATCACAATGTCGGGGTCCGGTGCAAACTCGACGAATACCGTCCGCCCTGCTGCATTCTTCACGGTGATTTGTGTCTCATCAAACGACACTGTCTTGGCCTCGACGATCTTGTGGATTGCCTCGAAGACCTTGACAATTCCGACCGCGCCACGCTTGACGTTTGCTCCGCCGCGAAGCTGCGGGCCGACTGTGAGCAACGTCAGATCATCCAGTAACTCGCGGCTAATGCGGGTCGGGCCGATTCCTTCCATCAGCACAACGCCACAGCCAACAAGCGCCTTGCACAACGCTTCAAGCTGTGCCTCGACAGCGGCCGACAACGCGCCGCGCGTTTCCATTGCTTTGAACGGACCGACACCAGTCTCGGCAGTGTAGAAAATCTTCTGACTGAATCCGTAAAGCAAACGATAGTAACCGAGCAGGCGTGGGTTCGCCTTCAACATCATTGGCACCGGGAACATCAGTTCCGCGCGCAAGCTGTGAACAGCCAACGTGGCGAGCGCATCAGCCGGTACAAGCTGACCTATCTCCTTGTCCAAATCCGCAATTTTTATCGTGCGAACGGTGTCGGCCAAAGCCTCAACCAAATAAAGCCGGCGAATCTCTGCGAGCGCGACGGAAAACTCGATCTGCAACTCGGGCGAAGGAATTTGGATTGGCATCGCACGTCACTCGCATTTGTGCGACTTGCGAAAGACGATCCAATAGCAGTGCTGCCGGCGGGTGTGGTGCGCGACTTTCCATTTCGGATCAATGATCGGTCCCTTGCGGACCTTGATGACACAATCGCAAGCAGTGAAGCCGACTGCTTGCCCAGCCATTATCAGCTCGACGTGAGCCCATTGGTAACGATGGTTGTGCACGTAATCAGTGATCTTCGCGAGCAAGATGCCCTCATGGCGCAGCACGCGATAGGCTTCACGCATGAACGGCGGGTATGTATGCGCGAACGTGTAACCGTGCTCTTTGGACGACCGCTCGCCGAGACCGAACCGCCTATTGAAGTCCTTGGTCCGATCGCGGCCTTGGTTTGGGATGTGCGGCGGATCGTACACAACCACATCGATAGAATCTGGGCTGAAAGGCATGGCCGTATTGTCAGCGACCACAGTCGGCCGGTGCTTCGGATCAATGTCGAGGCCAAGAACCTTCCGCTTGCTGCCACGCCAGAACCGGCCGCCGTTAATGGTGGCGTCGAGGATGGTGCGCGGGCGCTCGCGCGGATAAGCTTGGAGGAGCTGTTCCAGTAGTTCGGCGTCGTCTTCCCCGTCCCAAACCGACCCTAGTGGCTGGTATGACGGAAGCTGCACGACATTGTCGCGAGACGTTGGATAGCTCAAACTGGTCGATGTCCAATCATCCATATTCGCCGTGTAGCATGGATTCGGCGGAGCAAAACAACCACTGGCTGTTATCCACAGCCGCAGGCGCGCCAAGCTTCAGGAGTAGGGTGCTTTTCAGCCCCGCCAATTTGCGCCGGACGCTTCGATGCACCCCCTCGACAGCGGTGTCCGTGCGAGGCTCCGCTCGATATATTCGCGCCAGCGCGGGCCGCGCGCCATGGCGTCCTGGTACGCATCATTTAAATCGGTCGGCCGGTCTTCCGACAGAATGTGGATCAACAGCTCCGCCTGCAGAAGATCCTTGCGCGACTTGAGGCTACCCGGACCATTCCGGCGCCGGCTCGCGACGATCAGCTTGTGGATGGCGAAATTTTCGGGGCGCGGAATTCTGACGCGGACGCCGTCGCGGTAGACCGCCGCGGCCTCGATCGGGTCCTTGATCAGAAAGTCGAGGAAGTGGAGCGATTGCGCGCTGACGCCGAGCCCGGGCAAGTCGCGCAAGCCCTCGTTGGCGCGGAAGGAGGGCGTCAGGAACTCGACCAGCGTATTTGATTGAGACTGGCGCCAGCGCCAGATGCGCTTCTTGTCGATCGATGGAACCGGCGTGAAGTCGAACGTTTTGAGCACGTCCTGCAGGGGCGGCTCCACGGTCTCGCCAATTGCGAGGGTGAGTTTTTCAAAACTGGCGATGTCGATGTCGTTCGTCATGGCCGTCTGATCGAGCGACAGGCGGAGTCCGAGTTCGCCTTCGTAGAGGCGAAAGGCGGTCGTGCCGACAAGGACGCCCGAGAGCCGGAACACGCCGGCTTTGGCGAGCGCCGAGATGAGGCTGCCCGCAGCGCCGTCAAAGCCGAGAAAGCGTTCGCTGCGCAGAAGCCGGGTGAGGCGCGCGCGTTCCGCGCGCCGGCTCGCGCGCTCTGTCTTCAGTGACTGAAACCGCTCAAGGCGCGCGATGAGGTCCGGCGTTTCTTCGCCCAGGTATTTTTCATGAATTTCGGCGCCGATTCGGTAGCGGTCATACCAATAGGGTTTGTCGTTGATCGTTCGCGGCGTCGGCGCGCCGCGGATGCCCGAGGCCTCCTCGTCAAGCAGAAGCGAGACGAGATCATGATAGGCGGCCTGAGCGACGGGCGAGTGCCGGCGAAGGGTCATGCAACGTGTTTACCACACGGAAATATTATTGTGTGGTAAAAATCTTACCACACAGAAAATAATCTGTATGGTAAATGAGGTTGCGTGCGGTGCAAACGGAAAAAACGCCGGCCGTCGCCATTCCTGCCGGCTTGCGATCCGCCGCGAGCAGGGCTATCTTACCTCCGTCTTACAAGCGAGCATCCAGATGGCCGCGCCGCGATTGACGACGATCGTCTCGACCAAGGGGCAGGTGATCCTTCCGAAGGCCATTCGCGACCGGCGGCGCTGGCCGGCGGGAACGAAGCTGGCGGTGGAAGAGACGGCGGACGGTGTTTTGCTCAAGGCGAGTCCGGTTTTCCCTGAGTCCGACATCGACGCTGTAGCCGGCTCTCTGAAGCGACGTGGGCGCGCCCTGACGCTCAAGGAGATGGACGACGCGATTGCGCGAGAGGCGAAGCGTCGTGCGCGCGATTGATACGAATATCGTCGTTCGCTTCCTCACCGCCGACGACGCGCGCGAATTCAAGGCGGCGCGCGCCGTCATCGATGGGGGAAACGTCTTCGTTCCGATAACGGTTTGTTTGGAAAGCGAGTGGGTGTTGCGCAGCGCCTACGGATTTGCGCCTGATCAGATTGCGGACGGATTACGCGGGCTCGCCGGACTTCCTGGCGTTTCGGTCGAGGAACCGGCCGTGCTTGCGACGGCGCTCGACTGGATGCGCGCCGGAATGGACTTCGCCGACGCCCTTCATCTCGAAAAATCGAAAGGCTGCACCGCCTTCCTGACCTTCGACCGAAAGCTTGCGAAAGCCGCAAAGGCGCTGTCAGCGACGCCGGTGGAGAAGCTTTGAAGGGTCCTTCAGGCGGCGAGCGCGGCGCCTATTCCGCCGCGGGCGCGGGTGGCGCCGGCGTTGCGGCGATGACGGGTGCAATCACGGGCGCAAGATCGAGCCAGTTGCCGCGATCGAGCCCCAGTTCGAGGTCGAGGAAGGTCGGCAGGATTCGCCAGAAGCGGCGCGACTGCGAGTTGGTGAGGAGGACGATGCCGACATCCCTGTCGGGGAGCCAGGCGATCTGCGCGCCATAGCCGTCGACGATGCCGCCATGGCCGATCACGTCTGCGCCCGCATAGTCATAGCGCCGCCAGCCATAGCCGTAGCGCGAATTGGAAAAGCGCGGCGAGATGTTTCTCATGCCGGGATCTTCGACCGGCGAAGCGACTTGCACGACATGCGCAAGGTCGAGCGCCGCCGCGGGGATCGTTTTCGCGTGGCCGGACTGGCCCTTCAGCCATTGCGCGAGGTCGAGGATCGACGCGTTCACCCCGCCCGACGACGGCACGCGATAGAAGGCGGGCTTGACCGCGACGGTCCGCCACGGACCATAAGCATAGCGCCCCTTTCCGGTTTTGGCGCGCCGCGCCGGGCGGGCCCAGTCCGGCGAAGCGTAGAGCGCCGCTTCTCCGATCGAGGCCGTCGCCATGCCGAGCGGCTCGAAAATCTTCTGTTTCGCCAGACTTTCGAACGGCAGTTCGTAAGCGGAGGACAGCGCGAGGCCGGCGAAATCGAAGGTGATGTTCTGATAATTGTAGCAGGCGCCGACCTCACACGTGAGGCGAAGCTGATAAAATCGCGGCAGAATGTCGTCCACCGGCACGCCGGCGAGAAGGAGATTGTCATAGGCGTGGGAAGGGAGGCCAGTCCGATGGCTGAGGACATCGGCGATGGTCAGCTCGCGGTGCGCCTCCCCCTGGAGGCGGAAGCCCGGCGCGTAAGGGGCGATCGGTTCGTCCACGGATAGACGACCCTCGACCATCGCGAGCGCGGCGAGCGTGCCGGTGACGCCTTTCGACAAGGAGGCGATGCGGAAGACGGTCTGCGGCGTCACCGGGTCGGCCGAGCCCGCCGCGCGCGTCCCATAGGTCTTGACGAACACCGTATCGCCGCGCCGCACGAGGGCGACCGCAAGGCCCGCGAAATCGCCGGTCGCGTAGACCTCATCGAGGACTCTGGCGAATTCGGCGTTGCGCGCCGCCTCGCTGGGATCCGCCGGCGGCGCGGGCGGCTCGTGTAAGCCGGGCGGCGTCTCATCCGGCAAGGCGGCGTCTTGCGCGCTTGCGCCGGACGCGAGGATCGCCGCAACGATCGCCAATGCGGCCGCCCGCAACGCTCCCATAAGCTTCCCCCGCGATCCCACCCCGGCGTCGGACAATAATAACCGACTTCCTCAGCATGGCGACACCGGCGCCCGGCGCTTGCGCGGTGCCTCCCCGCTTTAGCGGACAGCTTGTAGGGACGATGGGCTCGGGCCCCCGCTCGAGCAGCGTTCGGATCAATGGAATACGCGCCAGAACGCCTTGGCCATGCCATAGAGGCCGACTAGGGCGACGGCGCTGTAAATCAGGCGGACTGGCAACTCGAAGCAGATTCGCCAGACCCATACGTGAATGGGGGTCTTTTTGCGCATGGCTCAATCTTCCCTATGCGCAACGCTGCAACCGACGGTTCAACCCAGCGTTGGGATTTCCACCAGACGTTCCCATACGCATTGCTAACGCGGCCTTACTTGCCCGTAGCTCGCGAAAGTCGCAAAGGCTCTGTCCGCGACGCCGGTGGAGGCGCTTTGAAGACGTCCCTCAGGCGTAAGCCATATTCCGTGAGGACCACACCGGCGCGCCGACGCCGAAGAAATCGTGGTCGTGGCTCCAGACGCCGCCTTCGGCCGCGAGCGCCGCCGCAAGCACCGGCCAGTCCGTCTCAGCGCGCGCATGCAGTCGTCGCCGGGCGTCCGACTCGAGGTGACGCCAAAACTCGGGCGCCAAGGGCGTCACGATTTCGGCGATCGCCTCAAGGCCGCGCCGCGCTTCCGCTTCGGTGAGCCCGATCTTGTCGATGAGGACGCGCGCGGCCTCGACGATCTGCGGTTCCGGCGCCGCAAGCGCGACTCCCCTGCCATGAGCGTGCGCGAGGACGCGCGGGACCTGCCGTCCGAGGATCGCCGCGACCAGGATATTCGCGTCGAGAATGATCATCCGTGTGTGGATCGTTTTCCGGCGCGCTTGGCTCTAGCGGGGGCGGGCGCATCGGCGAACAGGCTCTCGTCGTCAAGGGAAAGCGCCTTCAATCGTTCCTCGACATTGATGCCGCGCGATTCGGCGCTGCAGCGCACGGCCTTGAGTTCCGAGAGCACCTCGCGCACCGAGCGCTGGGCCCTGTTCGCGGGCGTGAACCAGCCGACGATCCGGTCGTGATTGGTGACGATGACCGGCGCCGACGCCTCGCGCGCAATCGTGGTGAAATTGTCGCGAAATTCCCGCACGCCCATTCTCGACGCCATGCTTAAAGCTCCGTTCTTCTCCGGCCAATGTGACACAATTGCAGCCACATCTCAAGGAGGCCTCGGCCCACGCGCGACTTGACGCCGAGCCCTAGTTTAGCTAAGTCTAGCTAAGCCAGGATTCGCACCATGCCCACGGTCAATATCCACAAGGCGAAAACGGACCTCTCCAGGCTCGTAGAGGCGGTCGAGAAGGGCGAGGTTTCCGAGATCATCATCGCCCGCAATGGCAAGCCGGCGGCGCGGCTCGCCCCGCTCGCGCCGAAACCGGCGCACAAGCGCATCGGCGTCGCCAAATGGGCCTTCGACATTCCGCCGCCGGACCCAAAGCTCGACGCTGAGATCGCGGCTCTCTTCACCGGAGAGATTCCGAAGAAGCGGCGACGCAACCGGTGAACCTCTTGCTCGACACTCACATCGCCCTCTGGGCGGTTGCGAACAACAGGCGTCTTTCCTCGTCGGCGAAAGAAATAATCGCCGATCCGCAAAACGCGGTTTGGGTCAGCGCCGCGTCGCTTTGGGAGATCGCCGTCAAGCACGCCATATACAGCGCGCGGAAGGCGATGCCGGTCTCCGCCGCCGAGGCGCATGACAAGTTTTCACTTGCGGGGTATGTGGTCCTCGCCATCGGAGCGGCGCATGCGCTGGCCCTGGAAAAGCTGCCGCTCATCCATAAGGATCCGTTCGATCGCATGCTGGTCGCGCAGGCGCATGCCGAGGGAATGACGCTGCTGACCTCCGATGCCACGGTCGCCAAATACCCGGGCGATGTGCGAAAGGTATAGGCGGGAGCCGGCGGCGCGCCAGTGACGGGTGCGCGCGACTCGCCGCAACGGCTCGGCGACAGGGAAAATTGCATTGATTCCGCAGGAGAAGATCGACGCCCTCATCGCCAAATTCGAGCGCATCGAAGCCCAGATGGCGACGGCGACGAAGGGCGACGAGATCGTCCGGCTCTCGAAGGAGCATGGCGAACTGCGCCCTGTCGCCGAAAGGGCGAGGGAGCTCGCGTCGATCCGCAAACAGATGAGCGAGCTGAAAGAGCTCGCCGAGGCGCTGGACGCCGAAATGGCGGCGATGGCGCGCGAGGAATTGCAGGCATTGAAGGAGAAGGCGCCGGCGGTCGAGCAGGATTTGCAAGTCATGCTCCTGCCGAAGGACAAGGCGGACGACTCCTCGGTGATCCTCGAGGTCCGGGCCGGGACCGGGGGCGAGGAGGCGGCGCTCTTCGCCGGCGATCTCTTCCGCATGTATCAGCGCTTTGCGCAATTGCAGGGCTGGAAGGTCGAGGTGCTCTCGGCCTCGGAAGCCGAAAAGGGCGGCTACAAGGAAATCCAGGCGAATATCGCGGGCGAGGGCGTGTACGCCAAGATGAAATTCGAGGCCGGAGTCCATCGCGTGCAGCGCGTTCCGGCGACGGAAACGCAAGGGCGCATCCACACCTCGGCGGCGACGGTCGCGGTTCTTCCAGAGCCGGAGGAAGTCGACATCGTCATTAACGATGCGGATTTGCGGATCGACATCTTCCGCGCCTCCGGCCCCGGCGGACAGTCAGTCAACACCACCGACTCGGCGGTGCGCGTGACGCATCTGCCCACCGGTCTCGTCGTTCAGCAGCAAGACGAAAAGTCCCAGCACAAGAACCGCGCGAAGGCGCTGAAAATTCTCCGCGCCCGGCTTTACGATCTCGAGCGCGCCCGCGCCGACGCCGCGCGCGCCGCGGCGAGGAAGGGCATGGTTGGCTCCGGCGACCGCTCGGAGCGTATTCGCACTTACAACTTTCCGCAGAGCCGGCTGACCGATCACCGAATCAATCTGACGCTTTATAATCTCTCCGAGATCGTCTCGGGTTCCGGCCTCGACGAAGTCGTCGCGGCGCTCATGCGCGAAGACCGCGCCGACCGCCTCGCGGCGATGGAAGCTGGGTGAGGCTGCAGGTTGCAGGGCGCAGTTGCAGATGGCTTCGGCGAATCTCAGAGCTCCCTCCTCATCCGCTCACCCCCGCGCAGGCGGGGGCCCAGAATGTCGCGCATCGCGATGAAGCTGCAGCATCCTGGATCCCCGCCTTCGAGGGGACAAGCGGGTGAGGGAGTTCGTTTTGGACCTTATCTCCGCGCCGGCGCAACGCGCCTTGCCAGCTCCGACACGCCGCAGCTCGACGCGCGCGTCATTGCAAAAAAGGCGTTAGGGCTCGACGACGCCGGTCTGATCGCTTCCGCGGATCGGCCGTTGAGCGACACGGAGATCGCCGCGTTCGATGCGCTCATCGCCCGCCGCGCCGCCGGCGAGCCGATCGCCTATATCGTCGGCGAAAAAGAATTCTTTGGACTGACGTTCAAGATGACCCCGGGCGTGCTCATTCCGCGCCCCGATACAGAAACGCTGGTGCACGCCGTCATCCGCCGCCGCGATGCGAAAACGTCATGGCGCATCCTCGATCTCGGGAGCGGCAGCGGGGCTATCCTGCTCGCTCTGCTCAAGATGTTGCCGAAAGCCGCGGGCGTCGGCGTCGATGTCGATCCCGCGGCGGTTGCGCTTGCGTCGGACAACGCAAGAGCGCTCGATCTCGCCGAACGCGCACGCTGGGTTGTGGGGGAATGGGAGCGGGCGCCCGAAGAGGAATTCGATATTATCGTCTCCAATCCTCCCTATATTGAAGACGGCGAGCGCGATGCGCTGGCGCCCGATGTCCGGAACTACGAGGATCCTCGCGCGTTGTTCGCCGGCCGCGACGGGCTTGACGCATATCGTCGCATCCTTCCGGCGACGCGGACCCGAATCGCCGCACAAGGATTAATCGTACTTGAACTCGGCGCGGATCGGTCCCCTGCAGTCGGAGATTTAGCCCGGCGCGAATTTGCCGGCGCGACGCCCTCTTTTGATCGGGATTTGGCGGATCGCGAACGCGCTTTAGTGATCGATTTAAAGGGTCAAAAAAAGGATTGAAATGCCGGCCGACCCGGTTATCATGCGTAGCCAAGACGTGCGACCGCCGCCGCGATCTATGCGGCCCTCGGCCCCGTCTCACTCCACGACGGTCTGATAGGCTGCGCGCGGAATGCGCTGAAGGTCGAAACGCAGAACCGAAGAAGCCCCCCGGGAGTCCGGGGGCGGAAAGTTCGATCTCTAACGAAGGAACGATCGCCCATCGATCAATGACGCCGGCCGAGACCGGCATTCGCGGACGTGCGCCCGCAAGCGGGTTGGCCCCCGCAAAGGGAAATTAGACAGAGGACCTGAGCTTTGAACGGAAGACCCAACAATTTCATGAAGCGGGGGCGCAACCAGCGTCGCCGCCAAGGCGGCATGAACATCAATCGCGCGCTCGATTCGAACGGACCGGAAGTGCGGATCCGCGGCACGGCCAACCAGATTTACGATAAATACCTCGCGCTCGCCCGCGACGCCTCGTCCTCAGGCGACCGGGTCAAGGCTGAAAACTACCTTCAGCACGCAGAGCATTATTTCCGCGTCATTCGGGCGATACAGCCGGCGCAAGCTCCCCAGCCCGATCAGGCGGGCGAGGGCGGCGATTTCGAGGGCGATCAGCCGTCGATCGGCGACGGCCAGGGCCGCTTCGACAATGGCCGCGACGGCGATCAGTCCGGACATTTCCGCCAGAACGAAGACGCCCAGCCTCCCGCCTTGGAAGAGCAGCCGGAGGCGCCGCGCGGCGGGGATCCTCAGCGCGCAAACGGCGAACTTGAACAGCGCAGCGAGCGTTTCGAAGGCGAGGGCGAGCGTGGGCGCCGTCGGCGCCACCGCTCACGCCGCCCTTATCGCGAAGGCGAGCGCGAGCCCCAGGACCGCGAAGGCGGCGAGACCCGGTCAGATGACGATTCCGCGGCGCAATAGCCGAAGCGCCGGGAGGTTTACCGATCGTTAAAGTGCGCGAAGCGGCGCGCGCCGGCTAACGCATGCGCGCCCACCGGCCGAAGGCCGTTTAACTCCCGCAAAAATTCCGTCGAGGATCATCAAACCATGAGAGTTCTGATTTCAGCCGCCGTGTCTGCGGCTTTGGCCGCCACCGCAGCGATCGCCAGCGATCCGCCGTCCGCAACGCCCGCAGATGCGCAATGGGAGGCGGATATCGAAGCCGCCTTCAAGCTCGCGGACGCCAATTCCGACGGCTTTGTGACCGTCGATGAATGCAAGGCTTACTGGAAGGCAAGATCCGCTGAAGACGTCGCGTCGGGCAAGCCGGCGATGACCGAAGCGGAAATGGCGGCGAGCCTGGAGGATTTTCTCGATGCCGCCGGCGACGACAAGCAGGCGACGCTTGCGGAAGTCAAATCCTTCTACAAGGCCCGCATGGAGGCGTCGAAGGCCGCCCCCGCGAATTGATCCGAGCGGCCGCGATGCCGCGGCCCCTTATCGATGCGCCAAATCACCGGCACGCTTTTGACCTCGCCGGCCGCGCGGCGGTCGTCACCGGCGCCTCGCGCGGCATCGGCGCGGCGATCGCGCGCCGGCTCGCCGAACACGGCGCAGACGTCGTCGTCTCCAGCCGGAAGATCGAGGCGTGCCGGGAGGTCGCCGAAGCCATCAACAAAGACACGGCGCGCAAGGCTGCTGTCGCTGCGGCCTGCAATATCTCGCACAAGGACGAACTCGCCAGGCTCGTCGATTTCGCGAATAGCGAATTCGGCAAGATCGACATTCTGGTTTCAAACGCTGCGGTCAATCCCTATTACGGGCCGTCGGCGGGCATCAGCGACGAACAGTTCGACAAAATTCTGACCTGCAATGTGAAGGCGTCGCACTGGCTTGCGCAGCTCGTCATGCCTGGCATGAAGGAACGGCGCGACGGCGCCTTCATTATCGTCTCATCCATCGGCGGGCTCATCGGCAGCGCGAGCCTCGGCGCCTATGCGATCTCGAAGGCGGCCGATCTCCAGCTCGCTCGCAATCTTGCGGTCGAATACGGGCCGTTCAACATTCGCGCCAATTGCATCTGCCCCGGCATCGTCAAGACCTACTTCGCCGAGGCGCTGTGGAAAGATCCCGAGGTTGAGGCGAACGTCTCCAAGCACCTGCCGCTTCGCCGCTTCGGCGAACCCGACGATATCGCAGGTGCTGCGGTCTTTCTCGCGTCGCCGGCCGGCCAATGGATGACGGGGCAGGCGATCGTCATCGACGGCGGGACCGTGATCGGGATGGGACGCGGTTAACGCCAGTTCCCCTCCCTTGCCTTGACGCGCGGGCTACCCATTTAAAACGGCAGGGTTTCGCCGCCTTCGGGGGCGAGCTTCTCTTGACGCTTTCGCAAAGGTCAACGCATGCAATTTGAAAACTACACCGACCGCGCGAAGGGCTTCGTCCAGTCGGCGCAGGGGATCGCGCTTCGCGAAAATCACCAGCAATTTGCGCCCGAACATCTCCTCAAGGCGCTGCTCGACGATTCGGAGGGGCTTGCCGCCAATCTGATCCGCTCGGCCGGCGGACGGCCCGAGGACGCGCTGCGCGCGACCGAAGCGGGGCTCGCGAAAATCGCCAAAGTCCAGGGTGGAAGCGGCCAGCTCTACATGGCGCCGGCGACCGCTAAGGTGTTCGCGACCGCCGAAGATCTCGCGAAAAAGGCCAAGGATCAGTTCGTCACCGCCGAGCGGCTGCTTACTGCGCTCGCTATCGAGCCGGATGCCGGGACTTCGAAAATCCTGAAAGACGCCGGCGTCACGGCGGTCAAGCTCAACGCCGCTATTAACGATTTGCGTAAGGGCCGAACTGCGGACAGCTCGTCGGCCGAGCAGGCTTATGATGCGCTGAAGCGCTACGCCCGCGACCTCACCGAAGCGGCGCGCTTAGGCAAACTCGATCCGGTCATCGGCCGCGACGAAGAAATCCGCCGCACCATGCAGGTGCTTTCCCGGCGAACCAAGAACAATCCGGTGCTCATCGGCGAACCGGGCGTCGGCAAGACCGCGATCGCTGAAGGCCTCGCGCTCCGCATCGTCAATGGCGACGTGCCCGAAAGCCTCAAAGACAAGCGCCTGATGGCGCTCGACATGGGCGCCTTGATCGCCGGAGCCAAATATCGCGGCGAATTCGAGGAGCGGCTGAAGGCGGTGCTGCAGGAAATCACCGCAGCCTCCGGCGAAATCGTCCTTTTCATCGACGAGCTGCATACGCTGGTCGGGGCCGGCAAAGCCGAAGGCGCGATGGACGCTTCCAATCTCCTGAAGCCCGCGCTCGCTCGCGGCGAGCTTCACTGCATCGGCGCGACGACGCTCGACGAGTATCGCAAGCATGTCGAAAAGGATGCTGCGCTCGCGCGGCGGTTCCAGGCCGTCTATGTCGATGAGCCGACGGTCGAAGACACGATCTCGATCCTGCGCGGCTTGAAGGAGAAATACGAGCAGCATCACGGCGTCAGGATTTCCGATTCCTCCATTGTCGCGGCGGCGACCTTGTCGCATCGCTACATCTCGGATCGCTTCCTTCCCGACAAGGCGATCGACCTCGTCGACGAGGCTGCGTCCCGCCTCAAGATGGAGGTCGATTCCAAACCGGAAGAGCTCGACGAACTCGACCGCCGCATCATCCAGCTGAAGATCGAGCGCGAGGCGCTCAAGAAGGAATCGGACCGGGCTTCACGCGATCGTCTTGAACGCATCGATGAAGAGCTCGCCGATCTCGAAGAACGCTCGAACGAGCTGACCGCGCGCTGGCGCGCCGAAAAGGACCGCCTTGCAGCCGCGACGAAGTTGAAAGTCGAGCTCGATCAGGCCCGTCAGGCGCTTGCCGACGCGGAGCGGCGCGGCGATCTCTTAAAGGCCTCCGAGCTGAAATACGGAAAGATTCCCGAGCTGGAAAAGAAGCTCGCGGCGGCCGAGGAGAGCGACAGCCAGACGCTCGTTCAGGAAGTGGTCGACGCCGAACACATCGCCGGCGTGGTGTCGCGTTGGACCGGCATTCCGGTCGACAAGATGCTCGAGGGCGAACGCGAAAAGCTTCTCAGGATGGAGGAAGTGCTCGGCAAGCGGGTCGTCGGTCAGAAAGAAGCGGTCGAGGCGGTCTCCGCCGCCGTCCGCCGCGCTCGCGCCGGATTGCAGGACCCCAATCGGCCGCAAGGCTCGTTCCTGTTCCTGGGGCCGACCGGCGTCGGCAAGACCGAGCTGACCAAGGCGCTCGCGGCGTTCCTGTTCGACGACGACACAGCCATCGCGCGCATCGACATGTCCGAATACATGGAGAAGCACTCCGTATCGAGACTGATCGGCGCGCCGCCCGGCTATGTCGGCTACGAAGAGGGCGGGGCGCTGACCGAAACCGTGCGCCGCAGGCCTTATCAGGTCGTCCTGTTCGACGAAATCGAGAAGGCGCATGGCGATGTGTTCAACGTGCTCCTGCAGGTCCTCGACGAAGGACGTCTGACCGACGGGCAGGGCCGCACCGCCGATTTCCGCAACACGATCATTATTCTGACCTCCAATCTCGGCGCTGAGTTCCTCGCCGCACAGCCCGAGGGCCAGGACTCCGACTCGGTGCGCCCGCAGGTCATGGACGCGGTGCGCGCCCGCTTCCGTCCGGAATTCCTGAACCGCCTGGACGAGATCATCCTTTTCCACCGCTTGACCCGCCCGCAGATGGACGCGATCGTCGACATCCAGATCGATCGCCTCCAGAAACTTCTGGCGAACCGCAAAATTGTCGTTGAACTTGACGACGCGGCGCGACGCTGGCTCGGCGACGCCGGCTACGATCCGGTGTATGGCGCGCGGCCCCTGAAGCGCGTCATCCAGAAGAACCTGCAGGACCCGCTCGCCGAGAAGATTCTCGCCGGTGGGATCGCCGAGGGGTCGACCGTCGAGGTCAGCGCCGATGCGACCGGCCTCCTGATCCAGGGCGCCCATGCGCAGATGCGACCCGACGCACTCTCCGGCGCCCGCTCGACCGACCGCGCGCCGGAAGGAACGTTGTTGAACTAGGTGCGGCGTGGATTTCTTCAAAATCTCTGACGAGGCGAAAGAGAGGGAATACGACGAGGCGTATCGGCGAATATGTCGGTATACGGACCCTCGAGGAGTGGAACTTCGTAAAGCGTTAGAAGCCGAATGCGAAGAATTTCGCAGACTAGGCCTGGGTAATACCGCTTTCCTCCGGGACTTGCAGAATCCTGGCGCTTTTTCCAAAAAAATATGGGAAGTGCGACTCGGCGTCTGGTTAAGTCGATGCGGACATGAGCTTACGCGCGGCAATTCGTTCCCTGACTTCGTGGTTAAGGATCGTCGCCTAGGATGTTGGGTAGAAGCAACGGTTGCGTCGCGAGATGTGCCCGGCAACAAGCCGTATCTCGGGCCTGAACGGAAACCTATTCCGCTCGAATCAGCGTTCTCAGGGGCGAAGATTCCGACCTATCGCCCCGACTTCGAGCGCGTTGCTATTCGCATTGAAACCCGAATGAGTGAAAAGATTGATTCGATCAGAAACCACCGGTCGAAAATTCGCACAGAGAACATTCCAATAATTATCGCATTGGAAATCTCGGATATCAGCGATGAGTTTCATAGTGGGTATGTCGGTCCGATTTTCTTTGGGTTCGGCGATTTTAGCGCGAGGACGACTTCTGATGGCGTCGTGAACATAATCTCCGAGGCCAAGAGTGTTCGCATCACTGACCCGGGCGAGTTAGAAAAAGACATTGGCTATTTCCGGCGAGAACCGCTGCTTAGCGGCGTACTGTTGTCGCGGACTGAGCGTTTCGAGCCGATCGATAATTGGAACGAACGCGTTACACTGCTGATCAATCCGTGGGCCGAATTCGGCGTCCCGGATTGGCTTGTACCAAAGGTAAGGCGCGTTAACAAAATAGCGGAATGGACCGCAGGGGGCGCTATTTTTGATACGCCGCCGGGTGAATTGAGAATCTAGTGAGCGATGAAATGGCGAAGAAATCATGGACTCCCGACAAGGAAGAAGCGGCGAAGAAAATCATCCGCGAGACGATCGACGCGGCGGGGACGCAGGACCCCGCGTCGATCCCCCATCGCGTGAAGGAGCGCCTTAGGGGTCAAGCGACAGGCGATCTCGACGTCGACGACTACATCCGGCGTGTGGTCGCTGAACAACGGAACAAGCGCTAGCGGCTTGTCTAGAGCTGCGCGCGATCCTTGTCGTCCTGGGCGAGGAGTGCGGGGTCCTGCGGCTCAATATGGCGCATGGCGTCGATCCTTTCGCGCTCGGCCTTGAAGCGTTTCAAATCGGCGCCGGCGAGCGCGACGCCGGTCGTAATCTTGAGCTTTTGCGGATTGACCTGGGCGTTATTGAGCAGGATCTCGTAATGCAGATGAGGTCCGGTCGAAGCGCCGGTTGAGCCGACATAACCGATGGTCTGGCCCTGTTCGACGCGTTTGCCTGCGCGCATGCCCTTGGCGAAGCCGCTCAGGTGCGCATAGGCCGTCTTGTATCCTCGCGCATGGCGGATGCGGACGTAATTGCCGTACCCGCCATAGCGGTCGGCGCGTTCAACGACGCCGTCGCCGCCGGCCTTGATCGGCGTGCCGCGTGGCGCGGCGAAATCGACGCCCTTGTGCATCTTGTTGTAGCCGCTGATTGGGTGCCGGCGGGTCCCGAAGCCTGAAGAAAGGCGCGCTCCGTCAATCGGAGTTTTCATCAACAGGCGTTTGGCGCTTTCGCCGGCGCGGTCGAAATAGCGTCCGCCGCCGTCCTGCGAGGCGAAGAGATAATAGCCTTTTTCTTTGGTCCTGCCGCGCCATTTCAGTCGCCCGTAAAGGATGTCGCCGGCGTCGACGAGCCGTCCGTCGTCGTCGTAACGGGCTTCAAAGATCGCCTCAAACTCGTCGCCGCCGACGATTTCGCGCTGGAAGTCAACGTCATAGGCGAAAACGTTGGCGAGGTCCGCGATGACTTTGTCAGGGGCGCCGATGCTCTTGGCCGACACGTAAAGGCTGCCGACGATCCGTCCGGAAACTGAAACCAGCCGCTTGGTGAGGCGGATCGTCGATTTCGCGCCGTCAAATCTCCCATCGCTGCGGCGAATAAGCGAAACGCGGTTTGAGGAATCCGCCTTGAAGTCCAGGGCGAGGAGATAGGCTTCGGGCTCATGGTCCTCCGCGACGATCTGGAAAATCGTCTGATTGGGTAGAGCCGTCGTCACCGCGAACTCTTGGCCCGGCCGCAAGGTTCGGTGATTGTAATGCGCGCCGAAGGCGTAAGCGGCCGCGTTGCGGTCTTCCGCCCGGACGCCCGCGCGCCTCAGCGCTTCGACGAAGTTTTCGCCCTTGGCGAGGGAAACGACGAATGTCCGGGGGCCGTCAGAGACATCGCCGGCATAAGCGGCTGCGAGGGGTCGCGGCGAGGGTCCGCTGCGATCGATCTCGTCGGTGAAAAAGACCGGCGGGGGACGCTCGTCGGGATCAGCGATGAAGCGCTGTTTGAAAGCCAGCAACCGAGTCTCGGCAGGAGCGGCGGCGCGATCTTCGTCCCGGACTTCCGAAGCGTCGTCGGCCGAGGGTTTGATCCGTGGGCTGAGCGCGTCTTCCCCCGCATCGGATGGCGAAGCCGGGCCCGGACGCGGCGCGAGGCGCGGCGTCAATCCATCATCCTCTGCGGCCGGTTCCGCGGCGGGAACGACATCGGCCGCAAGAGTTGCGGTCGGTTGCGGATCGGCCGCCGCGTCGGCCGGCTGAGCGGCGATTTCCGGCGCGGCGAGCTCGGTCTGCGTCGCTCCCGCCGAAGCCGCGGGCGGGGGCGAATCCGCCGCTGCGGCCGTCGCCGATACAGGTTGGGTCGATAGGCCCGCGTCGATGATGCTCGCCTGATTGACGGCATAACCAACGAGGCCGGCGCCGACCGCCATCACGGCGATAGCGGCCAGGACGGCGAGGGCGCCGCGCCGCCCGTCGGCCCGTCGGTTGATCAGCACCTCAGATTCCGAATGGCTGAACGCGTCCATTACGCCCCTGAAATTACTGGCCCGCCGGACAAACAGGCGCCTCCTCATGGGGCCGCCTTTTCGCCGCGATCATATGCGCCAACCGTCATCGCACGCCTCGCTTTTCGGTTCAAATGGAGCCATCCTGAGGCTTTGGAACGAGCCTAGGGCGCTGGCCGTTAACCAAAGGCAAAGGAAGCCGGTTCGTTTCGATCGGTCTGCGAAGGCATGTGGGGCGTCAGACAGATTCTCATTGTTGCGGCGGCGATCGCCGTGGCGATCGTTCTCGCGCTCGTTGTTTTCAGCCGTCCCATCGTCGGCGCGTTTTTGCGTCAGGCGCTCGCGGCGGCCGGCGCCGAAAGTCCCCAACTCAAAGTCGTATCGGTTTCGCTCGGGGGAATGCGGCTCGCCGATATCCGCGCCGGCGCCGACGGGGAGCCTCCGGATCTACGCATCGAAAGGTTTGAAACGACATTTGACATCGGCGCGCTTCTCAGCCGGCGCGTCGTCAAGTCGATCGCGATCGGACCCGGCTCGGTGCGCGTCGAGCTTGGAAAGGACGGCGTCTCGATCGGCGGACTGAGGCTGAAGGGCGGCGGCCAGGCGAAGGGCGCGCCTTTCCAGTCGATCACGCTTCAAGATCTTGCCTTCACCATCGCTGCGCCGAACGGCAGGGCGCGCGGCCGCATCGAGGGCGGGTTCGACCTGACGAAGGGTGGGGCGCTCAGGGTTGAGGCGGCATCGTCGGCCTTCGCCGCGCCCGGCGCAAAGATCAAAAATGCAAAACTCGCCGGCGCGCTGCAGTTCGCGGAGGGCGGAGAATTTTCAGGGAAGCTCAATTTTACCGGCGCAGCCGATGCGCTCGGGTACGCCCTCAACGGGATAGCGATGGCGTTAGACCTTGGCGCGTCCGACTGGCGTGCGCTTGTCGGCGGCGCCGCGCAGGCGGACGGTTTCGCCTCCATCGATCTCCGATCGGGGCAGCTCCGGCCTTTGCGCAGCGCTGCGCAATCGCAAGCGTCGTCGCTGACCGGCGACGGCCGAGTCCAATTCGCGATTCGCCCACGGCAGCTTACGGTGCAGTCGCCCGAGGGCGGGTTCCTTCGCCTGGCCGCCGACGGCAGCGTCCTCATGTTCGATGCGATCGGACAGTCCGCGGTCTTTGCCCGCGACCAAAACGGCGCCCGGCTGGCGCTTGCGGCCGCCTTGTCAGGCCGCGCGCACAAGGGCGGCGGAACGCTCACGGCTCAGCAAGCGTCGGACGGTCCGTGGCGGTACAAAGCCGGCGCCGATTTCAGCGAGCTTTCCCTCGCCGACGTTTCGTTCGGACAGACGCGGTTCACGGCGTCAGGGACATCGGATCGCAATAACGCGACGTCGGCGCTCGACGTCAGCGCGGTCGTCAGATCCGCGAGGGTGGGACGACTAGAGATCGCTGACGCAACGGTGCTCGCGAAAGCGCAGGTCGCCGCAGATCTCGCGGCCAAGTCCCTTGCGATTTCCAGCCCGGCGGATGAGTGCCCGCAGTTGGCGAACGGGCGTTTCGGCCTTGTAGGTCAGAACAGCGAGGCGCGGCTCACCGGCGCGCGGCTGTGCCGCGCCGACGGTCCGCTGCTTGTCGCGCAATGGGGCGATCGTCGGCATGCGGAGGTTATGGGCCGGCTGAGCGCGGCGTCCGGCTACTACCGGATCGGCGCGACGCGCTTCGAGGGGCTGCCGCCTATCGTCGACCTGGAAGCCTCCTACGATCCGTCTCAGCAGCGCACCACGGTCGGCGGCGCCTTGTCTGGCGGCCGGGTGATCATCAACGGGGCCATCGTCGCCGCCGGCGCCGCTGGAACCTTGTCGGCGCGGCTCGATAAGGCTGCGCTTTCCGGCGAAGCAGCATTGACCAGTGTGACGCTTACGCAGAATTCGAAGCCGCTGATGGTGGCGCCGATCATCGCGTCGGGAACGGCGCGGCTCGCCGAGGAGAAAATCGACTTCGACTATCTCGCCAAGTCGCCGTCCGGCGTCGCGCTTGGACAAGGGAGCGGCGTCCACGACGTGAGCGCGGGAGTGGGCGACACCGCTTTTCGGTCAGGAACGCTGAAATTCGCGCCTCGCGGGCTGCAGCCGGCGGCGATACTTCCCGCGCTGAAGGGCATCGTCGGCAATGCGTCCGGAACCGCCTCCGGCGAAGCCCGATTCAAATGGGGCCGGCGCGCCGCCGATTTCCGCTCTTCAGGAAGAATCAAGGTCGCCGATCTCCGTTTTATCGGACCGGGCCGCGCAGTGTCGCAAACGGTCGGCGTCGACGGCGAGCTGGAACTTTCAAGTCTCTCGCCCCTTAAGAGTGCGGGGGATCAGTCCTTAACGGTGCGCCTCCTGGATCTCGACGCGCTGCAGCTGGAGAACGGCGTCATTCATTACAGCCTCCCCGGTGACAAAACTTTGCGAGTGATCGATGCCGAGTTCCCGTGGTTCGGCGGGCGCATCGGCGCTTATGACGCGACCGCCCCGCTCGGCGGCGGGAAAGTCGAACTCGCGCTCCGGGCCGGCGATGTGAACCTCAAGGACATGCTCGAATTCATCGATATCGAAGGGCTCTCCGGCGAAGGCGTCATCGAAGGCGTTCTGCCGCTGACGGTTTCCGAAGGGAAGGCGCGCATCGTCGACGGAACGATGTCGGCGATCGGGCCCGGCGTCATCCGCTACACCGGCAAGGCTGCGGAAGCGGCGGCCGCCTCGAACGAACAGGCCAAGCTCGCATTCGACATCCTGCGCGAGCTGCAGTTCGACGAACTGACCGCGAAAGTGAACGGCCCCCTGGACGGCGATCTCCAGTTCAACATCGTGTTCAAGGGCGCAAACAATGTCGTCGTGCAGGACAGGAGCGTGATCGCGCCTGTGGTCTATCGAATCAGCATCGAGGCGCCGATCCTCGCTCTGATCGACCAAGCGCGCGTCTCGACGGATTTTCGCCTGCAGATGGAGCGCACGACGGACGAGGCGGAGGCCCAATGACGCAAGTTCGCCTGAATTGGCCGCCTGCCCGCCCTGCGAGCGCCGCTATTTCGCCCTATGGGCCGCCCATGTTAAGAACGATTCGAGCAGTACGGGCGCGCAACAGAAGGGCCCTCACGATGTCCGGAGCTTCAACCAGCGGCGCTCTGCCGCAAGCGGCGGTTCTCGCATGCGTTGCGCTGTTGGCGGCTTGCGCGACGGTCAAGGTGCAGGCGCCGGATAAGCCGATCGAGATCAATCTGAACGTCAAAATCGAGCAGGAAGTGCGAATCAAGCTTGATCGCGAGGTTGAGGAATTGATTTCCCAGAACCCGGATATCTTCTAGTCTGGGAATTGAGGAGTGCGGCGATGAGAAAAACTCTCTACGTGCTGGCTGCGACGGCGGGCCTCGGGCTTGCCGCGGCGGCCGAGGCCGCCAGCGCGGCGATCGAACAGGCCAAAGCCAATTGCGTCGTCGGCGAGCAGGCCGACGGCTATCTCGGCATCGTCGACTCGTCCAAAGCAAATGAAGATTTGCGGCGCGACGTCCGCGCCAACAACCAGCAACGGAAAGCGCTTTACGCCGACTTCGCGGAGCGCAACGGCGTGACGATTGAAACCGCAGCGGCCCTCTTTGCGGAAAAGAGTCTCAATCAGGCGCCGTCCGGCGAATGCATTCGCGACGCCTCCGGCGCCTGGATCAAGAAGCCTTAATCGGCGTTAACGTCTTCCAGACGAATCGCGGCTAAGGGTCTTGCATCAAGCGAGGCCCTTTTTGCATGAGCACGACCATCGATCCAGTTGCGTTATCGGCGCTGTTGGCGTCGCGCGTCTGCCATGATCTCATTAATCCCGTGGGCGCGCTCGGTTCCGGGCTCGATGTTCTCGACGAAACCGACCAGGACGCCGCGATGAAGGACGCCGCCCTCGATCTCATTCGTTCGGGCGGTCAGAAGGCGATCGCAGTGCTCAAATTCGCGCGCCTCGCTTACGGCTCGGCCGGCGGATTCGGCGCGCAGATCCCGATGGAAGAGGCCGAGCTGTGTCTCAAAGATCTCTACAAATGGGCCAAAGCCGACCTTGACTGGCGCATTTCTCCCGGCATGCGGTCGAAGGAGGCGGTGAAGATCGCCCTCATTCTCGGCTCTTTCGCGGCCGATTGCGTGCCGCGCGGCGGGAAGGTGACCGTCAGCGAGGAGCTTCAAACAATAATCGTCGCCGCCGAAGGCCCGCGCGCGCTTTTGAATGAGGATCTCGTCGCAGCCCTGCAAGGCCGTGCGACAGAGCTCAAGCCGAAATTCGCGCCGGCCTTCATCGCTGGCGAACTCGCCCGCGCCATGGGCGGCGAGACCTCTGCCGAAATCGAAGGCCACCGCGTGACGTTGCGCGCGCGGCTGGCGGAATCGCGCCTGCGCGCCGCCTGTTAACGGCGGGCTAACTAACATTCGGCAAGCTTTGCAAAAAAGACAGCCGCCAGCAGGCGGACATTCAAGGGCGCGCCATGAAGACCTGCCTGATCGTTGAAGATTCCAGCATTGTCCGCGAGATCGCGGTGCGCATCCTGCGCGAGCTTTGCGTCGAGCCGCGCGAGGCGGAAACCGCCGAACGCGGGATCGAATTCTGCAAGAACAAGAAGCCCGACGCAGTCCTCCTTGACTGGGACCTTCCGTCCATGGGCGCGCTGGACTTCCTGCGCGGGGTCGCGGCGCTGCCGCAGGAAGCCCGCCCGCCAATCGTGCTCGTCGCCACGGAAAACGATCACCAGCAGTTCACCCTGGCTCGCGCTGCGGGCGCCGCTCATCACATTTTGAAGCCGTTCGACTTCGAAACGGTCGCGCGAAAGCTGGCCGAACTCGGCGTCGTCAAGGAAGCCGGCGGCGCGCGCGCGGCGTCCTAGCCGGCCCACGTATTTTCATTCTTTGCGCTGGGCCGCCGCGACCTGCGGGACCTCATCATTTGGCGCTGCGGGTCTTGTGGATTTCTGAGGGCGCGATCCGCCCCGTCCGCATGGCGCAAGCCCGTCGGGTCAGATTCTGCTCGCCCGGTTTGATTTGCCCGGACTGATCGCTATGAGTGAGAAATGGGCAATGGGCGATGGGGTGTCGTTCAAAATGGGATGCTTTGACCGCCGCGCATGAGAGTGCGCCGGGCGCCCGTCGCCCATTCCTGATCGGAGGACCTGCATGCTCGGCCTGATGATGGACCGTCCGCTTCTGACGACGGAAATCCTCAAACACGCTCTGCGTACTTATCACGCGACCGAGATCGTCACGCGCACGGTCGAGGGGCCAATTCACCGCTACACGATCGGCGATTCCGGCAGGCGCATGGCGCAGCTCGCTCACGCGCTGCTCGAAATGGGCGTCAAGCGGGGCGATCGCGTCGGCGTCATCGGCTGGAACACCTATCGCCAGTTCGAGATGTACTACGCGGTCGGCGGCGTCGGCGCCGTTCTGCACACGGTCAATCCCCGACTCGGGCCCGACAATGCATCCTATGTCATCAATCACGCCGGCGACGAATACCTCTTCTTCGATTCGACCTTCGCGCCGCTGATCGCCCAGCTCGAGCCGAAGCTCAAAACCGTCAGGCGCTATGTCGCCCTCGACCGCGCCGCGCCGGTGCGGCTCAATGCGCCCGTCGCGGTCTATGAGGATTTGATCGAAGGCAAGCCGACGAGCTTCGAGTGGCCGGACTTCGACGAAAACACCGCGGTCGCCATGTGCTACACGTCGGGCACGACCGGGAATCCCAAGGGCGTGGTGTATTCGCACCGCGCGCTTGTCATCCAGTCCTTCGGAAGCCTCCTGCCGACCGCGCTCGGCTGCCGCGAAGGCGATGTGGTGCTTCCGGTCGTGCCGATGTTTCACGCCAACGCCTGGAATGTTCCCTATTCGGCGATGCTCATCGGCCTGAAGCTCGTATTTCCGGGGCCGAAGCTCGACGGCGAAAGCGTGTTCGAACTTCTCGAAAGCGAAAAGGCCACCTATTCGCTCGGTGTGCCGACGGTGTGGCTGTCGCTCCTCCAATATATGGAGAAGAGCGGCAAGACCTTGCCGCATCTGAAGAAGGGCCTGGTCGGCGGCTCGGCGCTCCCGGAGTCGCTCCTGCGCGCTTACGACAAGATGGGGGTCGAGCTGCAGCAGGGCTGGGGCATGACCGAAATGAGTCCCCTGGGGACGGTCAATACTCTGCCGCCGGTCATTCGCGCCCTCCCGATCGAGAAGCGCGTCAAAACTCAGCTCAAGGCCGGCCGCGCCATGCCCTTCGTCGACATGCGCCTTGTCTCCGAAGACGACCGCATTCTGCCGCATGACGGCAAGACCGACGGCCGGCTGCAGGTGCGCGGTCCGTGGATCGTCAAGAGCTATTACAAGGCGGAAAAAGAGGTTCTGACCGAAGACGGCTGGTTCGACACCGGCGACGTCGCGACCATCGATCCCGACGGCTATCTCCAGATCACCGACCGCGCCAAGGACGTGATCAAGACCGGCGGAGAATGGGTCTCCTCGATCGACATAGAAAACGCCGCGATGCTCCATCCCGGCGTGGCGCAGGCCGGCGTTATCGGCGTCCACCACCCGAAATGGCAGGAGCGCCCGCTGCTCCTTGTCGTGAAGAAGGACGGACAAAATCCGAGCGCCGACGACATCAAGACATTCCTCAAGGGAAAGCTCGACAAGATCGCCTGGCCGGACGCGGTCGAGTTCATCAAGGAAATGCCGCTCGGAGCGACCGGCAAGGTCCTCAAAACCGAGCTCAGGAAGCAGTTCAAGGACTATAAGCTCTCCTGAACGGAATTGAGGGGCATCGCTGCGAGCCGCCCCTATTACTCAAAAGCTGAGTGGGTCATCCCCCTCCGTCGCGCTGTCGCGCGACACCTCCCCCGCGAGCGGGGGAGGAAATGGCGGCCCCTTCCTCCCCCGCGAAGCGGGGGAGGTGGCGAGCCGCGAAGCGGCGAGCCGGAGGGGGCGGTGTCAATCACATCTGGTTTGAGGACTCGCCCTACGCGCCGGCTTTTTCGGCATAGCGCCAGGCGAGTTCGGCGAGCGGGCGGATCTGCGCGCCGAGGCGCGTCGCATGTTCGGACGAGGCGTTGCCCTGCAAACCCCGCGCATAGACACCCTGCGCGATCGCGGCCAGCCGGAACATGTTGTAGGCGAGGCAGAAATCGAGATCGGGATTAACGTCGCGCCCGGTCCGCGCCGCATAGCGCCGCGCGATATCGTCCTTGTGCGGAATGCCGAGCGACTGGAGATCGAGACCGGAAAGCCCGCCCCTCAAGCTCGCCGGAAAATGCCAGGCCATCAGGAAATAAGTGAAGTCGGCGAGGGGATGGCCGAGGGTTGACAGTTCCCAGTCTAGCACGGCCGCGACCTTCGGAGTCGAGCGCATGATGATGCAGTTGTCGAGGCGATAATCTCCGTGCACGATCGATGTCGCGTCGTCCTTCGGGATCGCCGAGGGAAGCCATTCGGCGAGCCGGTCCATTTCGCGGATTTTGTCGGTCTCGGCGGAGCGGTACTGCTTCCCCCAGCGGTCGATCTGGCGCGCGAAGTAATTGCCGGGCTTGCCGTAATCCGAGAGGCCCGCCTTGTCGTAATCGACGAGATGGAGATCGGCCAAGGTATCGGCGAGCGCGAAATAGATCGCGGAGCGGTCGGGGCGCGCGACATCGGGCAGACGACCGTCCCAGAAAATGCGGCCGTCGACGAAATCCATGACGAAGAAGGCGGTGCCGATGACCTCCGGGCCTTCGCACAGCGCATGGGTTTTCGGCGCCGGGAAGCCGAGGCGGTGGAGCGCCGTCATCACGTGATACTCGCGATCGATCGCATGCGCGGAAGGCAGAAGCTTGCCCGGCGGTTTTCGCCGCAAAACGTATTTCCCTTTCGGCGTTGTAAGAAGATAGGTTGGGTTGGACTGTCCTCCTTTGAACTTTAGGATCGTCAGGGGGCCCGCGAAGCCTTCGACATGATCGCGCATATAGGCGTCGAGCGCCCTCGCATCGATCTGGAGATGCTCCGGCGCCGCGGCAGTTCCGGTAAAGTCCGTACCAGGATCGTTGCTCATGGCGCCGCTCACGACTTGAGAAAATGCTCGCCGACGAGCATGGCGCCGACAGCGACGAAGCCGAGACCGGCGATAAGCTTCAACGGGAACACGGCAAGCCAGCGTTCGGCGGCCGCGCCGAGAACGACCGCCAATCCGGTCGAGGCGATGAGCGCCGAGGCGGCCGCAGCGAAGACCAGGGTCTTCGGCCGACCGCCCTCAGCGGAGAATAGCGCCGTCGCAAGCTGGGTCTTGTCGCCGAGCTCGGCGAGAAAGACAGTGAAAAAGACCGTCAGGAACGCATTCATGCCGGAACCGTCTTCAGCTTTTTGTGAAACTCCAGGAAGTGGCGGACGACTTCGTCCGGAGCCTCCGTCTGCGGATAATGTCCGATAGCCGGCAGCAGCACCGCGTCAGCGTTCGGAATCTGCTCGAGATAATAGTGATAGAGATGGGCGCCGGAGACCGGATCTGCGCCCCCGTCGATCAGTCGGAGCGGGGCCCGCGCAACCTTCAATGCGCCGACCCATCGTTCCCGGTTGGCGATGCGCTCCGGAATGTAATGCAAGAGTCTGTGAAGAATGCGTGCGCCGCCATGTTCGTTGATGAGAGCCCAGTGGCCGTCGATTTCCTCGTCGGACGCCCTGGTTTTCGAACCGAAGATTTCGTCGAAGGATTTGCGAAAGCGGGCGCGCGTCATCAACAACCCGATCAAGGGGCCGAGCGGCGAAAGTCCAAGCTTCTGGATCGGGCGGGCTCGATGCTGCTCCGGGAAGAGGCCGCCGTTGAGGAAGCACATCGACTTGATGGAGAAGCTCAATTGCCCTTCATTGTGGCGGGCCAGCAGCTCTTGCCCCACCGTGTTCCCATAATCGTGCGTGAGCACATGGGCCTCGGCGGCGCCGACATGGGCGAGGATGGCTTCCTGAAGATCCGCCTGGTCGAATATCGAGTAAGGTTGGGACTTGGGCTTTTCGGAGAGACCGAAGCCCAGCATGTCGGCGGCGACCAGCCGGAAATGCCGAGCGAGCTTCGCCCATATCGACGTCCAGTCCCAGCTCGACGTCGGATAGCCGTGAATCAGCAAAAGCCACGGCTTCTCGTCGTCGGTTTCGCCTTCCGCCCACCAGGCGATGCGCCGCCCGCCGACATCGAGTCTGCGCGCCGCCTTCCGCCACTGCGCAAGCTTCTTCATGCGGCCTCGATCGCGCGGCGGCCGATATCTCGCCGGAAAAATCCTTGCGGCCAGTCGATTGCGCCGACCCCTTCATAAGCGCGCGCGACAGCATCCTGAATTGTCGCGCCCGTCGCCGTCACGTTAAGGACGCGGCCCGCGGACGCGATGAGCGTGTCATCTTTCTCCTCCGTACCCGCATGAAATACGACGACGTCCGGACGTCGTTCCGCAGCATCGACGCCCCTGATGCGCGAGCCCTTTTTGTAAGCGCCGGGATATCCGTCGGCGGCGAGCACGATCGCCGCGGCTGCGTCCTCGGACCATTCGACAACGGCGCCGGCCAAAGTCTTCGTCGCCGCCCTATGCAACAAAGGGAGGAGGTCGGATTTCATCCGCCGCATGAGCACCTGGCCCTCAGGATCGCCGAAGCGGCAATTGATTTCGACGAGCTTCGGCCCCGCGTCCGTGATCATCAGACCAGCGAACAGAACGCCGGCATAGGGCGCGCCGGACCTGCGCATTTCGGCGAGAATGGGCTCAACGATGCGCGACATCGTCTCCACCCTGATCTTTTCATCGAAGATCGGCGCCGGCGAATAGGCGCCCATGCCGCCGGTGTTGGGGCCCTGATCGTCGTCGAAGGCGCGTTTGTGATCCTGCGCCGCTTCGAGTGGAATCGCCGTTATTCCATCGGTCAAGACAAAAAAACTCGCCTCTTCGCCTTTGAGGAATTCCTCGATGAGGATTTCGGCGCCGGCCGCGCCATAACGCCCGCCAAGCATCGCATCGACGGCGCGGTCTGCGTCGCCGAGCGTTTCTGCAATGACGACGCCTTTGCCTGCGGCGAGCCCGTCGGCCTTGACGACATAAGGCGGCGATTGCGCGCGCAGAAAGGCCTTCGCTGCATCGGCTGCCGCAAAGCGGCCGTAGTTGGCGGTCGGCGCGCCGGAGCGCGTCGCGATTTCTTTCATGAAGGCTTTCGACGATTCAAGCCGAGCGGCCGCCATGCGTGGGCCGAAACAGGGAATGCCCAAATCGGCGAGGCGATCGGCGAGACCGGCGGCGAGCGGGGTCTCAGGGCCGACGACCACAAGGTCGACTTTGCGCGAGCGCGCGGCCTCGGCGAGACCGGCGATATCCTCGGCGGCGATGGGCAGCAATTCGCCCAAGGGCTTGAGTCCCGGATTGCCCGGCGCCACAAAGAGCCTCGACAATTCCGGGCTTTGCGCGATCTTCCAGCCGAGCGCATGCTCGCGTCCGCCGCCGCCGACCAGCAGGACCTTCACTTTGGCTTGTCTCCCGCTCAAGCGTCGCGTTTAGGGGTTCGAGCCGCATGGCATCAATGCCGACCCCGTCGGACGCGCGCAAGGCGGACGCTGACGAAAACCTCCCGACAGAGCCGGGCGCGACCGACGCGACGCCGCCGGCGCAGCCGACGGCAGCGGTCGCCGACGAACCTGCTGTCGCCGTCGCCCCCGATGAATCCGCAGAGGCAGCCGGCGAACCGACGGAGATAGATGAGGCGAAGGGGCTCGAGCCGGCGCGGCCGCGCATCCTGCGCAGGACGCGTCGGCGCTTCAGCCGACGAAGCGCGGAATTTCTCGAATATCTCGCCGTCGATCCGGAGCGGCGCAAACGCACTTCGATCGTCCTCGCCGTCGCTGTCAACATCATGCTCTACACCGCGCTCGCTGTGTTCGGACGGTTCAAGATCTGGATCCCGGACGCGCCTGGCGAGTCGATGACCGTCGTCATGGTCGATCTGCCGACCGAGACCGTTTTGCCGGAGCCGAGCGAGCCGGAAGTCGCGCCGGAGCCTGAACCCGAAGAGCCCGCGCCCGAACCTGAGCCGATCGAAGAGCCCGAGATCGAGCCCGAGCCCGCCCCCGATCCGGTTCCAGAGTCTGCTCCGGACCTTGCGCCTGAACCCGCTCCTGAGCCCGAACCGCAGCCTGCGCCCGAACCGGAGCCGGAGCCTGAGCCGATTCTTGACCTGACCCGCGAGCCTGTCTTCGCGCCTCCCGAAGAGGAGGCCGAAATGCCGATCATCGAGGCGCCGGAGCTGACGGACCTGCCGCTCGAACCGGTGGCGCCCGAGGAACCGGCAGCGCCGGCCGAACCGGCGCCGCCGGAGGTCGCCGAGCAGACGCCGGCCGCCGAGGCTCCGCCGCTGGTCCAGAAGGAGCCCGAAATCGCGGGTGCGCCGGACATCGCGCCGCCCGAAATCGATGTCGCGGAGGAAGGGGACGAGGACGAAGACAAGGACAAAGAGGAGGCCGCGGAAGCGCCGGCGCCCGAACCGGCCATTGTCGAGGCGCCGACGGGAGACGATGCTTTCGATGAGGCGCCCGTCTTTCCGGGTTCACGCGCCGCATTGCCCGATGTCGATCTGCCGGAAGGCGAGGTCGCCGCGCAGCCCGGCCAGTCCGGCATCGTCGCCATCTTTTGCCCGAAAGAGTTCAAGAACAAGGACAAGGCCGCCGAATGCGCCGGCCGCACCGACATCCGCTCGGGTTGGCGGCCGGGAAGCGGCGAGGACTGGTCGGAAGCGATCCGTCTGCTGAAGAAGGATCAGGTCGCCGGCCGCACCGGCGCGAGCCCGCAAGCGGTTTTGGGACCGGAGCGCGGACAGGCGATCGAGGATGCGGAGACCGCGGCGGCGTTGCGCGATTTCCGCCGGACCGTCGGACGCGGGGTGAACGATCCGGCGGGGCAGTCGGCGGGCAATCTCGAGAATACGCTCGGTCAGCCGGAGACGGGGCCCGCCGATCCCGAACCGACCTGGACTCTTCGCGAAGATCCGTCCGTCACGCAGAAGGACGTAAAGAAACTCAAGGAAGCGCTGGAAGAGGCCGAAGCGCAAAAAAATCCAAATCCGGATGATTGATCGTGTTCAGGCGGCTGCTGCTGCGGCCCCTTACCGTCCGGGTTCGGAAGGTTCCGCGGCCGCTCCGTCGGCCGGAGGGTCGGCCGACGGCTCGGATGGGTCGATCGGATCGGAAGGCGGGGGGTCGCCGCGGTCGACGGGTTCGGCGGCGGGATCGTAAACGTCCTCGAATGGCTCCTCGCCTTCGACGAAATCGCCGCTGCCTTCTATGGGCTCGGCGTTTTCGCCAGGATCGAGCCAGGGATCGCCTTCGACCTGCGGACCCCCGTCAGCGCCGCTTTCGACGGCGAGAGAATCCTCGACGTCCTCGCCTTCGAACGCCGACGGGTCGGCCTGCTCCTGCGTCCCGCCGAGAATCGGAACCGAGCCCTTCTTGGAGAGAAACAGGTAAGCGCCGGCGGCGGCGGCAAGCGCCGTCGCGGCAGCGGCCGCCAGTATGATTCCCTTTGCGCTCACGCGCGCCCCTCGCGGATTTGCGCGGCGGACACTCCGCCCGCCCTGAACTTAAAGAAACAGGGAGCTTTGACAAGGTCCGAACCGCCGCAGGCGGCGATCGCTCAGCCTTTCAGGCGATCGAGCCCCTCTTCAATAACGTTTTCAACCGCCGGCGTCTGGAGGATTTCCTTGCCGCCGCGATAGATCATTTCTACCGCCACGAAGAGGATGACCGCGAGCCCGAGATAGGCGATCCAGCGGAAGCGCTGCAGGAGCCGGGCGATGACCGTCGCGGCAAGTCCCATAAGCAGGATCGACAGCGCGAGACCGAAAATAAGGACGCCCGGATGCTCGCGGGCTGCGCCCGCCACGGCGAGCACGTTGTCGAGCGACATCGAGACGTCGGCGAGAATAATCTGGGTGACCGCCTGCCCGAGCGTCTTCGGATTTGCGCCGGGAACGTACTCTTCGCCCTTGCCGCGATCTCTTAGGGTCTCGGCGCCGATTTCGATGTGCGAGGGCCGCCGCAGCTCGCGCCACATCTTCCAGCAGACCCACAGGAGCAGAATTCCGCCGGCGAACAGGAGGCCGACGATCTGGAGGAGCTGCGTGGTGAGGATCGAGAACACGATGCGCAGCACTGTCGCTGCGAGGATGCCGATGAGGATCGCGCGGTTGCGCTGGCGCGCCGGAAGTCCGGCCGCGGCAAGCCCGATGACCACCGCATTATCGCCGGCGAGCGTGAGGTCGATGAGGATGACTTGAAAAAACGCAGTCACCAGCTCGGGATCGAGCTCGTTCAGCCAGTCCATTCTGTGCCCCGCGCAAACCTTCCGCGTGTCGCGACCATGGCGCCCCCGATCGGCCTAACGAACGCGGTTACGACTAGGGCGCCGTTCGGTCCTGCCGGGCGGCGCCTCTGAACCGGACGGATATAGGCGTTTTCAACCGAGGCGCCAGCCGCAAATTCCAGTCGCGACCGTCAAAACGCCGTCAAGCGAATGCGGCGCCGCCGCTAAGCAAAAACGGCGCCGCTCGTCGCGGAGCGGCGCGGCCTGCGCCAGTAGGCGCCGGCCCGTGAACCGCGTTAGTCGTCGCCGCGACGGAGGGGACCCTTTGCTCGGGCGGCTTTTCACACAGAGCGACGGCCATGTCGCCGGGTTTCGCACGAGCTTCAGCGCGTCGAAGCCGCCGCGCCCGCGCCCGTCATTGACCGCGCTTTCCCAATCCTCCCAGACGCCCGGAAACGCGACCTGCCAGTGTAAGAAGCGCCGTCATCGGCAATCCGCCGTGGGATCGGATGAAAATGCAGGAGGTCGAATGGTTCGCCGCGCGGCGGCCCGACATCGCCCTCGCCCAGCGCGCGGCGGACCGCAAGAAGATGATCGCGGGTCTCAAGAAGACGAACGATCCGCTCAGCGACGACTATGAAAAGGCGCGCCAGCGCGCCGACACCGCGATGACCATCGCGCGCAACGGCGGACAGTTTCCGCTGCTATCGCAGGGCGACATCAACATCTATTCCCTGTTCGTCGAGCGCGCGCAGTCGCTGATCAAGCCTGTGGGCGCCGCGGGCCTTCTGACGCCGTCCGGCATCGCCTCCGACAAGACCGCCGCCGATTTCTTCCGCTCGGTTTCGACCACGGGGCGCGTTCTTTGCCTTTTCGATTTCGAGAACCGGAAGATCTTTTTCCCCGACGTGCACGCATCGTTCAAATTCTGCGTCATAGTCGTGGGCGGGCCGCGTAATGCAGGCCATGAGACTGACTGCGCTTTCTTCTTGCATTCCGTGGAAACGCTTGCCGACGCCGAACGGCGCTTCCCTCTTGCGCCGGACGATTTCCGGCTCGTCAATCCGAACACCGGCACCGCGCCGATCTTCCGCACGAAGCGCGACGCCGAGATCACCAAGACGATCTACCGCCGCGTTCCGGTGCTGGTCGATCGCTCGGACGGGACGCCGGAATCGGCGTGGCCGGTGGAGTACTTCACCATGTTCCACATGACGAACGACAGCGACAAGTTCTGGACGCGAGCGATGCTCGAAAAAGCCGGCGCCTACCCCGTCGCCGGCAATCGGTGGAAGAAGGGAAAGGAAGAATTCGTTCCGCTGTACGAGGGCAAGATGGTGCAGGCCTTCGACCACCGCGCGGCGAATGTCGTCGTCAACCCAGAGAACGTGAACTGACCGGCGCAAGAAGCGCCGATCGCGAGCGAAGCGAAGCGCGATCCGGGCATGTCTCCAACACCCCAGTTTTGGGTGCACGAGGACGACCTCGATTTTTCCTCCGAATGGATCATCGGCTTCAAGGACCTGACCGCCACGACGAACGTGCGGACGATGATCGCAAGTTTAGTTCCGCGAAGCGGTTTTGGAAACACGTTGCCGGTTCTGGCTCCAAACAGCAGCCAGTCAGAATACAAGCGAAAAGCGGCGGTTCTCGTCGCCTGCCTCAATTCGTTTGCTTACGATTATCTCTGCCGACAAAAGGTTCACGGCCAGCATCTGAATTCTTTCATCGTCGAGCAGATCCCCGTCATCGATGCCGAGAATGCGCGTGTGCCAGCCCTCAACGCGACAGCGCTCGTCAAACACCACGTCCATCGCCTCACTTACACGGCGCACGACATGGCGCCGTTCGCGCGCGACATGGGCCATGACGGCCCGCCCTTCGTTTGGGACGAGACCGAGCGCATGCATCTCCGAGCGCGGCTCGATGCTCTCTATTTCATCCTCTACGGCGTTACCGACCGCGACGACGTCAGACACATCATGTCCACGTTCCCGATCGTCCGCGAAAAGGACATGAAGGAGCACGGCTTTTACCTGACGCAGGAACTGATCCTCGCCTACATGAACGCGCTGGAAGCCGGCGATTCCGAGACCGTCGTCGATGTCGCCGCGCTGAAGCGCGCAGCGACGGCTGGAGCTGCGGCGCTTTTTGTTAAAGAGTGAGTCGCTAGCCGTCATCCCGGGCGCAGCGCAGCACAAAGTGATGCGCCGCTGACCCGGGACCCATGCGGTTGTCCGACAGAGTCGTGGGTCCCGTGTCTGCGCAGCAGCACTTCGCGCTGCAGCGCGCACGGGATGACGACGTGTAACACGCTTTTTTGAGTCCGAGACTAGAGCTTGGCGAGGCTGATCGCCTTTGCGTCGCCGATCCAAGCCTCTTTGAACAAGGCGTTGGCGTATTTCTGCCCGGATTTTTCCCCTTGCGCCTTGTATGCGGCGGCAAGGCCGTGCAGCGCCCAGCCGCTGTTCGGCGCTTCGGCGAGCGTTTCCATGAAGAGCTGCTCGGCGCGCTCGGCGTCCCCTTTGCGCAACACCAGGGCCGCCAATGTCTGTTTCGCGGGATAATACCAATAGGGCGGCTCGGTGTAGTTGAGCCCTTCCTGCAGCGCGACAACCTTCTCCATCGCCTCGATCGCCGTCGCGATGTCGTTCTCGACGGCGGCTGCGCGCGCGATCACGGTCAGGCGCTCGATCTGCAGAATGTCCGCTGCCGGAATATTGATTTCCAGCAGGGGCGAAAGGTCTTCTTCCGCGGCGATCCGGGCGATCGCCTCGCTTTCGCGCCGGGCGCCGGCCGCATCGCCCTTGCGCGCCAAGGCCTCGCCGCGCGCGTAATGCCATGCCGCCTTGACGAAGGGCGCATCGTTTCCCGGATCCTTGAGCGCGAGCACGTCCGCCGCATCGCCGAATGTCGCCCAGACGTAATAGGGCGCAATCTTGATCGGCTGCGCGAATGGAACGTCGACAGCCATCTGCAGGGGCAGCTTGGCGTCGAGCTTTTCCGCCATCGTCAATGCGGTCGCGCCGTCGCCGCCCATCAGCGACGCCATCATGGTGAAATGAAGATTGTGCACGTAATAGCCGAATTCGAACATCGGTTCGGCCTTGTTGGCGGCGAGGAACGCTTCGTCGGCCGCGGCCGCCTGCACGTTGAGATCCGCGGACTGTTTGAAGCGCCCGATGCGGTAATAGACGTGGCTCGGCATGTGGATAAGGTGTCCGAGCCCCGGCGAAAGGCCGGCAAGTTTGTCCGCATACGGAACTGAGCGATAGGGATCGCGCGTCGCCTCGGTCGCGTGGATGTAGAGATGGATGGCGGCCTGGTTCATCGGCCTGCGCGCGAGCACCGCCTCGATCAACGACAAAGTCCGGCCGGCGCGCCCCTTGGGCGTGCGCCCGTCCGCCTCCCAATAATCCCAGGGCTGCGTATCCATGTTGGCTTCGGCCGCCGTGACCTGGATGAAATCATCGTCGGGGTATTTCTTGGCGACCGCGTCCATTGCGTCGGCGAAGGCGGCGTCGAGTTTGGAGCGGTCCTTGACCGGCGCGGCGGAGTAGCGCTTGGCGAGCGCGTCGATAAGCGCCCGCTCTTTCTCCGTCGCGCCCTTTGCAAGCTCCCTGGCTTTCTTCGTTGCGGCATAGGCCGGCGCCACGGCATCGTCCGCCATCGGAGCATTAATGTTCGGTCCGAGCGCGAAACCTTCCGCCCAAAAGCACATGGCGCATTGTGGGTCGGCGGCTTGGGCGGCCTTGAATTCGGCGATCGCTCCGCCGTGGTTGAAATTCCACATGTGCGCGAGCCCGCGATCGAAATGCATCTGCGCCGATGGGTTCGCCGTCTTGATTTCGTAGGCGATCCCGCCGATGCGCTCAGGGGTCGCATCCGGCGCCAGCTTCACAGGTCCCGTCTGCGCCGCGATCGCCTGTCCGATGCGTGCGAAATAGGCGCGCCGCTTCGCCTCCGCTCCCGGGTTCTTGCCGCAGATCGACGACCACATGGCGAGCGGCTTCATGAACGGCGCCTCCGCGTCCAGGCGCTCGCGCGCCTCAAAGCCGAGACCGGCGAGCGCGACCGCGGCAGCTCCGGCGCCCAAAAGATACTTCGCCTTCATAATCTCTCTCCCGTCGCAGAATCGCTCCGGTTTTTGCAGGGTCTGGCCGCTTGTTCAAGGCGATCGCGCTTATTCAGCGCCGCAAATTGTGCTTCTATCGCGGCCATGCCTGAACCGGTTTTCGGCAATGTCCGCGAGTACACGGTCTCCGAACTCTCCGGCGCCCTGAGACGCGTTGTCGAGGACGGCTTCGGCTTCGTGCGGGTTCGCGGCGAGATTTCCAACGTCAAGCGCCACAGCAGCGGGCACCTCTATTTCGATCTCAAGGACCTGAGTGCCTGTATCGCCGGCGTGATGTGGAAAACCGCGGCGTCGCGTCTCAAAATCGCTCCCGAGCAAGGCCTCGACGTGGTCGCCGCAGGACGCCTCACCACCTACGCCGCGCAATCCAAATATCAGCTGATCATCGACTCGCTTGAGCCGGCGGGCGTCGGCGCTTTGATGGCCCTCCTCGAGGAGCGCAAGAGAAAGCTCGCTGCAGAGGGGTTGTTCGCCGCCGAACGGAAGCGGCCGCTGCCGTTCCTGCCGGCGGCGATCGGCGTCGTCACGTCGCCGACCGGGGCCGTCATCCGCGACATTCTCCATCGCCTGCGCGAGCGTTCGCCGTGCCGCGTGCTGGTCTGGCCGACGCCCGTGCAAGGCAAGGGCGCGGAAGCGCGAATCGCCGCCGCAATCGCCGGGTTCAACGCGCTTCCTGAAGTCGGGCCGGTTCCCCGGCCGGACGTCCTGATTGTCGCGCGGGGCGGCGGGTCGATCGAGGACCTCTGGTGTTTTAACGAGGAGATTGTCGTGCGGGCGGCGGCCGCAAGCCGCATACCGGTCATCTCCGCAGTCGGCCACGAGACGGACACGACATTGATTGATCTCGCCGCCGACCGACGCGCGCCGACTCCGAGCGCCGCCGCCGAACTTGCAGTTCCGGTGCGAAGGGATCTGATCGAGCGCCTCATGAAAGACGAACGTCGTCTGGCGTCGGGCGTCCGCCGTCTGTCCGAACAGTGCGCCGCCGCGCTGCGCGCCGCCGCGCGGGGTCTCGGCCGGCCCGAAGACCTGATCGGTCCGCTCGGTCAGCGCTTCGATCGCGCGCACGATCGGCTCGAAGCAGGCGCGCGCGATTTTCTCGCCGCCGCCCGGCTGAAGTTGAACCGCGCGTCGGGTCGTTTGGGTCCCGGCGTGCTCGCCGCCGGTTTCGCGCGCCGCGAATCCCGCGTCGAAAGCGGGGCGGCGCGCTTGAGACAGGCGGCTCGGGCCTCGATCGCTGTGCGGCGGAGCCGCCTTGCCGCCCAGCGCCTGTCGCCCGCCGTCCTCAAAAAACGATCTTTAGACGGACGAAATGAAGCCGCGCGGCTCGTTCGTCGATTGGCCGCGGCGGCGGACCGGGCCGTCGCGCCGAAGCGCGCCGCCCTCGATGCTGCGGCGAAGTTGCTTCAGTTGGTCTCCTATGAAAACGTCCTCGACCGCGGCTTCGCTCTGGTGCGCGGCCAGGACGGCCGAGTGATCGCGCGGGCTGCCGACGCCGGGCCCGGCGCCCATGTCGCCATCCGCTTTTCCGATGGCGAGCGCGGCGCGATCATTGATGGAACAAAGTCGCGCCAGGCCCGGCCGGGCCGGGCGCCGGGCGTGCAGAAGAGCCTGTTCGACTGAGAGGCCTTTGACGATCATCGCTCCGGGTTGTTATCAGACGGGCAGGAGGCGGAAGCTTTCGATGAATCTTCAAGACTCGTTCGGAGACGGCGAGGCGACGGTGGAGTATCGCGACGCTGAGTACGTCGTGCTCCGACCCGGCGGTTTCGTGCGCTGCGCGGTCACCGGCGTCAAAATTCCGCTGCAATCCCTGCGCTACTGGAACGTCGACCGGCAGGAGGCCTATGCCGACGCCGCCGCGGCTTTGCAGGGCTTCGGCTATCGGAGGGATGCTTGAAGACTGCTGTGATCGCGGCGCTGTTGCCGGCTTTGGGGTGCGCAGGCCACGGCGCCAGTGTTGCTGAAACGCCGCCGGCTTCAGCCGGGCCGGCCGTCGTGGCGAGCGAGCCGACCATAGAAGCCGCCCAACCGGTCGCTGCGCAAGCGGTCGACCTGCAACCCTCTGCGACGGTGCGGTTGACCGGAAGCATGACGCAGGGCGGCGTACTCTTTGGAGAGGCTGAACCCGGGGCCAAGGTGCGGCTCGACGGCGCGAGGGTGATGGTCGGCGCCGACGGCCGTTTTGTCATCGGCTTTGGCCGCGATTCCGCGCCCGGCGCGACGCTCGACGTCACTCTGCCCGACGGTCGGCAGGAAAAAATCGCGCTCGCGATCGCGGACCGCGAATTTCCGACCCAGCGCATCGACGGACTCGATCCGTCCAAGGTCGATACATTCACCGAAGAGCAATTGAAGAAGATCGCCGCCGACAACGAAAAGAAGAAGGCCGCCCGCGCGACCACCGACCAAACGGCATTCTGGGCCGCCGGATTCGACTGGCCGCTCAAGGGGCGCATCAGCGGCGTGTTCGGATCGCAGCGCATTTTGAACGGCGAGCCCAAGAACCCGCATTCCGGTCTCGATGTTGCGGCGCCAGAGGGGACGCCGATCAAGGCGCCCGCCGACGGCATTATCCGGCTCGCCGATTCGGACATGTATTTCGAAGGCGGCCTCATTTTGCTCGATCACGGTCACTGGCTCGAAAGCGCCTTCCTGCACTTGTCGCGGCTCGATGTCGCGCCCGGCCAGGCGGTGAAGAAAGGCGACGTGATCGGCGCGGTGGGAATGACCGGCCGCGCCACCGGCCCGCATCTCCACTGGAGTCTCAAATGGACCGGGCGGCTCGTCGATCCTCAGCTTCTCCTCGATCCGGCGGCCAATCCGCAGGCGCCGGAAACAGTCGCGAACTAAATGTTTCTCCGACGGCGGGGGCTTGTCGGCCGTCGCCTCAGTCCAATCGCGAAACGCACGGGGGCCGCGAGCGTCGTCCGTAGGCAGAGGATAAGAAGATCGTCTCCTGAAGGTTTGGATCGCCTTTCCGGGCAGTTACGACTTTCTGTCGGACCGAGCAGCGGTCCCGAGGCCGGCGCTAAACAATTGTTTTTTCTACGCTATTTTGCTGGGGCATCAGCCGCGCGCAGTTGTGATTGACAATCATTCGCAACTAGGGCATGGAGACGGCGGAGAAGGGGATCCTGCTCGTGTACGTCTGCATCTGCAATGCGCTCAAAGACAAGGACCTCGCCGCCGCCGCGACAAGCGATGTGCGCTCCGTGGCGGATGTGTTTCGGCGTTGCGGCCGCGCGCCGAAATGCGGCAAGTGCCTTCGCGACGTCGCGCAGATGATTGAAGACGCACGCGCCCTCGAATGCGGCGTTGCGCTGGCGGCTGAATAATCCAAGGCTCCGCTGCGCAAGCGGCGCAGTTCATCGCGCTCAACGAATTCCAACTCCGATCGCTGCGCGCGAATGCGTGTCGCTCGCAAAAAAAGCGCTTCGGCGGCGGGGATCAATCATGCGAGATTGCGCGTTAATGCCTTGCCGGGGAATGGAGCCGCGATGAAAGGCGATCCTAAAGTCATCGACTATCTCAACCGCGCGCTCAAGCTCGAGCTGACGACAGTCAATCAGTATTTCTTGCATGCGCGTCTGCTCAAACACTGGGGTTTCAGGAAGCTCGCGCAGCGAGTCTACAAGGAGTCCATCGATGAAATGAAGCATGCGGACGATCTCATCGAACGCATCTTGTTTCTCGAGGGGCTGCCGAATGTTCAGGACCTCGACAAGGTCTATATCGGCGAGTCGGTCAAAGAGGCGCTGGAATGCGACTTGAAGGCCGAGAGGCGGGCCCATCCTGTCTATACCGAGGCGATCGCTTTTTTCGAGAAGTCGCCGGACTTCGTCAGCCGGGCGCTGATGACGAAGATCCTCAAATCCGAGGAAGAGCACATCGATTTCCTGGAAACCCAGTTGGAGCTCATCGCCAAGCTCGGCGAGGAGCTTTATATGCAAAGCCTTGTCGAGCCGGAGGATTGAAATGACCAGAATCGCATTGCAGATCCTAGCGATCGCCGCGCTTGCGCTCGCCGGCTGCAACAAGGAGAAGGCAGAGGACGTCGCGCCGAGCGAATCGGGGGCCTCAATAGACCCGTCGACCGCCTCGTCAGGCGACTACGCGGGGGAAGCTCCGACCAACGAGCCGTCGATCCCCATCGGCGAAACCGGCGGCATGTGCGGCGGCATCGCGGCGATCGGCTGCATCAACGCGGGAGACTACTGCAAGATCGAGGACGGCCAATGCCTCGAAATCGCCGACGTCGCCGGAACCTGCGTGAAGAAGCCTGAAGTCTGCACCATGCAGTATGATCCGGTCTGCGGCTGCGACGGCAAGACCTACGGCAACGCCTGCGCAGCGGCGGGCGAAGGCGCGAGCGTCGCATCGAAAGGCGAATGTCAGTCTACGAACGGCTGATCCGCGTCGGCTCGATGAGATCCCAGAGGTTGCGGTAAAGGTCCTCGAACACGGCGACCTTCCCGAATTCGGCCGATCGCGGCGGACGCACGAATTTGACGCCGCGCCCGCGGAAGAGCTCGTAGTCTCGCTCGAAGTCATCGGTCTCGAGAAAGAGAAAGACGCGCCCCCCCGCCTGGCGGCCGACCATCTCGGCCTGTTCCGGCGTCGCGGCGCGCGCCAGCAGGATGCGCGCTCCGCCGGCGCGCGATGGGGCGACTACCACCCAGCGCTTGCTTTCTTCCGGCCGCTCCGAGTCCTCGATGAGGTGAAATCCAAGCGTTTCGCAGAAAAAGCCGATCGCTTCGTCGTAATCGCGGACAATGATAGAAACGAGGCCGAGCGCGCGACGCGGCTCGGCGCTGCGGACCCCGGTCACGGCGTCGCATCCTTTCCCCACCGACGGTGCAGCCAGAGCCATTGTTCCGGCCGCGCGCGAATGTCGCGTTCGAGAGCCTGGTTGACGAGGATCGTCAGTGCAAGGACGTCTGCGCCGGAATCGTCCGTCGGTTCGAAGGCGATCGGCGGGTGCACGGTCATTCGGAAATGCGCGCCCTTGATTCGTGCGATGCTTATCGGAACGACCGACGCGCCGAATTTGAGCGAGAGCCGGGCGGCGGCGGGCGCCGTCATCGCTTCGCGCCCCATGAAAGGGGCGGCGATCCCGTCATTGAGTTTCTGGTCGACCAGCATGGCGAGCGATTTGCCGGATTTCAGCGCATCGATCAGCGCGCGTCCGCCGCGCTTGCCTTTTGGAATCTGAAGGCGCGACATGACCGCCGCGCGCATTCGGATGATGAGACCGTCGATCAGCGGATTGTTGGCGGCGCGGTAGACAAAGCCATAGGGCACTCCCGCCCTGTGGATCGTGAGCGGCATGATCTCCCAGTTGGCGAAGTGGCCGGAGACGAAGATGACCGGCTCGCCGGCCTTCACAATGGCGTCGAACCGGTCGGCGCCGTCGACATCGACGCGGCCGCCGAGTTCGAACGGACGAAATTGCCGAAGATGCGCGAATTCCGCCGCCGTGCGGCCGAGGTTCTCCCAAACCCCGGCGACAACGCGCCGGCGCCTCTCATCGCTCCATTCCGGAAACGCGCGCTTGAGATTCTCATCGGCGCGTCTGCTGATAGGCGTGAATATCGGTCCGACCGCACGGGTGAAGCGGCCTGCAACGAAAGACGCGGCGTCGACGCCGAGGAGACGGAAGACGCCGATGAGAAGGAGAGCGAAGCCGTATTCAACGCGGTGGACAATCGTCACGGGCCAGTTTGACCGGCGTTCGGGCAGCGGCGCGTCATCGACATCGGCGGCGGCCTCAACCATGACGATGAAACTCGCTGATCGAGCGTTTGACGAGCTCCGCCAACCGGCCCGGAGCATTCGTCCGCATTCGAACCTTGAACGCGCGCGTCTGGCTGCGCGCATACCATGGCAGCCGCACAAAATCCTTTTCGGTGGTGATCGGAGCGCCTCCGAGGCGCTTAGCTTTGGCGCTCACCGCGTCCATGTCTGAATCCGTGTAGGGATGGTGGTCGGCGAATATCCGCCGGCCGGCGATTTCGAATCCGGCGTCGGCAAGCGAGTAGAAGAAGCGCTCCGGCCGCGCTATTCCGCAGAAGGCGAAAACTCGGGCGGGCGGTCCGGTCTCGCACGGCTCAAGCCAGGCCGAGAATTGCGGAACGGAAGCGGTCCGCGCCGGCGGATCGCCGGCGGACCTCAGAACGTGAATGAGCGCGCCCGCCCGCGCCTCGGCCTCCGCAACGGGCTCACGCAGGGGTCCGGCGGGAAACCGCCGCTCTTCGCCTTCGCCGCCATCCTCGACCAACAGCAGTGAAAGGGCCTTTTGCAGAGACGCATTCTGAAATCCGTCATCCATGAGGATGACATCTGCGCCCGCCTCGGCGGCCGCCCGCGCGCCCGCCGGCCGGGCTCGCGCAAGCCAGGTCGGCGCGTCGGCCGCCAGCAGCAGCGCCTCGTCGCCGACATCAATTGCATCGTGCACGGATGGAATGACGCGGATCGGCCCCTTAAGCCGGCCGCCATAGCCGCGCGTCAGGAAATGCGGCTTGAAGCTTTCGGACGCAAGGATTTCGCGAAGCAGGCGCACGAACGGCGTCTTGCCGGCGCCGCCGAGACTGACGGCGCCGACGCAGATCACGGGGACGGGCGGCCTTTCGGGCCGAATGCGCGCCTGCCGCCATCGCCGCGCCGCATCGTAGAGCGCGGCTGTCGGCTCGAGACTCGCTGCGATCGCGCGCGCGGCCCGAGACCGGTCGCGCCAAAACCACGGCTCGCGCATCATGCGGCGTGCGCAGCGGCGGCGAACCGGCTCAAGATCAGGTCGCTGACCTCCTGGAGCACGCGTTCCGCTGAAGCTTCCGCCGCCCGCTGCGCGGCCGACGCCATGGCGAGACGGGTTTTTTGGTCGGAGAGGAGCCGGCGCACGGCGGTCGCCAGCTCGCGATCGTTGCGCACCAATGCGGCGCCTCCCCCTGCGCGCATCTCGCCATAGGTCTCGACGAAATTGAAAATATGGGGACCGTGCAGGATCGCTCCCCCGAGCCGCGCCGGCTCCAAGGGGTTGTGACCCCCCTTTTGCGTCAGGCTGCCGCCGACGAATGATACGTCGCTCAGGCGGTAAAAGAGGCCGAGTTCGCCCAAGGTGTCCGCCACGTAAATATCGGTCGCGTCGTCGATCTTTTCTTCGAGCGAACGCTGGCGGGCGACAAGTCCGGCTTCGTCGGCAAGCGCACGGACAGCGGCGCCCCGCTCGGGATGCCGCGGCGCGAGAATGGTGAGCACGTCCTGAAACGACCTGCGAAGAGTTTTGTGCGCTGCAAAGACCGCGTCGTCCTCCCCGGGATGCGTGCTTGCGGCGAGCCAGACCGGCCGGCCGCCGACGGCGGTTTTGAGTTCGGCAAGGAGCTGGTCTGTCGCGGGCAGGGCGGGTGCCGCGTTCTTGAGGTTGCCGAAGCTCGCCACCTCGCGCCCAGACAGGGAGCGCAAACGGTCCGCATTCTGACGATCCTGCGCAAGCATCAAATCGAAAGCGGCGAGCACATACCGGATGGTCTGCGGCTTCCGCGTCCACTCCTCGAAGGATTTTGGCGATACGCGGCCGTTGATGAGCGCCATATAGGCGACGCGGCCCCGCGCGGTCAGGATCAGGTTCGGCCAGAACTCAGATTCGACGAAGACGGCGGCCTGCGGCCGCCAATGATCGAGAAAGCTCTCGACGAACCGCGGATGATCGAGAGGGATGTACTGGTGGAGGGCGCCCTCCGGCAGTCGCTCAGCCATGAGTTTGGCCGAGGTCGTCGTTCCGGTGGTGACCAAAAAGCGCAGATCGGGCCGGCTGGCGCGCAGCCGGCTGACCAGCGGCAGAACCGAAAGGGACTCCCCAACGCTCGCTCCATGGATCCAGATGAGGTCGCCCTCTGGCCGTGGGCGTCCCGGTACGCCGCGCCGCTCGTTGATGCGCGAGGGATCCTCCTTGCCGGCCTTCAGGCGCCGCGCCAGCGCGAATTCGGCGACTGGCCCCATGACCCGGCTCATGGTGCGGTAGAGCCGGAGCCCCAGGGGTTCGGGCAAGGTTCCTAAGGCGGCCGTCATCAGGGCATTCTAACCTATCGCGGCGTCATCTGGCGACCGGCCAACGGCCCTGTCGGCGCGATCGGAGGCCGAATTCAAGGCGCGTTCAAGGGCGATGCGCGCCGCCTCTATGTCGCCCGGGCCCGCATCGCTTGGCACACGGATCGGCGCCTCGCCGACAAACGCCCCACGCGAAAAGGGAGCGGCGAGCAGGAACCGGTCCCAGGTTCGAAGCCGCCAGCCGCCAGAGGAGGAATACGCTCCAGGCAGGATCGGCGCGCCAGAGAGTTGGGCAAGGCGGATGACGCCTGCCTGCGCCCGTCGCGATGGCCCGCGCGGCCCGTCCGGCGTCATGCCGACAATTGCGCCCTCTTCAAGCGCCGCAATCATTTGCGCCAGAGCCGGGGCGCCGCCCTTGTCCTTGTGCGTCTTTTTCGGGTTGGCGGCCGAGCCGCGGATGAATTCGATTCCGAAAGGCCTGACGGCGTCGGCGATGATTTCCCCGTCGCGGTGATTGGAGATCAGCATGAATACGCGCCGTTCAGTCTTGCGGCGGATGACGGCGCCCATCAGCAGACGCTGGTGCCAAAACGCAGCGATAAAGCCTTCGCCGCTCTCGACCAACCGGTCCGCATGCTCGCGCTCGATGAAGTCCCAGCGCGAGGTGGCGAATACAATGCGGATGTAAAGGCCGATGAAGAAACTGGCGCCGGCGCCGGCGGTTCGGCTCTGCGCGATGCGCCGGAAGAACGTCCGTAAACCCATGTCGCGCGGGCATTTCGACGAATTCCGTTGCAGCGTCAACAGCTTGCGCTCGCCGCCGTGGCTGGCGAAGATAGCGCCGTGCGGCAGGGCGGGACATTTTGGGCGGGTCCGACGGGAACGGCTCCGCCGGTCGCGACGGCTGTCCTCGCCCGGCGGTTATGGGCGGACTATCTCGCCCGCTACTGGTCGCTCTTGCTTCTCGCGCTGGCAGCCATGGCCGCCTATGCGGCGTCGGCGAGCGCCATTCCGGCCGGAGTCGAATGGATCAGCCGCGCTCTCCAGGGCGAGCGGGTCCCGATTTCCGGCGCAGTTGCGCTTTGGGGGCCGGTCCTCATCGTCGGATTGGGTCTTGCAAACGCGGCGGCGCAATACGCGCAATCGCGCCTCTCCCAATCGGCGGCGCTGCGCGCGTTGCGCGACCTGCAGAACGACATCTACACAAAGCTGTTGGCGGTCGATGAGGCGCAGCTGAAGGCGATCGGAAGCGGGCAGGCGATCGGTCGTTTGACCAACGATGCGACGGTCTTGCGGGAGACCCTCGCGCGCGCGACGACCTCGGTGCGCGATCTTCTGACTTTTCTCGGGCTTTGCGCCGTCATGATCTGGTATGACTGGGCGCTGTTCCTCATCGTCGCGGCGGTTTATGCGGCGCTCGGCTGGCCGGTCGCGCGCATCGGCAGGTATTTGCGGTCAAGCTCGCGTGAGGCTCAGGCGCAGACCGGCGACATCGCCTCTGTTGCCGGCGAAGCCGTCGTCGGCGGGCGCATGATCCGAGCCTATTCGCTGGAATCGCGTGAGCAAAATCGCGCGCGCGCGAAATTCGACCTCCGATTGTCCGTGCTCGAACGGATGGCGCGGCTGAGGGCTCTCAACGAGCCGTTCATTTTTTTCGTCGGCTCGGTGGCGCTGGCGATCGTCGTCGCGGCCGTCGCCTGGCGCATCGGGGCGGGGGCCATGAACGCGACCCAGTTCATCTCCTTCATCATCGCCCTGTTGCTCCTCTCACAGCCCGCACGGGGCCTCTCGACCCTGAATGCGGTGATGCAGGAAGGCTTCGCGGCGTTTGAACGCATGCTCGACGTGATCGACCTTGAGCCGAAGATCGTAGACCGTCCCGGCGCACGCCCCCCTGGCGTCTTGCGCGGCGCAATCTCTTTCCGCGATCTTCGCTTCTCCTACGGCGACGGGTTGGCGGCGCTCGACGGGTTTTCGCTCGACGTTCCGGCCGGCGCGACCGTCGCGCTGGTCGGAGAGTCGGGCGCGGGCAAATCGACCGTTTTCAATCTCTTGCCGCGTTTTTATGAGCCGCAGTCCGGATCGATCCGTATCGGTGGAGCGGACATTTGCGACGCGACGCTCGCCAGCTTGCGCGCATCGATCGCGATTGTCAGCCAGGAGACGATTCTGTTCGACGATTCGGTCGCCGCCAATATCGGTTTCGGGCGCCTTGCCGCGTCGCGCGAGGAGATCACCGAAGCTGCGAAAGCCGCCGGGGCCGATAGTTTTATTCGCGCGCTGCCTCAAGGTTATGACGCGCCGGTCGGCGAAGGCGGCATGAAGCTCTCCGGCGGACAGCGCCAGCGCATCGCCATCGCCCGCGCCTTCCTCAAAGATGCGCCGATCCTTCTCCTCGACGAGGCGACCTCGGCGCTGGATTCGGAGTCTGAGGCGCAGATCCAGGCGGCGCTCGTCCGGCTGCGTCAGGGCCGAACGACGCTGGTCATTGCGCATCGGCTCGCAACCGTGCGGGACGCCGACCTCATCGCTGTGATGGATAAAGGCCGCGTCGTCGAAACCGGCCGGCACGAAGAGCTGATAGCGCGTCGGGGTCACTACGCGCGCTACGCCGCCCTGCAGTTTCAGGAACGCGCCGCGGCGGCGTCGTAGGCGGGTCCGGCCGTCGGCGGTCTAACCGCGAATGTGCAACACGCGCAGAGCGTTGGCGACGCTACTCTCGTCGCAAGATGCGCTCGGTCAAGAGATTGCCCCACCATGAGCCCATATAGTCGGCCTTGATGCGGACCGGATCGTAAGCAGGGCTGTCGACCCAGCGGAAAAATTCATCGACGGAGGAAAGGTCGATGCGCCGCTCCCCGGCGTGCGCGAGATAGCGGCCGAAGGCGGCGTCGATGACGCCGGTCTTGCCGGCGCGCAGATGGCCGTAGCGGAACGATAATTGCCTCAATGCGCGGTCGAGCGGGAGGCCTTCATGGAAGAAAAGATAAAGCGCCGCCATGAGGCCGACCCGATCCGACCCGGACTTGCAGTGCATGACAGCGGGATATTCGATTTCCGCGAACAGCGCGCGCGCGCCGCGCAGGACTTCCTTCGACGGCGCCTCGCGGGAAAAGACGCGGAAGGTGACGAGCTTGAGCCCGTGCTTGCGGCAGGCTTCTTCTTCGAGGAAATAGAATCCCGACGGCTTGTCGCCTCGGAGATTGACCACGGTCTTGACTCCCCCTTGCGCCCAGCGCGCGACATCATTGGGCGTCGGCTGCTGGGCGCGGCGCATGGCGGGAGCGATCCGATGCTCGTTCCGGCGCAGGGTTCTGATCCATCCGTGATCGGACCACATGAGTTCACGCCACGCCCGCCTGCGGCCTTCCGAGGTTGCGAATTCCTCGCGTGTCAGCGCGGTCATGCGTGGTCTGCGATGGGGCTTGAATCGCCTGCGCCCGCCGCAATGGCGGTGGAATTCCCCCCCTTTTCATGAAGGGGAATTCCACCGCGCGCGTGGAGGCGATGCCCCATCAGTCGCCGGCGATCGTCATCGACGGGACGAGGAGGCTCGGCGCGTTGACGGCGCCGGTGAATTCGAGATCGTCGGCGGGAATGAGCGTTCGGTACATATCGAGAAGATTGCCGGCGGCGGTGATCTCGCTCACCGGAAAGACGATCTCGCCCTTCTCGAACCAGAAGCCTCCGCAACCTACCGAGTAATCGCCGGTATTGGGATTGATTTGCGGCCCGAACATGTCGGCGATCAGGAGGCCTTCGCCGGCTTCCGCCATCAGCGCCTTCGCACTCCGCCTTCCATTCTCGAGATGGAAATTGGTCGGTCCGGCGCCGGGAGGGCCGGCGACGCCGCGCGTCGCGCGCCCGTTGGTCTCGAGCTTCAGCTGACGCGCATGCGCCGAATTCATGAGCCAGTCGGTCAGGACGCCGTCGTCGATGATCGCCAAGCGCTTGGCGGCGACGCCTTCGCCGTCAAACGGCCGTGAGCCGTGGCCGCGCTTGATATGCGGGTCGTCGACGACGGTGATTCCCGCGGCGAACACTGCGGCGCCTTTCTTGTCTTTCAGGAAGCTCACGCCGCGGGCGATCGCCGCGCCGTTGATCGCTCCGGCGAGATGGCCGAGCAGCGAACTGGAGAGGCGCTTGTCGAAGACGACCGGGGCCGTTCGGCTCTTGAGCTTCTTCGGAGAGAGCCGTGCGACGGCCCGCTCGCCGGCTCTGAGTCCAATCGCTTCCGCCGCGCGCATGTCGGATTTGTGAGTCTTCGAATCCCAGTCGTAATCGCGCTCCATGCCGCTTGCGTCTTCGGCGACGACCGAGACCGACAGCGAATGATGGGCGCCGCCCGAGCGGCCGAAAAATCCGGCGCTGGTCGCAAACCATTTGGTGCCTTCGCCGTAGCCGGCCGACGCCCCTTCCGAATTGGCGACGCCCTTGACGGAGAGCGCGGACGCCTCGCATTCGGCGGCCCGGCTCTTCAGCGATTCAGTGTCCGGCTCGTCAAAATCGCCGAGATCGAGGTCCGGGAAGGGCGCCGCTGCGAGCTTCCCGGACGGCGCCAGGCCGCAATATGGGTCCTCCGGCGCCGCTTTCGCCATTGCGGCGCAGCGCTCAACGAGTTCTGAGATCGCGGCCTTCGAAACATCCGTCGTCGATGCGCTCGCCTGTTTCTTGCCGACGAGAACGCGAAGCCCCAGATCGCGCCCTTCCGAGCGCTCGACATCCTCGAGCTTGCCGAGGCGCCACGACACGCCGGACGACACAGCGTGATAAAGCACCGCGTCGGCGGCGTCGGCGCCGGCGGCTTTGGCCTGCGCAATCGCCGAGTCGAGAATTCCCTGTGCTTCGAAATCTTTCATGCGGCGGGGATAAAGCGCGGCGCCGGCTGGCGCAACCGCCGGGTCAGTCCCTCGGACGTTTGCGGACAACGCCGGTTAAGCGGCCGTTTCTTTCGCCGCGCCTTCACCCCACTCGCGCATCGCAGGCAGTGCGAACATCATGTCGCGCCATTCGGCGGCCGGACGCGAAAGTTCGACTGGGCCGTAGGTCATGAACCGCGAAACCACCGGCGCATACATGGCGTCGGCGATGGAGAAGCGGCCGTAAAGGAACGGGCCGCCGGCGCCGAAGCGCTCGCGGGCGCCGGTCCACAATTGCGCGATGCGGGCGATGTCGGCGCGGACTGCATCGGGACGGATGTGGCGCATATCCCGCCGCGAAAAATTCATGGGCCAGACGGCGCGGAGGTTTGAAAAACCCGAATGCATCTCCGCCGAAATCGCTCGCGCCTCCGCGCGCGCCGCTTTGTCGGCCGGCCACAGCCCTTTTTCGGGGAAGCTGTCCGCAAGATATTCGCCGATGGCGAGGGAATCGGGGACCGTGGTCTCGCCGTCGATAAGACAGGGAACGAGCCCGGTCGGCGAAACCGCGAGCATCTCGCTGCGCGTCTCCGGCCGTCCGAAGCGGATCAGTTTCTCCGTAAACGGAATGCCGGACTGTTTCAGAACGAGCCACGGCCGCAGGGACCATGACGAAAGGTTCTTGTCGCCGATATAAAGCGTAAGGCTCATCGTCTGTCTCCGATGTAGAAGTTGGCGATCCAGCGCGCGATCAGCGTGCGGACGCTTCCCCGCTTGAGTGAATCGAGCGTAGTCGCAGAGAGTGCGGCGGAGATTCTTTCCGAACGCAGCCGTAAGAGGTCCGCAGCACAGTCATGCTCGAATTCCGGATGCATCTGGAAGGAAATGGCAGGGCCTTGCGCGTATTCGAGCGCCGCGAATTCGCAGAACTCGGAGGTTGCAAGGGTCTCAGCTCCCGGAGGCTTTGCAACGACCTGGTCCTGATGCGAGGTCGCGCAGGAAAAGCGCCCCGGCGCCGGCGTCATCGAGGCGGCCCGCCTCGTCACCTCGTAGTCCTGCACGCCGACGCCCCAGCCCTTCGCGGATTTTTCGACGCGTCCGCCGAAGGCCTGCGCCATCAATTGGTGTCCAAAGCAGATCCCGACCTGGCGCTTTTTCGCGATGGCCGATCTCCGCAGGAATTCTTCAAGCGGGGCGATCCAGTCATGGCCTTCGTAAACGCCGGCGGACGAGCCCGTAATAAGGAGACCATCGAATGCTGCAAATGGCGGAAGGTCGTCGGCCTTCATAGTGAAGAACGAGAGCCGGGGCGCGAACGGCGCAAAGAGCCGCTCGAACATGGCGGGGTAGTCGCCATGTGTTTTCAGCAGCGCCTCTGGCGGCGCGCCGGTTTCAATGATTGCTAGGCGCATTCTTGCCGGATCATAAGCGTCGCCCGACGTCGGGCTGGCGACAGTAGAGCCCGTTGAACCTCGCAGCCAAGCCGATGTGCATTGCTGGCGTCCGTTGGCTCTTGTATGGTCCGGCCGCTCCTCGCCGCTCGGGGCGGCCGACGGAGATAAGGGGAATTGCAATGAGGATCATGTTGGGCTGCTTGAGTGCAGTCGCGCTGACCGCCTGCGCCAACGTTGCGCCGGGCAATAAGGCCGCATTGACCACTGCCGACCAGGTTGCGGGCGCCACCAAGTTCACGATGTCGCCCAGCGGGATTCACGAAGCCAAGGGCCCGACGATGCGATCAAACGGGAAAACCTGGCTTGTCGCTGCGACGCGCGGCCAGACCGGAGATTGGGATTATCGGCTTGAGTTGGCGTCCGACAGCGAGGACGTGACGAAGCTGAACCATGCGTCAAGCGCCAAGGGAGCGGAGTTCAAGGTTGTGCAGCTCGGCCTGAATGGCACGTCGTGCCGGGCCTACAGCCTTAATTGCCGCGTGGAGCGAATGGTTGCGATCGACCTCGACGACGCTGACATGTCGGCGTCGGGAGGGGGTCTCGACCTGTCGCTCAAAGGCGATGGCGGCTCGGTGAGTGCAAGCGCGCCCGGATATTATGTGCAGGGCGTTGCCGAGGCGATCGCGCGCTATGACGCAAAACATAGCGGCCAACGCATCGATCTTTTCTGATCGGCGTCCAGGTCTGTTCGGTTGAAGCCGAGAGGTGCGGCAGGTCCCGCGATCCGTACGCGGAGCGGGCGCCGCGTTGCCGGCCTGGCTTTAGGGCCCGAAACAACGGGCCCGCAGTCGGAGTTCGGTCGAAAACCTCCGGTAAACCAAACGGGTTCATGGGAGCTCGCCGCCGCGGGTTTGTTGCAATGCAGCAAGCCCAGTCTAGATCGAATTAAGTAAGCTTCGGCACATTCAAGCAACAGGCGCCGGCTCCCGCGCACAAATATCCGAATGCGCGTTGACTCTTGTCGAGCGGAGTCGAATTGTAGGCATCGGACAGACGGGGTTGCCTCGGAGATTCTATCTCCAAGGCGTGGAATTCGAAGAAGGGGCATCAAGCCATGCTGAAGAGCACACAGGCGCGCCGCATTGGCCTGCGCGCAATTCTTGCTGCGAGCGTTTCGTCTACGGCGATGATCTCGTTCGCCAGCGCGCAGGACGATACTGCGGACGCGGAGGAAGACAGGATCGTCGTCACGGGCTCTCGCATTCCGCGCGGGGCGCTCGACGCGCCGCAGCCGCTGCAGCAATACACCGGCGAAGATCTGGTTAACTCGGGCGAGCCGAACATCGTCGATTATCTGGCCGACGTGCCGGCGCTCGCCGGCTCCACGGTTCCCGAAGACACGACAGGCGCCGGTTTGGGCGACGGCGGCCTTTCGCTGCTGAACCTGCGCGACCTCGGCGCCGTCCGGACGCTGGTTCTCGTCGACGGCCGCCGCCATGTCGGCGCGCTTCCCGGCACGTCGGCGGTCGATATCGATACGATCCCGCGTTTGCTCATAAAGAGCGTGGACATCATCACCGGCGCATCGTCCGCAGCCTACGGCGCTGACGCCGTCTCCGGCGTCGTCAACTTCATCCTGGAAGACGAATTCGAAGGCCTTACGCTCGACGCGGCCGGCGCGACGATCGTGCAAGGGTTTGAAGCCACGAACTACCGAATCTCGGGGCTCGCGGGGCATAACTTCTTCGACGATCGGCTGAACGTCTACATTTCGGCCGAATACGAGACGTCGGGCGAGGTCCTGCAGGGCGAAATCGACCACGTCGCGAACGACTCGGTCGTTCCTTTCGAGGTCGACGTCGATCTGCTTCCCCCGAACAATGTCGACGGCATTCGCGACAATATCGGCCTCTTCGGCAACATTTCGAGTCTCTCCCGTCCGCTGGGCGGCGTATTCACCCTCGCGCACGACATTCGCCAGAACGGCATCACCGACGGCCTCCTCATCCCGACCGTCGATTGCGCTTCGGCCGCCGGGGTCGCGTCGACGACGTCCGGCAACTGCTTCATCATCGACCCGGGCTTCTCCTTCCTGTTCGGGCCGGGAACCGCGACAGCTGCGCCGAATTTCGGCACCTTCCGCGACCCCACCGGCGCTCTGCGCACGATTGTGCAGAACGGCAATGGAGCGCCCTTGTCCTTCTTCCAGTCGTCGCAGCTTCCCGACGTTTGGGCGATGCGCTTCCAGTCGGGCGCTAAATTCGAATTGACGCCCGCGGTTACGGCCTATGTCGAAGGCAAATACGTCAAGGAAAACTCGGTCGACGGGTTCCAGCCGGCGTTTTTCGACGTGCAGTACAGACAGGTCACGACCGCGCCCGGCACAACGGCGCCGTTCCCGCTCACGGCGCTGACGGCGTTTGCGGTGCCGATCTTCGCCGCGCCGAACTCTAATCCGTTCATGCCGGCGAACCTGGTCACGGCGATCAACAACAATTTGCGGACGACCTATCTGAACACGTCGGCGACATCGCCGACGACGGGATCGACCCCGGACCGGCGCGGCCAGGTGCGCGTCTTTACTACCGATTTCGGCCAGCGGCCGCAAGAAAACGACCGCGAGATGTATCGGTTCGTCGGCGGCTTGCGCGGCGACGCCGACAGGTTCCTGTTCATCGACAATATGCACTGGGACGTCGGCTACACCTACGGATCGGTCGAGGACCACAACCGGGAACCGGGGACGATCGACGTGCTGCGCACGCAATACGCGCTCGACGTCGTTCCGAACACAGTGGCGTCGCTGGGCGCGATCGGGTCGCCCGTCTGCCGCGTGAAGATCCTGGCCGCCAACGGCGTCGCCGGATTCAGTCCGAGCGATCCCAACATCAGTCAGTGCGTTCCCGGGCACCTCTTCGGAGTCGGCGGCCTGACGCCGACGATTCCCTACGTCATCACCAATATCGACCTCACGAACCGGAACACCCAGCACGATGTGATGGGCTTCATTTCCGGCGATCTTTTTGACCCGTGGGGAGCCGGGATGATCAAGTTCTCCCTCGGCGGCGAGTGGCGGCGCGAAGCGGCGGAAGGCACGTCGAGTTTCCGCGCCGGCGATCCGCGAATCCTGTTCGCCAATGTGGGCGCCAATTTCGCCCCGGCCGCATATAACGTGAAGGAAGGCTTTTTCGAAGCCGACATTCCGCTGATCAAGGACTGGTGGTTCATCCAGAGTCTTGAGGTCGGCGGAGCGGTGCGGGTCTCCGATTATTCGTCGATCGGCATGGCCACGACCTGGAACATACGCGGCGCCTGGAAGGTCAACGACGAGTTGACGTTCCGGGGCACGCACGGGATCGCCACGCGGGCGCCCAACCTCTTCGAATTGTTCGCGCCGCGGCGGCAGACCTTCATCCAGATCACCGATCCGTGCTCACGGCCGGTCATTCTGGCGACTACGAACCCGACGGTTCAGCAGAACCGGATCAACAACTGCGCAGCCTTGGGCGTCCCGTCGACTTACGTCGATCCGGCGCCGGGAACGTCAAATCCTGGGGCGAACGCCGGCAATCCCTTCCTTCTGGAGGAAGATGCGAGGAGCTGGACGGCCAGCATGATCTACGAACCGGACTGGCTCGACCGGTTCTCGATGGTCGTCGACTTCTACAACATTCGCATCAACAACGCGATCGCGGCGGCGGGCATTCAGAGCGTCGTCAACCTTTGCGTCGACGGCACCGTGCCGAACACGCCCTTCTGCGATACGTTCACCCGCGATCCGGGAACGTTCGAGATCAACGACTTCCTCCAGGGTTCGGTCAACTTCGTCGGGCTGGAATCGCGCGGCATCGACTTCGCCGTGAAGTACGGCTTCGATCTCGCCGACGAGTGGTTCTCGGACAGCGGCATGATCCCCGGCACGATCAATTTCGGTATCCGCGGGACCTATCTCATGCACCGCGTCAACAACGCCAACATCATCGATCCGAACGATCAAACGGAACTCGACGGAAATATCAACGTCACGGGGGCCGGAACGCAGCCCTTCCCGAAGACGCGCTTCCTCGTCACGACCGCGTGGACGCATGGCCCGCTCACCCTGAGCCACGACATGGACTTCATCTCCAGCGTCGACTTCGAGGAGAGCGAATTCTTCAACACCAACATCGACAGCGGCATCCAGAGCTTCCGCACCACGGGCCGCTTCGTCCAGCATGACCTCACCGCCGTCGTCGAACTGAACGACAATTTCTCGTTCCGGGCGGGCGTCGTGAACCTGTTCGACCGCGAAGGCGCGCCGCGGGCGGTCTTCAACGACTACTACGACATCTTTGGCCGCCGCTACTTCGTCGGCGCACGGGCGAACTTCTAGCTGTTGCGTATCCTCCGAAAGGAAAAGGGCCCCTCGCGGGGCCCTTTTTCCTCTGCGCCTGCCGCTGCGCCGTAGGGCCGCTTTTACGCCGCGCCAAGACGGCGCTAAAGGCCGGGGGAGTTCCTATGTCCTATCGCTCTCTCCGCGACTTCATCTCCAGGCTCGAAGCCGACGGCGAACTCGTGCGCGTCGCGGAGCCGGTCTCTACCGTGCTGGAAATGACGGAAATCCAGAGGCGCCTCCTCGCCAGCAAGGGTCCAGCGGTCATATTCGAGAAGCCGCTGCTGGCCGACGGGCGGGTCTCGCCGATCCCGGTTCTCGTCAATCTCTTCGGCACGGCTAGACGCGTCGCCATGGGCGTGACGCTCGGCGGAAAGGAGCGGAGCGACGCGGCGGCGCTCCGCGAAGTCGGCGAGACGCTCGCCTTTTTGCGCCAGCCGGAGCCGCCGGGCGGGCTCAAGGAGGCCCTCGATCTGTTGCCCTTCGCCAAGGCAGTGATGGCGATGAAGCCTGCGACTCGCCGCAACGCTCCGTGCCAAGAGGTCGTGCTCACGGGAAAGAACATCGACCTCGATCTCCTGCCGATCCAGACTTGCTGGCCGGGCGAGCCCGCGCCCCTGATCACCTGGCCGCTCGTCGTGACCCGCGGGCCGTCGGCGGCGAAGGAAGACGACTTCAATCTCGGGATCTACCGCATGCAGAAGATCGGCCGCAACCGGACGATCATGCGCTGGCTCAAGCATCGCGGCGGAGCCCAGCAGCATCGGCGCTGGAAAGAGGAAAAATCCGATCCGCTCCCCGCCGCCGCCGTCCTCGGCGCCGATCCGGGCACGATCCTCGCCGCCGTGACGCCGGTCCCTGAGACATTGTCGGAATATCACTTTGCGGGGCTCTTGCGCGGCGCGAAAGTCGAACTCGTCGACTGCAAGACTGTGCCGTTAAAGGTCCCTGCCGAAGCCGAGATCGTGCTCGAAGGCCATGTCTCGCTCGATGAGTATGCCGACGAAGGCCCCTATGGCGACCACACCGGTTATTACAACGCGGTCGAGCGCTTTCCGGTGTTTACGATCTCGGCGATCACCATGCGCGAGCGTCCGATCTACCTGTCGACGTTTACGGGGCGCCCGCCGGATGAGCCGAGCGTCTTGGGCGAAGCCCTGAATGAGGTGTTCATTCCGCTGCTCCAGCAGCAGTTTCCGGAAATCGTCGATTTCTGGCTGCCGCCGGAGGCCTGCTCCTATCGCATTGCGGTCGTCAGCATGAAGAAGGCCTATCCTGGACACGCCAAGCGCGTGATGATGGGAATCTGGTCCTATCTCCGTCAGTTCCTGTACGTGAAATGGATCATCGTCGTCGATGACGACATCGACGCGAGGGACTGGAAGGACGTGATGTGGGCAGTCTCGACCCGCATGGACCCCGCGCGCGACGTGACGCTTATCGAGAACGCTCCGATCGATTATCTCGACTTCGCGTCGCCCGAATCGGGTCTCGGCTCCAAAATCGGTCTCGACGCCACCAACAAGATTCCGCCAGAGACCAGCCGCGAGTGGGGACGCAAGATCGAAATGTCCGAGGACGTCATAAAACGCATAGACGATCTCTGGCCTCGCCTCGGCCTCCCGGGAAAATCGGACCGGCGCTGACGACCCCCCAGTCCCGTGCGCGCTGTACCGCGGAGCGGCGCGCCGCAGACACGGGGCCTCGTGCGGCGTGCGCCCAGATCACGCGAGGTCCGGGTCTGCGCGGCAGCATTGCGTGCTGCAGCGCGCCCGGGATGACACGTCACCAATCGAGCACGACCTTGCCCGATTGCCCCGAGCGCATGATGTCGAAGGCTTTCTGGTAGTCGGCGGCGGGGAAGCGGTGCGTCAAAATGGGTTTGAGGTTCAAACCGGCCTGGAGGAGCGCGCCCATTTTGTACCAGGTCTCGAACATGCGCCGGCCATAGATACCCTTGATGTCGAGGCCCTTGAAGATGACCTTCTCCCACTCGATGCCGGCGCCGTTCGGCATAATGCCGAGCATGGCGATCTTGCCGCCATGGTTCATGGTCTCGAGCATCGCGGCGAAGGCGGAAGGAACGCCCGACATTTCAAGCCCGACGTCGAAGCCCTCCTGCATTTTGAGCTCCGCCATCACGTCGCGGAGATTCTCGCGGCTGACATTGACCGCGCGCGAGGCGCCCATCTTTTTCGCGAGATCGAGCCTGTAGTCGTTGACGTCGGTGACGACGACGTGGCGGGCGCCGACGAAGCGCGCGACCGCCGCCGCCATAATGCCGATCGGCCCGGCGCCGGTGATGAGCACGTCCTCGCCGACGAGGTCGAAAGCGAGCGCGGTGTGCACGGCGTTGCCGAAGGGATCGAAGATGGCGCCGAGTTCGTCCGGGATATCGTCCGGGAGCCGATAAACGTTGAACGCCGGAACGGCGATATATTCCGCGAAGGCCCCGGCGCGGTTGACGCCGATCCCTTGCGTATTGCGGCAGAGATGCCGCTGCCCGGCGCGGCAGTTGCGGCAATAGCCGCAGGTCACGTGCCCCTCGACCGACACCCGGTCGCCGAGCTTCATCTTCGAATGCTCGGGATGCACTTCCGAACCGATCTCGACGATGTGGCCCATGAATTCGTGGCCGACGGTCATCGGCACCGGGATCGTCTTCTTCGCCCACTCGTCCCAATTATAGATGTGGACGTCGGTGCCGCAGATCGCCGAGGCCTTCACCTTGATCAAGACGTCGTTCGGACCGATCTGGGGCCGCGCCACATCGGCCATCCAGATCCCTTCTTCGCGTTTGGCTTTGACGAGGGCTTTCATTGAGCGACTCCCTGTGAGGCGATCAAGATCATCGCGGCGCCGCAACAACTGATCGCCATCGTTTCAAACATCATTGGACATGGTGCACGCGATCATTCGTCTTACCTCTTCGATCGAACGCGGCGGATCGGTCGTGTGAATGACGTAGTGGCAATTCGGACAGACTGGGCGAAGGTCGGCGACGGGGTCGATTGCTGCCTGGCGGCGAGGCTTGCCAGCGGCTTCAAATGGTGGACCTGGATTTTGCCGGTCAGTTCCGGACCATAGCGGTCGGCCAATTCAACATCGCAAACGGAACAGCGCGAGGTGTAGTGCTCGATGCAGCGCTCCCGCGCGCGCCGATCGCGTTCGAATCTGTTCACCTCGACCCGCATGACCGTCCCTTCCTCAAAGATTTCGAATTCCGAGGGTTCCTCAGGAAGTCGAAAATCTCGTTGTGCGACGGTCGCATAAGCGGGTTGCGGCAGGGCGACACTCAGTTGCTCCGCCAAGAACGCGACCAGCCCCGGCGCGTGCGTGCGTTTCGTCGAAGGGTTGATCCGGTACATTGCGGCGATTCCTATTGCGGCCGCGTGTGCGCTTCGCAATTTGGCATAAGAGCGCAAGGAATCGGAGAGAGACGTCCGCCAACTGTCGCAGCCAGGCAAGTATTTGTATCGCCCGTCCCTGCCGTAGGGCGGCCCGAGAGTTCCAAGGCTGCTTTGACTTAGAAACTCCATAGGGAGGTCGTCGCGCTTGACGTTTATGGAACACCAGTCGTTCCCGAACTGGAAGACTTCCACCATGCCGACTTTGAGCATAACGCTACGGAAATCCAATCGCAGTCCCCACTTCGACGGGTCCGCCTTATGCGCGGCCTGAATGGAACGTCCGAGCACGCGCATAACGGACCGGAGCTGCGCCGTCGGAACCAGCTGGCTCAGCACCTCTCCGCAGGCTGATGGAATGCGCCTATCAATTTCGTTCCGTCGTTCGGCCATAGGATTCTTCGGAATTCCATTGAAGGCAGCACGCGATTGGCATATATTGCCAATCGCCCGGATAGGAGCAGATTATGCCCACTCGCAACGCCGTCGTCACGCAGGCGCAGGCCGACATGATCGACGACCTCATCGAACGCGGACGCTTCCAGAACGCGAGCGAGGTCATGCGCGAGGGGCTTCGTTTGCTGCAAGAGCGGGAATCGGAATTCGAAGAGCTGCGCGCACGCCTCAAAAAAGGGCTTGCGCAAATTGAGCGCGGGGAGGCGCGCGACGGTAAGGCGGCGATCAACGCCGCATACGATAGAGCCAAGAAGCGCGTCCAGGGCAAAGGCAAAGAACGCGTCGCGGGATGACGCGTTACCGCCGTTCGGCTTAAATGATCGCCTACGTTTCACCGCAGTTCGAAAGCCGAAACTTCGTGTTCAACGCATATAACCGCGTGGTAATTCGATATACGGTCCCGAATGATCCGAAAGCACTTCAACCTATTGAAAATCCGCACTTTACGTATCATCCGCCAATGTATTTTCACTTGAAGTGCGATAAGACGAACCAAGAGCTATTTGCGGGCATCGCCGACGTTGGCGTCGTGCTTTCGCAACAGGACGCAATGCCGTGGATCGATGCGGTTTCCGCACCCATTCGCGAACTGCGAACTGCCGGAGTCAGCAGATGCAATACGCAGCAACGTGAAAGCGAACTGCTGATCGTTACGCCGGATGAGGACAGATCCGTCCATATGGCGATTGATTTCATGTCGGCAGCGCCTGCCCAGATGGATAGCAACTCCGAAGCGTGTGAAAGGCTGAACGCAGGATACACAGTGTGCCTTCGAACCGCGCTTGTCCCGCCGCAAATTGCAACTCTTTCTTGGTTTCATTCCTGTTAGAGAACCAAAAGCGCCGCCTGACCAGGAGCTGAACGTGTCCGTCCTCCAAACCGCCCGCCCCGCCTGGAAAACCGACGACCTCGTCCTCTTCGAGGACGAAGTCTTCAAGTTCTTCTCCCGCGAACTCGCGCCCCACGTCGAAAAATGGCGCGAGCAAGGGAAGGTCGATCGCTGGGCCTGGGAGAAGGCGGGGGAGGCCGGGCTCCTGTGCATGTCGATGCCGGAGGAATATGGCGGGGCCGGCGGATCCTTCGCCCACGAACAGATTTTCTGCGAGCAGCAGGTCAATGCCGGAATCGAAGGATTCGGCGCCGGGCTCCATAACTGCATCGTCGCCCCTTACATCCTCCCATACGGCACCGAGGATCAGAAGCGCCGGTGGTTGCCGCGCATGGCCAAGGGCGAACTCATCGGCGCCATCGCCATGACCGAGCCCGGAACCGGCTCCGATCTTCAGGCGGTGAAGTCGACCGCGCTTAAAGACGGCAATCATTATTCCGTCAACGGATCGAAGACCTTCATCACCAACGGCCAGACCGCCAATCTCATCATCGTCGTCGTCAAAACCGATCCCAAAGAAGACGCCAAGGGGATTTCGCTCGTCGTTGTCGAGACCGACGAAGTCGAGGGCTTCCGGCGCGGCCGGAATCTCAAGAAGCTCGGGACCAAGGCGCAGGACACCTCCGAGCTCTTTTTCGACGAGGTGCGCATTCCGACTGCCAATCTTCTGGGGCCAGAAGAAGGGCAGGGCTTCTACCAGCTGATGAAGCAATTGCCGCAGGAGCGCCAGCAGATCGCGGTCCTCGCCATCGCGGCGATCGAAAAGGCGCTCGAACTCACCATCGCCTATGTCAAGGAGCGCACGGCCTTCGGCAAGCCGATCATCGCGTTCCAGAACACGCAGTTCAAGCTGGCGGAGTGCAAGGCGAAAGCGACCATGGCGCGCGTCTTCGTCGACTATTGCACCGGCGAACTTATTGAGGGCCGTCTCGACGCGGTCACCGCCTCGATGTCGAAGCTCCTCCTGACCGACCTCGAAAACGAAGTGATCGATGAATGCCTGCAGCTCTTCGGCGGCTACGGCTATATGGACGAATATCCGATCAGCCGCATGTACGCCGACGCGCGCGTCCAGCGCATCTACGGAGGCACCAACGAGATCATGAAACTGCTGATCGCAAGATCGCTGTAGGAGGCGGACGAATGAAGAACGCTCGCCGTCGGCTCGAAGATTTTCGCGCGCCTGTCAAATTGAAGCTGGCGCTGCTTTGGGCGTCGCTGATGTTCCTTTACATCTACAACGACTACTTCAGCCTGTATTCGCCGGGCACGATCGAAGGCATGATGGCCGGGCGCATCGGCCCTTTGGGCGAAGCCACTGAGCCGAAGATGATTGGCGTGTCGCTTCTGCTCGCGGTTCCCGCGCTGATGATCTTTCTTTCGGCCATTCTTGCGCCATGGCCGAACCGTCTGATGAATTTGCTGCTGGGGATCGGCTATACCGGAATCGAAGTCATGACGCTCATCGGTTCGCGCCTGTTCTATCAGATCGTCGTCGGGCTCGAGATCGCGCTCACTCTGGCTATCGTCTGGCATTCGCTGCGCTGGCCGACGGACTCCCCTCGCGAGGAGGCTTCGCCGAAGCGAATGAGCTCATGACCGAAAAGGGGAGCATGTTTGCAGACAAGATCGCCTGGGTGACCGGCGCCTCGTCAGGAATCGGACAGGCGCTGGCGACGGAATTATCCGCGCGCGGCGCATCGGTGATTCTGTCGGGCCGGCGCGAGGCGGAACTTAAGCGCCTTGCAAAGGCGAGCGGCGGCGAGACGCTTGTTCTGCCCTTCGAAGCGACGGATTTCGACGCGCTTCCTGCGATCATCGACAAGGCGCTCGCCTGGAAGGGCCGTATCGACATCCTCATCAACAACGCCGGCGTGAGCCAGCGCTGCCTCGCGCTCGACACCGAATTCGAAACCTACCGGCGCATCATGGAGATCGATTTCTTCGCGCCGCTCAGGTTGACGCAACTGGTTTTGCCGTCGATGGTCGCGCGGCGATCCGGGCATATCTCGGTCATCAGTTCAGTCGCCGGCAAAGTCGGCGCGCCGTTGCGCACCGGCTATTGCGCGGCCAAGCACGCTGTCATCGGCTATTTCGACGCGCTTCGGGCCGAGATCGCGGCCTCTTACGGCATCGGCGTCAGCGTCGTGCTTCCCGGCTCGGTCAGGACCGCTGTGGCGAAGAACGCTTTGCTCGCCGATGGTTCGGCGCGCGGCCGCTCCGACGAGAATATCGACAACGGCATGGAGCCGGCGCGCGTCGCCGCAATCATCCTTGATGGGATCGCCGCAGGCCGCCGCGAAATCCCCATCGCCGAAGGCATGGAGCTTGCGGCGATGGATTTGCGCAAGGCGAACCCGGATGCGCTATTCGACCTCCTCGGCAAGGAGGGGGCGCGGCTGGCAGCCTTGCGCGCGTCCGGCGCGTCGATCGATCCCAAGCGTATAGATCGCGAATAACAAGCGCGTTGTCGCGAAGCGGCCGGAATCGTGGTGGTGTCGCCGTCATGGATTCGACGGCGGTCCTCTCTACGCTCAACGTCATCGGACTCTTCGTCTTCGCTGTTTCCGGCGCGTTGACAGCGCTCTGGAACGACATGGATGTCTTCGGCGTCGCCATGATCGCCTTCGTCACCGGCGTCGGCGGCGGGACGATCGGCGATGTGCTGCTCGGCGACTTTCCGGTCTGGTGGGTGAAGGAGCCTGCGGCTATCGGCGTGTGCCTGGCTGGGGCTATCGCGGCGATCGTCGGTCAGCCCGCAATCGCTTCGCGCGAAAAGGCGCTTGTCTGGGCCGACGCCGCGGGACTTGCAGTCTTCGCCGTCCTTGGCGCGCAGGCCGCGCTCGCGGCCGGCGCCTCGCCGGTGATTGCGATCTTCATGGCGCTCACGACGGCCACGTTCGGCGGCGTTGCGCGCGACGTCCTGTGCAATGAGGTTCCCCTAGTCCTGTAGCAGGAGATTTATGCGACTGCAGCGCTGATCGGCGCCGCTGTTTATGTCGGCCTTCTTCAGTTCAAACTTGACGCCGGCGCGGCGGCGGTCATCGCGGCTGCGGCGACCCTCGCGATCCGGGCCGCCGCAATCGTTTTCCGGCTGAAGTCGCCGAAGTTCGGTCGCCCGCGCCGGGCTGAATAGCAGGCAGCTGCAACGACCTTGCGCCTGCGGACATTTCGGCTATCTATCGAAAACGCGCGGGTATAGCACAATGGTAGTGCAGCAGCCTTCCAAGCTGAATACGCGGGTTCGATTCCCGCTACCCGCTCCAGCAAAGTCTTCGACGCTGGGCTGAATTCCCCGCATGGGCGACGACCTTTTTTATCTGCGGGGCGCGCCGATCGGAGAGATCGTCCTCAATCGGCCGTCGAAGCGTAACGCGATCTCGGCCGCGATGTGGGCCGGGCTCAAAGACGCGCTCGCCGCGGCTGAGCAAGACGATGCGCGCGTCATCGTTGTGCGGGGCGCCGGAGACCATTTCGCCGCCGGGGCCGACATCGGCGAATTCGGCGAGGTGTACCGGAGCCCGGGCGAAGCCGATCGCTATACGGCGGTGATGCTCGATAGCCTCGCCGCGCTCGAGAACGCTGCAAAACCGACAATCGCCATGATCCGCGGCGCCTGCGTCGGCGGCGGCGTTTCGATCGCGCTCGCCTGCGATCTGCGCTTTGCAGCTCGGTCTGCGCGAATCGGCGTCACCCCCGCCAAGCTGGGCTTTGTCTATTCCCTGCCCGACACGCGGCGCCTCATTGAAGCCTGCGGCGTCGCGAACGCCAAGGATCTGCTGTTCACCGGAAGGCTCGTCGACGGCGAGGAGGCGTTGGCGATGGGCCTCTGCGATCGACTCTACGCGGACGCCGAGCTGCCGGACGCTGTCCTCCGCTTCGCCCGCGAAGTCGAGGCGACTTCGCAGGCATCGGCCCGCATGACGAAGGAGATGATCGGCCTCTTGAAGAAAGGCGTCGCCGACGGCGATGCGCGCGCTCGCGAGATTCTCCGCGGAGCTGCAGCGGGCGCAGATTTTCGTGAGGGCTACAGCGCGTTCCTTGAAAAGCGTGCGCCTCGCTTTCCGAAATCCTGACCGTCCCCGCTCACCGCTTCCGTGCGGCGAGCACCCGTTCGGCGGCGCGCAAGACCGGCCTCTCGATCAGCTTGCCGTCCAAAAGCGCAGCGCCGCCGGAACCGGCGCGGAACGCTGCAACTACGCGCATGGCTCTCGCGATGTCGTCCTCCGTCGGCGTGAAAACCTCGTTGATCGTAGGAATCTGCGCCGGGTGAATCGCGGCGCGCCCCTGAAAGCCGAGCGCTCTCACGCGCCGGGTTTCGGCGCGAAGGTCGGAATCGTCCTTCACGTCGAGGAACGGCGCGTCGAGTGTCGAGCACCCTGCTGTCGCCGCGGCGGAGACGATCGCGCCTCGCGCATGAAGCAGCGCCTCGAAGCTCATGTCTGAGCCGGTCGCGGCGGAATAATCGGCGCCGCCGAACAGGATTCCGCCCGCCGCTCCAACGGCGCGCGCGATTTCAGTCGCGGCTGCGAGCGCCTGGGGCGTTTCGATGAGCGGCCAGAAGAACGGCGCCCAAGGACTGAGAACAGAACGCAGCTGTTCGATCTCAGCCGCGCCCGAAGCCTTCGCCAGCATGACGAAAGCCGGCCGCACGCCGGACTCTGCGAGCGCAACGACGTCCTGAAATCCGTCGATCGACGAAAGCGCGTTGAGGCGCAGCCCGATGTCCGCGCCTTCCGGCGGCGACCTCAGAAATGACAAGGTTTCCCGACGGGCGGCGGCCTTTTCCGCGGACGGCGTCGAATCTTCGAGGTCGATGCAGACGGCGTCGGCTCCCGCGGCCATGGCCTTTGCGAATCGATCTGGCCGCGCGCCGGGAACGAATAGCAATGAGCGAAACGTCATCGACCAGATCCTTGCCCGGACAAAGTAGCCGGCGCACATCGTTGCGTCAATTTCGCGCGACCGCCGCCGCCGCTTCGTCAGCTTGCGCCGAAGCTCTGCACAAGGGAGCCGGCGATCAGGCGCCAGCCGTCAATCAGTACAAAGAATATCAGTTTGAACGGCAGGGAGATCACGATCGGCGGAAGCATCAGCATGCCCATCGCCATCAGGATCGAGGAAATCGCCATATCGATGATCAGGAAGGGGATGAAAATCAAGAATCCGATCTCGAAGGCGCGCCGCAGCTCCGAAATCATGAATGCAGGCGTGACGATGTGAAGCGGGGTCGCTTCCGGCGTCGTCGGCTCGATTTTCGCGAGATCGAAAAAGAGCGCGAGGTCCTTCTCGCGTGTCTGGGTCAGCATGAAAGCCTTCATCGGCGCGATCGCCTTGGGCATCGCTTCTTCGAGGGGAGCCTCATTTTTCATGAAGGGCGCGACGCCAGCCTCATAGGAGGCGGAAAATGTCGGGGCCATGACAAAGAAGGTGAGGAAGAGCGCCAGCGCGATGATGACCGGATTTGGCGGACTCTGCTGAATCCCGATCGCCGTGCGCAAGAGCGAGAGGACGACCGCGATCCGCACGAATGACGTCATCATGATAAGGATGGAAGGCGCAAGCGACAGGATCGTCAGCAGGAGGACCAGCTGAATGATCTGTGCGGACAGTCCGCCTTCAGCGCCGAGATCGAGGGTGACCGATTGCGCCGAGGCGGCTCCCCCCGCCAATAGCATGCTGAACGTCGACGCGAGGAAGAGCGACGCTCGCGTCATGCAGCATCCGCCATGTGCGGCGCGCGACGGAGGCCGTGGATGGCTGTTCGGAGAGGCGGCGACGTCGCCCGCAGCAGGCTCAGGCAAGTCGCGCGCAACGACGGTCTCTCCGGCGCCGAGGATGAGAAGGTGCTCTGCTCCGTCGCAGCGGATGATGACTGCGCGGCGGCGGGCGTCGAGCGCCATCGTTTCGACCAAAGCGAGGCGGCGCTTGCGAGTGAGGGCGGCGCCTGAAATGAGCCCCGCCTTTCGCGCCGCAACCGCGCACAATCCGATCAGTGCAATTACCGCAAGCAGCGCGAAAAACATGCGCGAGAGCTCGAAAATGTCCACCGGCCGCCCGGAAAAAATTGCCGGGCGAGGCTAGCGGGCGGGCGCTTAATGGGCGGTTAAGGTTAATTGTCCGCCGTGGCGTAGAGCGCGGCGAGCTGATCGAGAGACACGAACTCGCCGCCAATCCCGGATTGAAAATAATGAAAGTAATCTTGACAGAGCTGAAGCGCGGCGGCGACGGCGGCTTCATCTCTTGCATACGGATTGCCCCCAGCCGCGGTCGTCGTCGAATGCAGGCTGAAGGTTAGTATCGCGGTTCTGTCGGCGACCAGACGGCGGGTGAGCCCGATCAGGTCCTTGAGAGTCGTTCCTTCGCAAGTGAGCCGTTGAGGCGCCGTCAGTGCGCGCGGCAAACGGCGCTTCGATCCGGTCAATCCCGGTTTTGCCTTGTTCTGCGGCAGGAAGATGCTCGCGCCCCGCAAGGCCGACGCCCCGGAGACTGGCGTGACGATGATCCGACTCTTCGCGCCGACGACAAAAGGCGCATTCGAGATTCCGGAGAAATCCGGGCCGCCGCGACGCGAAGCATCGAACGCTGGGCTGGGGCTGAAATCCAGGTCGATGCCGACAGTCGCGAGGCCAGGATAGCAGGCGGCCGACACGCCGTAGCGTCCGGCGCGATGGGCGCGCGCGCGAAATCCGAAGGCGGTCTCGAACGCGTCGGCAAGGAGCTGAAGTTTCTGCGCATGCGCGGCCTGCGGAAGATTGGCCTGAAACGAAAAATATTCGCCTTCAAACGCGCCGACGGGCGGCGTCGTCCATTGATGCAGGTGGAGGCCTAGATCGGCGGCCCCTGATTCCCGCAGCGCGCGGTAGTAGGCGGCGGTCCGCGGGTCTGAAATCAACGGATGGGTCAAGAGGTAGACCGGCTTGATCCCGAATGAACGAGCGAGCGTCTGGAAGCGGCCAATGGAGGATTCCGGCGGGCTGACCGAATGCCTCACATTTCGGAACTGCGACCAGTCGAAGGCTTCTTCGGCATCTACGGTGACGACGAGCCGGGGCGGCCCGGCGGCAAGCTCCCGCTTCAGCGGTCGAACGACAACCGACGATGCCGCCCGCGCCCTCTCCATCGCCTCTTCGAACGCCGCCTTCAACCCATCGGAGGTCTCGTCCCACGAATATTGCTCCGCATAGGAACGAACGGCCTCGCGCGAAGATTTTTCCGCCAGTTGAGCGGCGAGCGCTTCGGCCATCCCCTGCGCGCTTGGCGACTTTGCAAGGCGGCCGGCCGCGGGCGCGCACACGACTTCGACCGATCCCCAGACGGGCGCGGCCACGACCGGCGTCCCGCAGGCCATCGCTTCGAGCAGGACGTTCGGCCAGCCTTCGCGTGACGAGGCGAGCGCCAAAACATCCGCAGCGTTATAGAATTCGGCGAGCCTGTCATGGGGAACGGCGCCGAGAAACCGCGTCCTGTCGGCGACGCCGTTCGCCTTCGCCTGCGTCTGCAGCGCCCGGCGCTCTTCGCCGTCTCCGACGACAAGCAAGGTCGCCCCGGGCAAAGAGACGAGGGCGTCGATGGCCAGATGATGGCCCTTGCGTTTCGTCAAATGGCCGACGCTGGCGATGACGTCGCCTGCGAGCCGCATTGCGCCGCGGATCGCATTGCGGTCGAGCGGCCGGAAGCGCTCAAGATCGACGCCATTGCGCAGCACACGGATTTTCTCAATCGGCGCGCCGAGGCGGCCGAGTTCGTCCTTGAGAGCCTGCGCGACGCACACGACTGCGTCAGCGTTGCGAACGCATTCAAGGATCATCTCGCGTTGGCGGCGATAGCGCGGCAAGAAATTTACGTCCGTTCCCCGCGCCGTCACCGCGACCGGCTTGCCGAACCGGCGGGCTGCGCGCACGGCCGCGACCCCGTCGGGGTAAAGGTAGTGTGCGTCAATCAGATCAAAGTCGAAGCCCTCATGCTGAAGCGCGCGAATCGCCTTGACGAAACAGCGCTCGAGTGCGTGCGCCGCGTAAGTCATGCCGATTTTCGGCGGAATGGCGTAGCGGGGATGGCGCACCTCGACGCCGCATCGATTCTCATGCAGCGGAGCGCGGGCAAAACCCCCATAACGCCCGGCCCAGTCGCCAGCGACGGGAAACCAAGGAACCGGCGCGACGACCCTGACCTCCGCGCCGTGACGGGCGGCGAACGCAGCGAGCCGATTCTCCACGAAGACGCCGTGAGAAGGCGCGGCGGCGTTCGGATAAAGCGTCGTCAGGGTGAGAATGCGCAAGCGTTTCTCTCATGCATCGCCTGCCGAAATCCCGACCGGCGCGTCTTCGGATGGCACACTCATTGTTGGACGTAAATCTTCGGTGGACCGCCGAACCTCAGTGTAAGGATTTCTTAAATCCGGTTTGCAAAGCTGGACTCACAGGAGTTGAGCGCCGCTTGCCATGAAAACTCAAATTGACGCGCCGCTGCTCCTTCAGCCGGCGAGCCAAAACGAAGCCGAGCGGCTCCCGGTCGCTCTGTGTTGGGCGTTCTGGGTGACCGCTTCGTGTGGGCTCTGGGCTCTGCTACTTTCGCCATTTCTGTTTTAGGGCGCCTAGTGACGCAACCGCGCGTTGCCGAACTGCGTCCCACTTTTCCCCATTTCTTTCCCAAAATGATCCCGACGCCTTGCCTCGATCGGAAACTTCATCGATAGTTAATTGTTAACGATTCGTTAGGCATGGTCCGTGCTCCGCGGCCGACCAGGCGTCCGTTTTGGGGACGCGTGGGCCGGATTTGGATGCGGGCCGTGCGAGTTGCGTAACAGTCGTCGGCATTGGGGGAATGGATCGTGACCACGATCGGTGCGGCGCCGATTCTGGCGGCGTTTTTCTTGTTAGCACTCGCACTGCTGCTCAGATTGCGGATGCCGGCATGGCAGGTCGGCAAGGGGGACGCCGCCCGGCCGCGGACTCTCGATCGCGTCGCGAGCTATCGCGACACGTCGGGTCGCCTTGACCTCAGCATCGTTGAGCTTGGCGATTTTCATGTAACCGGCGCCGCGGCACGCTCCACTGCCGATGTTTCGGCGAAGCGAATTGTCGACGTCGCGGCAGCGATCGCGGTGCTCGTGCTTCTTGCGCCTCTTGCGTTTCTGACCGCGGCATCGATCAAGATCGATAGTCGCGGACCGGTGCTCTATCGGCAGAAACGGATCGGTTATGATGGCCGTCCGTTTGAAATCCTCAAATTCCGATCAATGGTTGCAGACGCGGAGAAAAACGGCGCGCAATGGGCCGCCGTCAATGATGACCGCGTGACCCGGGTCGGAAAGCTCATCCGGAAATTCCGGATCGACGAGATCCCGCAGGCGATCAATGTGCTGCGCGGTGAAATGAGCATTGTCGGCCCGCGCCCGGAGCGGCCGGAATTCGTGCGTCTCCTTGAAACCGAGATCCCGAACTATCACCTGCGCCACATGGTGCGCCCGGGGATCACCGGTTGGGCCCAAGTGAAATACTGCTACGGCGCGTCTGTCGAAGACGCCCGGATCAAGCTCCAATACGACCTCTATTACATCAAGCATTTTAGCCTGCAGCGGGACTTCATGATCATGCTGATGACTTTCCGCGTCGCCCTGTTCGGCCTCGGCCGCTGATGGCGCCGTCGCCGAGATCGAGAGTTCTTGCGGTCCTTCTGGTTGGCGCCGCATGCGTTGCGGCGGGCGGGCTAGCGGCTGCTTTGAAGCCTGCGCGTACAGCGAACGCGCCAGATGCGCTCGCCCGTTCTTATGCCGAAGCCGGGGATTTTAGGCGCGCCGCTGAAACGCGACTCGCCGCCTATCGCGCCGCTCCGTCCGAAAGATTGCGCCTTGAAGCCGCGCGCGCACAGATGTTGGCGGGCGACAATCCAGCCGCTGTCGACATGCTCGGGGCGATTTCGAGCGATGCGGCAAGCGATTACGCCCGCCGGCATCTGCTTGCCGAGGCCATGCTCCGGCTGAAGCGCTATGACGAAGCCTATGAAATCTCCGGAAAATTGCTTGCGCAGGCGCCCGCCGATGCGCGCGCCCGGCTGCTGCAGGCCCGCATCGCCTATGGACTCGGGGATTTCGCGGGGGCGAAGGCTGCGCTCGCCGAGGCGATCAGAACCGGCGGAGAGGCGCTTGGCGACGCCTGGCTGTTCCGCGCCCGGATCGCCCTTCATGAGAACGAACTTGAGGCGGCGCGGAGCGCAGCGGAACGGGCGTCGGCGGCCGGGGCGCCGCCGACAGAACTCCGCGCAGTCGCCCTCGAGGCGCAGATCCGCCAAGGCCGCTCCATGGCTGGCGAAATCAAACCCGGTTCGACGACGGATGAGTCTGCGAGCCAAATGTCGAAGCCGCAGCGGGCCTATCTCGCAGCGTTTGAGTTTGCGCATAGGGGGGAATACGCCGAGGCGGCGCGATTGCTGCGCGATATCGAGCCGTGGGTCATGGCGCTTCCCTACGGAGATTTGTTCATCGCGCGCGTGCAGATGCTGGCGGGAGATGTGGCGCAAGGCGAAACTGGCTTCGAAAGCGCCATTCGCGACGCGCCGCATAACGCTCTGCTGCAGGCGGCGAAGGTTGACCGCCTCATCGCAACGGGCAGGCTGGTTGACGCCGACGAAGCCGTGCAGCGGCTTGAGTCGCTGGATCAGGTTCGCGGCGGATTTGCACGCCTGGCGCTGACGCGGAGCGCCTCCGATTGGGACGGACGGATCGAAGCGGTCAAGCGCGTCGCCGGCTCAACGTCTCCGCACTCTGTGGATGCATTCCTGTTTGGAGCCTTGAGCGCGCCCGCCAAGGCGCATGCGATGACAAGAGACGCCGATCTTGCACGGTCGATCGGCATCGCGCTGGAGGCGCCGCAGAAGACCCTCTTCGTCGCGCGAGCGCTCGCTGGTGCAGGCGCCGACCCGGGGCAGCTGGTCTGGGCCGGTCGGCTGTTTCAGCTCGCCAATGCTGATGCAACCGCCGCGGCGGCGTTCGATCGCGCACTGGCGGCGGCGCCGAATTGTCGGCTCTGCGTGGTTGACCGTATCCGGACGGATATTCGCTCCGGCGAGCCGGAGCGCGCCGAAGAGCGGATTATTACGGCAGGCGCTGGCAGCCGTAATGCGCCCCTGCTCGCGCGGGTTCGCGCCGCGCAGGGCCGGCTGGCCGAGGCTGCGGTCATCATGCGCGGCATCGAGGAACCGCTCGCAACGACGGACGCGCTGTTCTTTGGGGAAATCCTGGCGCGGCTCGGCCAAACGAAGGAAATTGTGTCCCTTGCGCGCGAGATGGAACGACGTGAGACTGGTTCTTTGGCGGCGGCCGGGCTGGCGGCCGCAGCAGGACTTTACGAAGAGTCCGCCGCGGCCGCCCGCAGAGCGTTGCTGACGGCGCCGCAAGACAGCGACCTCGCCGACGAGTTCGCCTCTGCAATGCTGAGGGTCGGCCGGCGCGACGAAGCAATCGAGTTTCTGGACGAACTGGGCCGCCAGTCGGGCACCTCGTTCGGGGCCGCGTTCGACCGGCTCTTCGCAGACGGAGCTCCGGACGCGCCTTCGGACATCGGGGACGAAACCGCAATCCGACGCGCCTATCTCTTCCAGTCGTCGAACCTGCGCGCGTTAACGCGCTTCGCCCGGGCTCTGTCCGAACAGGGGGAGGCCGCCGCGGCGCTTCAGGTTCGACGCGAATCCTGTTTCTGGGGATATTCGCGGGATTGCCTGTCTCCGGAGAACGCCCTTGCGGCGACTTTCGCCGCGACCGCGCCGGCGCATGGCAAAGGAATTGCGTACCCGATACACTAACCGCGCGAGTCGCTCGCAGGCGGCGCGCGCAAAAACTGGACCCTTAACCAGGAGGATGGACATGTTTGTACGCAGCCTCGTCGCGGCGCTGGCCGCGATTTCGCTCGTCGCTTGCGGTTCCGACGACGTTATGAGCAGCAACGAGTTGAAGGTCGACCCGGCGACCGCCGAGGCGACCGCTCCGAAGTCGCCGGACTATCTGATCGGGCCCCTCGATGATCTCGAGATCTTCGTCTGGCGCGCCCCCGAACTGTCGACCAAAGTGACGGTCCGGCCGGATGGCCGCATCTCGACGCCGCTCGTGCAGGACATGGTCGCGGCGGGGAAGACGCCGTCGAAACTCGGAAAAGATCTCGAAAATGCATTGAGCGAGTACGTGAAGACGCCGCAGGTGACGGTGGCCGTCGGCGGTAAATTCTCCAGCACCTTCGACCAGCAGGTTCGCGTGATCGGCGAGGCTCAGAAGCCGATCGCCCTGGCGTATCAGTCAGGCATGACCGTCCTCGACGTGATGGTGGCTGTCGGCGGGCTGACCGAGTTCGCGGCCGGCAATCGCGCCGTGCTTATCCGCGGGCAGGGCCCCGAGCGCCAATCCTACCGAGTGAAGCTCGACGACCTCATGCGCAAGGGCAAGATCAGCGCGAATGTGCCGGTCATGCCCGGCGACGTGATTCTCATACCGGAGAGCAGGTTCTAATTATCGCAAGGCGCCCGCTGTCCAGCGGGCGCCTGCTTCTAGTCGTTGGGGTAACCGTCGTGTTTGAAATCTCCGATCTGCCGCGTCCGCTCATACGCTATGGCGTGGGCGTTTGGCGCCGGCGCTGGCTCGTCGTCGCGATCGCCTGGCTGGCGGCGCTTGTCGGCTGGGTCGGCATCTGGCTGCTGCCCGACAAATATGAGTCGCGGGCGCAGGTTTTTGTTCAGACGGAGACCATCCTCGAACCGGTGATGACCGGGGTCACCGCCAAGCCGAATTACGAGCAGCGCGTTCAGGTGATGCAGCAGCAGCTGCTCACCCGTCCGAACGTGCAGGAAATCATTTACCGCTCGGGCCTCGACAAAACGATCAAGGCGCATTCCGACGCCGATCGCCGCGTCGCTATGGAAGGACTCATCGACTGGGTCGCCAGCCAGATCAAAATCGAAAGTCCGCAGCTGCTCTACTTCAACATCTCGTATCGATACGGGGATCCGGAAACGGCGCGCAAGGTTGTCGACGCCGTGCTCAACCTTCTGATCGAACAGGATCTTGGGGCGGGTCTGCAGGAGAAGGAGGAGGCGCGCCGCCTTCTCGAGGCCGAGATCGCGCGGTTCGATGAACGCCTGACCGCCAAGGAGAACGAGGTCGCCGCGTTCCGGCGCAAGCATGGCGACGAGCTGGCGCTTGTCGAAGGCAATGCGCGCCAGAACGAGCAGATGAAACTCGAATTGGCCAGGGTTTCGGACCAGCTGTCGCAGGAAGAGCGACGCGCTGCGACCTTGCGCACGCTCCTTTCAACCACTCCGCGCACCACCGCCGGCAGCGAACTGGACCAGCTCAAAGTGCAGCTGGCGCAACTGCGAAGCCAATACAAAGAGAACTATCCTGACATTCAGAACATCAAGGCGCGCATCGCCCAGCTGCAAGGCGGCGCCCTCTTGCCTGAAAACCCGGAATACCGGCGGCTGCAAAACGAACTGGTCGCCGCTGAGGGGATGGCGGAACAGCTCAAGAAACGCGAAGCGACCCTGGGCAGCGAACTCGAAGCGCTGGCCATCACCCTGAGCGATGCGCCAGCCGTGCAGGCTGAGCTGCAGCGCATCATCCGCGACTACGAACAGACCCAGAAGACCTATGAAGAACTTGTGCAGCGGCGCGACCGTCTCGCTCTGACCGCCAGTCTCGGCGCGGGCGGCCGCGGCGTCGAATATCAGGTGTTCGAGCGTCCGACGACTGCGATGCGACCGGCTGCTCCGCCTCGCCTCGTGCTTATACTGGTCGTTCTCGCTTTCGCCTTCGCGATCGGAACCGCCATCGCCCTTGTGGCGACCTATCTCGATCGCACCTATACGCAGACGGGAGATCTTGAACAGGCTTACGGCTTGCCGATCCTTGGCTCCATCGGCGTAGTGCGCTCGGCCTTCACGCGAAAAATGCAGCGCGAGGATTTGTTCAAGCTCGGCGCGGCCTGCGCCGTGCTCGGCTTGCTCGCGCTCGTTTATATCTATGCGGCTGTCCTGCGTACGCCGAGCCACGCCGCCGATAGTGGCGCGCAAACTGCAAGCCTGTCGGTTAATGCGGAGAACGACTGATGGGACTCATTGAAAAAGCGGAGGGCGCGCTTGCGCGGCCGGCCGCGTCCGGTCCGCAAACGGCTCATGCGGCGAGTCCAGCGTCCCATTTTGACATCGATGTCCTGTCTCTGGCCGCACATGGATTCTATGCGCCGGCCGATCGGTCGTCCCGTCTTGCCCTCGAACTCAGGGCGATCAAACGCAGGCTTCTGCGCCGCACCGGCTTTCGAAACGCCGCCGGCGACGCGCGCATTCAGCGCAAAGGCGGCCGGCAACGCAATTTGGTGCTCGTCACCTCGACGCGCCCTGGCGAAGGGAAGACCTTCGTCACCATTAACCTCGCTTTGAGCCTCGTTTTTGAAGAGGAACTGGAAGTTCTGCTCGTCGATGCAGATATACCGCGCCCGAAAGTGCGCGCGCACTTCCGACTGCCGGAAGGCCGCGGCCTGACCGACCGGCTGTCCGACCCGACCTTGTCGATTGATTCGCTTTGCCTGCGCGCCAACCAGGCCCCGTTGTCGATCCTGCCCGAGGGGTCCCGCAAGGGGCGTGCGGACGACCTCTTCGGGTCCGCTGAAGCGCAGCGCGCTTTTACCGAAATGTCGATGGCGCGAACCGGCCGCCTGGTGGTCATTGACGCGCCGCCGATGCTGGCCACCGCCGAAGCGGTCATGCTCGCCCGCCATGTCGACGAGGTGGTCTTCGTCATCGAGGCGGACGCGACTCCGCAAGCCGCGGTGGAAGCGGCTCTCGACGAGTTGCTCGACGCAAATCCGAATGTGAGTCTTGTGCTGAATCGGTGTCTGATTGGACCCGGCGCAGCCTATTACGGCGCTTATGGCGAGTACGACAGCGGCCTTCCGGCCCAGCCGGAGGCCGCCGAGGCACCGCAAAAACAGGGATGAGGGTACCCATGGCCGACAATCTTGAGCCCGGTCGCCGCCGGTCGATCAAATCGATGCTGCTCGCCGGCGCCGCCTGCGCCGCCGCTTCCGGTGCGATCGCGGGAGTGAGCACGCGGTTTTCCGATGACGACGCTCCGCTGCGCTTCCGATCGGATTATTTCGGCTACGCGGCGTCGGTCAGCCCGCGCGCCGGGTACTCGACCAACATCAACCTCGCGCCTGACGGCTTCGAAGAGGATGCGGCGACGTTTTCCACCTTATTCTCAGGTTCGGCGATCTACTCGACGCCGCGGTTCACCGGGATCATCGGTGGTGATCTCGACTTCAGCTACATCACCGAAGGATCGGATTTCGCCGTCAATCAGGACATCGGGGCGACGGCGACGCTCACCGTCGCGGACAACCTCGCTTATCTCGATTTCTCAGGCTCAACGTCCCGCCAACTCCTTGGCGACAACGCGCGGTTCTCGCAGAACATCAATGCGGCCCGCGACCAGAGGGCCGATGTCCACACCTTTTCCGTCAGCCCCTATCTCTATCGGGAATTCTCCGACACGTCGTCCGCGACGCTGCGGTACCGCTACAGCCAGGTCTTCATCGGCGACGACGACGCTGGCGCGAACCCTTTCGGGAACGACCTCCTGAACGATTCGCGGTCCCACGAAGTGCTCGCCGGCTACAACACCGGCCGAAAATTCGACCGCGTGCGGATTGCCTTGTCAGCATACGGAAACAACACCGTGGAAGACGGCTCCGTCATCTTTCCGAGATTCGAATACGATCAGGGCACCGGGACTGCAGAAGGGCAGGTCGCGCTTACCGACTCGTTCGGGCTGAGCGGAGCGGTCGGCTGGGACGAGATCGACATCGAAGGTCCGGTGACGTTCTTTGACGACGACGAGCTGTCAGGCTTCTTCTGGCGCGCCGGATTCTTCGCGCGCCCTGGACGCCGGACGGATATCCGGATCGAATATGGCGAGCGCTTCGACAACGGCTTCATCGACGCCAACCTGAACTACCGGATTTCGGACAGGCTTACCTTCAACGCAGGGGCGTCGCAGTCGTTCGAATCGCGCGCCCAATACATCACTTCCGCCTTCATCGACTCGCAGCGCCAGACCCTGGCGTTCGCCGAGCAGCTGCGGACCGGCGAAGCAAGATCGCCGCGTGACGTCATCGAATCGGCAAACCGTTTCGCCGGAACGTCTTATCACTCGCAATCAGGCGCGGTAGGCGTCAACGAGAGCGCATTCGTCGGGCTGAACGGCGTCTACGATCGCACCGAGTTTTCGCTTTTCGGCCATTACAGCGACACGGATTTCGGCTTCCGCCGCAACCAGTATTTCACGGGGGGGCTCAACGTTCGGCGCGAACTCTCGCGCCGTCTCGCGGGATATGCGGGCGTATTCGTCCGCGGGGCCGAAACGACGCTCGATCAGCTCACCTGCCAGACAAGTCCGTTCCTGTTCGGCTTCGACGTGACTCAACCGCTCTTCGATCCGGTCGCCGCCTGCCTCCAGTATGCGTTGAACAACGGGCGGACGACGACATTCGGCGGGCGCGTCGGCGCCGCCTATCGCCTCTACGAGAACCTGTCCGTGTTCGGAGAATTCGCCCACACGCAGCGTGTCGCCGCCGACAATGCGCTGCTCGAATACGGCGAAAACGCCTTCTTCGCCGGAGCGACCCTGGAATTCTAGCATGTACGAAGAGCATTTCGGCTTTTCCGGCTCGCCGTTCCGCTTGAACCCGGACCCGAAATTCTTCTTCGGGAGCCGCAGCCACAACAAGGCGATGGCCTATCTTCATTACGGGCTGCGGCAGGGCGAGGGTTTCATTGTCATTTCGGGCGAAATCGGCGCCGGCAAGTCGATGCTCATCGGTCACCTGCTCGATCAGCTCGACCGTTCCAACATCGTGGCGGCCAATCTGTTGACCACCAATCTCGAGGCGGACGCACTCTTGTCGCATATTCTCTCCGCCTTCCGCATCGAGCCGGCCGGGTCCGGAAAGACGGCCGAAATCGAGGCGTTCGAGGACTTCCTGTTCGACCAGCTCAATCGCGGGCGGCGCGTTCTGCTCATCGTGGACGAGGCTCAAAACCTGCCGATCCGCACCATCGAAGAACTTCGGATGCTGTCCAACATGGATTACGAAGGAACGCCGCTGTTTCAGGTGTTTCTCGTCGGACAGCCGGAATTTCGGGCCATGTTGTCGAAGCCCGACATGGAGCAGTTTCGCCAGCGCGTGATCGCCAGCTATCACCTCGAGCCGATCGGCGCCGAAGAGACGCGCGATTACATCGAGCACCGCCTGTCGCTGGTCGGCTGGCAGCACAATCCGCATTTCACGCCCGACGCCTTCGATGCGGTCTTCGCGGCGACCGCGGGCGTGCCGCGCAAGATCAACAAGCTCTGCAACCGCATTCTATTGCACGCTTCAATCGAAAAGCTCGCTACCGTCGACCGCGAGGCGGTTGGCGCCGTCGTCTCGGACCTCAAAGAGGAGAATTTCGAGCGCAGGCCGACTGTGGACGTGGAGATTGCGCCGCGCGCCGATCCCGCGCCACCCATCGCAATGGAAGCGGTCGACGAAACGGCCGCTGAAGTGCAGGAGCCGGCCGCCGCCGCCGGCGGCGCCCCGGTCGTCATTCCGTTCGGCGCTCCGAGAAAGATCGGGGCCGCTTCCCAGTCTCAACCGCCGGCTGAAATCGCTGACGCGTCGAAATCGCACCAGCCGACGCATTCGCCGGAGCCGACGCCTGTCGAAGCGGCGCTTGCGCGCGTCAAGGCGCAAGCCAAGAAGACGAAGGAAAAGAAATCCCGACCGCACACGCCGATCGCACCGACGCCGGTCGCTCCGTCCAGCGAAACTCCGGTCGTCACCGTCGCGGCAGCTGCGCCGGTCAGCGCCCTCGACAAATTGCGCTCGCTCCGCGAGTCCGCGAAAGTTCGGAGCCAGGAACCTCAGCCTGCGACACTGGCGGACGTTGGCGCCGCGGTGGAGGCGGCGGCCGTCGGTCCGCTCGCAGCGCAAAATCCGGCCGAAGCGGCGGAGTCGATCAGCGAAGAGGAAGAATTAGTTCCGGATGCGGACATCAAAGCCTGGAGGCAATCGATCGTGAAATCGATCGAGGAGACCCGCCAGGAGCTCAAATCCGCGCATGCCATCATTGCGCGCCTGCGCCGTCATCTCGCCGAAGTCGAGCGAGGCCGCCGCGAACGACGCGAACGGATCGCCGCGGGGCTGTCGAAGGCGGAAGAGATCCTCTCGGAATTCCGCAACGCGCCGCGATGACCCCTGTCGCCGCGCCGGCTCTTACGCCGGAAGCATTCCGGCAGCCGGAGAGTACACGCGCGTCCTCCCGCTTTGCGCTGTCGGTCGACGTTGAGGATTATTTCCAGGTCTGGGCCTTCTCGTCCGTCATCGACCGCGCCGATTGGGAAGGCTTTGCTCCGCGAGTCGATTCTGCGACGCGGCGGACGCTCGACCTCTGCGATCGCCGAGACGCCAAGGCGACGTTCTTCGCCTTGGGCTGGGTCGCCGAACGTTATCCTGCGCTCATTCGGGAGATTGTCGCGCGGGGGCATGAGATCGCAAGCCATGGCTGCGATCACGCCAAGGCGTTCGAGCAATCGCGCGCCGAATTTCGCGAAGATGCGAGGCGGTCGAAAGCGCTCATTGAGGACATTGCCGGCGTTGAAGTGCGCGGGTATCGCGCGCCGGGCTTTTCCATCGATTGGCGCACGCCCTGGGCGTACGAATGTCTCGCTGAATTCGGCTATCGCTATTCGTCAAGCTCGCATCCGATCGCCCATGATCACTACGGCGATCCTAACGGCGCGCGCGACCCGTATCAGCCGCTCGATGGATGCTCATTGATCGAGGCGCCCGTCGCGACGGTCGAAATCTTCGGACGGCGCGCAACCTGCGCCGGCGGGGGATGGTTCCGCGCAGCGCCTTACGCTCTGAGCGATCGGTTGTTAAGGATCGCCGAAAGCACGCTGTCGGGCCCCGTCATTTTTTATTTTCATCCGTGGGAGATTGATCCGGACCAACCGAGAATCAATAAGGCGCCGCTGAAGTCGAAGCTGAGGCATTACCTCAATCTCGCCGGAATGGAGAAAAAGCTCGACCGCCTGCTGGCGAGCCGGCGATGGGACCGTATCGACCGCGCGCTGGGCCTCGGCGATTGAACGTGACAGGGGCGGTTGAGATCCTTCAGGCATCGGATGCTGACCGGCGCGCATGGACCGATTACGTCGAGGGCGCAGAGGGCGCGACGCTTTTTCACGATTGGCGCTGGGGCGGGACCATCAGCGAGGCCTATGGCTATGAGCCGCTCTATCTCGCCGCGCGCCGCTCGGGGCGCGTGGTCGGCGTCCTGCCGTTGATCGACGTGAGATCCGCGCTCTTTGGACGCTCTCTTATTTCGACCGCATTCTCTATCGGCGGCGGCGCACTCGCCGACGACGCCGCCGCGCTCAACGCACTCGGCGCTCGCGCAATCGAAATCGGCCGCGAGCGCCGCGTCAATTACGTCGAGCTCCGCGGCGGTGCTCGGCCTAGTCCCGATTGGCGGCAAAAGACGGGCCTTTATGCGGCGTTTTCGAAAGAGCTGCCGCGGGCCGCCGACGACATCCCGCTGTGGCTTCCGAAGAATCGCCGCGCCGAAGTGAAAAAAGCGAAGCGCCTCGAATCCGATTGCCGGCTGCGCCTCGACGGAACGCCCGAGGAATTCCACCGGCTCTACGCGGCGGCCGTAAGGGCGCTCGGCACGCCCGTTTTTTCAGTCAAATTCATTCGTAGGCTGACCGATAACTTCGGCCGCGACGCGGAAATCGCAATTGTCGAACGCGCCGGCAGGCCGATTGCGACTCTTTTGTCGTTCTGGCGAGGTGAGAGGGTGATGCCCTACTATATCGGCGGAACGCCGGAAGCGCGCGGGCTCCGGGCCTATGACTACCTCTATTATTCCGTGATGCGGCGCGCGGTCGAGCGGGGCGCGCGCGTCTTCGATTTCGGTCGCAGCAAGATCGGATCGAGCCATTACACGACCAAGACGTATTGGGGCTTCGAGCCGCAGCCTCTGACCTATCACGTCGCGCTGGTGTGCGCGAAGGCGCTGCCGAACGTCAGCCCGACCAACCCCAAATTCGCGGCGTTCTCCGCCGCGTGGAAGCGACTGCCGCCGGCGATAGCCGACCGCGCGGGCCCGTTGCTGGCGCGCCATCTCGCATGAGGGAGCGACCCGAGATCCTCTATCTTGCGCACCGGATTCCTTATCCGCCAGACAAAGGCGATAAGATCCGCGCCTGGCGGTTCGTCGCGCATCTGGCGAAGCGTTTCGACGTTCATCTCGCAGCGTTCGTCGATGATCCGGCCGATTTCTCCCATCGCGCCTTTCTCGAGGGCGTCTGCGCGAGCGTCCATCTCATCGCGCTGCATCCGCTTCTGGCGCGACTCAAGAGCGCCAAATCGCTTCTTGTCGGCGATCCCCTCACATACGGCTATTACGACGACGTCCGAATGCGTTCGGTCGTCCGCCAACTGAGGACGCGTCCCCTGGCCGCCGAGATTACGTTCTCCTCCTCGATGGCGCAGTATGTTCAGCGCGCGGCAGGCGCCCCGCGCATCGCCGACATTTGCGATGCGGATTCAAAAAAATGGCGGGAATACGCGCAAGCCGTGAATGGCCCGATGCGGTGGATCTATGCGCGCGAGCACCAACGCCTCGCCGCGGCGGAGACCGGAATCATCAATGATTTTGAGGCGGCGCTGGCGATCAGCGACGCTGAGGCGGCGATTCTCGCCGGCCGGCCGGGCGTAACGCGCAGAGTGATCGCCGTCGGAAACGGCGTCGACGCCGAGTATTTTTCGCCGGCCCATAGCTTCGCGTCCGCTGTCGCGACCGATGTCGTTTTTGTCGGGGCGATGGACTACAAGCCGAACGCCGACGCCGCTCTGTGGTTTGCGCAGGACGTCTGGCCGCGCGTGCGCAACGCGCGGCCGGATGCGACCTTCGCGATCGTCGGGCCGCGGCCGCCCGAAACCGTTGCGCGGTTGAACGGCGTAGGCGGCGTGACTGTGACCGGGCGCGTCGCCGACGTGCGGCCATTCTTGCAAGCTGCGAAAACCGTCGTCGCGCCGCTGAAGATCGCGCGCGGCGTCCAGAACAAGGTGCTCGAAGCGATGGCGATGGCGAAGCCGGTCGTCGCCACGACCGCCGCCAATACCGGCATCGGCGCGGCGCCTGGCGTCGAAATTCTCATTGCAGACGATGCGCATTCCTCAGCGACGGCGGTGATTTCGCTTCTCGGCAATGATCGGCGTCGGGCCGCCATAGGCGAAGCCTCGCGCGCGAGAGTCATGAAAGATTTCACCTGGAATCGTCAGCTCGCGCGCCTCGATGCCGCCCTTCATTCCGTCGGCGTCAGTCCTCCGTGACTGGCGGAGGACGCGGCGGGATCAGCGCCCAGCGCCTTGAAAACTGGCGAAAAGCTTGACTTTGTTGCCCTTTTGCCGCTTGGCGCGCTGGGAACGAAACGGTAAGCTCAGCGTTTAGGGGAATAGTGGGGTCTAGCCATGATGCGGATTTTTCTGCCGCTCGCCGTCATCGCGTCAATTCTGTTTGCGCCGCTGATGGCCGGGCAGCCGACCGTCGTTGGCGGCATTGAAAAGCCCAACACGGTTTCGGGTTTCGACTATGTCGGACCGACGATCGGGTGCTGGCGTGAGGCCGAATTCAAGAAATTTGAGATGGGCGGCGACTGCGCGCCGGAAGGCAAGGGCAGGGGCAAGGCGATCCTTGCCGCGCTCGTCGCGTCGATCGTCGCAGCCGCCGCCGGCATCGTCGGCATGCTGCCGGTCGTCGGCAGACTGACGAGCATAGTGACGACAATGGGAGGCGCGGCGATTCTCGCCGCGATGGCCTATTACGCGGTCACGGGGCTTGGGGGCGGCGACGATGCTAGCGCCCTCCAGTGGGGCACCTATCTCGCCGGCGGCGCCGGGCTCTTGACGCTTATCTCGGGCCTTTCCGGCATGCGCGGCCGCCACCACTAGGGGCCAACTTGCGACGAAGTCCGACGCGGGCCTTGCGGGCCCGCGTTTTTTACGGCCATTTGGCGAGCGGCGGCAGCGAGGAAAGAATCGCCTCGACATTGCCGCCGGTTTTGAGGCCGAACGTCGTGCCGCGATCGTAGAGGAGGTTGAACTCGGCGTAGCGGCCGCGGCGGACCAGCTGCTCTTCACGCTCGTCCTCCGTCCACGGCGTATCCATGCGCTTGCGGACAAGCTTCGGATAGACTTCGAGAAACGCTTCGCCGACATCGCGTACGAAAGCGAAATCCTTCTCCCAGTCGCTGTCGAGCCGGTCGAAAAAAATTCCGCCGACGCCGCGTTTCTCGCCGCGATGGGGGAGATCGAAATAGTCATCGCACCACGTCTTGAAGCGCGGATAATGGCCGGCGTCATGGCGGTCGCAGGCGGATCTCATCGCCGCGTGGAACGCCAGCGTGTCTTCATGGGCCTCGGTCCGGTAGCGATCCAGCATCGGGTTGAGGTCGCCGCCGCCGCCGAACCAGGTTTTCGTCGTGACGATCATCCGCACATTCATATGTCCGGCGGGGACATGCGGATTCATGGGATGGGCGATGACGGAGACGCCGGAAGCCCAAAACCGGGGATCCTCTTCCGCGCCCGGAATCTGCTTCCTGAACTTTTCCGAGAATTCGCCGTAGACGGTCGACGCATGGACTCCGGCCTTTTCGAAGACGCGCCCGCGCAGCATGGCGGCGACGCCGCCTCCTTCATCGTGCGCGCCGCCGCCGCGCTTCCATGGGGTCTTGTCGAATCGCCCGGCGCGCATGTCGGCGTAAATCGATCCGGCCGCGTCTTCGATCGCTTCGAGCGCGCCGCAGAGCTTCTGCTGCAACCCCTCGAAGTGCGATTTTGCGCGCGCCTGTCGCGCGGCGAGGTCCATGCGGGGATTGTAGTGCGGATGAAGTCCGCCGTCGCGCCGCGATTGCAGTCAAAAACCGGTGGGTTCACTCCGTTCATCCGCCTGCAATCGGAATTGCCGGCGCGCTTCGGCGAGCGCGACGGCGCCGGCGACGGCGACATTGAGAGATCGCGCGCCGTCCGCCATCGGAATGACGAGGTGCGCATCGGCTGCGGCATGGACGTGGTCCGGAGCGCCGGAGCTTTCGCGTCCCAGAACGAGCATGTCATCAGATCGAAACGCGAAGTCCCACAGCGACGTCGATCCTTTGGTCGTAAGGAGAATGATGCGTCGCGCGCCGTCGCAGTAGACGTCGACAAACGCAGTCCAGTCCGGATGAATTCGCGGCGGCGCCATGAGGCGATAATCCATCGCGACGCGCGCGATTTCACGCGCTCCGCCTGCGAATCCGCACGGTTCGATGATGTCGAGATGCGCCCCAAAACAGGCCGCGGCGCGGATCGCCGCGCCGACATTCTGCGGAATATCCGGTTCGAAAAGCGCGAGCCGCATCGTCCTGAATCTCCTCGATAAACCACCGCCGGCCGGCGGAATTTCGCGACGCAAGGTCGCACTCCGCGCGTCGCTGGACTTGCGCCATAAGGCATGCAACAGACGCCCCGCCGCCTACCGATTCCTCATCCAAGGGCAGAAGTCGATGAGCGCAAGCGACTCGCACGAAGGCGCGGAGCCGACCCGTCGCGATTTCATTCATATCATGACGGCGACGGTCGCGGGCGTCGGCGCCGTCGGCACGATCGTTCCCATGGTCGATCAGATGAATCCTGACGCCTCGGTGCGCGCGCTGTCGACCAAAGAGGTCGACCTTTCTGGAATCGAGCGCGGACAGGCGATCAAGGTGATGTGGCAGGGCAAGCCGGTTTTTGTCCGCCACCGGACGGAAGAGGAGATCCGTGACGCTGAAGCCGTGCAGCTTTCGGCTCTCAAGGACGACCTCGCCCGCAACGCCAACCTTGCGTCCAAGGCCGAAGCGACCGACGCTGATCGTGTGACTGCGGCGGACGGCAAGGCGCGTCCCGAATGGCTCGTCCTGGTCGGGGTCTGCACGCATCTCGGCTGCATCCCGCTCGGCACGGCGCAGGGCGAAGTCCGCGGCGACTTCAACGGCTGGTTTTGCCCGTGCCACGGATCGCATTACGACCTCGCGGGACGGGTGCGCAAAGGCCCGGCGCCGGAAAACCTGCAGGTGCCGCCTTATCAATTCGTCTCCGACACCACGATCAGGATCGGCTAGGGACTTGGTCTATGGCGCATGAGTCGACGTACAGGCCCGGAACGGCTTTTGAGCGCTGGATCGACCGGCGGATGCCGATCTTGCGTCTCGCTCATGACAGCTTCGTCGACTTCCCGACGCCCAAGAACCTCAACTACTGGTGGACCTTCGGGGGAATCCTGGCGCTTTGCCTCGTCATCCAGATCATCACCGGCGTCATCCTCGCGATGCACTATACGCCGGAAGCGAGCCTCGCATTCGACAGCGTCGAACACATCATGCGGGATGTGAATTACGGCTGGCTCATGCGCTACGTGCATTCGAACGGCGCATCGATGTTCTTCATCGCCGTCTACATCCACATGTTCCGCGGTCTCTATTACGGCTCCTACAAGGAGCCGCGCGAGATGCTGTGGATTCTCGGAGTGATCATCTTTCTGCTGATGATCGCCACGGCGTTTATGGGATATGTGCTGCCCTGGGGGCAGATGTCGTTCTGGGGCGCGACGGTCATCACCAATATTCTCGCCGCGATCCCTCTCGTCGGGGAATCCGTTCAGCAATTGCTGTGGGGAGGGCCCTCGGTCGCCAATCCGACCTTGAACCGCTTTTTCTCGCTCCACTACCTGTTGCCCTTCGCCATCTTCGGCGTCGTCATTTTGCACATCTGGGCGCTGCATATTCCCGGCAACAACAATCCGACCGGCGTTCCGGTCAAGGACGTGAAGAAGGACACGGTGCCGTTCCATCCCTATTACACGGTGAAGGACTCTTTCGCCGTTGTCGTGTTCCTCGTGCTCTTTGCGGTTTTCGTCTTTTATTACCCGAACGCGCTCGGCCACCCCGACAACTACATCGTCGCCAACCCCTTATCGACGCCGGCGCACATCGTTCCGGAGTGGTACTTCCTGCCATTCTACGCGATCTTGAGGGCGATCACCTTCAACTTCTTCTTCATCCCGGCAAAGCTCGGCGGCGTCATCGCGATGTTCGGATCGATCTTCGTGCTTTTCCTCCTGCCCTGGCTCGACACCTCAAGGGTGCGGTCCATGCGCTACCGACCTGCGGCGCAGCTGTGGTTTGCAATCTTCGTCGTCGTATGCCTGTGGCTCGGCTATCTCGGCTCGCAGCCGGCCGAAGGGATTTACGTTGTGCAGGCTCAAATCGCGACCGCTTATTATTTCGCTTTCTTCCTCATCATCCTGCCGCTCCTCGGCGTCCTCGAAAAGCCGCGGCCGATGCCGAAATCAATATCGGAATCGGTGCTCAAGGCCGCAGAGCCGCCAGGCGGAATCCCGCAACCCAGCCCGGCCGAATAGGGGAGCCGCGATGCGCAAGACATTCGCGTTGATCGCGGCGATCGCCTTGGCCGAGCCGGCCTTCGCCGAGGGCGCCGAGAAACTCCATCCGAAAGAGGAGCATTGGAGTTTCGACGGACCGTTCGGCAAATATGACCGCGATGCGCTCCAGCGCGGTTATCAGGTCTACAGGCAGGTCTGCGCGTCTTGCCACGGCATGGACCAGCTTTCGTTCCGCAATCTCGGACAGAAGAGCGGACCGTTTCATCTCGAACGCTGCCCGGAAGGCTTCACCGACAACATCGATTGTTCGAACCCGAACGAAAACCCGATCGTCAAGAAAATCGCCTCGGAATTCCAGGTGCAGGACGGCCCGGACGACACCGGCGACATGTTCGATCGGCCGGGAATTCCCGCCGACAGGTTCAAGAAACCCTATCCGAACGAACCGATGGCGCGGCTTGCCAATAATGGCGCGCTGCCGCCCGACCTCTCGCTCATCATCAAGGCGCGCGGAAACGGGGCGAATTACGCGTACAGCCTCTTGACCGGCTTCGCGCCGGCGCCCGATACGGTCGCGCTGGCGAGCGGGCAATATTACAATCCCTATTTCGCCGGCGACATGTCGCAGCTCCTGAAGCCCGAATATCGCGATGAAGATGGCAAGCCCAGGGAAGGCGTCGAAGTCCCGCCGGGCGGCGTTCTCGCCATGGCGCCGCCGCTATCCGAAGGAATTGTCGACTACGCCGATCCGGCGACGCCCGAAACCGTCGATCAGTACGCGAAGGATGTCGTCCAATTCCTCGCCTGGGCCGCCGAGCCGAAAATGGAGCAGCGGAAGAAGCTCGGCTTCATGACCGTCGCCTATCTCCTCATCCTCTCAGGCCTGCTCTATTGGTCGTACCGCTCAATCTGGTCGAAGGTGGAGCATTAAGGGGCTGGCGGCTTTCATCGCCGACGAAAGTCGGGGCCAAGAATCTGGACATCGCGCTCCGGTCTGGCGTCTTGGATCCCGCGCTGGGAGCGGCGGAGATAGCGCGTACGAATCGGATGTGTGCAAGGACGCCGCCCAAAATTGGCGCATCAGCCGCGCTGGAATGCGGCGTGTTCAAGGTTCAGCCTTGAGCCGCGAAATCAGAACGCGAGGTAAACGGGCTCAGGGCCGGCGGCGAGACCCGGCTTTGCGTCCGCCTTTTTCTCGGCCTCAGCGCGGCTCTGTTCGCACTGGGAGGAGCGCTTTGAAGTCGAATCCTTCCGCGAGTCGGAGGTCGGCGTCGACGATTTTCCGCCTACCGCCAGATCGACGAGCTCAGCCAAAAAAGCGAATGGCGAGTCCGCACGCATTTCCTTAGAACCGCCGCCGATCGTCGGCGCCGCGAAAGCAGCGGACGTCATCAAGGCGGCCGCCGCTGCAAATATGAGGGCTCTCTTCATGGGACTCTCCCGCGCGGACTATGCGCAGCTTGCGGCTCGAAGGGCAACCGGTTTCCCCGGACATCGCCCGTCAATCCACTCACAAAATCGTCATTTGGTCGCATTCGTAGGGACCTTACTACATTTGTAGCAGAAGCTTGGGCCGGCGTCAATTCAGCGCCCTTTCGGCCGGCTCATAATCGAGACCGAGCGCTGCAGCTACGGCCACATGGGTGATTTTGCCACGATGGACGTTCAGGCCGTTCCTGAGGTGCGGGATCTCGTTAAGCGCCTTCAATCCCTTGTCGGCGAGCGCCAAGCCGTACGCCAGCGTCGCGTTGTTCAGCGCGTGGGATGAGGTGAGGGGAACGGCGCCCGGCATATTGGCGACGCAGTAATGGACGACGCCCTCGACGACATAGGTCGGGTCGGCATGCGTGGTCGGGCGCGAGGTTTCGAAGCACCCGCCCTGGTCGATAGAAACATCGACAAGCACTGCGCCGTTCTTCATTCCCTTGAGCATCTCGCGCTTCACCAATTTGGGCGCGCTGGCGCCGGGAATGAGCACAGCCCCGACGACGACGTCGGCGGCGTCAGTCTCCTCGTCGAGAGCTTCGTAAGTCGAATAACGAGTCTTGGCGCGCCCGCCGAAAATGTCATCAAGATAGGAGAGGCGGCGCAAATTCTTGTCGAGGATGACGACGTCGCAGCCAAGTCCGAGCGCCATCTTTGCGGAATGCGTGCCCACGACGCCGCCGCCGATCACCAGCACCTTCGCCGGCAGCACACCCGGCACGCCGCCCATGAGAAGGCCGCGGCCGCCTTGGGGCGCCGTCAAGGCGTAGGCCGCGGCCTGGATGGCGAGTCGTCCCGCCACTTCGCTCATCGGCGCCAGCAGCGGCAATCCGCCGAAATCGTCGGTGACCGTTTCATAGGCGACGCCGGTGACGCCTGATCTCAACAAACCTTTGGTCTGCTCGGGATCGGGCGCGAGATGCAGATAGGTGTAGAGGATTTGCCCCTCCCGCAGCCGCGCATATTCCGCGGGCTGAGGTTCCTTCACCTTCACGATCATGTCGGCCTTTGCGAACACCGTCGCCGCGTCCGGAGCGATCTTCGCGCCGGCCGCCTCATAGTCCCGGTCGGAAGCCTTGATCCCGCCGCCGGCCCCGGTTTCGACCAGCACTTCATGCCCATGGGCGCGGTATTCGCGCACGCTGCCGGGCGTCAGTCCCACTCGGAACTCGTTATTCTTGATCTCTTTCGGGACGCCGACCCGCATGACCTGATCCTCCCTCAAGGTTTGAAGTCCCTCTAGCAGAAAGTCGCCGCCCGACCCAATGCGAAATTGCATGCGCGTCGCCGCGGATTCGCCAGCCGCTTTGCTGGGAACAGGGCGGTCGGCCAAAAAACGGCATTTTAGTCGAATTCGAACTCTACGAAATTTCATCCCTGTCCGGACGATTTTGAATGAATTGCCGGACCGGCTTTAACCGCGCCGCAACGCGCTGCGTCCGATAGTCGCGCCGCGTTCGAGGAGAAGCGACATGCTGAGCACCGCGCGCGTAGAACTGCCGGCGCAGATTGAAATCCAGCTGAAAGCGGCCGCCGAATTCGTCGACAATCTGATGGACTTCGCCCGCGACGATCTCATCGGGTTCCGCCGGCCGCTCGCAGCGGCCTTCGCGCTCTCCGCGCCGGTCGTCCTTGCGCTGGTTTTCTGGAGCCTCGGACTGCGCGCGATGCTTGAGGTCGGCGTCGGTTATTTCGCCATCGCCGGCGCCGGCCTCGCTCTCATCGGCTCAAAACTATGGCCGGGACTCGTTGAAGAGTTCGATGCGCGCTCCTTCGCCAAACGAAAGGCGATCGCGGATCTGAAATGCGGCTTCGGCGAGGCGTCCTTCCTCAATCTGACGCGAGCTTCGCGCGTGTTCGAACACGAGTGCGGTGCCATCGCCCTTGCCGACGCCGGCGACTTGAGGACGCTGTTCTTCTCGATTGAGAGCGGCGAGCACGATCCGCGCTGGGCGCTTTATCGCGCAGGCGAACTCAACCGGCGGGTATGGCGCTGGCTGCGACTGCCGGTCTCACGGGAGTTGGTCAAATTCGCCACCGAAGGATCAAAGCACCCCGAGACCCAAAGCCCGCGAATGATCCGGTCGATCGACGCCTATGAGGCCGTGCATCTGGCCCTCGGCGAGCCCCTGGACGGCGCCATTATTCATCGCCCCTTCGACGAAGTCGTCGACATGGTCGAGCGGCTGCTGTGATTCCGTTTAATCAAAGCTCGAGGCGTCGATGGGACGGTCCCAGTAGAGGATCGCGACCTGAACGATGCCGTCGCGCTCCTCGTTCGGTGTGAATTCAGTCAGGGCCTTCCTGGGGCTTGAACTCGTCAGCACCCGATAGACGACGCTTCCGTCGCGGTCGACGAAGCGCACGAGCTTTGATCCATAGTGCGCCTTGACCTTGGCGAGGTCGCCTTCGCGATATAGGCAGGCGTCGTATTCCGTGCAGATGAGGCCGCTCCTCACGGCCACGATGATCATCCGCACCCGTCCGGACTCTTCGTCAAAGTAGACGCCGAAATTCTCACTCGCATGAAAGGACATGAAGACGACGCGACCATCCGGCGTCGCGTTGCGACTGATCGCGAGACCGAGCGTCTTTTCGACCTGTTCGCTGGTCATGCCGAGCTCAACCCCGGCGACGCCTACCCCTGCGCGGACCAGCCCGGCGTTAATGTCGCCGGCCGGCGCCGCAACCGAAGCGCAGGCGGCCGCGGCCGTGATGGCGAGCAATCCTGACAGCCTCACGATCATGCGCATGGGCGCCCCGCTGCCGCTTACATTCGCGCAGGCGTCTTGCTAAATGCAAGGCCATGGCCACCTTGATCGATTCCGGCGTCCGACACCCCGAAAAGGCGAAACGGCCGGATACGCCACTTGTAAGAAAGCCCGACTGGATCCGCGTGAAAGCGCCGACGTCTGTCGGCTACGCCGAAACGGTCGCGATCGTGCGCGCGAAGAAGCTGCACACGGTTTGCGAGGAGGCCGCTTGCCCGAACATCGGCGAGTGTTGGGCGAAGAAGCACGCGACCTTCATGATCATGGGCGACGTGTGCACGCGCGCCTGCGCCTTTTGCAACGTGAAGACCGGGCTCCCGGGCGCGCTCGATCATGACGAGCCGGCGCGCGTCGCCGGCGCGGTCGCCGAAATGGGCCTCTCCCATGTCGTCGTCACGTCGGTCGACCGCGACGATCTCGATGACGGCGGCGCGCGCCACTTCGCGCATGTCGTCGCAGCGATCCGTGCGCGTTCGCCGAAGACCACGGTTGAAATTCTGGTCCCGGATTTTCTGCGCAAGGAAGGCGCCGCCGAGATCGCGATCGATGCGCGGCCAGACGTCTTCAATCACAATCTCGAAACCGTCCCCCGGCTTTACCTCGCGATCCGCCCCGGCGCGCGTTATTTCACCTCCCTGCGCCTCCTCGAAAAAGCCAAGGAGCGCCAGCCGGAAATGTTCACCAAGTCGGGAATCATGGTGGGTCTCGGCGAGGGACGCGGCGAGGTGATGCAGGTGATGGACGACATGCGTTCCGCCGGCGTCGATTTCATCACCATTGGCCAATATCTCCAGCCGACGCGAAAGCACGCCGCGGTCGACCGCTTCGTGACGCCGGACGAATTTGCGACTTACGCCGCCATCGCCCGCGCGAAGGGATTCTTCATGGTCTCCGCCTCGCCGCTGACGCGATCCTCATATCACGCCGACGAAGATTTCCGCCGTCTCAAGGCCGCGCGAAACGGCCTCGCGTAAGGCTACGCGCGATGCATTCTCATTCGCGGCGAAGCCGGCGAACAGGCGCTCGCCGGTCATGGCGCCGCAACGGCATATCGGCGTCCGCGCTCACCCGATCGGCCGGCCGAAAAGCCTCAGCCTGCTGACGCCGCCGTCGGGAAAGATGTTGAGGCGGACGAAACGGATCGGATCATGGTGTGCGATCTCCGTCGAGAACGCATGTTCGCGATCGGCGGCAAGCTTTTGTTCGGGCAGGAGCACAGGCCAGTTTTCCGCCTCAGCGACGATCGTCGCATCGTCGGCATGCGCCGCTGACGCCTGGATTGAGCAACGGTCGGGGTAATTGCCTTTGAAGTGCGCGGTATCGACGACGATCCTCTCGATCGTTCCGGGATGCGCGAGTTCGACGATCGCCCAGTCATGACCAGGAGTTCGTCGTCGACGCGTCTCCCAGCCATCGCCCATATTCGCGCCGCGATCCGGCGCAAGCATATTCGCTACCTTTCCGAAATGCTCGTCGTTGGCGCCGACCCCGCGCCCGCCCCATTCCATCGCGGCGAGGTCGACAAGCTTGCCCGCCATTTTCGGCCAATCGATCGCGACCCGCCCATAGGCGCGCAGACGCGCAACGCCGCCATCCGGAAAGATGTTGAGCAGAACATGTGTCCAAACGCCGTCAAGTTCGGCGGCGACGAAGCGCCGATCGTTCCCATGAAGGTCGAGGCGCGCCACGATCGGCGACCAAAGCGCGCCTGTCGCCGGAATTTCCTCGTCCGAATTGCAGGCATCGATCGACGCCGCCGGCGGGTAATTGCCGGTGAAGTGGCGAGTGTCGATTTCGAACCCGGAGATGCGTCCCGGCCTGCCGAGCCTCACGATGCAATGGTCGTGACCTGGAGTGCGCTTCCTGCGGCTCTCCCAGCCGTCCATCCATTTTCCGTGCGCGTCATATTTGTCGGGAATGAAGACTGGATCGCCGGGAGCGATCAGCCGCGCCTTGTCGGCGAAAAAGTCATCGCTGGCGAACACGACCCTCGCCCCGAGGCGTGGCTGGGCGAGATCGACGAGGCGCGCAAAGTCAGGTCTCATGGATTGTCTTTCTGCATCGCCGCGAGGCGGAGGGCCGCGATCCTGTGGACCTGCGTCAAAGCTTCCTCAAATTCGGAGTCGACATCGTTTTCGATGCGCCGCCGAAACGCTGCGAGGATCCTCTGTCGGTCATGGCCTTTCACGGCGATGATGAACGGGAATCCGAATTTGTCGTTGTAGCGACGGTTGAGCGCCAGAAACTCCGCGTACTCCGTCGGCGAACAGCGATCGAGACCCGCGCCCTTCTGCTCCGACTGCGAGGCATCGGTCAGTTTGCCGGCGACCGCAGCGCGCCCGGCAAGCTCAGGATGCGCGCACAGGAGCGCAAGGCGCCGGTCGCGGCCGGCGTCGTCGACCGCTTCCCGCATCGCCGCCCGCATGACCTCGCCATCATCAAGTTTTCCGGTGTGCGCGCGCGGCCAGACTGCTTTCGCGACCCAAGGCGAGGATTCATAGACGCCGCCGAACGCAGCGATAAAGGCGCGTTCGTCAAGCGCGCTCGGAAGCGGATCGAGGTAGGTCATGGCGCTGGATGATGCGCGATCCAATGGCGGGCGATGTCGATGCGCCGGCACAGCCAAACGTCTGGCTTATCGAGGATGTAACGCACGAAGCGCTCCAGCGCAGCATACCGCCCCGGCCGGCCGACGATGCGTCCATGCAGCCCGACGGACATCATCTTCGGCGCCGTTTCGCCTTCGCGGTAAAGCACGTCGAAGGAATCGCGCAGATAGGCGAAAAACTGCTCGCCGGAATTGAACCCCTGCACGGTCGCAAACCGCATGTCGTTGGCGTCAAGCGAATAGGGCACAACAAGATGGTTCGCGTCGCCGACCTTCGTCCAGAGGGGCAGGTCGTCGCTGTAGTCGTCGGCGTCGTAGAGAAAACCGCCATGCTCGACGACGAGCCGCCGCGTGTTCGGGCTGGTCCGGCCCGTGTACCAGCCGAGCGGCGCCGCGCCGGTCAGCTCTTTCAAAATCTCCACGGCCTCGGCGATGTGCGCGCGTTCGCGGTCCTCCGGGACGTTCTGATAATTGATCCATTTGAGCCCGTGCGAGCAGATTTCGTGTCCGTCGAGCTGGAACTCGTCGACCATGCACGGATTTCGCTCGAGCGCGGTCGCCACGGCGAAAACCGTCGCCGGAATCCGGAACTCGCGAAATAGGCGGATCAGGCGCCAGACGCCGGCGCGCGAGCCGTACTCGTAGATTGACTCCATGCTCATATGACGCGCGCCAGGGACCTCCGGCGCGTTAACAATTTCGGACAGGAAGGTCTCCGCGCCGACGTCGCCGTGAAGAACGGAATTTTCTCCGCCTTCCTCGTAGTTGATAACGAACTGGACCGCGATCTTTGCGCCGCTAGGCCATTTCGCGTGCGGCGGCGCGCCGCTGTAGCCAACGAGGTTTCGCGGATAGGCCGGTCGTTCCTTGTCCGTCATAGCCGCACGCCTTCGCTCGCCTCGCATTGTGGCAAGCGCCTGTAATTCCGTCTAGAATGCCAACTTACATCGCGTCCAGCCTGGTTGAAAGATGGCAGGCCTTACCACGCATGTTCTCGATCTGGCGCATGGCCGGCCGGCGGCCGGCGTCACTGTCGTGCTTCATAGGCGGCATGACGGCGGCCTCGCCGAGATTGTCAAGACACAGACGAATGGCGACGGCCGCGCTCCTCGCCCGCTTCTCGCCGAGAACGCCATGGCGTCGGGCCGCTATCAACTCGACTTTCATGTCGGCGATTATTTTCGCGGGCTGGGCGTCGAGCTTCCGGAGCCCGCGTTTCTCGACGTCGTCCCGATCGCATTCGGCATCGCGGATGCGGCTTCGCATTACCATGTGCCGCTGCTGATTTCGCCGTACGGCTACAGCACCTATCGCGGGAGCTGAGCGTTGAACGACAACGTGCGGTTCCTGCTGGACGGGGAAATCATCGAAGCGCGCGATGTCGATCCGACGACAACGGTGCTGCAGTATCTCCGGCGCGATTTGCGACGAACCGGAACCAAGGAAGGTTGCGCGGAAGGCGATTGCGGGGCCTGCACGGTCGCGGTTGGCGAACTCAGCGGAGACCGGATCGATTATCGGGCGATCAACGCCTGCATCGCCTTCCTGCCGATTTTGGACGGGCGCGAACTGGTGACGGTCGAAAGCCTTGCAAGCGCAGACGGCGCCCATCCGGTCCAGCGCGCGCTGGTCGAATGCCACGGATCGCAATGCGGATTTTGCACGCCGGGATTCGTGATGTCGCTGTTCGTCCATTACGAACGCGGCGCGCCGACGAACCACGCCGCGCTGTGCGACGCGCTGGCTGGCAATCTCTGCCGCTGCACCGGTTACGGACCGATCCTCGCAGCCGGCCGGCGCATGCATGAGCTTGCGCCGGCGCCGCTGCGGCGCGCGAAGCCGCTGACGCTCGCGCAGCTCCAATCGATGCGGCGCAAGGCGGACCTTGCGTTATCGCATCGCTGCAGTCGGACTGGCGCCACTAAGCGGTATTTCGCGCCGAGAAGCCTCGAGGCGTTGCTAAGGCTCAGAGCCGCGAATCCGGGTGCGGTGCTGGTCTCAGGCGCCACCGATGTCGGTTTGTGGGTCACGAAACAGCATCGTTCGCTCGAAAAGGTCATTGCGCTCAACGAAGTCCGCGAACTTGGTGAAATCACCGAGCGCGCCGGTGCCTTGGAGATCGGAGCGACGGTCCCCTATGCCGAAGCCCATCATGCGCTGGCGCGCTGGCATCCCGATTTCGGCGAAGTTCTGCGGAGGCTCGGATCGACCCAGATTCGCAACAGCGGCACCATCGGCGGCAACATCGCCAATGGTTCGCCGATTGGTGACTCCATGCCGCCGTTAATCGCCGGCGGGGCGACGCTCTTGCTCAGAAGCCTCGATGGGTCGCGCGAGCTGCCGCTCGAACAATTCTTCATCGCGTATGGGAAGCAGGATTTGCGGCCCGGCGAGATCATCGAACGGGTGCGGCTGCCGCGACTCCGCGACGCTGTGTTCTTCCGCGCCTACAAAATCTCCAAACGATTCGATCAGGACATCTCGGCGCTGCTCGGCGCCTTCGCCTTTGAAATCGTCGGAGGCGTCGTTCGTGGGGCGCGCATCGCCTATGGCGGCCTGGCGGAGATTCCAAAACGCGCCGCGTCGATCGAGGCTGCGCTCGCCGGCCGCCCATGGACGATGGCGACAATCGAGACTGCTGCTCTTATGCTCGAAAAGGATTTCGCGCCGATCTCGGACCTGCGCGCGAGCGCCGAATACCGCATGGCGGCGGCGAAAAACCTACTCAAAAAGGCATTTCTTGAATACCAGGGCGCCGCGACTCGCGTCCTCGACGAAAGAGCGGCCGCTTATGGATGACGCCGAAATCCGGATCCGGACGGCGCGCATCAAGGGCGATGTGTGCGAAGGCGTCCCGCATGACAGCGCCGTGAAGCACGTCACCGGCGCGGCGCAATACACGGACGATCTGCCCGAGCCTGCCGATCTTCTGCACATTTACATCGCGATGAGCCGGATTGCGCGCGGCAGGATCTCCAGGTTCGACCTCGACCGAGTGAGACAGGCGCCGGAAGTCGTCGTCGTTCTCACGGCAGGCGATATCCCCGGAGTCAACGATTATAGTCCGACCGCCGGCGATGATCCGGTCTTTGCCGACGGCGAAGTCTCATACGCCGGTCAGCCGCTTTTCGCCGTCGCCGCCAAAAGTCTCGACGCGGCGCGCGCCGCAGCAAGCCTCGTCGTGGTCGAATATGACGAACAGGCGCCGCTCGTCGATATCGCCGATGCGCGAGCGGCCCAGAGTGAATTTGACCGGCCTCAACCAATGCGGCTTGGGGCGCCCGATGCGGCGCTGGCGAATGCCCACTTGCGCATTCGGGGGAAGCGGCGCTGCGGCGGGCAGGATCATTTCTACCTTGAGGGTCAGACAGCTCTGGCGATACCCAAAGAAGACGGCGACGTGCATGTCTTTTCCTCGACGCAGAATCCGACCGAAGGCCAACACGTCGTCGCGCGCGCGCTCGGGGTTCCTCACAACGCCGTCGTCGTCGAGACTCGCCGAATGGGCGGCGGGTTCGGCGGCAAGGAGACCCAGGCCTCGCTCTTCGCAGCCGTCGCCGCGCTGGCCGCCGTCAAGACCGGCCGCCCGGCTAAAGTGACGCTTGACCGCGACGACGACATGATCATGACCGGCAAGCGGCACGATTTCGAGTTCGCGTACGATGTCGGGTTCAGTAGAGAAGGTCGCATAGAGGCAGCGCGTTTTGTCCTTGAGTCGCGATGCGGCTATTCCCTCGATCTCTCTGGCGCGATCAATGACCGCGCCATGTTTCATGCCGACAATGCCTATTACCTGAAGAACGCCGAAATCATCTCGCATCGCTGGCGCACCAACACCGTGTCGAACACCGCTTTTCGCGGCTTCGGCGGACCGCAAGGCATGCTGGGCATCGAATGCGCGATCGACGAGGCGGCGTTCGCACTTGGGCTCGATCCGCTCGATCTCCGCCTGCGCAACGCCTATGCGCCGCCAGACCGCGCAGAAACGCCATACGGCCAGATTGTCGAAGATTCCATCGCGCGCGAACTCATGGAGGTTCTGGCGGTCAAGTGCGATTACCGTCGGCGCCGCGCGGCGGTTGCGGAATACAATGCGCGCAATCCGATCCTCAAGAGAGGCATCGCGTTGACGCCGGTTAAGTTCGGAATTTCGTTCACGACCACCCATTTGAACCAGGCCGGCGCGCTCGTCCATGTGTATACGGACGGCAGCATCTATCTGAACCATGGCGGGACCGAGATGGGTCAGGGCCTCATGACCAAGGTCGCGCAGGTCGTCGCGCATGAGTTCCAGGTCGATCTCGACCGCGTAAAAATCAGCGCGACGGCGACGGACAAGGTGCCGAACACGTCGGCGACCGCAGCCTCATCGGGGTCGGACATTAACGGCATGGCGGCGCGCGCAGCCGCGCTAACCATCAAGACGCGGCTGGCGGAATTCGCCGCCGAGACTTATGGCTGCAGCATCGAGGAGGTCGCCTTTCGGGATAATCATGTGACGGCTGGGGCGACGCGCATCACATTCGCCGAGCTGGTGAAGGCGGCGTATTTCGCACGCGTCTCGTTGTCGGCGACCGGTTATTACCGCACCCCAAAGATCCATTACGACCGCAAGACGCAAAGGGGCCGGCCGTTCTTCTATTACGCCTATGGCGCTGCGGCGAGCGAAGTCGTGATCGACACCCTGACCGGTGAAAACCGCGTCCTGCGCGCCGACATCCTTCACGATGTCGGACGGCCGCTGAACCCGGCGATCGACCTTGGCCAGATTGAAGGCGGCTACATGCAGGGGCTCGGGTGGCTTACGACAGAGGAGCTCGTGTTCGATGACAAGGGCGTTCTCAAGACCCATGCGCCGTCGACCTACAAGATACCGACGGCCAGCGACCGTCCTCGCATCGCGAACATCGACATCTGGGACGGCGAAAACCGCGAGGACACGACTCACAAATCGAAGGCCGTCGGCGAGCCGCCGCTGATGCTGGCGATCTCGGCCTTTTCCGCCCTCGGACAGGCGGTGACCGCCGCCGGCGACAACATAGCGGCGGCGCGGCTCAATGCGCCTGCGACGCCCGAGGAGATCCTGCGCGCCATCGCCGACGTGCGCAGCCGCGGCGAAGCCCGGACGTGACGGACTGGCTCTCTCGCGCCGCAAGCCTTGTCGCCGAGAAAACGCCGGCGATCATGATCACCGTGTGCGGCGTCGAGGGCTCGGCGCCACGGGAGCCGGGCGCCAGGATGATCGTCTCGGCGCACGGCCAATGGGGCACAATCGGCGGCGGCAATCTTGAATACTCCGCTATCGTGCGAGCGCGTGAGATGCTGGCGGACGGTCGCGGCGATCCGCTTGTGGAAGATTATCCGCTCGGCCCCGCATTCGGGCAGTGCTGCGGCGGTCGTGTGCGCATCGGCTATGAGCGCCTCGGCGAGCGCGATCTCGATTGGCTCCGAAGCGCGACCGACGCCATCGAACGCGGCCGAACCGCCGTCCTTGAACGGAGTTTTTCAGAATCGCCAGGGTCGCCGGCGCGGACTGTTCGCGAAGGCGGCTCGACTGAGGGGTCAGGCTTTTCTTTTGTCGACAGGAATGGCGCATCGATCACCGACCCAATGCCGCTTATCGATGACTGCGCCGGATTTCGGGAAATCGTCGCCGATGCGCGGGCTCGCGTTTATATTTTCGGCGCCGGCCATGTCGGCCTGGCGATCGCGAAGATTCTTGCAATGATGCCCGTCCGGGCGACGCTTATCGATCGCCGACGCGAGCGGCTTCCGGACGGCGACATGCCGATCATTTGTTCGGACAGGGAAACCGAAATTGCGAGAGCCGCTCCGGCCGGCGCGGGCTACTTCGTACTCACGCATTCCCATGACCTCGACTTCAGCCTCGTTCACGAAATCCTCACACGCAGCGACAGTTTCTACTGTGGATTGATCGGCTCGGAGACAAAACGCGCGCGATTCGAACGCCGGCTGAGGCGAGCGGGCCTCTCGGAGAGCGAGCTCGCGCGCCTGACTTGCCCCATCGGCGCGAACGGCCTCAAGAGCAAGTCGCCTGAGTCAATTGCGCTCTCCGCCGTGCACGAATTGCTTCTCGCGCATGAAAGCGGGGCGAGGGGGCCCTGATGGAGATCGACGCCGCCGCATGGACGAATCTCGCTATCCGCTGGCTGCATTTTGTCGCCGGCGTCTCGTGGATCGGCGCGTCGTTCTATTTCGTCTGGCTCGACAATTCCCTGCGCGCCCCCCAGCGGCCGCAGCCCGGCGTCGCGGGCGAGCTGTGGGCTGTTCACGGCGGCGGCTTCTATCACAACGAAAAATTCCTGATTGCGCCAGCGGAACTGCCCGAACATCTCCATTGGTTCAAATGGGAAGCCTATACGACCTGGCTGTCTGGCTTTGCCCTGCTGATCCTCATCTATTATGTCGGCGCGGAGACCTATCTCATCGACCGCTCGCGGATGAATCTCAGCCATGCCGGCGCCGTGCTCGTCGGCCTCGGCGCGCTGGCCGGAGGCTGGCTCATCTACGACGTGCTTTGCCGGTCGCCCATCGGCAAGAACCAGGCGGCGTTTGGCGCGGCGTGGATTGCGATATTGACCGCGGTCACGTTCGGGCTGACTCGCGTGTTTTCGGACAAGGGCGCCTTCATTCACGCCGGCGCGATTATCGGCACGACGATGGCCGCCAACGTCTTCTTCGTCATCATCCCAAATCAGAAGAAGGCCGTTACGGCGATGATCGCCGGCCAAGCGCCCGATCCGGCGCTCGGCGCCACGGCGAAGCAACGCTCGGTCCATAACAACTATATGACCTTGCCGGCTCTGTTGACCATGATCTCAGGTCACTATCCCCAGTTGGTCGGACATCCCTTCAACTGGCTGTTGCTCGCAATTCTCGCCGCCGCCTCGCTTATGGCGCGTCACTATTTCAATCTGCGGCACAAGGGCCTCGAGCGCCGCGAACTTGTCGCCGGCGCCGCCGGGCTGTTTCTGGCGACCGTACTCATTGCCGCGATCAGACCGGCCGACGCGGGCGGACCCAGCTCCGCAAACGTCAGCGATTTGACGATTTCGGCGATCGTCGTCGAGCACTGCGTCGCATGCCATGCTGCAAAGCCGACCAATCCCGCATATCCGGTCGCGCCGAACGGGCTAGCGCTCGAATCGCTCGAGGCGCTGCGCGCGCACGCCGACATGGTCAGACTGCAGACAGTCGAAAGCGAACTCATGCCCCTCGGCAATCAGACCGGAATGACGGAGTCCGAGCGGGCCGCCCTGGGCGCCTGGCTTGATGAGCAGGAAGGGGGCCGCTGATGGGTGCGAGGACGCTCCGCGCCGAGCCGCTGACCGCTGCGGCGTTTGCGCCCTTCGGCGACGTGATCGATGTCGACAACGCCAAGCGGGTTCTGCCCATCAATCAGGGATACACGCTCCGCTTTCATGATCTTGCCGCGATCGATGTCGGCGACGGCGGCGGCGAGGTCTGCGTGAGCATCTTCCGCTCGAAGCCAATGGCGCCGGTCGTCGTCCGACAGATGGAGCGGCACCCGCAGGGGAGCCAGGCCTTCATTCCGTTGCAGCAACACCCCTATCTGGTCGTCGTCGCGCCGCCGGGTCCTTTCGATACGGCCGCTATTCGCGCTTTTCGCGCCCGCGGCGACCAGGGGGTGAATTACGCCAAAGGCGTCTGGCATCATTTTCTTTTGGCGCTCGACGCGCCAAGCGATTTTCTGGTCATCGACCGCAAGGGTCCGGGAGACAATCTGGATGAAGCGACGCTCGACGTGGGCATCGTCCTTGAATATTAGTCATGAATCCGCGGGGCAGAGGGATTATGAGAAACGCGACGCTTCTCGATCGTCACAGGGCGGTCCTGCCGCGCTGGATGGCGCTCTATTACGACGAGCCGATCTCCATCGTGCGGGGCGAGGGACGGACCGTCTGGGACGGCGAAGGCCGCCAATATCTCGATTTCTTTGGCGGCATCCTGACCACGATTTCGGGTTATGGCGTGCCGGAGGTAATCGACGCGATCCGCGATCAGGCGTCAAAAATGCTGCACACGTCGACGCTCTATCTGATCGAGCCTCAGATTGAGCTTGCGGAGAAGATCGCGGCGCTGTCGGGCATCCCTGACGCCAAGGTGTTCTTCGCCAATTCGGGGAGCGAGGCGAACGACGCCGCGCTGATGTTCGCCACCTGCCATCGCCGCTCGAACCATGTGCTGGCGATGCGCCACAGTTATCACGGGCGCTCCTTCGCGACGGTGCCGGTGACGGGCATCTCAGCCTGGGCGCCGACGCCCTTATCGCCGTTCAAGGTCAGCTACGTGCACGGCAGTTACCGCTACAGGAGCCCGTTCCGGAATCTTCCGGATAACGAGTATATCGACGTCTGCGTCGCGGACCTGAAAAACATGATCGAGGTGTCGGCCTCGGGCGACATCGCCTGCATGCTCGCCGAGCCGATCCAGGGCGTCGGCGGATTCGCGCTTCCTCCCGACGGGCTCTTCGGCCGGTTCAAGGAGGAGCTCGAAAAGCGCGGAATTCTTTTCATTTCCGACGAGGTGCAGACGGGCTGGGGCCGGACCGGCGAGAATTTCTGGGGCATCGAGGCCCATGGCGTAACGCCCGACCTCATCACCTTCGCCAAGGGCCTCGGCAACGGGCTCGCCATCGGCGGCGTGGTCGGGCGGCCCGAACTCATCGACTCGTTCAACGCCAATTCGATTTCGACCTTCGGCGGCAATCCCCTCGCCATGCGCGGAGCGCTCGCCAACCTTCAGTATATCGAGAAGCACAATCTGCAGGCGAACGCCCGCACGCAGGGCGCGGCCCTCATGAGCGGCCTCAAAGGGAGTCAGAAGAAGCATCCCATGATCGGCGACGTGCGCGGTAAGGGCCTGATGATCGGCGTCGAGCTGATCAATCCGGCCGATGGAAGTCCGTCGAAGGAAAAAGCCAAGCGCATCCTCGAGGAGGCCAAATCTCGCGGGCTTCTGCTCGGCATGGGCGGCTTCTATGGCAACGTCATCCGCATCGCCCCGCCGCTTTCGGTCACCAAAGAGGAGGTCGGGAAGGCGCTGAATGTGATCGCAGATAGCGTCGCGGCCGCCTAAGATGCGAGCTTAAGGGCTCGGGTGAAATCCAGTGACGGCGAAGCGCATCAAGACTGCGGAGGGAGGGCGGCTTACCGCCGCCGACATCGCGGATAATTTTGCCGACCTGCATCCCCCCCTGACCGCCGCGCAGGCCGTCGTCGACGCGGCGCGATGCCTTTATTGCTATGACGCGCCTTGCGTGAACGCCTGCCCGACCCGCATCGACATTCCGAAATTCATTCACCAGATCCGCTCGGGAAACATTGACGGCTCCGCCCGCACGATCCTCTCCGCCAACATCATGGGCGGAACCTGCGCGCGCGCCTGCCCGACCGAGACGTTGTGCGAAGAGGCCTGCGTCGTCAACCATACGGAAGGCGAACCGGTCAAGATCGGACTCCTCCAGCGCCACGCCGTCGATCATCTGATGGCGCGGAACGGCGCCCATCCGTTTACGCGCGCGCCCGACAGCGGTCTTCGCTTCGCAGCGATCGGCGCGGGCCCCGCGGGGCTTTCATTCGCACACAGAGCGTCCATGCTCGGTCATCGCGTGACGATCTTCGAACGCGACGAAAAGCCGGGCGGCCTCAACGAATACGGGCTCGCCGCCTACAAGATGGTCGACGACTTCGCGCAGCGGGAAGTGGCCTTCCTGCTTGGCGTCGGCGGGATCGAGGTCAAATCGGGCAGGGCGCTCGGGAAGAATCTGAAGCTCGACGAACTCCGCAAGGACTACGACGCCGTGTTTATCGGCGCCGGGCTCGTTCGGCCTGCGCGCCTCGATGTCCCCGGGCGGGATCTCGCCGGCGTCCGCATGGCGCTCGATTTCATTAACGATATCCGCCGGGCCTGGAACAAAGCCGAGGTGAAAGTCGGCCGCAATGTCGTGGTGATCGGCGGCGGCAACACGGCGATCGACGCGGCGATGCAGGCGAAATGCCTCGGCGCAGAGAGCGTGATGCTCGCTTATCGGCGCGGGCGAGAGGAGATGTCGGCGACCGGATGGGAGCAGGAGCTCGCGGCTTCGAACGGCGTCAATTTCCAGCTTTGGTCCGCGCCGGTCGCGTTCAGAGGGAACGCAGCAGTCGCCGGCGCCGAATTCGCGCGGACGCGGGTGATGGATGGAAAACTCGAGGTGACCGACGAGCGTGCGGCGTTTCCCTGCGATATGGCCTTGATCGCGATCGGTCAGGAGCTCGATTCGGGCGCATTGGCCGGCCTCGCCCTAGAACGGGGCAAGATCGTCGTCGACCGGAATTACCAGACCTCTCTCCCCGGAGTATATGCCGGCGGCGACTGCATCGGGTCCGGGGAGGACCTGACCGTACAGGCGGTCGAAGACGGCAAGCGTGCGGCGATCGCCGTCGACGCCGCGCTCCTCCGGAAAGGGCTTATATGAGCGACCTTGGATGCGTCATCGCCGGGATTGAAGGCGTCAATCCGTTCTGGCTCGCTTCCGCCCCGCCGAGCGACAAGAAGTTCACCGTCGAGCGCGCGTTTAGGGCCGGGTGGGGAGGAGCGGTGTGGAAGACCTTGGGCGTCGATCCGCCGATCGTCAACGTGACGAGCCGGTACGGCGTGCACCGGTCGCAGGACCGCAAGGTCATCGGCATCAATAATATCGAGCTGATTTCAGATCGGCCGCTCGACGTGAACCTGCGAGAAATCGAAGAGCTCAGGCGCGAATGGCCGGACCGTATCATCATCGGCTCGATCATGGCGCCGATCGACGAAGGCGCCTGGAAGGATCTCGCAGTCAAGGTCGCCAATGCGGGCGTGCACGGAATAGAGTTGAATCACGGCTGCCCGCACGGCATGTGCGAGCGCGGCATGGGCTCGGCGGTCGGGCAGGTTCCCGATCTTGTGACGAAAACGACGCGCTGGGTGCGCGAGGCGACGGGCGTTCCGGTCTTCGCCAAGCTCACGCCCAATGTCACGGACATTCTGGTTCCAGCGAAGGCGGCAAAGGACGGCGGCGCCCACGCGGCGTCGCTGATCAATACGTTGAACTCGATCATCTCGGTCGATCTCGACCGAATGACCCCGACGCCGACGGTCGACGGGCAGGGAACGCATGGCGGTTATTGCGGCGAGGCGGTGAAGCCGATCGCGTTGCATATGGCCGCGGAGATTCTCCGCGCCGAAGAAACCAAAGGCCTCGAAGTCTCCGCCATCGGCGGCATCACGACCTGGCGCGACGCCGCGGAATTCATCGCGCTCGGCGCATCGACCGTCCAGGTGTGCACGGCGGCGATGCTCTACGGTTTCCGCATCGTCGAGGACATGATCGACGGGCTTGAAGTCTTCATGCGCGAGAAGGGCTACCGGTCGATCGACGACTTCAAGGGACTCGCCTCCGGCCGCGTCGTCGACTGGAACGACCTCAACATGAATTTCGATCTGAAGGCCCGGATCGACGAGGCTGCATGCATCGAGTGCGGACGATGCCACATTGCTTGCGAAGACACCGCCCACCAGGCGATCCGCATCGATGCGAAAGCGGGCGGCGGCCGCCGCTTCGTCGTGGTCGATTCGGAATGCGTCGGCTGCAATCTCTGCCAGCATGTCTGCCCGGTCGCCGGCTGCATCGATATGGTCCCGGTCGCGAACGGTCTGCCGCACCTGACCTGGCCGCAGCATCCGAAGAATCCGCTGAAGGCGGCGGAATGAGGGAGCGAGCATGACCACATTGAGAGGCGGATTGATCCAGATGGCGCTGAAGGCGCCGACCGATGCGTCGCCGGAAGAAATCCGCGAGTCGATGATCGACGCGCATCTCCCGCTGATCGAGAAGGCGGGGCGCGAGGGCGTGCAGGTTCTCTGCTTTCAGGAGGTGTTCACCCAGCCCTATTTCTGTCCGAGCCAGGACAAGAAATGGTACGCGGCGGCGGAAGCGATCCCCGACGGACCGACCTGCAAATTCGTCGCCGACTACGCGCGCAAATTCCAGATGGTCATCGTCGCGCCGATTTACGAGCAGTCGGAGATCGCCGGCGTCTATTACAACACCGCCGCGGTCTTCGATGCCGACGGGAGCTATCTCGGCAAATACCGCAAGACGCACATCCCGCAGGTCGCGGGTTTCTGGGAGAAGTTCTTCTTCAAGCCCGGCGCCTCGAACTGGCCGGTCTTCAAGACTCGCTATGTGAAGCTCGGGGTTTATATCTGCTACGACCGCCATTTTCCGGAAGGGTGGCGGGCGCTGGCGCTGAACGGCGCCGAATACATCGTCAATCCGTCGGCGACGGTCGCGGGGCTTTCGGAATATCTCTGGAAGCTCGAACAGCCGGCGTCCGCCGCTGCAAACGGCTGTTTCATCGGCGCGATCAACCGCGTCGGGACCGAGGCGCCGTGGAATATCGGCGAATTCTACGGCCAGAGCTATTTCGTCAATCCGCGCGGGCAGATCGAGAAGATCGCCAGCCGCGACCGGGACGAACTCCTCATCCACGACATGAATTTGGACATGGTGAAGGAGGTGCGCGACCTCTGGCAGTTCTTCCGCGACCGCCGGCCGGAGACCTATGGTTCGCTGGTTGCCCAGGAATAGGGCTAGTGATGAGTCGCGCAAAGCAATCGCGTTTGGCGTCGCTTCTCACCCTCTCCCGCTCGCGGGAGAGGGTGGCGACCCCGGCGACAAGCCGGGGGAGCCGGGTGAGGGGCCCTCACTCCGAGCCGCCACCAGCCGCCGCTTTTCCGATCGACTCCCCCTCACCCCCGGCCCCTCTCCCGCAAGCGGGAGAGCGGAGAAGAGCCGCTTGCTTGGAAGCGTCTCCGACGGAGAGGACATAGCTCGCGCATCTGCAATGACGAGGGCATCATGAACGATGCAGCGATAAGCGCAGAAAGCTTCGCCGCAGGCGCCGATCCGGGCCTTTACAACGAAGATCTTGCGCCGACTGAACCGGCGCGACGCACATGGACATTGCGATCTTACGCAGCGCTCTGGGTCGGCATGGTCGCCTGCATCCCGACCTATATGCTGGCGAGCGGGCTCATCGCATCCGGCCTTTCGCCGGCGCAATCGATCCTCTTGGTCTTTCTCGGCAATCTCATCGTGCTCGTCCCGATGCTGCTGACCGGGGCGATGGGGACGAAATACGGCGTGCCGTTTCCGGTGTTGCTCCGAACCTCGTTCGGGCCGCGTGGCGCGCAAGTCGCGGCGCTCGCGCGCGCCTTCGTCGCCTGCGGTTGGTTCGGCATCAACACCTGGATCGGCGGCTCGGCGATTTACCAGCTTCTCAACATTCTTCTCGACGGCGCGCTCGCGGGGCCGGCGCTTCCGGTGCTCGGCATCAATCTCGGCCAGCTCCTATGCTTTCTCGCCTTCTGGTCCATCCATCTCTACTTCATCGCGCGCGGCACGGAATCAATCCGCTGGCTTGAGACGTTGTCGGCGCCGTTCCTCGTCGTTATGGGAATTGCGCTGCTGATCTGGGCCTACGACAATGCCAACGGGCTCGGCGACATGCTGGCGGCGCCGTCGCAATTCGGCCCGGGCTCCGGCAAGGAGGCGCAGTTCTGGCCGGTGGTCGCGGCAAGCCTCACGGCGATGGTCGGGTTCTGGGCGACTCTCGCGCTCAATATCAGCGACTTCACCCGCTTCTCGCGCTCGCAGCGCGATCAGATTGTCGGCCAGGCGATCGGCCTGCCCGTTCCGATGGCGCTGTTTTCTTTCCTCGGCGTCGCAGTGACGTCAGCGACCGTCGTCATCTTCGGCGAGGCGATCTGGGACCCGGTTCAGCTCGCAGGGCGTCTGGGTGGAATCGGCGCCGCGATCGCGCTGATCGTCGTCATGGTCTGCACCCTGACGGTAAACATGGCAGCGAACGTCGTGTCGCCTTCCTACGACTTCGCCAATCTTGCTCCGAGGACGATCACCTTCGCGCGCGGCGGATACATCACAGCTGCGATCGGAATTCTCATCTTTCCATGGAAGCTGCTCGAAACGGCGGGCACCTATATTTTCACCTGGCTGGTCGGCTACTCGGCGCTTTTAGGCCCGATCGCCGGGATTATGATCGCGGACTATTACATCGTGCGGCGACAGCAGCTCTCCACAGCCGACCTCTTCAAATACGACGGCGTCTACAGGGGACAGGGGGGCTGGAACCTCAAGGGGCTCGCGGCTCTCGCACTTGGCGTCGCGCCCTGCATTCCCGGCTTCCTCCACTCGGTGAAGGTGGTGGGCGACGTCGCGCCGATCTGGGACACGATCTTCACCGGCGCATGGTTTGTCGGGTTTTTCATTGCGGCGGCGGTCTATGTCCTGTTGAATCGCCTCGACAAGAATGGAGAAGCAAAATGACTCTCCTCATTCGCGGCGGCACGGTCGTCAACGCCGATGCGCGCCGGCGCGCCGACGTCCTATGCGAGGGCGGACTGATCAAGGCGGTCGCCGACAACATCGACGCCCCCACAGGCGCCGAAGTCATCGACGCCGGCGGCCAATTCGTGATGCCTGGCGGAATTGATCCGCACACGCATATGGAGCTGCCGTTCATGGGAACGGTCGCGTCGGAGGATTTCTACACCGGCACGGCGGCCGGATTCGCCGGCGGGACGACGATGATCATCGACTTCGTCATCCCCAATCCGCAACAGCGCCTGATGGACGCCTACCGGCAATGGCGCGATTGGTCGAAGAAGGCCGCCGGCGATTATTCCTTCCACGTCGCCGTCACCTGGTGGGACGACACGGTCCATGCCGACATGAAGACCCTCGTCGAAGAGGAGGGCGTCAACAGCTTCAAGCACTTCATGGCGTACAAGGGCGCCATCATGGCGACCGACGAGGTGCTCTATCACAGCTTCCGGCGCGCGCGCGAACTCGGCGCGCTCGTCACCGCGCACGCCGAGAACGGCGAGCTTGTCTTCCAGCTCCAGCACGAGCTGTTGAAGCAAGGGATCACCGGACCCGAGGGCCATCCCTTGTCGCGACCGCCGGTCGTCGAAGGCGAGGCGGCGCATCGCGTCATTCAGTTTGCGAACGTGATCGGCGTGCCGGTCTATCTTGTCCACACCTCGACAATCGAAGCGCTCACTGCGATCAGCGATGCGCGCGCGCGCGGCCAGCGTGTGTTCGGGGAGGTTCTCGCCGGGCATTTGCTGATCGACGATTCCGTCTATCGAAATCCGGACTGGAGGTTCGCCGCCGCGCATGTGATGTCGCCACCCTTCCGTCCGAAGGAACATCAGGACGCGCTGTGGCGCGGGCTGCAGTCCGGCAATCTGCAAACTACGGCCACCGACCATTGCTGCTTCTGTTACGAGCAGAAGGCCGCCGGCAAGGACGACTTCACCAGGATCCCGAACGGCACGGCGGGCATCGAAGACCGCATGGCCGTTCTGTGGACGCATGGCGTTTCGACGGGGCGCCTCACGCCGGAGGAATTCGTCGCCGTCACCTCGGCGAACGCCGCGCGAATCTTCAACATCTATCCGAAAAAGGGCCGCATCGCGCCGGGTTCGGACGCCGACATCGTCCTCTGGGATCCAAAGGCATCGAAGACGATCTCCGCGAAGACGCATCACCAGAACGTCGACTTCAACATCTTCGAAGGCACGAACGTGACCGGCCTCGCCTCGCACACGGTGAGCCAAGGGGCGATCGTCTGGGCCGACGGCGACCTCCGCGCGGTCAAAGGCAAGGGGCGTTACCTGAAGCGCCCGGCCTTCCACCCGATGTTCGACGCGCTGGCGAAGGCCGCTGCGCGCGGGCTCGAATGACGATCGCGCCCGCAAGTCAGGGCGTGACGACGTTGAAGTGCGGGTCCGGCCGGTCATGGGCGGCAAGGAACGCGGCGAATGCGCGCCTGTCGCCTTCGATCCTGATGCGCCCGTCCTTCACGAGGTCCTGAAACGTGGTGAGACCCAAGGTCACTGCGTCGAGGTCGGCGCGGTTCATGCGCGCTATCGCGTCGGCCTCGCGGTCGAGGGCTGCGATGCGCGCGGCGACACCGTCTTTCAGACGCACGGTGAATTCCTCGCTGGTGTCGGCGAAGGCGAAGGCGACGACGAGTTCCACCGATTCTTGCGGATTGAGGCGCGAGGCCAGCGCGTCGAAATAATCGGCTGAGGAAACGGCCTTGACGAAATCGGGATTGGCGAAACTGACCCGCCCATCCTTCGCAACGCCGTGGCGTATCTCCTGCGCCGCGCTCAGGTAATAATTGCGCCAGATCGCGCTTTCCGCCTGGAATCCAAGCTGCTCATAGGCGCCCGCGAGAAAGGCCCGGCCGGGCGCGTTGTCAGGCTCGGCGAAGACGAGCTGGTTCATCACCGTTGCGACCCAGCGATAATCGCCCTTGGCGAAGGCTTCGGCGGCGTTCGCGATCATGGCATCGGCGCCGGCGAGGGCGACCCAGCGCCTGGCCGTGTCTTCTGGCGGAAGCGGATTGAAATTGGCCGGCACACCGTCCCACCAGCCGAAATAGCGCTGATAGGTCGCTTTGGAGTCGTGGTTGATCGTGCCGTAATAGCCGCGTACGGAGAAATCGCCCTTCGCGAATTGCGGCTCGCCGATCCGATTGGCGATTTCGTGCATGGTGAGGCCCTGATTGGCGAGGCGCAGGGTCTGGTCGTGAATGTAACGGTAGATGTCGCGCTGATGCTCGAGGAAGGAGCCAACGCGAGCGCGCCCCCACGTCGGCCAGTTGTGCGAACCGATGGCGACTTCGGACTTGTCGCCGAACATCCTCAGCGCATCGTCAATTCGCTGCGACCATTGCAGCGCGTCGCGTACGACGGCGCCGCGCAGGGTCAAGACGTTGTGAAGCGTGCCGGTCGCCACTTCCGCTGTGTGGAGGGCGCGGAATTTCGGTAGGTAAAACATGAATTCTGCGGGCGCTTCGGTCTCAGGGGCACTGATGAACTCGAAGTCAATGCCGTCGATGGTCAAACGCTCGCCGGTCTTCGCAACGATTTCGGTCGGCGCGATCAGAGAAATTCCGCCGCGCGACAGGGCCTTGCCGAGTCCTGAGTCGACCTGGCCGGCCGGGCCCGGCGGCAGATCGCTCCCGAATTGAAGACGGGCGCGGCGGGCCATGGCCGGCCCAGCCAGCAGATTCTCCGCGACCGACGCTTCGGCGAAGCCGATGGGCGCGATGATCCGTACGCGTTCCTGCGCGATGTCTTCGTCGGTGACAATGCCGCGCACGCCGCCGAAATGGTCAGCATGGCTGTGAGTGAATAGGACCGCCGTAATCGGCCGGTCCCCGAGCTCGCGTTCGACGAGGGCGAATGTCGCCTTCGCCGTCTCTTTCGAGCCGAGCGGGTCGACGACGATCCATCCTTCTTCCCCGCGGATGACCGTCATCACCGCGATGTCGTAGCCGCGGACCTGATAAAGGCCGTCTTTAATCTCAAAGAGGCCGTGGATCGCATTCAGCTTCGCCTGCCGCCACAAGGACGGATTGACCGTCGCCGGCGCCGCGCCCTTGAGGAAATCGTAGCGCGACATGTCCCAGACGACGCGACCCTGATCATCCTTGATGACGCCGCCGTCAATTGTTGCAATGAGCCCGCGCGACGCATCGTCAAAGTCGCGCCGATTTGCGAGCGGGAGGCCTTCGGAAAACGCGGAGTTCGCGGATCTCGTCGCTTCAGTGGCGGCGCCGGGCCGCGGCAATGACTGTGCGCCCTCCGCGGCCGCGTCCTCCGCGGCGCACGCCGGCGCGCATATTAATCCGCAGACGGCGAATGTCGCGGCCGCAGTTGCTGCGGCGGCGTGGATTTCCATCATATGATGGCTCCTCATTGCGGCTTAGTTACGCGGGTTTTTCCCTACTGGCGCTTTGCCGATCGCGCTGATCGCGGAGCGAGCGCGCCAAGCCGTTTTTGTGACGATGGCTCACTGCGGCCATAGCCTCGCGAGGCGCCGAAGCCGGTCCTCTTGAGGTGACGCCTGCGAGCGCCACGCAGGACGCTATCCTAGAAGGAGGGTCGTCGTGCACAGGAATCTAGCCAGTGTGCCGCCCGGCGGGTCGTCCGGCGGTAAGGTTCAGCTGTTAAAAATGCGGGCTTGCCGTCCGCCACAGAACGCAGCAAAAACGCCTGACAAAATCGCCGGGGCATCGCAGGGCGATGCCTGCAATTACGGAGAACGTCATGGCCAAGGAGCAGGTTCGCGGCGCCAAAGAGAAGCGCAAGCCCAAGAAGGATAAACCGAAAAAAACCGGTCCCAGCTATCAACAGTCGTCCACGCAATCCTTCGACGCTCTGCGTCCGAAGGGCCCACCCCCGAAAAAGCCGAACTAAATCAGGCCCGCGAGGGGAGAGGAGGGGTCGGCGTAGCGCTTCTTGCCCATGCGGCCGGCGAGATAGGCTTCTCGCCCGGCTATCACCGCGTGCTTCATCGCCGAGGCCATGAGGATCGGGTCCTTGGCTTCGGCGATCGCGGTGTTCATGAGGACGCCGTCGCAGCCCAATTCCATGGCGATCGCCGCGTCCGACGCCGTGCCCACGCCCGCGTCGACAATAACCGCTACGGAGGATTGCTCGACGATCAGGCGGATGTTGACCGGATTGAGAATTCCAAGCCCTGAGCCAATGAGCGACCCGAGAGGCATGATCGCCGCGCAACCGGCGTCCTGAAGCTTTCGCGCGTAGACCGGATCGTCGGAACAATAAACCATAACTTCGAAGCCGTCCTTGATCAGGAGCTTTGCGGCCTTCAGCGTCTCTTCCATGTCGGGATAAAGCGTCTTCTGATCGGCGAGGACTTCGAGCTTCACAAGGCTCCAGCCGCCAGCCTCGCGGGCGAGGCGTAAGGTTCGAATCGCATCGTCGGCGGTGAAACACCCGGCGGTGTTGGGGAGATAGGTGAATTTCTTCGGATCGAGATAATCGACCAGCATCGGCTTGGATGCGTCGGAAAGATTCACCCGACGCACGGCGACCGTGACGATTTCGGCGCCGGCGGCCTCCGCCGCCCGCGCATTCTGCTCATAGGTTTTGTATTTGCCGGTCCCGATGATGAGGCGGGAGTGAAAAGAGCGACCGGCGATGACGAGCGGCGCCATGTCAGCCACCGCCGACGAACTGGACGATCTCGAGGGCGTCGCCGTCCGCCAGTATCGTCGATCGGTAAAGCGATTTCGGCACGATGGCGCGGTTGCGCTCGACGGCGACCATTTTCGGCTCGATTCCGAGCGCAAAAAGGAGCTCCGCCACGGTGGCGGCGTCGACACGGCGGCGTACGCCATTGACGGTGAGATTCAATTGTCCCTTCGCAATCGCGCTCATGACCATCATCCACGCGAAAAGTGCGGCGAGTCCCCCGCTTGATGGGAGAGTGTCGGAGTTCTCGCCGCAAACTTCATCAATCGGTCTCGCGGCGGCGTTTCCGTACCCCGGCTGCTCCGCCCGCCGCCCTTTATCAAGAAGGGAATTTCGGATTCCCTGCGCAGTGAATTTGTTCCCGCAGGCGCGATCCCTTCTCCCTCTTGAAAAGGGGGAGTTAGAGAGGGATCAACAGGTCCTGTCGTATTCCGAATGCGATCGAGCGGAGAGAACATGCCGAGCGTTTACATCCTCAATGGGCCCAATCTCAACCTGCTTGGGACACGCGAGCCGGAGATTTACGGCCAAACGACGCTCTCGGAAATCGAGGCCGAAGTGAGCGCAAGGGGCGCTGACTTCGGCTTAGTCGTCGATTTCCGGCAGACCAATCATGAGGGCCAGTTGGTCGACTGGGTCCAGGAGGCCGGGCGGAAAGCACAAGGCCTCATCGTCAATCCAGGAGCCTACACCCACACCTCAATCGCCCTCCATGACGCTCTGAAATCCGTCAGCATCCCGAAAATCGAATTGCACCTGTCGAACATCTATGCACGCGAGCCATTTCGCCGCACCTCCTATGTGAGTCCGGTCGTGGACGCGACCATCGGGGGTCTCGGGGCGGCGGGCTATGCCCTCGCGCTTGACGCCATCAAGCGCCTCATCGACAAGGGCGGGCCCGCATGAACAAACCGACACGACCAGCGCCCATGCCGGAGAAATCCGACAACAAGGATATCGAATCGGGCTGGATCCGCGAACTCGCAGCGATTCTCCATGAGACGGGATTGACCGAAATCGAGGTTGAAAAGGGCGAGGTGCGCCTGCGCGTTTCGCGCAATCTCGCGGTGATGAGTTCGGCGCTGGTCGCCGGACCTGCGCCCGTCGCGGCCCCAGCGCCGCCCGCCGCAGCGCCGGCCGCCGCGCCGACGCCGGCGGCGCCCGCGGCCGCTCACCCCGGACGGGTGCCCTCTCCGATGGTCGGGACCGCCTATCTGGCGCCCTCGCCCGGCGCCGACCCTTTTGTCAGGAGGGGCGACAAGGTGCGCCAGGGACAAACCATCATGATCATCGAAGCGATGAAGACGATGAATCCGATCGCTTCGCCGCGCGCGGGCACCGTGGTCGACATTCTTGTGACCGACTCCCAGCCCGTCGAGTTCGGCGAAACCCTCGCTATCGTCGAATAGCGTCATGCGGCTTTCGCGCCACGCAGTCGCGGTCTGCGCTCAGACGGCCCCGCGAGGAATCGGTTCGGACCAGCGCGCATGTTCGAAAAAGTCCTGATCGCCAATCGGGGCGAGATCGCGCTCCGCATTCACCGCGCCTGCAAGGAACTTGGCATTTCGACCGTCGCAGTGCATTCGACCGCCGATTCCAACGCGCTGCACGTGCGCCTCGCCGACGAAAGCGTGTGCATCGGCCCGCCGCCGCCCAAGGAAAGCTATCTCAATATCGCGGCGATCATTTCGGCGGCCGAGATCACCGGCGCCGACGCCATCCATCCCGGTTACGGTTTCCTGTCGGAAAACGCCCGCTTCGCCGAGATCGTGAAAGCCCACGGCATCGCCTTTATCGGCCCGGAGCCGGAGCATATCCGCACGATGGGCGACAAGATCGCGGCGAAGCGGGCTGTGGGCGCCGCCGGCGTGCCGCTGGTGCCGGGCTCGAACGGCGCGATCCCCGATGCGGCGACGGCCGCGCGCGCGGCCGACTCGATCGGCTATCCGGTGTTGGTCAAGGCTGCGGCTGGCGGCGGCGGCCGCGGCATGAAGCTCGCGCGCTCGGCCGGAGGGCTCGACGAGGCGATTGCGACGGCGAAGGCCGAAGCCAAGGCTGCGTTCGGCGACGACGCCGTCTATCTCGAGAAATATCTCGAGCGCCCGCGCCATATCGAAATCCAGATCCTCGCCGATTCCCACGGCAACGTCGTCCAGCTCGGCGAGCGCGACTGCTCCTTGCAGCGCCGCCATCAAAAGGTGCTGGAGGAGGCGTTGTCGCCGGCGTTGACCGACGATGAACGGAAGAAAATCGGCGAGATCGCGCGGACGGCGATCGGCAAGCTCGGCTATCTCGGCGCAGGCACCATCGAATTCCTCTATGAGGACGGGGAGTTCTATTTCATCGAGATGAACACCCGGCTTCAGGTCGAACATCCGATTACGGAGCAGGTGACGCGCACCGATATCGTCCGTGAACAGATCCTTATCGCCGCGGGCGCGAAGCTGAGCTTCAAACAGAAGGACGTCGTTTTCCGCGGGCACGCGATCGAATGCCGGATCAACGCAGAGGACCCGAAGACCTTCCGACCCTCGCCGGGCGAGATCAACTATTTCCATGCGCCGGGCGGCCCCGGGGTGCGCTTCGACTCGGCGATCTACACCGGCTACCGGATTCCCCCTTTCTACGATTCGATGATTGGCAAGCTGATCGTCTACGCCGATACGCGCGAGCTTTGCCTGGCGCGGCTCAAGCGCTCGCTCAAGGAATTCGTTTTGACCGGCGTCGACACGACGATTCCGCTCTTTCAGGCCCTGCTCGAAGAGCCCGACTTCCAGGCCGGCCGGTACCACATCCACTGGCTGGAGGAGTGGTTGTCCGCGCATTAACCAGGCGGCATTTGCGGGCTCCCCGCCTTTCGCGCAATAATTGAACTCATGCCGCGCGATTCGGCGACCGCCATCGATCCCGACGAGCTCCTGAAGGCCTATACGCTCGGCTATTTCCCGATGGCGCGGCGGCGAGCGGACGCCCACGTCGTATGGGTGCTACCGGACGTTCGCGGCGTCCTCCTGCTCGACGACGCGCGGGCGCCGAAGCGGCTCAGGAAGTTCCTCGCCACCGAGCCATTCGTAGTCCGCGTCGATTCGAATTTCCCGGCGGTCATCGAGGCCTGCGCCGAGCCCGGCAAGGGCCGCGAAGACACCTGGATAAACGACCCTATTGTCGAAGTGTACCACGAACTTTTCCGCCTCGGCTTCGCGCACACGGTCGAGTGCTATGCGCACGGACGGCTAGTGGGCGGTCTCTATGGCGTCGCAGTCGGCCGCATTTTCTGCGGAGAAAGCATGTTTTCGCGCGCGACCAACGCGAGCAAGGTCGCGCTGTTGCACCTGATCGCGCGACTGAAGATCGGCGGGTTCAGGGTTCTCGACGCGCAATTCCACACCGAGCATCTCGCGCAGTTCGGCGTCGCCGAAATGACGGATGCAGACTATCAGAAGGTCCTCGAAGCGAATGTCCGCGAGGCGGGGGACTATTTGCGCGCGCCCCGTCAGCTCCCTGCGGCGACGGTTTTGCAGTCGATCACCCAGACATCGTAAACCGGATGCTCGAGCGCGTTAAGCGCTGGAGTCGATGCAAACATCCACCCGGAGAAAATGCGGTCCGGATCGAGCGAGGCCGGCATGGCGCTCGTCGCCGTTCCTACGCCGGCGCCCGGCGTCGGCGCGGGCCTCGCCGGCGCCGGTTTCTTCGGCTCCTTCTTCGGCCTCTCGTCGATATCCCTGGCGACGACAGAGGACGCGGCGCGCGCGCGGCTCAATTCCCGGTCGAAGACTTCGAGAAACGCGGTCGTCTCCGGGAAATCCTCCGGCGGACGCTTGTCGCAGGTCCGCGGCAGGATCTCCAACGAACCGAACTTCACCGGCTCGCCGATTTTGGTTTCGACGTCCTTGTAGCGCGCGGTGATTTTATCGAGCGCGCGCAGGGTGACCGAGACGGGCTTGCGCGCCGGGGCGGCTTCTATGTCCGGGAACGGATCTTCAGCGCCTTGCGAAAGCGCGTCGAGTTCGCTTGCCGCCGGAGCGCCCGGGATCGCGGCCGCGTCCGTCTCTGGCGGGGGCGCCGCTTGCGCCGCGGGCGTGATGCGTTCTTCGCCCTCGGGGGCCGCGACAGGTGCGGCATGGTCGACGGGCGCTTCCTGAAAAACGTCTCCCGTCGGGGCGACATCCGATGTCGCCCGCGCGCCGGGATCGTCCTGCGGACCGACGGCCTCTGCCGAACCGAGACCGCTGTCCGCCGGCGCCTCCGGATCGTCCTGCGCAAGCGCGAGCGTCGCCAACGCTGCCGAGGCGGCGATCAGGGACAGGGCGCGCAGTCTCACTCGGGTGCTCCTTCGTTCGGCGCAACGTCATCCTTCGCAGGCTCAGCTCTTGATGTGAACGCCTCTACGGCCACACTCAAGAGGTCGACCGCGCCGCGGGTCTGCGTAATGATTCCGCCATCGGCCAGCATGGCCTCGGACGCGCCAGGTTCGATCGAGACATAGGCGCCGCCAAGAAGGCCATCGGATTGGATCTTGGCGATCGAGTCGTCCGGAACCGCGACTGTCCGAGCGATGTCGAGGTGCAGACGGGCCTCATAAGTCGCAGGATCCAGCGCATGGCCGGCCACCGATCCGACCTTGATTCCGGCGATGCGCACCTCGGACCCCACGGCGACGCCGTCGACCCGGCCAAACACCGCATCGAGGCGATAGGCGCCGCGCTCCAGGTCCTTGCCGCTCGCCTGATACGCATAGGCCAGAAAACCGCCGGCGACCGCGATGACGCCCGCCCCGATTACGGTTTCGAAAATTCCCGCTTTGGACATGGCGCTTTTTGTAAGGGAAAAGGGAAAAGGGAAAGGGAAAAGTGCGCGATTCCGGATTGTGGGCGATATTAATGCCCGCGTCCGCCCGCCTTTTCCCTTAATCCCTTATCCCTTTTCCCTCATTCAGGGCGCCAGGCTTCGTAGTCCGGGGCGACGCCCTTGCCTTTCACGAGGCTTCCCGGCGGATGGTAGGCGAGGGGGGTGCCGGTCATATTGGGGAGGTGGTCCCTTTCCCACGGTCGGCGCTTCAGTGGCGCCTCGGTCGGCGGCGTCTCAAACGTATAATGCAGCCATCCGTGCCAATCGGGAGGCACCCGGCTCGCCTCTGCAATCCCGTGATACACGACGAAGCGGCGCGTGCGGCCGTCCGAAGCGCTGGGAGATTTTTCCTCAAAATAACGGTTCCCCTGCTCGTCATTGCCGACCAGCCGCGCGCCCCGCATGAGCAGAATGAGCTGCGTCCCGAACGTCGCCGAATTCCACCAGGTGAAGAGACGGGAGAGCATGAAGTGATCCGTGGGCCCCTTTTTTGATTTGAGGCAATATGGCCCCCCGCGCCGATTGGGTCCACCAGGACCTCGGCCCGCAGGCTCAAGCCATTGAGCCTCATACTAGTAATGCCTACAATATACGCCCCTGATTCGCGAATCAGGCGAGCAGACGGACGCCATGCGCATAGAGCGGCGATATACGAAAAAGCCCGGCTCGGCGGCCTCCGCCGCCTACGACTCCATCCGATTCCGGCGGACGAAAAGCGTCATTCGATCGGCGGACGGGGCGACTATTTTTGAGGCGGAGGACATCGAGGTTCCCGAGGGCTGGAGCCAGACCGCCGCCGACATCCTCGCACAGAAATATATTCGCAAGACCGGGGTTCCGACGGCGACGAAGAGGGTCGCCGAGAAGGGCGTTCCCGTCTTCCTGCAGCGCTCGATGCCGGATGTGGCGGCCCTGGCGAAGCTCGCGCCGGTTTTACGCTCCGGGCGGGAGAAAAGCGCGCGGCAGGTTTTCGACCGCATCGCCGGCTGCTGGGGCTATTGGGGATGGAGGGGCGGCTATTTCGCCGACGAAGACTCCGCCGCGGCCTTTGTCGACGAGATCGCCTTCATGCTTGCGGCGCAGATCGGCGCGCCCAATTCGCCGCAATGGTTCAACACCGGGCTGCACTGGGCTTACGGCCTCGAAGGGGACGGGCAGGGGCATTTCTACGTCGATCACAAGACGGGCGAGCTTTGCGAATCAACCAGCGCCTATGAGCGTCCGCAGCCGCACGCCTGCTTCATCCAGTCGGTCGCCGACAGCCTCGTCGGCGAAGGCGGCGTCATGGATCTGTGGAAGCGCGAGGCGCTTCTCTTCAAATACGGCTCCGGGTCGGGGACGAATTTCTCAAGGCTCCGCGGCAAGGACGAGCCATTGTCCGGGGGCGGCAAGAGTTCCGGCCTGCTCTCTTTCCTTAAGGTCGGCGACGCTGCGGCCGGCGCGGTGAAGTCCGGCGGCACGACGCGGCGCGCCGCGAAAATGGTGGTCGTCGATATCGACCATCCGGACATTGAAGACTTCATCCGCTGGAAGGCGGTCGAAGAAGAGAAGGTCGCAGTCCTCGCCGCCGGATCGCGCGCAATGGCGCTGCATCTGCCGAAAATTCTCGCGTCGTGCCGCGGGGAGGGCGACGACCGCTTCGATCCGAAGAAGAACGAGGCGCTGAAAGCCGCGATCCGCGAGGCGCGCAAGGCGCAGATCCCCGAGCCCGTCATTCTACGGACGATCGACTTCGCTCGCGCGGGCTTCCGGCGCATTTCCGTCGAGACCTACGACCTCGACTGGGATTCCGAAGGCTACCGGACGGTCGCCGGCCAGAACGCCAACAATTCCGTGCGGGTGACCGACGCCTTCATGCAATCGGTGCTCGCCGACGAGGATTGGACCCTGACCCGCCGGCTCGACGGCAGCGCGCACAAGACCGTCTCCGCCAAGCAGCTCTGGGACGTTATAGCCGCGACCGCCTGGACTTGCGCCGACCCCGGCCTCCAGTTCCACGATACGGTCAACGCCTGGCACACCTGTCCCGAAGGCGGCGAGATCCGCGCCTCAAATCCGTGCTCGGAATATATGTTTCTCGACGACACGGCCTGCAATCTGGCGTCGTTGAACCTTGCCCAGTTCAAGACGGCGCAGGGCTTCGACGTCGAGGCCTTCGAGCATGCCTGCCGACTGTGGACTCTGGCGCTCGAGATCTCCGTCGCCATGGCGCAGTTTCCGTCGCGCGAGATCGCAAGGCGCTCTTACGAATACCGGACTCTGGGGCTCGGCTACGCCAATCTCGGCGGCCTCCTGATGTCCTCCGGCATTCCCTATGACAGCGACCGCGCGCGGGCGATTGCTGCCGCCGTCACATCCTTGATGAACGGCGCCGCCTACCGCGCCTCGGCGGAAATGGCCGGCGATGTGGGACCGTTCCCGCGCTTCGAGGAGAATCGCGAGGCGATGCTCCGTGTGCTGCGCAATCACCGGCGCGCGGCGATCGGAGACGCCGCCGGTCCGTTCGAGCACGTCAATGTCGAGCCACCCTCTTTCGATTCCCTGGCTTGCCCGTGGCAGGAACTCGCCGAACGCGCGCAAGGAATCTGGAACGAGGTCTATGAGCTCGGCGCCATCGCCGGATTCAGAAACGCGCAGGCGACGGCGATCGCCCCGACGGGCACCATCGGCCTCGTCATGGACTGCGACACGACCGGAATCGAGCCGGATTATGCGCTGGTGAAATTCAAAAAGCTCGCCGGCGGCGGGCTCCTGAAGATCATCAACCGCTCGGTCCCCGCGTCGCTTGCAGCGCTCGGCTATTCGCAGCGCGAAATCGCCGACATCGCGCATTACGCAGTCGGGCGCAGCACGCTCGACGGGGCACCCTCAGTCAATCTTGAGACGCTCCGCCGCGAAGGTTTCGACGATCGCCGCATCAGCGCGCTCGAAGAGCGGCTGAAGACCGCCTTCGATCTGACTCTCGCCATGACGCCGCAGGCGATCGGCGAGGATTTCTGCCGGCACGCGCTTGGCTTCGACGAGAAGCAGATGGGCGCGACAGGCTATCAGGTCCTGCGCGACCTCGGGTTCTCGGACGAGGAGATTCACGCGTCCAATCTCTACTGCTGCGGCGCGATGACCGTTGAAGGCGCGCCGCATCTGAAGGCTGAGCACCTTCCTGTCTTCGATTGCGCCAATCCCTGCGGGCGGATCGGCACGCGCTCTCTCTCGGTCGATGCGCATCTCCAAATGATGGCGGCGGCGCAGCCTTTCGTGTCAGGCGGCATTTCAAAGACGATCAATCTGCCCCATGACGCGAGCGTTCAAGACTGCGCGCGCGCGCATCTTCTCGCCTGGAAACTCGGTTTGAAGTCCATCGCCCTCTACCGTGACGGATCGAAATATTCCCAGCCGCTCGCGTCGCTGTTCAAATATCCGGAAGGCGACGAAGAGGAGGAGCTGGAAGAATCGCTCATCGAGGCGCCGGCGGCCAAGAGAGCGAAAATCGTCGCCGAGCGCATCGTCGAGCGCATCATCGAGCGCTCGCCAGGGCGTCGCCGACTCCCGGATCGCCGCAAGGGCTATATCCAGAAAGCGATCGTCGGCGGACACAAGGTCTATTTGCATACGGGCGAATTTGACGACGGCGAACTCGGCGAAATCTTCATTGACATGCACAAGGAAGGGGCGGCTTTCCGTAGCCTGATGAACAATTTCGCAATCGCGATCTCGCTCGGGCTTCAGTACGGCGTGCCGCTGGAGGAGTTCGTCGACGCCTATGTCTTCACCCGCTTCGAACCTTCAGGACAGGTCACTGGAAACGACCAGGTGAAGCACGCGACCTCGATCCTCGACTATATCTTCCGCGAACTCGCAATTTCCTATCTCGGTCGCAACGATCTTGCTCATGTCGATCCGCGGGAGACCGCGGTCGACGCGATCGGCCGAGGAGTCGATCAGGAAAAGGCGCAGGCCGATGCGACGCGCCTTATCTCCAAGGGCTTCAGCCGCTCGACCGTATCCGACAATCTCGTCGTCCTCCGGGGCGGGGAATTCGACCGCCTGCGCCAGAACGAGGGCGAAGCGCCGGCGCGCAACCTTGCCCCGGAAATCGAGGCGCAGATCGCCAAGCTCGCGGAGGCGGTGAACCAGAAGGCGCCGCCGGGAAGCCTTGCCGCTCCCGCCGCCGCGGCGCGCCAGGCGAGGGTCAAAGGTTACGAAGGCGACGCCTGTCCCGATTGCGGCCAGTTCACGCTGGTTCGCGCCGGCGCGTGCCTCAGATGCGATTCATGCGGCGCGTCCTCGGGCTGCGCTTAACTTTCCGTTAACGGACGAAAGCAATCGGGCCCGCCGCGTTAAGCGATCATTGATCGGTCGTAGTGCGTAGTGCGTTGTGCATAGTGCGTTGTGCATGGCGGGGGACCTGGAACCCACGCAGTAAGCGCTACGCACTGCGAACTACGACCTACGCACTCCCGGAGGTTCGTCATGGTCAAGATCGTCGCGCTGATGGTGCTGTTTATGGGCATGATCTTCATGCTCGTCACCAACATCGCCGCGTCGAGAACCGGCAGGCCGGGAGTCAATCCGCTATCCAAGATCGGAGGGGGGATTGTCGACCTTCTCAACGGCGCCGACCGTCTTGCGCCGGATCTTTCGGACACGCTGTCTCGAGTCGAGGCGAATCTGCCGAAGCTCGGGAGCGAGGGTGCATCGACGGACGGACCGCCCAATTTCGCGGGAGCGGACTTCAGCGGCCAGGACAAGAAGGAGGCGGTCTTTGCAGGGGCGGAGATGCCCGATGCGCTGTTCATCAACACGCTCCTCGACGGCGCGACCTTCGAAGGAGCGACCGCCGAACGCGCGGTGCTGAAAAAAGCGCGACTTGAATCGGCGAGCCTCGACGCGGCGATCTTCCGCGAGGCAGATTTCGCCGAAGCCGGATTGCGCGGGGCCACCGCGCGCGCGGCGGATCTCAGCGGGGCGGCCTTCGTCGGCGCCGACCTCTCCTTCGCGAAGTTCTCGAGCGCCATCGCCGAGGGCGCCGACTTCACAGGCGCCTATGCGACGGGCGCCTCATTCGTCGATGCGCGTCTCGGCGGCGCCAACTTCGCCGGCGCGGACCTCACCGGCGTGCGCTTCGCCGGCGCCGATCTGTCGAAAGTGGCGTTCGCAGGCGCAAAGATCGACCGCGCTGACTTCGCGGGCGCCAGGATCGGCGGCGCGGACCTTTCAGGCGCGACCGGCGCAGGCGCGGACCAATTCTCCAACGCGTGCGCCGACGACGAAACCAAGCTGCCGGCCGGAATTTCGGCGGCGGAGTCCTGAGCTTGAATTCCGGCCTGCTTACCTAACGTCGCTGGGCGCGTCGTTTGGCCGAAGATGCGGAAAATGCGGAAAACCCGGCGGGGTTCGAAGAAGACGAGCCTCCTATCCATGCGGGCTGCAGCGATTCTGTCCGGATTATCCGCAAGGACAAGGCGCTTACGGACGATCACGTGAGTCGCCGATGCGTGTCGGGTCGAGGGCCTGAAGCGCCGCGAGAGCGAGCGGGGCGAGAGTCGGCCTCAAGATTTCCTCTCTCAGCGCAAACAGCCGCGACAAGCCGATCGTCGCCCGTTGCGTTTCGCTCGCTGGATCCACGGAAATCTCCCCGGGGCGAAGTCGTTCGAGTCCCGTCGCCGCGACGCTCCACTGCACCAGTCGCCGGCCGGCATCGGCCGATTTGATTTCCAGATCGTACGTCAGGGGGGCGTCGGCGGCGTCAGGCGCAATCGCTCGCCTCGCCGGTGCGGCGGAAACCGGGCCGAGCCCCATCGATTTCGCGATGGATGCAATGACTTCGGCGCAGCTTCGCGGCCGAACGCCATCGTAGAAGACGGGGCGGTTTGCGGCAGCGGCCCCGGGCAGAAGCGCGGCGGCCTCGCTCTCGGGCGCCGCGGTCAGCAGCTTCACTGCCCCGGCCGGTCCGAGAAAATGCGCGGCGTAAATCTCGGCTGCGTCGACAGCTCGTCCGAGGCGTCGTTCAAGGCTCGCCTGGTTTTCGCGGACGAGTTCACCGGCTAGCGCGGCGGCCTTTGCGGCGTCGAAGCGCAAATTGAGAATCTCTTTGCGCCGCACATCGTCGGCCACCGTGAATTTCCCGGATGGCGACTTCGTAATCGCCGTCGCAGCCTCAGCAAGGCCGTGCTTCGCGCCGTGCGCCTTCACGGCGCCGAGCCAGGTTTGCTCAATAAACTGGAACAGGCCGGCCGCCGATGAGGTTTTGGCCTTTGCGGAGGGATCGAGCGCGCTTTCCCGGCGCGCCATGTTGTAGAGCAGATCGAAGCTCACGCCCGTCGCCTCGCCGGCGCTGCGGATCGCGGCTTTCACCGCGCGCAGGCCGGCCTCGCCGGCGAGTCTCGAAAGCGCTTCAGGCTCCACGGGTTCGTTTTCCTCGTCGATTCGATTGTCGGAATTCACGGTCAAGATTCTCCTAAAGCTGGGAAGCGGTCGGGCCGGAACGGCCATAGAGCGCGTTCGCCGCCGCGTTGCAGGATGATGGAGGCGAGACGCTCGGCAGTCTCAGGCGCGAGCAACACGCCGTTGCGATGATGTCCGAGCGCGAAATAAAGACCTTCCGGTCCGCGAGGATCGCGGCCGATGATCGGGCCTCCGTCGGGAGTCGATGGCCTGAGCCCCGCGAAGCGTTCCAGTTCGGGACAGGTCATGACCATCGGAACAGCCTCCGCGGCCGCGGCCCGCAAAGCCGCTATCGCGTCGGGCGATGGATCGAGGCTTGTCACGTGCGGGCGCTGGGTCGCTCCGATATACAGTCTGCCTTCTGCTTTCGGGCAAAGGTAAACGCGCGGCGTCCGCACGACGACACGCGGCCCCGCGTCGTTCGTCTGGACGATCAGCGCTTCGCCCTTGACCGCGTGGACGGGGGCCGCCGGCGCCTCGGTTCGGATCTCGTTTGCAAAGACTCCGGCGGCGACAACCGCTGCGGCGGCTTTCACCTTCTCGCCGGATTGGAGCTGCACGCTGTCGACAGCGCCGTTCTTCGCCAAGACCGCGACTGCCTTGCCGTCAATCAACTCGCCGCCGTTCCGCTTGATGGCGCGGCGGAGCGCGACGATCATGCGTCTCGGATCCACCTGAGCGTCCTCGGGCGCCCATAGCGCCGAGACCGCGCGCGCGGACGCAAGGGGCTCCTTGCGCTTCAGCGCCTCTCGATTGAACAGCCGCACATTGCCGCCGGCGGCGAGGATGGCGTTCGCCGATTCGGCCAGCTCCTCCGCCTCGGCGGCGTCGAACGCCAGGCCCAAGGCCCCGTCCCGGCGAAAGTCGACGGAGAGTCCGGTCTCCGTCTCAAGCCGTGAGGCGAAATCCGGCCACCGCCGCAGGCTCGCCAGGCACATCTCGTAGAGCGGCCCGGCGATCCATCCGCGTCCGAACTCGAAACTCGGAGCGAGCATTCCGGCCGCGACCTGCGTCGCAGAGGGAACGGACGGTCCGGCGTCAATAGCGGTCACGTTTGCGCCTTCGCGCGCGAGCCGCCATGCGAGCGCCAAGCCGACGGCGCCTCCGCCGATGACGACGATCGACTCACTCATCGGTCAATTCCCACTCTGCTCTTGAAAGATGGGGCCGAAGGCCTGCGATTGAAATACGCCGCAAAGTCATTTCTCCGACCGCCCGCCGCGCGGCGCGAGGAGTCGTGTTTTTTCGCGCGAGCCTGCCGACGATCCGAAGAAGTAGTTGACGACGGCGGCGGTCATGGTCGCCAGCGCCCCCAGCATGATGGAGAACTCGGTTTCTGCGCCGGCCGGAAGCTGCTGCGCCACCATGGCGCCTAGCACGAGGAAGAACCCGACGATGATTGCCGCGCCCAGAGCCGATGGCGTCCAGTCCGCCATCTCATTCTGGCGTTTGCGCGCGTCCGCGCGGTCGCCGGCGTCGATTCTCGCTTCCTCGACAAGCGCATTGCGCATCGCCGTCTCGAACTCGATTTCGGCGCGCCGGATCGCGACCAACTGCTCGGGCGCCAGCCTCGCCAACGCGTCGTCGATCTCCTCCTCGCTTGCGCCGTCTTCGCCGAAAATCGCGCGCGATAGGCTCGAAACCGCCGCTCCGGCGAGAGGGCCGCCGAGCGCTTCGGCGATCTTCGGCGCGGCGGCGGCCACCGCTCGCTTGATTCGTCCGCGGGCGGATTTTTTCTTCTCTTCCGACATCAGGTCGGTCTCCTTCAACAAGAGGCCGCAACCGTTGCGGCCGATCCACATCCCGATTTTACTCCCGTCATTGCGGGTGTCAGATAAGTCGGGCGCGCGCCAAGCCCTTCTAAGAAATTCCGCGGGCGTCGGAATCGGCCGAGGGGCGCATGTTAAGATATCGTTAACTCTTTAAGCATCGGACAACGTTCGGTTTTTGAAGTTGCGTTCGCAGGCGGATCAATTCACGGTTGCGACATGCGATTCGGCGCGCGCGTTAAGCATCTTTCGGGTCGCTGCGTGTTTTTCAGTTCTTGCGTTGGAGTTTTATGACGCTGGCGCTCGTCGCGTTCGGCACCGCCGCTCTCCTGTTCCTGGCCGCACGGACGGGCGTCGTTCGCGGCGCTGCGGCCGCGCCGGCGTTGACGCTTCTCGCAGGGGCCGCCGTCGGATTTCTCGCGCGCGCGACCCGCGCGCCTGCTCCGCCCACGGATTGGATTGCGTCGGCCGGCGAGGCCGGACTCGCCGCGCTGGTTTTCGTATCGGCGGCGCAGCTTCGCGTCAGCCGGTTCGCCCGTCATTGTCCGGCGTCTTTCCGCCTGACTCTCGGCGGCGCGCCCTTGTTTCTTCTTGTCGCAAGCCTTTGCGCCTTCGTCCTCATGCCGCAGCTTTCGCTCGCCTCCGCGCTCCTCGTCGGAGGAGCGTTGTCGCTCAACGGCGCCGCCTTCGACCGCCGCGCCGTCACGTCGGCTCCGGCGCCGCCCGCCATCAAAGCGGCGGTCCGCATGGAGAGCGCGGCGATCGTTGCGCTGGGCGCGCCCGTGGCGATCTTTCTTGCGGCGAACGCGGCGCCTGATGCGGGCTCGGCGCGCACAGGCGCGCTGTTCGCAGCAAGCATCGGCGCCCTTAAGGGATTTGCGCTCGGCGGAGCGATCGGCGTCGTCGCTGCGCGTTTCAAGCAGCGGATTTCGGGGCGAGGAGCAGCGCGCACGGCCTTTGCGAGCGGCGTCGCCTCGTTTCTTCTCGCCTCGCTCATCGGCGCCGATTCTGTCATTGCCGCCGGCGCGGCGGGACTCTTGTGGGGCGAGGCGACGCCGACCCCCGGCGCCGCGCGGCTTAAGATGCGCCGGCTGATCGAATTCGCCGTCGCGCCGGCCGCCTATTTCACATTCGGCTGCGCGCTCGCTCCGCGCATTTTGGAGGCCGATCTTCTGACGATCCTGTTCGCGGCCGCCGCCGCGACCATCCTTCGCGTGGGGCCGCGCCTTGCGGTTCTCCAGACGTCAAAATTGCCGAGGGAGAGCCAGGGCTTTCTTGCCTGGTTCGGAGGCGCGCCGGGAGCGGCTTCGGCGCTCTTCCTCGTGTCGATACTCGACGATACGATGATCGTCGACCATGAGGCCGTCCTGACTGTCGGCGCGCTCAGCGTCATCGCCGGCGTCTGCGCCGCGCGCCTAACTTCGCGCCCGCTCGCCCAATCATTCTTGCGGCGCTCGGCAAGACATTGGCGTCAAGCCGCCATCGTCTGAGCGTTCGGCCGCCCTCAAACGCTCTTCTCGAAAATCTCGCGGCCGATGAGCATGCGGCGGATTTCGCTGGTGCCGGCCCCGATCTCGTAGAGCTTGGCGTCGCGTAAGTAACGGGCGGCCGGGTAGTCGTTGATGTATCCGTTGCCGCCTAGAAGCTGGATGGCGTCCAGCGCCATCTGCGTGGCGCGCTCGGAGGCGAAGAGGATGCAGCCTGCGGCGTCCTCGCGGGTGGTCTCGCCGCGATCGCAGGCGGCGGCCACGGCATAAACATAGGCGCGGGCGGCGTTCATAGACACATACATGTCCGCGAGCTTGCCCTGGACGAGCTGGAAGGTTCCGATCGGCTTGTCGAACTGCTTTCGTTCGTGCACGTAGGGAATCACGAGGTCCATGCAGGAACGCATGATCCCGAGCGAGCCCGCCGACAAAACCGTGCGCTCGTAATCGAGCCCGCTCATCAGCACGCCGACGCCTTCGCCGACGCGGCCGAGCACGTTTTCCGCCGGGACTTCGCAATCCTCGAAGACGAGTTCGCCAGTGTCCGATCCGCGCATGCCCATCTTGTCGAGCTTCTGGGCGGTCGAGAATCCTCTGAAGCCCTTCTCGATGATAAACGTCGTAATGCCGCGCGGGCCGGCCGCCGGATCGGTCTTGGCGTAGACGACGACGACATCGGCCTGCGGACCGTTGGTGATCCACATTTTCGAGCCGTTGAGGACGTATTTGCCGCCCTTCTTTTCCGCTTTTAACTTCATGCCGACGACGTCAGAGCCGGCGCCCGGCTCTGACATCGCGAGCGCGCCGAGATGCTCGCCGGAAATGAGCTTCGGCAAATAGCGCATTTTCTGCTCGTTCGAGGCGTTGCGATTGATCTGGTTGACGCAGAGATTGGAGTGCGCGCCGTAGGAGAGCCCGACAGCCCCCGAGCCCCGCGAAATCTCCTCCATGACGACGCAATGCGCGAGATAGCCGAGCCCGGCGCCGCCATAGTCTTCGTCCGCCGTGATGCCGAGCAGACCGAGCGAGCCAAGTTGCGGCCACAGGTCTCGGGGGAATTCGTTGCTGCGGTCAATTTCGGCCGCGCGCGGGATCAAGTTTTCGTCGACCCAGCGCGCGACGGTTTCCCGAATCTCCTCGATTTCCGGGTCAAGCCCGAATTTCATTTCGGGCGAATTTCTGGCCATCTGAAGCGGCTCCCTTTGGACTTTTTCTCTTTGCCTCCGGAATAGGCTTCGCTCGCAGGACGGGCAAGGATTGCGACAATGGTTCGATTGCAGCTGTCGTTGGCGCACCCCGTAAAATCCGCTATGCGATTCGGGCCATTGCGCCGGGTCGAGATGACTTCCCCCTTAGAAGAACAGGAAGAAGAAGCGCGCGAGGGCGCGCCCCTGCGTCTGAGCGGCATCGTCGACAGCGGCGCAGGAACCGAGGTCGAAGCGCCGCGCCGCGCCGCGCTCATGAGGCGCCAGTCGCTTTGGAACGCTGCGAGCCGGCAGACGATGCTGGTGACGCGCCTTGGGGCGGCGTTCGTGTTCGTCGCCGTCCTCGCCGGGTGGCCGCTCGGCAAGTTCCTCGCCTATCGGACCAGCAACGGGACTGCGGTCGGTTGGAGTTATTTCGACGCGCTCGATCTCGGGGCGTTTCTGCTCGGCGTATTCATTCCCGTCATGACGATCATCATCGGCTATGTGATGTCGCGTCTGCAGCAGATGACGAGCGCCGCCGAGGAGATCGCCGGCGCCGCGCAGGAATTCATTCACCCCAGCGAAAGCGCCGCCGAGAATGCGAAGAGCGTCGGCCTGATCGTCCGTAGCCAGATGGACGCTCTCAATTCCGGCCTCGACTTCGCGCTCGGCCGTCTCGCCTCGGTCGAGGCGATGATTAGGAAGCATGTCGTGGCGATCGAGGCCGCCGGGACGACGGTCGAGACGCACGCGTCGGGGGCGGTGAGCAAGGTTGCGGAAGAACGCGTCCGCCTGATCGAGCTGACCGAACATTTGAACGCGCAGGCCGACGCTTTCGCCCGCGCGATTGCAGAAAAGGCGCGGGCCTCGATCGACGCCCTGCATTCGGCGGAAGGAACAACCGCGCGCGCAGAGAACGAACTCGACCAACGTCTCAAGCGCCTCGACGAAGCCGCTTCGAAGGCGCTCGAAAGCTTCGATGCGCTCTCCGGCGCGATCGTCGGCGCCAATGATCGCTTGCGCGAAGCGGCGGGCGCCATCGATGAGGCGGCGTTGCAGACAGCGGCGGCGAGCGAACGCGCAGCAAAAGCAGCCCGCGCTTCCGCTGATTCCGCGGCCCAGAACGCGGCCAATGTCGGGGCTGCCGCAACCCGCGCCGCCGAGGACGCAACGAAAGCCGCCGACGCCGCCATCGAAGCCGCGGCGCGCGAAGCCGAACGCGCCTCTCGCGCGGCCTATGAAGCGGCCGAACGCGACGCCGCGCGCGTATCGGAGACCGCCGGACGGCTTATCGGGACAGTCGAGCAGGCGGCCACGCAGATGTTCCAGGCGGTGTCGTCGGACGCCGAAAAAACGTCGCTCGCCGCGGTGGCGATGAGCGATGCAGCGCGCATCGCCGCGGAAGCTTCGGCGAAGGCGTCGGCGGAGATCGTCAAGGCCGGCGAGCGCGCCCGCAAGGACGCAGAAGATTCTCTCGTCAAGGCGGAAGAGGCCGCCGGGCGCATCGAAGCGCGAAACCGCGAGCTGGTCGAAGCGCGCGCCGCGCTCGAAGCGGAGAACGCGCGCCTTGAGAATCTGATCGAAGAGCAGCGCAAGCGCGCGGACCGGCTCGCCGGCGCCATAGCTTCGCAAACTGAGCGTCTGTCGAAACTGGCCGAAGCCCAGTTGCGCGAGCAGGAAACGAGCGCGGCGCTTGCGGCGCAGGCGCTAAGGGCGCGGGAAGAGGAGACCGCCCGCCTCAAGGCCGAAGCCGAACGGCGCGCCAAAGAGGAAGCGGCGCGCGCCGAAGCCGAACGGAAGGCGCGCCACGACGCCGAGCGCGCTGCGGCGGAGCGTCAGGCCGCCGAGGCGGCGGCGCAGGCTGAGGAGGCGCGCAAGGCTGAGGAGGCGCGCAAGGCGGAGGAGGCGGCGCGGGCCGCGCAGCAGCGAGCGGACGAGGAGCGGACGGCGCGCGCGCGCAAGGAGAAGCCTTCTTTGGTCGAACGCGCCATGAAGGAGGGGGCGGACGATTCGGTGGTTGAGCTCGGCGCTTCCGCGCGGCGCGAAAAATCTCCGCGCTCGAAGGCCGCAGGCGCCAACGGCGCCAAAGCAGAGACGGACAACCGGTCCGGGACGAGCGCGGGGCGCGAAGCGCCGCTCACCCTTGGAGCCGACGACAAGCGCGTGCGCCCGCCACGCCGTCCCAAGCAATCGGTCACCTGGCGCGAAATTCTCGATGCCGCCGACGACGCCGAGCCCCTCGATCTTGGCGCGGCGCAGGCGGCCGGCGACGGCTCCGACTCGATCCGCATCATCAGTGAGCTGCAGCATTTCACCCTCGAACTCGAATCGCGGCTGTATGGAGAGCCGCCATCCGCCCTCCGGGAACGCTTCGATCGCGGCGATCGCAACGTCTTCGCGAACCGACTCCTGAGGCTCAATGAATCCGACGTTAAGCGCCGAATCCGGATGGAGACAGAGCGCGACCGCGCCTTCGACAAAGATATCCACGGCTTTCTGCAGGGCTTCGAACGCCTGCTGGAGGACGCGACGGCGTCGGACAAAGCGGACGAGAATCTGGAGGAGTATCTGTCCTCGCCCCTCGGCCGGGTCTATCTCCTGATCGGCGCCATGGTCGGTTATTTCGCATGAACGCACTGTCGGCAGCGCGGAGTTCGCCTATTCAAGCCGCAACGGCGGGCATTGGGGCTGTCTCGGCGTCGCTGAGGTCTCGATCGTGAGGAGGCCGGCATGAGATGCAATTTGGTGTTGGTCGCCATTGCGGCGCTGGCCGGCTGCTCGTCGCCGGAATCCTCGATTGAAAGCGACTGCAAGCGCCTCAAGCTGTTCAAGAATCTGGATGGGGCGGACGCGGACAAAGCCTGCGCATGCCTGACCGACAAGCTCAAGGCCGAACTCCCGGGCGAGGAGCTCAAGGATCTCGCAGGCCGCCTGAAAAAGGCGAGAACCCGTAACGATGTCAATGCGCCAAACTTTTTCAAGACCTCGGAAATCGCCTTCGCCACGGTGGAGGCGATATCGGCTTGCACCCCCGCCTGATTCGTCTGCAGCAGCGTCTTGCGCCTCAGATTGATGCCTGCAATGGTCCGCACAAGCACTGAGGAGGGAAACCATGAGACTCGCCTATGTCATCGGCGCAGCCGCCGCGGCGGCGCTGCTTTCGGGCTGCACGCCGCCTGTCAAATCCATTGAGAAGGATTGCGTGCGCCTCGACATGCTGAGCGACCTCCCGGGCGCGGACAGCAAGAAGAGCTGCGCGTGCTTCGCCGGCAAACTGAAGGAGTCGGCGAGCGAGAAGAATTTGAAGGCTTTCGCCAAGGCCCTCAAAGCGTCCAAGACGCAGGATGAGGTTGAGGCCAATGCGAAAAAGAACGGCCTCGACGACTCCTTCTCGATGTCCATGATGGGCGCAGCCAAAGCTTGCGCAACCGGATCATAAGCGGCGGGACGTCGCGCTTCCTCGCTCGCGCAGAAGCGTGCCAACCGGGTTCCTGATTCGACTCTCGGTCGCCGTCGCCGCGCTCGCCGCCGGCGGCGGCGCAGCGCTCGTCCTTCAGAGGGCCAGCGCTGACGTTGCGCGAACTCCGGTTCCGCAAGAACTTCTCGAACAGGCGCTCGCAGCGGCGCGTCCGGGCGATGCCTTGTTCAAAGACGGGGCGGGCCTGTGGGGCCGGCTCGCCGCGCAGTTTTCCGAGAACCGGGACGGTTTCGGACATCTTGGGCTCGTCGCACGCGATGGAAACGGGCGACTGATTGTCATTCACGCTGGCGGCGATCCGGTCTCGGGCGAGGGCCGGGTGCAGGAGACGCTGCTCGCCGATTTTCTCGCGCAGTCGCGCGCCGCTGCGCTCTATCGCCCGCGGATTTCCGCGGCGGCATCAGGTGAGGCGCTCGCCTACGCCGCTGAAGCCGTGCGCCGCAATACGCCCTTCGACACGGCCTTCGACCTTGGGACGGAGGATCGGCTCTACTGCACCGAGCTGGTCTGGCGCGCGCTCTCGACGGCGCTTGGCGCCGACGCCGTGCCTGAGAAAAGCCGGCGCAGCGGTCGGGTCTTCATCGCGCTCGACGACGTGCAGGAAAGCCCCTGGCTGGAGCCGGTCTGGCGCTTTGGCGGCGCGGCCGCGGCGTTCTAGCGAGTTGCCGGCGACGCGCGACCGGCCAGGATTGGCGCAAGGGGAACTGATCTGGATTCAGGACTGCTTGGCAGTTGCGGCTTCCCCTTCGGCGAGCGACCAATCGACGATCGCCTGCAGCGTCGCGCCGATCGCTCGATCGAGCGCATGCGCGACGGCGGAGGTTTCCGATCCCTTTATCGGTTCGCTCGCTTCGAACAGCCGCCCCGCGACCACCTTGCCGCGGCTGTTCGACAAGCGTGCGTAAACGGAAAATTTCGCCTCCGGCGACCCAGCCGCGTGATTCGCCTCCATGCGCCGGATATCGGTGGTCAAAGTCAGATCGCTGACCGGCTGTGCGATGCGGTCGCCGACGCCGAGCACGCGTCCGGTGTTTTCGAAGCTTCGAATAAGCGCCGCCTGAAAGAGCCGCGGCGCGCGATCGCCCCACTCTCCGTCGGCGTAAAACTCGACGCGGCCGGGTTCGCGAATGAGCGCAATCATGGTGTTGTCATAGACGCGCGTCGACTGCGGATCCTCAACGGTTAGGGACCATTCAACCGGCGGCCCAGGCTCGCCGGAATATTCGACCGGAGCGATCAGGTAGCGCGCGGCCGCCGGATCGGCCTTGGGCAGGACCGAGACGCAAGCGGATAGCGCCAGCGCTGCGGCGGCGGCGCAAAGGATTCGGATCATGGCTCCTCCGCCTCGTATCGCGGCGTCGATTCCCTCAAGAGATAGCCGCGCGGATTGCGGTCGATTTCGCGCAAAACCTGATCGAGCGTGCGCATGGTGCGCCGCGCTTCTGCGACGGCGGGACCGATCTGGGCGAGGCCTTGCGTCGTAAAGGCGACCAGCGGTTCGCGGTTCTCCGCGGCGATTGCATTGAGCTGGTCCATCAACTTTTGGGTCGACTGCAGCGTCTTGCGCGCATCCTCGCCGGTGAGCGTTTTCAGTTCCGCGGTGAGTTCGTTCAAATTCGCCGAGGCCTTGGCGAGATCGGAGGTGATCTTGGCGGAGTTGGCGAGCGTCGTCGCGAGGTTTTCGTCTTGTTCTGCAAAGGTTTTAGTCAAAGTTTCGACATTGGCGAGGATACGGCCGAAGCGTTCGGTGTTCTCCGGCGAGAGGAGCCGGTTCGCGCCTTCGACGATTTTGCCGCTTCCTTCCAGAAATGCGGCGAAGCCCGATGCGTCGGCCTCAATCTGCGGGACGCCGCGCGTGACGTCCTTCAGCAGCGGCGCGTCCTTGCTTCCGCCGACGAACTGGATGACAGCCAGTCCGGTTAAGCCGACGAGTTCGAGTTCGGCCTTGGTGTCGGTCTTGACCGGGGTATCCTTCTCAACGCGGACCCGCGCGATGACGATCGAAGGATCGCCCTCTTTGAGGTCAAGTTCGACGACTTCGCCTTTCTGAATGCCATTGAACAGCACCGCAGCGCCTTCGGACAACCCGGATACGCGCTCCTGAAACACCACGTCGTAATATTCGTAGCCGCGCTGCCCTTGCGCCATCCAGAGGATGAACAGAAACGCGAGCGCCACGGCGGACAGGACGAAGGCGCCGATCAGAACGTAATGCGCGCGCGTTTCCATTTACTCTAGCCGCGCTCCCGCGGGCGCTCCGACCGCCTTAGCCGCGAGCGCGGCGCGACCGCGCGGTCCCCCGAAATACTCCTCGATCCAGGGGTGCCCGGTCCGGCGCACTTCCGCGAGCGTGCCGCAGGCGATGACCCGTCTTTCGGCGAGCACCGCGACGCGGTCGCAAGCGGCGTGCAGCGTATCGAGATCATGGGTAACCATAAACACGGTTAACCCTAAAGCTTTCTTGAGCGTCACGATCAATTCGTCGAATTTGGCCGCACCGATCGGATCGAGGCCCGACGTCGGCTCGTCGAGAAACAAAAGTTCCGGATCAAGCGCCAGCGCGCGCGCAAGTCCCGCGCGCTTGCTCATGCCTCCCGACAACTCAGAGGGGAATTTCGCGCCGGCGTCGCTCGGCAATCCCGCCATCGAGATCTTCATGGCCGCAATGTCGCGCGCGAGGCCGTCAGGGAGCCGCAGATGCTCCTTAATGGGTGCGATGACGTTTTGGGCGACCGTCAGCGACGAAAACAAAGCGCCGCCCTGAAACAGGACGCCCCAACGCTGTTCGATTTCGAGGCGCCGGGCGTCGGTTGCTGCGAAGAAGTCCTCTCCGAACACTTTGATTTCGCCCTCAGACGGGCGCTTGAGCCCGATGATCGCCCGCATCAGCACGGACTTGCCGGTCCCGGACCCCCCGACGACGCCAAGAATCTCCCCTTCGCGAACCTCAAGATCGAGGTTTTCGTGGACGACAAAGGCGTCGAACTGGGTCTTGAGGCCCGTGACCTCGATGACGCAACGATGCCCCCCATTGCCGCTCATCAGAAATTGACCTCCAAAAAAAACATCGCGAAAAATGCGTCGAGGACGATGACCAGAAAAAGCGACTGGACGACCGAAAGGGTCGTCCGCTGCCCAAGCGATTCTGCGCTTCCTTCGACCTGCATGCCCTGAAAACAGCCAATGACGGCGATCACGAAGGCGAAAAACGGCGCCTTGATGAGACCGACCCAGAAATTCGACATCCCCATCGTCTCCTGGAGGCGGCCGACGAAGAGAACCGGCGAAATCTCCATGGCGGTCGCAGCGACGAGGCCGCCGCCGACGAGCCCGAGGATGGCGCCGATGAATGCGAGCACCGGCAGCATGATCACCAGCGCGAAGACGCGCGGCAGGACGAGCACCTCGATCGGATCAAGGCCGAGAACCCTCAGGGCGTCGATCTCCTCGCGAAGCTTCATCGAACCGATCTGAGCGGTGAACGCGCTCCCCGATCGGCCGGCGATCAGGATCGCCGCAAGGAGAACGCCGAATTCGCGCAGAACGGAGAGCCCGACCAGTTCGACGACAAAGATTTCGGCGTTGAAATTGCGGAGAATTTTGGCGCCCATGAAGGCGACGACCGCCCCGATCAGAAACGTCATGAGCCCGGTGATTGGGACCGCGTTCAGCCCGGTCTCCTCCATATGATAGAAAATAGAGGTCAGGCGGAATCGAGATGGTTTGCGGACGACGCGCGCCGCGGTCAAAAGCGTCAACCCGATGAAGCTGAGGATTTCGAGCGAGGCGAAATAGGTATCCACAATCCCCCGCCCGAACCGCTCGAGCATCATGATGAAGGCGTTTCGATGTGCGGGCGCGACCGGTCCCTGCCCCATGTGCCCTTCGATTTCGTCGAGAAGAGCCTTATGGGCTGGAGCCGCGCCGACGATCTTCGAAGCCTCGGTCCGGTTCGCGGAAGACTTTAGGACCCGCTGGAGGACCATGGCGCCTGCGGTGTCGAGGCGTTCGAGGCCCTTCACGTCGATGACGATTTCGCGTCCGGTCGAATCGCCTTCGAAATCGCGCAACGCCGCGTCGATCGCGCCGAGATTGCGCGCGCACCAGTCTCCCCGCGCGCTGAGCGTCAGAATGCCGCGCACCAGTTCGATGTCGAATTCAGCCGTCGCCGATTGCATCGTTTACGCTTTCTTTAGGCTGGCGCCCGGCGCGGCGCGCGGATTGCACTATTATGACCTATCTCAGGATACTAAATTGATCCTGAAACGGCAGCGGCGCTGCCGCTGTCCAGGCGCGATCGGGGATGCGGGAGTGGCGTGAGTGGCCGGTAATCTGTTTGCACAGCGGTTTCGCTGGTTTGAGGCCGTGCCGTTGCTGGTGGTCATCGGCGCGCTGGCGGTCATTGCGTTGGGCGCGCTTGCCCCCGATCCGACCGGATCGGCCAGTCGCGAAGGGCTATTCGACGTTTATCAGCGGGTTAAGCCTTCCGCCCCGGCGCAGACGCCCTTTCACGTCATTTCGATCGATCGCGACAGCATCGACAAGGTGGGGCCTTGGCCATGGCCGCGGACATTCCTCGCCGAGATCGCCGAGCAGGCCGAGGCGGCCGGGGCGAAGGGCGTCGTCATCGTTGAACCGGTCGACTCGCCCGATCCTCTGTCGCCCGCCACCATCGGGGATTTCTGGCTGTCGGGGCGGCGCGACGAGGCGCTTGCGCGCCAGCTCGCGCTCCTGCCGAACACCGATGAGACTTTGGCGAAGGCGCTCGAGAAAGTTCCAAGCGCGATCGCAATCGCCGATCATGCCGCTCCGGATGCCCGCAACGCGAGATTTCTGCGGGCCGACATTCGCAATGCGGCGCCGCTGAAAGTCGCTTCGGGCGTCGAATATCTTGCTTTGCCGGCCGCGGCGGAACGGTTTGACGTCAATCGCGCGCTCGAACAGGCTGCCCAGGTCGCCGTCGCAGCGCTCCCCCCCGATGCGGACGGCGCGCTCAGGCGGATCCGGCCATTGTGGTCGGTCGAAGGCCAGGCGCGTCCGTCGCTCGGGCTCTCGGCCGTCGCTTTGGCGGTCAACGAGGCGATCGGAGTAGAGACCTCGTCGTCCCGCATCGATTCGTCGGGCGCGCTCCCCCAATCGCTGACCGTCCGTGGCCGGACGGTTCCCTTGTCCTCGGATCTTGCGGTGCGCCTTTACCCGCCGAGAGAGATCAAGGCGCCGGAGACGCCGGCCTGGCGCGCTCTGGACGACTCGTCCTCCTTGGGCGAGGTCGCCGGCAAAGTCGTCCTGATCGGGCTCGATGCGGAACAGGGGCGCAAGATTGAACTTGCGCGCGGCGCGTTCTCCGCTGCGCAAGCTCACGCGCTCGCCGCGCGCCAGCTTCTGGTTGGAACGAGCCTAGTACGCCCGAACTGGGCGGGGCCTGCGGAAGCCATCGCAGTCATGTTGCTCGGAGCCGCAGCCATCATGTGGTCGCAGCGGCTCGACTTCTGGAAAGCGGTCGGCGTCGCTGCGATCTGTTCGCTTGCGCTATTCGCGATCTCCGTCGGAGCCTTCGCGTTTGGCGAACTGCTGCTCGATCCCAGCCCCGCCGCCCTGTCGCTGTTCCTCGGCGCTTTGTCGGTGGCCGGCGGACGCTCGCTCGGAGTCGTGTTGCGGGACGATCAGGTCAGGGGTTCGTTTCAGGGCTCGCTTCCCGAACCGACCATGAAGAAGCTGCGCGAAGAGGGCGCGACGGAAATCCTCGACGGCGCGTGGCGTCCGCTGACTGTGCTCGCCTGCGAATTGCGTTTGACCGACGACGACATGCAGAGGCTATCGGGAACGCCGGACGATGCGGTGAAGCTGATCGCCTCGGCCTGCCTCGATTTGAGAAAGGCGATTATCGATACCGGCGGCGCCGCCGAACAGGCCGAAGGCGGAAAGGTTTTCGCGTTTTTCAACGCGCCGCTCGAAAACGCCAATCATATGAACGCGGCCTGCGCCGCGGCGCTACGCCTCATCGAGAGTATGGACAAGGTCAACGCCGGAATTGAGGGGGGCTCGCGCACGCGCGGCGTCCAACTCCACTTGGCGATCGGTCTCGCCACCGGCGACTGCTTCGTCGGTCCAATGGGTCATGGGCGCAACAACCGCTATTCGGCAATCGGCCCGGCCGTCGACATGGCGATTTTCCTCAGGCGTCAGGCGGAATATTACGGGCCGGCGGTCATCTGCGACGAAACCATCTTCCGAAAGACCAATCACCATTTTGCGTTCCTCGAACTCGACCGTATCAAAACGAACAAGTCCGATAAGCCGCAGAATATCTACGCCCTCGTCGGCAATCCTTTCATCAAGTCGTCGAAGAGCTACCGCGTTCTGGATGAGGCCAACCGTCAGCTCCTCGCCGCATACCGCGCCGGCGACTGGGCTGCAGCCCGCCAGATGCTAATGAAGGCCAAGGAGTCTCCAGGATCGAAAATCGCCGTCTTCGACATCTATGAGGAGCGCATCCGGAAGCTCGCCGAAGCCGGCGCCCCGACGGAGTGGGATGGGGCGCATTCCGTCGTGATCTAGGGTCGGCGCTTGGCAATGGCCGAACGCGCCTTCCCCTGATAAAACGCGGCGGAACTCTGGGGCCGTTCCGGCAATGCCGCAAACCTCAAAACTGAAGCAGCTCGGCCGCCCCGTCGCAACGCCGGATTCGCCTGATGCGGCCGTACTCGAAACCGTGGCGAACCCTCATCCTGGCGATCTCTATGTCGTTCGTTTCGTTTGTCCGGAATTCACTTCGCTCTGCCCGATCACCGGGCAGCCGGATTTCGCCCATCTCGTCATCGACTATGTTCCGGAAGACCGCATCGTCGAGTCGAAATCCCTGAAGCTGTTTCTCGCCTCATTCCGCAATCACGGCGCTTTCCATGAGGATTGCACTATGACCGTGGCGAAGCGGATGATCGATGCGGCTCGCCCCAAATGGCTGCGGATCGGCGGCTACTGGTATCCGCGCGGCGGAATCCCGATCGACGTTTTCTGGCAGACGGGTCCGCCGCCTGAAGGTCTCTTTCTGCCGGATCAGGGCGTTCCGAGCTATCGCGGGCGAGGTTAACTTCGGAGGGATCGCATGCTGCGGCAGGTTTTATTCGTATCGGGAACATTGTGCGTCCTGGCGGCGTCCGCGGCGGCGGACCCGCTCCCTGACAAGACCCCAGGCGCCGACATCCTCGCCGCGACCACGGCGGAAGACTGGCGCGCGCTCGATCCCGAAAATACGCTTTACATCGATCTCGAACGCGGCCGCGTCGTCGTCGCGCTCTCCGAGAGGCTCGGCAAGCCGCATGCGAAGCGCATCAAAGCGCTCGCGCGCGAGAAGTTTTACGACGGGCTTTCGTTCTATCGCGTGATCGACGGATTCGTCGCGCAAGGCGGGGATCTCTTTGAAACAAGAAAGAGCAAGCACGCCAAGCCGATCAAGGCGATCTTCGAAGAGAAGCCGCCGAAGACATTCGAATTCTACAAAATGGAGGATGCGGACGGCTACGCGCCGCAGGCGGGGTTCGTCGAAAGCCTCCCCGTCGGCTTTGATCCCGAGACCAAAACCGCCTGGCATCTCCATTGCGCCGGCGCGATCGCCCTCGGCCGCGGCGACGAGAAGGACACGGCCGCCACGGAGTTTTACGTCGCGCTGCAGCCGCAGCGTTATCTCGACCGCAATATGACGGTGTTCGGCCGCGTCGTCGCCGGCATGGAGCATCTGCAGGCGCTGCGCCGCGTCGCGCCGGCCGAAAAGCCCGACGGCGATCTTGGCGAAAAGATCGTGGCGATGCGCGTCGCCGCCGATGTTCCGGAGGCGGAGCGCACGAATTTCGAGATCCTGCGCAGCGATCGGCCCGCCTTCGACGCCTATATCGAGGCCCGGCGCAATCGCCCGGAGGCCTTTTTCCATTACCGGCCGGATCATCTTGACGTCTGCCAGTTCGGCGTGCCGGTCCGGCCAGCCCCAATGAATCGTTGACAGATGATCGGGAAGCCTTAGGCTTTGGCCAGCCTTGCGATTTGGGGGAGACAATGAAACTAGGCTATTTGTGCGCCGCGCTGGCGGCTAGCTTGATGGCGGCGGGAGCCGCAAGCGCCGCGGTCCTTGTATCGCCCGGCCAGTCGGCGGTCGCCGCATTCAACGTCAGCGGGCTGACGCCCGGAACCATCACCAGCTATGGCTATGGTTGCTCGCAGCCCACTTGCGACGGAAACCAAACAGGCGACCCGGACAATCTCGCCTCCGGCGCTTCGATCCAGGTGAGTTTCGGATCGACGGCCGGCGCCAGCGATATCGCCTCGCTGGTCTTCGCCAACCCGTTCGGCTTCGACATCACCAATTTCAGCACGAGCGTAAATATCCCGGTCGGCGCGCTATCGACCATCTATCTGACGTTCAGTTTTATCGACGATGTTTTCGCCGTGGACACGCTTTTCCTGCGGCTAAGCGGGGGCAACAATATGGGGGTAACAGCATCGCCCTTAGCGCCGATTCCCCTGCCGGCGGCGCTTCCCCTGTTCCTCGCAGGACTTGCAGGCCTCGGCTTAACGCGTGCGACACGGCGGTCGTCCCATCGAGCAGGCTAAGTCGGCTTCGAGGACCAAAGAGTCCGGAGGCCTGAAAGCTCCGGAAAAAATTGGGCCGTGGCGCGTCGCCACCTCGCGCGCAGTTTTCGACAATCCTTGGATCAGCGTCGTCGATCATGATGTGACGCATCCGGACGGCTCTCCGGGCGTTTATGGAGTGGTGCGGTTCAAGACCCGAGCCATTGGCATATTACCGATCGACGCAAATGGCGCGACCTGGCTCGTCGGTCAGCACCGCTTCCCGCTCGATCGGTATTCATGGGAGCTGCCGGAGGGCGGCGGGCTGCTCGCGGAAGATCCGCTCGCGGCGGCGAAGCGCGAGCTCGCTGAGGAAACTGGACTGACGGCGCACCACTGGCTGCCGCTCGTCGAAGCCGACCTGTCCAATTCCGCTACTGACGAGGTTGCGGTCGGATTTCTCGCCTTCGGACTGACGGAGGGGCCGGGCGCGCCTGAGCCTTCAGAGGCGCTGCAAGTCAAGAAGGTCCTATTTTCAGCGGTTTATGAGGAGGTGCTCGCTGGCCGCATTCGCGATAGTCTGACCGTCATGATGACGCTCTCGGCCCGCGCGCGGGCCTTGCGGGGCGACTTTCCCGCCGCCATCTGCAAGCTTCTAGCGGGACCTCAAATCGGAGAGGGCGAATGACGGCGCTGCAAAAGGTCGTCAAACTGACGACCGACCAGACTTGGTCGCGCATGCGGGTCGAGGCGGCGACCGCCGCAGCGCAGGAACCGGTGCTCGCGAGCTTCCTGCACGCCACAATCCTCAACCACTCGACCTTCGCCGACGCCTTGTCGTTCCGTCTCGCCGAGAAGCTCTCCGATGGAGAAATGAGCGCCATGCTATGGCGCGACGTGTGCGCCGCGGCCTATCGGACGGAGCCGCGCATCGTGGAGGCCGCGCTCGCCGACATCCTCGCCTGCTATGCGCGCGACCCCGCGACCTTCGAATACATGCAGCCTTTCCTGTATTTCAAAGGCTATCTCGCGCTGCAGGCCCAGCGCGTCGCGCATTTTCTGTGGCGGCACGACCGCCGGCCTTTGGCGCTCTATCTGCAAAGCCGCATGTCCGAGCTTTTGCAGGTCGACATCCATCCGGCGACGGAGATCGGCAAGGGCATTTTTCTCGACCATGCAACCGGCGTCGTCATCGGCGAGACAGCGGTGATCGAGGACGATGTTTCCATCCTGCAAAACGTCACGCTCGGCGGCACCGGCAAGGAATGGGGCGACCGTCATCCGAAGATCCGACGCGGCGCCTTGATCAGCGTCGGCGCTAAAGTGCTCGGCAACATCGAAGTGGGCGAGGGCGCGAAAGTCGCGGCCGGCAGCGTCGTCCTCAAGTCCGTTCCTGCGCATTGCACGGTCGCCGGCGTGCCCGCGCGACCAGTCGGCGGCTGCTGCGACGCGCCGGCGGAGACCATGGATCAGGCGTTCGAGTAAGCTCGCGATCCTCAGTGCCCTGAGTGAGCTTCTCCGACAGGTCTTACGTCCGCGAACACCGTCACCGCCGGCGAATGCTCAAAGGTGAAGGTGACCGATATCTTCGAGTCGGACTCGGCGGCGTCTTTGAGGCCGATCAGCATGACATGCGCTGCGCCGGGCTGGAGAGAGGCGGTTCCGCCAGAGGGCAGGGCAAGGCGCGCCAAAGTCGCCATGCTCGCGACCCCGGTCTCCGATCGCGTGCTTTCGTGAAGCTCGACGGCCCCCGCAGCTGCCGAGGAGGCCCCGATGAGCGCATCGGCCGCCGTACCGCGGTTGCAGATTGTTGCATAGACGGCGCTGGTTGCGCCTTTTGCCGCCGGCCGCGCCCAAGCCTCTACAACGCTCACCCCTTCGCCCGTGGCCGCAGCGCATGGATCCGCGCTGTCGACCACTCTCGGACCGCAGGCGGCCAATCCGGCGACGACGAGGAGCAAGGGAAGCGGAAATCTCATGTGCGGCCTCTCCGCAGTTATCCGGTCACTCGGCATTTATGGCATAGGGGCGTGCCGCACCACGGACGCGACGATACGGCTATCGCGACAGCGACGACTAGCGCTAGAACGGCGTCGCCTCGCCAGGAGCGCCCCATGGAACCCATCGAAATCGCCCGGCTGCAGAAGTATTTTCGTCAGAAATTCGGCATGCCGAGCGTTTCGGTCCGCAGGCGACCCAATAAGGCCGACTCAGCGGAAGTGTATATTGGCGACGAGTTTCTGGGAGTGATTTTTCGCGATGACGAAGACGGCGAAGTCTCCTACGACTTCAACATGGCGATTCTGGAAATGGACCTTCCAGAGAGGGATTAGGGACTAGGGAGTAGGGATTAGGAGGCGGTGTCGGTGGTTCGCTTGTTTTATAGCCGAATCGCAGCTGCACGAGTCAGCGGTTTCGCTGAATTCAATCCTCAGTACGCAATCCCTAATCCCTAATCCCTAGTCCCTATCCTATGGACCGCGAACAATTGGGCCTCGTCGGGGGTCTGGCCGCCGATCGACCGGTCATCGTGCTGCTGGTGATTGCGTTCGGATTGACGGCGCTTTCGGCGGCCGGGGCGGCCGATCCGAATTCCGGGCCCGAGACGCGCGCAGCGATCCTGGCTTTTATCGCCGCCGGGGCGTGCATCGCCGGTATTCCGTTGTTGGTTGCAAGCGCCGCCCCTGTTCGCCTCGCTGGGCGGCTTGGACTGTGCGTCGCTGTGATGATTCTCAGCGTCGGGCTGATCGTCTGGGGACCGATCGAACCGGCTGCACTGTTGACGGCGCCGGGCGCGATTGCGGCCGCAGCCGCGTTCGCAGTGCTTCTTGTGATTTCGGCGCCGTCATTCGGGGCGGCGGCGCAATTCGCCTACGTGTCCGCCGCTGCGGCCCTTCTCGGTGCGGCGGGCGGCGCTGGCCTCATGGGGCTCCAGGGCGCGCCGCAACTGATCGGTCCGATCGCGAGCATTGCGCTCGCGGTTGGCGCGGTCGCCGGTTTTGCTGCGATCTGCGATTTCGCCGCCCTTTTTGCGCGCGGCGCCGAGCGGCGACAGGCGGCGGGCGCGGCGGCGCAGTTCGGGGCGGGACCGGCCCTCTATTCGGCGGTCGCCGCGGCGGGAGCATTCGGCATTCTCTACGAGGCGCCGATCGAGTCGCGGCTTGCGGCGGCAGGCTTTACATGTGCAGCCGTCATCGCCGCCGCGTTCGGGGCGATCTTTGCGTCCGCGGGCGCGCTCGCCCTGCGCCACTCGACTGAAGCGCTGGCGGTCAAGGAAAACCGCCGCCGCGAGGCGTTCCGCCAATTCTGGCGGCCGATCCGGCGGCTTATTCCTCCGAGCACGGCCAATGCGACGGTCGCCATCGCGGCCATTGCGGTGATCGCCGCCGCGTTCGACATGCGCACGCCCTTCGAAATGTCGTTGAGCGGCTATGTGATCGCCGCAGCGGGAGCGGCGGGGCTCATATTCTTTTCGCTAAGGGCCGGCATCTTCGTCTTCTTCTCGCTGTTCGTCGGCGCCGTGATCGCCAAATGGATCTGGTTCGCGTTCGAGGCGCCCCCGCTCGGCCCGGCGGAGGACGCAGCCGCGGTCGGACTTTGCGCCGCCCTTCTCGGCCAGCTGGCGATCGCCTGGCGGGACGCGAGAAGCCCGCGACTTAATGCGCGGGAAACCGCGGAAGCGACCATGGCCGACGCCGCACGGCTCTATGTGCTCGGCGCCCTTTTCGGGATCGTCGCCTATTTCGCCGCCTCTGCCTCCGGACTTTGGCCGGGCGGCGGCCTCGCCGCCGCCGAAGCAGGCGTCATGTCAGTGATCGGGCTGTTGCTCGCCCCCGCGCTGATGACCGCCTTGAGCGACGCCGTTCGCCGCGAGCTTCAGTGAGCGAACGCCTCAGTTCTTGACGATCATGTCGTCGACGAGGGCGCGAACACGCGTGTCGATCGCCTTCCATTCGTCGAGAAGCCGGCGCTTGTAGCGATAGCTGACCGTGACCTCGGGCGAAATCTCGAATTCCCGCCAACATTCAGGGCTGCGGACATCCTCGCGATCCTCAAAGCAGAACAGCGCCAATGTCTGGCCCTGCGCGGTCTCGCCGAGATAAAGCTCGGTTTCCGAATAGCCGTTGGTCGGTACATTGGCGCGCGCATCCTTGAACGCGTACTTGACGAGGTCGCGGCGGGTGCGCTCTTCGCGCCGGTCGTTGGTCTGCGGCACGTAGAGGACGTCGATCCGCTCCTGTTCGGTGAAGGCGGAGGTGCGCCGGCTGATCAGGATGTCGATGCGCCGCGTCGATTTCGGATTCTCGACGAATTCATCGCGCCGCGCCGGCGTATAGCCGCTCAGCGTCGGCCACAGCGCGTAGAGCGCGACCTCGTCGCGCTCGCCGCCGCGACGGTCGCGCGGGAACACCGTATAGTTGGTTGGCGTGCGGAATTTGAGATCGCCGACGGCATATTCCACCGGCTCCTCGCTAAGCGCCGGCGAAGGAGTGTTGCCGCTGAATTCGTCAACCGTCGGGCCGACGTAATAGTAGAGAAAAACCGCGCAAAGGACGAGGGTCGCGATGAAAATGCCGAGCGGGTAGCGCCAGCTCGACTCCTCCCGGATTTCTTCGCCCCCGAAGCCGCTGCTCATATACTGAACGCCCTGAATGCCGGCTCGCTCGCGCTCCCCTCGCGATCGGAGGCCCTTCTATCACGAGCCGGCCGCCCTCGAAAGACGGCCGCGTGAGCTCAAAGCGCGTCGATCATTTCGGCCACGAGCGGATGGCGGACCACGTCATCGCGGGCGAAGCGCACTGCTGCGACGCTGCTCAGCTTTTCGAGACGGACGACGATCTCCTCAAGTCCGGAGAGTCCGGGAAGCAGGTCGCTCTGGGCGGGATCGCCGGTGACGACCATGGAGGAATTCCAACCGAGTCGGGTCAGCAGCATCTTGAGCTGTCCATAAGTGCAGTTCTGCGCCTCGTCGATGACGATAAAGGCGTTGTTCAGGGTGCGTCCGCGCATATAGGCGATGGGGGCGATCTCAATCAGGCCCTCGGCGAGCAGGGTCTTGAGCCGCTTGCCCGAAAGCCGGTCGCACAGGGCGTCATAGAGAGGCCGGAGATAGGGCGAGAGCTTTTCCTCCATTGCGCCGGGGAGGAATCCGAGGCTTTCCCCGGCCTCGACCGCCGGGCGCGACAGCACGATGCGGCGGGTCCGGCCGGCGTCGAAGGCTTCGACCGCCTTGGCGATGGCGAGCCAGGTCTTGCCGGTGCCGGCCGGACCGATCGCGAACGCCAGCGGCGCGCGGTCGATCGCCTCAATAAGACGGGACTGCGCGGCGTTTTGCGGCCGGATGTTCCGGCGATACTTGCAATCGCGAAGCTCTGTCTCCAGCGGCGACCATTGCGGTTCGTCGAAGAGGCGACGGACATTGTCGTTGCCGACGACGTCATAGACTTCGGACGCGCGCCTTATCGGGCGGCGCGCGGAACGCTTCGCCATGGATTGCTCCTGATTGAGAAACATGCGGATTGGCGGCCGAAAGGCGGCGGTTGTTCAGCGCCCGCGATCCTCGCCGAGGCGGCGTTCACCATTCGCCGACCGTACGCAATCCGCTACAGGGGAGACCCTAAGGGCGTTCGCGATCCGAATGGAAGGGAAAGCGGACAGCGACGGCCGCTTCCGGTTACAGCGGCCTTCCGCTAGGTCGAGAGAGGAGGACGGGGCGATGTCCAAAGCTATCATCACCTGCGCGCTTACCGGAGTCCTGACCGACCCTAAACAGCATAATGTGCCGGTGACTCCCGAACAGATGGCCGCGGAGGCGAGGCGCGCCTACGACGCCGGCGCTGCGATTGTGCACGTGCATTATCGCGACCAGCGGCCAGGTTTCGGCCACCTGCCGACCTGGGATCCGAAGATCTGCGCCGAGGTCAATGATGCGATCCGCGCCGCCTGCCCGGGCATCGTCATCAACATGACGACGGGCATCGTCGGCGACGATTATGCCCATGTGCTCGATTATCTTCGGGCCTGCCGCCCGGAAATGGCCGCCTGCAACGCCGGCACGCTCAACTACCTCAAGACGCGGAAAGACGGGTCGTGGGCGTGGCCGCCGATGGTGTTCGATAATCCAGTCGAGAAGGTCAAAGACTTCATCGACGTGATGAACGAGGTCGGCATCCTCCCCGAATTCGAATGCTTCGATCTCGGCATTGCGCGCTCGGTCGGCCTCTACATCGAGAACGGCATGACCGAGCATGCCGACTATAACTTCGTGATGGGCGTCGCGTCAGGAATGCCCGCCGATCCTGATCTGCTCCCGATACTGATCAAATACAAACATGAGGGCTGCCTGTGGCAGGCCACCGTCATCGGGCGGGAGGATATCTGGCCGGTCCACCGCCGCGTCGCCGAACTCGGCGGCAATCTGCGCACGGGGCTCGAGGATTCCTTCTATTTGCCGGACGGGAGGAAGGCGTCCTCCAATGGCGAGATGATTGAAGCCCTCGCGGGCGTCGCGCGGGCCGCCGGCCGCACGGTCGCATCCCCCAAAGAGGCTCGCGCCCTGATGGGCCTGGCCGCCTAGCGCCTGCGGTCCGATCGCGGGACGGCCCAGCCCAAGCCGCCTTTCCGCAGGCGCCGAGGCGTATTTTCTCGATATTGCGTTTTGATTAGAGTGGCGGGGCGGGGAGGCCGCCTTGAGAGATTACCGGTTCCGCGCCTTCATCGCCTACAGCCATGCCGACCGCCGCATCGCCGAGGAGCTGCAGCGGTCGCTCGAGGCGTTTGCGGTGCCCTCGCGGCTGGTCGGGCAGCCGACGCCTTTTGGGCCCGCGCCGAAGCGGCTCACGCCGATATTCCGTGACCGGAGCGATCTTTCCGCGGCCGGCGACCTGTCGGAAGAACTCGACGCCGCACTTAAGGACTCGCTCTTTCTTGTCGTGGTCTGCTCTCCGGCGACGCCGCAATCGGCCTGGGTCGCCGAGGAGATTCGGCGCTTCAAGGTGCATTACGGAGAAAAGCGCGTCCTTGCCGCGATCTTCTCCGGCGAACCGAAGGCCTCCGACGAGCTCGGGCGCACGGAGCAGGAATGTTTCCCCAAGACGCTCCGCTACCAGGTCGGCGCCGACGGCGCGGTCAGCGACCGGCCGTCGGAGCCGCTCGCCGCCGACTTCCGCGAAGACCAGGACGGTCCGAAGCTTGCGCGGCTGAAACTCGCCGCCGGCCTCCTCGGCCTGCCTCTCGACCAGCTCGTGCAGCGCGAGGCGCAGCGGCGCGCCGTGCGCATGCAGCTTGTCGCCGCCGGGCTCGCCGGCCTCGCCGCCGCGATGGGGTTCCTCGCTTTCGATGCGACGATGGCGCGGCGCGAGGCGGTCAAGGAGCGCAACGAGGCGCAAAGCCTCATCGAATTCATGCTGACGGATCTTAGGGCGAAGCTCGAACCCGTCGGCCGGCTCGACGCGCTGGAGGTCCTCGGCGAGCGCACGCTTCAATATTACGCGAAAAAGGACGCCAAAGCGCTCGATCCGGACGCCCTCGGTCTGCGCTCGCGCGCGCAGCTCCTCGTCGGCGAAATCGACAATTTGCGCGGCGACCTCGACGCCGCGCTGAAGGCCTATAAGGAGGCCGCCGCGACAACGGAAGAACAGCTCCGCCGGGCGCCCAATGACGCCCAGCGCATCTTCGATCATGCGCAGTCGGTGTTCTGGGTCGGCGAAATCGCCTGGCAGCGGGGTGCTGCGGGGAAGGCGGAAACTCAGTTCAAGGAATATCTGCGCCTTGCCGAACGCCTTGTTGAACTCGATCCCGACAAGCCCGAATGGCGGCTGGAGATTGGTTACGCCACGACCAATTTGGGCATGCTTGCGGACGAGCAAGGGGATTTCGCGACCGCGCGCGCGCTTTTCCTCAAGTCTGCGGAAACCAAGCAGGCTCTCCTCAAGCAAAATCCAGGCGACTTGGTGCTCGTTCGGAGCCTCGGCCAGAGCTATTCTTGGCTGGCGCGAGTGCAGATGAACGCCGGAGCATTCACTGACGCCGCGGCGACTTTGCGGAACGAATTGGCTCTTTATGAAAGGCCGTTGGCGGATGACCCTGCAAATGTCCGGTTTCTCGCCCCATGGTGCGTCGCTATCAGAGCGTTCGCGAAGGCTCGTACGGCGGGCGCGGGAGCGATCGACGAAGCGTATCAGGCGCTGATCGGCGCGCGATCCTCCATCGAGCGCCTGGTGTCTCTGGAGCCGGAGAACCTTGAATTCCGCATAAGAGTCTGTCCGGAAACATCACGCTGGATTGCATAGTTTTCTGAGCATGAGGCGGATGGAGGCGAGGCGCAAGAAGGCGAGCGCCTTGCGGTTAAAGCATTCCCAATCCCTGGCGAGGCGGCGACAGCGTCCGAGCCACGCGAAGGTGCGTTCGACGATCCAGCGTTTTGGCAGGACGACGAAGCCCTTGGCCTGATCCGATCGCTTGACGATTTCGACGTTCACGCGTTTGAGGATTTTATTCAGCGCGCGGCGAAACTCCGGCCCCTGATACCCGCCATCGGCGTAGAGCTTGAGGAGAAACGGATAGAGGCCGAACAGCGTCGCCATGAGGTATTCGCCGCCGTCGCGATCCTGAATGTCGGCGGCGTGCACGATGGCGTGCATCAGGAGGCCTTGCGTATCGACGAGAATGTGCCGCTTCTTGCCCTTGATCTTCTTGCCGGCATCATAGCCCGGCGGATCATGAAGCCCCCTTTTTCAGCGCTTTTCACGCTCTGGCTGTCGATAATGGCGGCGGTCGGCGAGGCTTCGCGCCCGGCTTGCTCGCGACAGCGTTCGTAAAGCGCGGCGTGCAGGCCATCGAGCGTCCTGTCCCAGGTCCAAAGATCAAAATAGCCGTACACGGTCGATCTCGGCGGCAAGTCCTTCGGGATCGCCCGCCACTGGCAACCGGTGGAGAGCACGTACATCAGCGCGTTCACCACTTCGCGCATCTCGACGCTGCGCTTGCCGCCGCCTCTCTTGGCGGGCGGGATCAGCGGCGCGACAAGCGCCCATTCCTCGTCCGTCAGATCGCTCGGATAGCGAAGCTTGCCGCGGTTATAACGTCCGCGATTCTCCGTCGTCCACATCGGCGCCTCTCCATGCCAGCGGCGCCAGAAAAGAATCACAAGCCGGCCTGATCGTTCAAGCCCTTTACGCCCACAACCGATTCTATAGACTCACGAAGTTCGCAGACAGGCTCTAAGGTACGCGCGACACCTGAGCGATATAGCGAGTTTAGCCGAATATAAGGGACATCGGTCCGAGGCGTATAAGCTCGCAGGCAAGGCCTTCGCCATCGTTGAAGAACTACGAACACAGCAGCCTGACGTTCAGGAGTGGAGAGGCGATCAAATCGCCTCGCTGGTTACGCTACTCGCCAACTCTCCGGGCGAAGCCAGTTGGGCGGCTTACGGCCCAAGGCTGATCGAGCTGCTCAAAGCGCCCTTAGACGATGTGGAGCCGGGTGTCCGTGTCCGGATCGCCAAGGCGCATCTCCTGGTCGCACGGGACCCTCGCGCCGCGGCCGATATGGGGGAGCATTTCCGGCTGGGCCTTGCCGCGATCGAACCCATCTCCGACAAGCTTGATGCGTATGGAAGGATCCATCGGGGCTTGCTTCTAGGAGCTTGACTCATAAAGCTCTCATGAGGATGCGGGCGGAGGCAAGCTGGATCAGGGCGAGGTAGTTGTCTGCACGCTTTTCGTAGCGCGTTGCGATGCGCCGGAAATGCTTGAGTTTG